>Ga0335073_10013527_pt1 | contig 11438 bp, 8 predicted proteins | sample Lox_Sample_22_FD_207093 | JGI IMG/M metagenome (GOLD analysis project Ga0335073, IMG submission 207093) | Soil microbial communities from Loxahatchee National Wildlife Refuge, Florida, United States - Lox_Sample_2.2 | ecosystem: Environmental > Terrestrial > Soil > Wetlands | place: USA: Florida... | reverse complement strand
GCGGATCGGCCTTGTCATTGTCGCCATTGGGCCACGATCATTGTGACGGGCGCGACCGGTCCAGTCGAGAGAGCCGATCCGAGCAGGCGCCCCTTTGACGTAATGTCGTGCGCGCCCGCGCGCCGCGCCCGCGCGCCGCGAGCGCGCCGCCTAATGCGGCGCGCGCTCGGCGGCGAACCGCTCGCGCAGCGCCGCAACGGCCGCCAGGCGGCGGCGATGCAGCTCCTCGGCGATCCGCGGGCCGGGATGCGCGGCGAGGTCCTCGGGAGCCGGCTTGACCGACGCCACCGCGGCCTGCGCCGCGCACAGGTAAGCGCGCTGCGGGTAAGGCTCGTGCTCGAGTCCCAGGCGGCCGCGCGCATCGGCCTCGCAGGCGAGCAGCGCGTCGGCGAAGCGCTCGGGGCGGCGCAGGGCGTCCGCTTTCTCGATGAAGTCGAGCACGGTCCTGGCGTTGAGCTCGAACGCCCGATGCACCAGGCCGTGGTAGCGCGCGACGATGACGGCGAGGTCGCGGTAGTCGCCGGGCACGCGCAGGCGGGCGACCAGCGCCTCGATGAGCGCGACGCTGCGCTCCTCGTGACCATGATGGGCCGGCCACTGCGCGCGCGGCGTCGATCCCTTGCCCAGATCGTGCAGCAGCGCCGCGAAGCGCACCTTGGGGTCCGCGCTCAGCCGCGCGGCTTGATCGAGCACCATCAGCGTGTGTACGCCGGTGTCGATCTCCGGATGCCACCGGGCGGGCTGCGGCACGCCGAACAAGGCGTCGATTTCCGGATAGATCCGCTGCAGCGCGCCGCACTCGCGCAGCACCTCGAAGAACCTGCCGGCGGCCGGCTCGCGCAGCGCCTTGTCCGACTCCTGCCACACGCGCTCGGCCACCAGTGCGTCGACCTCACGTCTCGCCACCATGTCGCGCATGAGCGCGAGCGTGGCCGGATCGACCCGAAAGCCGAGAGGCGCGAAGCGGGCCGCGAAGCGCGCGACGCGCAGCACGCGCACGGGGTCCTCGACGAACGCCGCCGACACGTGCCTGAGCGTGCGCGACTCGACGTCGCGCCGGCCCCCGTACGGATCGATGAGCGCGCCGTCCGGCGCGCGCGCCATGGCGTTGATGGTCAGGTCGCGGCGCGAGAGATCCTCCTCGAGCGTCACTTCCGGTCCGAACTCGACGCTGAAACCGCGGTAGCCCGGCGCGATCTTGCGCTCGCGCCGCGCGAGCGCGTATTCCTCGTGCGTGCCGGGGTGCAGGAACACCGGAAAGTCGCGCCCCACCTCGCGGTAATCGAGGCGCGCGAGCTCCTCGCGCGTGCCGCCGACCACGACCCAGTCGCGCTCCTTCACCGGCAGCCCGAGCAACTCGTCTCGAACCGCTCCGCCGACCAGATACACTTGCATGGGTGAATAGTAGCAGCATCGCTTCGCGGATCTGCGCCCTGTGCGCGATCGCGCTCCTTTGCGCCTCCGAGGCCGGATGCTATCTGCTGCAGAGCGCGCAGGGGGAGCTCGAGCTGCTGTCGAAGCGCCAGCCGATCTCGCGCGTGATCGCCGATCCGAAGACCCCGCCCAGCGTGCGCGAGCGGCTCGAGGCGGTCGCGCAGATACGCCAGTTCGCCACGCGCGTGCTCGAGCTGCCCGACAACGGCAGCTACCGCAGCTACGCCGACGTGGGCCGGCCGTACGTGGTCTGGAACGTGGTCGCCGCGCCCGAGTTCTCGGTGGATCCGAAGGAGTGGTGCTATCCGATCGTCGGCTGCGTCGCCTACCGGGGATACTTCGCCGAGCGCCGCGCCCGCGCCTTCGCGAACAAACTCGAGCGCAAGGGATTCGACGTGAGCGTCGCCGGCGTCGCCGCGTACTCGACGCTCGGCCACTTCGATGATCCCGTGCTCAGCACCATGATCGGCTGGAGCGACGTCGAGCTCGCCTCGATCATCTTTCACGAGCTCACCCACCAGATGATCTACGTGCCGAACGACGCCGATTTCGACGAGGCGCTCGCCGTCACCGTCGAGGAGGAGGGGGTGCGCCGCTGGCTCGAGAGCCAGGGCCGTGAGCGCGACCTCGAGCGCTACCAGCTCGATGAGCAGCGCGCGCGCGAGGTCGTGGCGCTCCTCAGCCGGACCCGCGACCAGCTGCAGGCGCTGTACGCCTCCGGCGTCGATGCGGCGCGCATGCGCGAGGGCAAGGCCGCCGCATTCGCATCGCTGCGCGAATCCTACGCGCGCCTCACGCGGGACTTCGGCCGCGACCCGCCTTTCAAGACCTGGTTCGAGGGCGAGCTGAACAACGCGCAGCTCGCCTCGGTCGCGACCTATTACGATTGCGTGCCGGGATTCAAGCGCTTGCTCAAAGCCGTGCACGGCGACCTCGCGACGTTCTATCGGCGCGTCAAGGAGCTCGCTCGTCTCGAGCAGAAGAAGCGCGACGCGCTGCTGTGCGAGGCACCGCTCGCCGAATGACCTGCGCCGGCGACGGTGTCCGCGACGGCGACTGCGCCTGCGACGGCGAACGTGCCCGCGCCCGCGACCGCAACGGCGCTGCGCAGCCGCGCGCGCCGCGCGGGGTATTGCTCAGACGGGCTCGCGCGCCTGGAGGGTCTGCACCTTGCCCGCCGCCGCACGGTCGCGGCTCAGGCGCGCATTGTCCTCGAGAGCGCCGAGATACTGCCGCGCCGCCGCCGCCATGGATCGCGGCTTGATCTTGAGCTGCGCGAACCCGTCCTCGGCGCAGACGCTGTCGACGGCGAGCGAGCGATAGTTGTCGCTGGAGAACGGCCGGCCGGGCACGAAGTCCATGACGAAGGCCTGCAGCCGCGCGGCGAAATTCGGCAGCCCGATGATCCAGCGGCGGCGGCCGGTGACGGCGGCGACCAGAGCCACGACCTCGCGCAGCGTGTAGATCTGCGGGCCGCCCAGCTCATAGCTGCGCTGCCGGGACGCAGCGCCCTTGAGACAGTGCAGGATGGCGTCGACCACGTCGTCGACGAACACGGGCTGAAATCGCGCGCTGGCACGCGCCAGGGGGAGTATCCATGGCACCACCGCCAGCAGCGCGGCGAATCGATTCAAGAAGCTGTCGCCCGGCCCGAACATCACGGAGGGCTTGAGGATGGTCCAGTCGAGGCCGCCGCCTTGCTCGCGGATCAGCTTCTCGGCCTCGCCCTTGCTGCGCAGGTAATGGCTGGGCGCGTCCACCGCGGCCTTCAGCGCCGACACCTGCACCAGGCGCGGCACACCGGCGGAGCGCATCGCCTGCAGAACGGAGCGCGTGAGCTCGGTGTGGGCACGCCGAAACCCGGCGCCGCCGAAGCCGCGCTCGTTCAAGATCCCGACCAGGTTGATGACGACGTCCTTGCCGCGGAAGCGCTCGCTCAGCTGCGCCTCCTCGTACACGTCGCAATTCTCCAGCGTGAGGCCGGGCAGCACCAGCAGATGCTTGTGCTGCTCGCGGTCGCGCGACAGCACCGTGACCCGATGGCCCTCCTTGATGAGGCGCGCGACCAGCCGGGTGCCGAGAAAGCCGGTGCCGCCGAGAATGCAGATGGACAGCGGTTTCATGGTCTCAGCGGATCGGAATGAGAAGCACGGCGGAGCCGCGCCTGACGTTGAGCAGCAGGAGCGTCGCACCCTTGGCGGTATCGCGCAGCGCCTTGGTGTTGGCAACGGGCGTGCGGCCGACGGCGACGATGAGATCGTTCGAGCGCAGGCCCGCCTGCGCGGCCGGGCTGCCCTCCTGCACCGTGCGCACCAGCACGCCGCCGCCGGCCGGGGCGTCGGCGAGGTCGGCGCCCTCGAGCCCGCGGTGAATGTCGACCGCATTGGCGATCTCGCTCTCGCTGCGCTCGGCGACGAGCGCGGCCAGCTTCAGCGGCTTGCCGTCGCGCAGCAGGCCGATCTCGACCTGATCCCCGATGCGCAGCATGCCGATGCTGTTGCGCAGCTCCGCCGGCGTCTTCACGGGCGCTCCGTTGATCGACACGATGACATCGCCGGTCTTGACGCCGGCGTGCTCCGCGGCCGAGCCGGGCGCGACGCCGCCGACCAGCGCGCCGCTCGCCTCGCTCAAGCCGAATTCCTTCGCGACGTCGGGCGTGACGTCGTAGATGGTCACGCCGAGCACGCCGCGGCGCACCTGTCCGTACTTGATCAGCTGATCCATGACGCCTTTGGCCATGTTCACGGGAATGGCGAAGCCGATGCCGATGTTGCCGCCGCTGCCGGACAGGATGGCCGAGTTGATTCCCACCAGCTCGCCGCGCAGGTTCACCAGCGCGCCGCCCGAATTGCCGGGATTGATGGAGGCGTCGGTCTGAATGAAATCCTCGTAGCCCTCGGGGTTGATGCCGGTGCGCCCGAGGGCGCTCACGATGCCGGCGGTGACGGTGTGCTGCAGGCCGAACGGGTTGCCGATGGCGACCACATAGTCGCCCACCTCCAGACGCGAGGAGTCGCCGAGCGTCATGGCCACGAGATTCGGCTGCTTCGCCTGCAGCACGGCGATATCGGCACCCTCGTCGGAGCCCACCACCTTGGCGGAAAAGCTGCGATTGTCCAGCAGGGTCACCGTGATCTCGCTGGCGTTCTCGATCACGTGGTAGTTGGTGATGATGTAGCCGTTCTTGGCATCGACGATCACGCCCGAGCCCGCGCTCTGGAACTGGCGCTCGCGCGGCCGCACGTCCGGAGGCACGTCGAAGAAGCGGCGAAAGAACGGGTCATCGAGCAGGGGATTGCGCTGCCCGGGCTGCTCCTTGATGGTGCCGCGGGTCGCGATGTTGACCACCGCGGGCGACACGCGCTTCACCATCGGCGCGAGCGAGGGCATCGGAGCCGCTTCGGCGGGCGGCGGCGGCGGCGCGGGCGGGGCGGCCAAAGCAGCGGCGGCCGCAAGGGCGCCGGCGAGCGCCGCGGCGGCGAGCTTGAGACGGAAAATCATGCGCAGTCCTCGATCAAGATCCATCGCGAGAGATTCCACCGCGAACCGCCGATGCACCGGCAAAACGCGGGCCGGGCCCGGACTGTCAGGTCCGGCCCGGCGCCGCTACTCTCCGATCGCGATCTTACACGTAAGAGCGCGCGTGGCGGGCCGCCTCAGGCGGCCTGCACTGCGATGCGCTGCGGCTGCACCTGGGCAAGCTTCGGAATTGAGACTTCGAGCACGCCGTTGGTCGCCTTGGCCTTGATGTTCTGCACATCGGCGCTCTCCGGCAAGCTGAAGCGCCGCTGGAACTCGCCGGTGATGCGCTCGACTCGGCGATAGCCCGCGCGAGCCTCGCGCCGCGCCTCCTCGCGCCGGCCGCGAATGGTGAGCACGCCCTGCTCGGAGGTGATCTCCACGGCCTTCGGGTCGACGCCCGGAAGATCCACGTGCAGCAGGAACTCATTATCCTCCTCGTGAATATCGACCGGCGGCAACCACGCGCCGGAGTCGGCGGCGGTGGTGTGCGGGGCGCCGAACAAGCGGTCCAGATCGCGCTGGAACTTGTTCACCAGCGACCAGGGTTCGTATCGAATGACAGTCATGGCTTCTCTCCTAAAATCGAATGTGATGATGAATGCGCAAATCTTGCTTGGCTGCCTGTGTTGGGCCGCGCGGCGCCATTTCAACGGCAAACGACAAAAGGCGTCTCGCCAGATTCCCGGATGTCAATAGGACATAACGGGGGACATTCTGTGAATAAGATGTGGACCACAATATGTTGCGATTGCGTCTTTGCCCACTTGAAAAAAAAGACGCCGCAACTGTCGAGAAAATATCTCGCTATATTCCTGCAAGATATTGAAAAATAAACATAAATTTAATCAAAAAAACGGGTAAAAAGGTCTTGACGCTGATCGTGCCGAAGTCTTAACCTTCAAGCCCGGACACAATATGTAGTGGCCGGGAAGTTCGCGATAGTCCCCCATGCTCAACCATCCGCAAGGGCACTTCTTGCCGGGGTACCAGCGCTACTTGTCTTTGAGTGGAACGCCATAATTATAAGGGAGCGGTTCGAGTACCCATGAATACGGTGGTCAAGATACAGCCCAAAGATGTCGGCAGTATTCCTTATCAAGAAGCGTCCTATGACATCTGGGATAAGAAATATCGCCTGATCGCCAAGGACGGCTCACCGATCGATCGGACCATGGACGACACGTACAAGCGCGTGGCGCGGGCGCTCGCCGATGTGGAGTCTGCCGAGGTGCGCGAGCGCTGGTACGAGTCGTTTCTCTGGGCGCTGCGCCACGGGGCGATCCCGGCCGGACGCGTCACCTCGAATGCCGGCGCGCTCGAGCACAAGCCGGCCACGTCCACCATCAACTGCACGGTCTCCGGAACCATCCGCGATTCGATGGACGACATTCTCAAGAAGGTGCACGAGGCCGGGCTCACGCTGAAGGCGGGGTGTGTCGCGCCGGGCACCTGGGTGCGGACGGAGCGGGGACTGGTGACGGCGGACCAGGCGGTGGCCGAGCGGCACCGCGAGATTCTGTGCTATGACCGCGACCAGCATCGCTTCGAGATGCGGCCGATCCTGCGGCATTTGACGACGCACGTGCCGCAGCAGGAGAACGTGCGCATCACCTCCAACGGCGCGACGCTCACCACCTCCGCCCGGCACCCGGTGCTCGTGCATCGCGACGGCGATTTCCTGTACGTGCGAGCCGATGAGATTCGACTCACCGATGCTCTCGTGCACCACAGCTTCTCCTGGAGCGCCGCCGCCGGGCGGCGGCGGGACGCCTGGCTCGCCGGGGCTCATCTCGGCGACGGCTCGGCGCACGCGAAAGCGCTCGGCGACAAGCCAACCCGCTCCGCCTGGGCGCGGCATGCGGGCGCTCTCGCACGCCGCCTCGTCTTCAAGATCCGGGCCGCCGAGCGCGAGGTGGCCTGTCGCCATGCCGAGCTCTTTGCGGGCTTCGCCGGCTTAGGCGCCGAGGTGACCGCCGCCACGAGCTGTCACGGAACCGCGCCCTGGGATCATGCCGTGAGCAGCTGCGATGCGGGCCGAGCCGCCTTGCCGATTGACGGCCGGATCGGCCGCAAGCGCGCGACTTTGCGAGTTCCGAGCTGGATTGCGTCGGCACCGGAGCGCCATTTCCTGCCCTTCCTCGCCGGGCTGATCGACACCGATGGGTGCATTTGCGCGGACCGCGGCAGCGCCTCGATCGCGATGCAGAGCTCGCGTCTCGCGGCCGAGTTGCAGTCGCTCTTGGCGCTGTTCGGCGTCGATGCGGGCATTGCCATTCGCAAGCCCCGAGTCCCTGCCTACCTGGACGCGGCCGTAGGCGACTTGGACGGCGCGACGCTCGAGATCCGCGACTCGCAATTTCTGGCGGCGGTAGGGCAGTTCATGGTCGACAGGCACAAGCGTGACCGCATCTTCCGGCATGCGTCCGTCAGCGGCCAGTACGATGAGTATCAAATGCCGCCCGCGCTGCGCGCTGCGCTGGAGCGCGAGGGCGGCGGCCTGTCCGACGGCGAGAAGCAGCAACTGGGCTTCCACCAGGGTCATCCGCAGCGCGAGCGCGTGAGCCGCGTGTGGCTGGATCGATGGGCCGAGCGCTTCCCTTCCCTGAAGGCGCTCATCGAGCTTGCCAGGCGGCTGCGTCCGGTGAGCCGCGTCGAGCGCGGCGTTTCCATGTCCGAGACTTTTTTCGACTTCACGGTCGAGAAGCACAACAATTATCTCGCCGGCAACAACGGGCTCGTGGTCATCCACAATTGCGGCATCGGCTATGAATTCTCGACCCTGCGTCCGCGCGGCGCCTACGTGTCGGGCGCGGGCGCCTACACCTCGGGGCCGCTGTCGTTCATGGATATCTTCGACAAGATGTGCTTCACCGTGTCCTCGGCCGGCGGGCGGCGCGGCGCGCAGATGGGCACCTTCGACATCGGGCACCCGGACGTCCTCGAGTTCATCCGCGCGAAGCGCGAGAACGGGCGGCTGCGCCAGTTCAATCTGTCGCTGCTGGTGAGCGATGAGTTCATGCAGGCGGTGAAGGGCGATTCCGAGTGGAAGCTCGCGTTTCCGCTCGCGCAGAACGAGTACCAGTCCGATCATCCCGACCTCGACGATGCGGCGAAATTCGTGTGGCGTGAATGGCCGGACACGGCCGGCTACGTCGTGAACGAGGAGGGCCTGGTCGCCTGCAAGGTGTACAAGACCCTGCCGGCGCGGCGCGTGTGGGATCTGATCATGTCCTCGACCTACGATTTTGCCGAGCCCGGGTTCATCCTCATCGACCGCGTCAACGAGATGAACAACAACTGGTGGACGGAGAACATCCGCGCCACGAACCCCTGCGGGGAGCAGGCGCTTCCTCCGTACGGTTCATGCTTGCTCGGGTCGGTCAATCTCACGAAGTTCGTGGTCAATCCCTTCACCGCAGAGGCGCGCTTCGACTGGGAGACCTACCGCAAGCTGGTGAAGGTCTTCACCCGCATGCTGGACAACGTGGTGGAGATCAACGGCCTGCCGCTGGCGCCGCAGCGCGGCGAGATCACGCGCAAGCGCCGACACGGCATGGGCTTTCTCGGCCTGGGCTCGACCATCACCATGCTGTGCATGAGGTACGGGTCGAAGGAATCCGTGGCATTCACGGAGGACGTGACTCGGGCGATGGCGCTCGCGGGCTGGGAGGCCGGGCTCGAGCTCGCGCGCGAGAAGGGCCCGGCGCCCATCATGAACGAGGAGTTCACGGTGACGCGCGAAATGCTGCGCAAGCGGCCGGAGATGGTGCGCGACGGCTGGCGGGTGGGCGCCAAGATCGCCGGCCGCGTGCTGCACGCACGGTACAGCCGCTACATGCAGCGGGTGGCGGAAGCGGCCCCCGAGCTGGTCGATGAGCTGGCCGAGGTGGGCGCGCGCTTCACGCACCATACCTCGATCGCGCCGACCGGCACGATCTCGCTATCGCTCGCGAACAACGCCTCGAACGGCATCGAGCCTTCGTTCGCGCACCACTACTTCCGCAACGTGATCCGCGAGGGCAAGAAGTCCAAGGAGAAGATCGACGTGTTCTCCTTCGAGCTGCTCGCGTACCGGGAGATGGTGAACCCGCGGGCCATGCCGAACGCGCAGGGCCCGGCCGAGAAGCTGCCGGACTACTTCATCTCCGCCGATGACATCAACCCCAAGGAGCATGTCGACATTCAGGCGGCCGCCCAGCTGTGGGTCGATTCCTCGATTTCCAAGACGGCCAACGTGCCGACCGACTACAAGTACGAGGATTTCAAGGACATCTATCTGCATGCCGTCGATGCGGGGCTGAAGGGCTGCACCACGTTCCGCTTCAACCCCGAGGCCTTCCAGGGTGTGCTGGTCAAGGAGGACGATCTGAAGAACACGACCTACGTGTTCACCCTGGAGGACGGCAGCGAGATCGAGGCGCGAGGCGATCAGGAGATCGAGTACGACGGCGAGATGCATACCGCCGCGAATCTCTACGATGCGCTGAAAGAAGGCTATTACGGGAAATTCTGACATGGCTCACATCAAGATCGAGAAGAAGATCGCGAAGTACCGCGTGCGCAAGCCCGAGGTGAAGGACGCGCCCGCCGCGCCGCCGAAGGAGGCGGCGAAGGCCCAGGACAACGTCATCTGGATGCACGAGAAGCTCGAGCGTCCGGAGATGCTCATCGGCTCGACCTACAAGATCAAGACGCCGGTCTCGGACCACGCGATGTACGTCACCATCAACGACATCGTGCTCAACGAGGGTACGCCGCACGAGCAGCGCCGGCCGTTCGAGATCTTCATCAACACCAAGAACCTGGATCATTTTCAGTGGATCGTGGCGATGACGCGGGTCATTTCGGCGGTCTTCCGCAAGGGCGGCGACGTCACGTTCCTGGTGGACGAGCTGAAGGCGGTGTTCGACCCGCGCGGGGGCTACTGGCAGCCGGGCGGCAAGTTCATGCCCTCGACCATTGCCGAGCTCGGATACGTGATCGAGCGCCACCTGCAGTCGATCGGGCTACTCAAGAAGCCCGAGCTCGATGCGCATCAGCGCAAGCTGGTGGAGGAGAAGCGCGCGGAATTCGCCGCGCGCGCGCGCCAGGCCGACGCCTTCTCCAAGTCGCATTTCCCGGAAGGGGCGCAGCTGTGCGTGAAGTGCAACACCGCGGCGGTGGTGATGATGGACGGCTGCAGCACCTGCCTGAACTGCGGCGACTCGAAGTGCGGCTAGCTGCAGATCGAAGGCCCTGAGGCGATGCGACTTCGCGAGCCGCGGCGGCCTCAGCCCATCCTCGGCGCGATGTTCGGCAGATCGGCCGTGGTGCGTATGCCGGGCGCCGCTGCGCAAACATACGGCACCGCGTTGATGACCCGATAGGCGGTCAAGGCGGCCATCGCGGCGGAGACCCCCTGTGCGGCGACGGGGAAGCTGATGCTGACGTCGATGGGCGTCTCCCCCTCGATGAGCAGGCGCCAGCCGCTCCTGCGCAGCTCCCAGTCCGCATCGACGTCGCTGGTGCAGTACCAATTGAGGCGATAACGGATGATCGGCTTGCCGTTGCGCATTCCCGACACCGATATGCGCTGCGCGGCCACCATGCCCTTCTCGATGGGCGTGCCCCCCGGCAGCAGGAAGCGCTCCCTGGCGCTTGCGGTCTCGCCGAGCAGGTCGAAACCATCGAGCGGCAGGCGGAGCTGCCTGGCAACGAGGTTCACCGATTGCTCGAAGCCATGAGCGATATGCTTCAGCAGATGCGGATCGAACGCCTTGCCGGGCTGCCGGCCGAATCCCATGCCGATCACCTGGAAATCGGGGCAGCTCGCGGGGATGTCCGCGAACTCGTCGATCGTCATGCAATCCATGCGGCGCGACATGGAGGCCGCGACCAGCGGAAGCGCCTCGGAGCTGAAGCCCGGGCTTGCACCCGTGGCGTGAATGGAGGCGCCGCCTCTGAGGCAGGCTTCCTGGGTGCGCCGGCGCACCTCGGGGTCCATGGTGTCCGGCTCGAGATAATCGACGCGCGAGGTGGCGATGTTGATGCCGGCCTCGAGCAAGCGGCAAACATCGTCGACGTTGCACCCTTCCGGCATCGCCACGACGCAATCCGGCTTCAGGGCGATGATCTCCTCGATGCGGCGCGTCGCAGTGACGCCGACGGCAGGCAGGCCGCAGAGCTCTCCGGCGTCGCGTCCCGCCTTGGCCTCGGAATGGACGTAGACTCCCACCAGCTTCATCCGCGGGCTGCGGATGAGCTCGCGCAGGCTGCTTTGGCCGATCCTCCCCGTTGCCCATTGAACGACCCGATAGATCTTGTCCGGGTCGGGCAATCGCAGTGAATCCGCGGCTGCGCCGACGGTGTCGTGCGCCTGAGAGACGAGCGGCCCATTCATGGCTCGACTCATACCGCAAAGCGCGGGCCGGCGCCAGCTGCGGTTTCGCGCCGCGCCCGTGTTTCATCGTCCTGCACCATCGTCCTATACTGTCGCTCGCACA
>Ga0335073_10013526_pt1 | contig 11439 bp, 16 predicted proteins | sample Lox_Sample_22_FD_207093 | JGI IMG/M metagenome (GOLD analysis project Ga0335073, IMG submission 207093) | Soil microbial communities from Loxahatchee National Wildlife Refuge, Florida, United States - Lox_Sample_2.2 | ecosystem: Environmental > Terrestrial > Soil > Wetlands | place: USA... | reverse complement strand
AAGCGCGCGAATCAGAGGACCCTTTGCTCCGTCGCCATCAGCTGCTTGAATTCGGTATTGCTCTGAAGCGCCGAAAATTCCGGATCGGTGTGGAATTTCTGCCGGTCCTTGAATCCTTCTTCGAGCGCCTTGCGGATGTACAACAGCGCCCGATCGTTTTCGCCCGCCTTGGCGTAGGTCTTGGCCATGATGTAGTGGAATCTGGCGCGATCCTCGACGCTGCGCTCCTGAAGCGTGGTTCCCACGTTACTGCTCTGGTCGAACACATTGGGGTCCAGACGGATCGCCTCCTGGTACATCAGCGCCGCTTCCTTGAATTTTTTCCGCGCGAAATAAGCGGTGCCCAGGTTGCCGACGAAGGTCGCCATATTGGGCATCATTTTGATCGCTTTCTTATATTCGTTGATGGCCCGGCGATACGATTTGCGCGCGTAATAAATCGTGCCCAGATTGTTGATCGCCTCGGCGTACTTCGGGTCCAGTTTGATGGACCGCTCGTATTGTTTCTTCGCCAGCTCGAGCTCCGTCAACTGGTGATACGCGATGCCGATCTTATTCTGAATCACCGCCGAATTCTGCGGCGCTTCGCGATAAGTATCGATGGCTTCGCGGTACATTTTCCGCGCCATCATGATATCGCCGCGCGTTTCCGGGGAAAGGCTGCGCGTGGGAGCCGGGACGGCCCTGTCGGGAACGCGAAATCCATTGGCGGTTTGCGCCGGGTTCTGGAAAGCAACCGCCGTTACGATAACCAACGAGAGACCGGAAAGCATCATAGGCCTCCTACCTTTGAAACTACTTTATCACTGCCGGCCGGGAAATGGACTCAGGCGTTTCCCCGAGGCCGCCCCGATGCGAATGGAACGCCAACGCACCCCCGCGCGTCGAACGTGTTGCTGGAACAGAACCGATTTCGGCATGAAGCCGATAACGTTCCAATCGTGACCCGTAGCGCGTCGTCAGCAGCGTAGCCATGCGTTTTTCGGTTGCCGTTCTTCTGGCTTCTTCCGCGTTCGCCTCCGAGCTAACCTCGCCTCCGGCCGATCTCTACGGCGGCTGGCTGAACATGTACGACCTCAATTTCACCCAGGCGCATCACGTTTTCGACCAATGGAAACAAGCCCATCCCGAGGATTCGCTGGGACCGGCATCGGACGCCGCGGCGTATCTCTTTGCCGAGCTGGCGCGCCTCGGCGCGCTGGAGTCGGAGCTGTTCATCGATAACTCCGTCTTCGAAACTCGCTCCAGGCTGCATCCCGATCCACACGTCCGGGAAATGTTCAACCGCGAGATCAAGTCCGCCGACCGCCTGGCCGACTCCACGCTTCATTCCGCGTCCTCCAGCCCCGGCGCGCTGTTCGCAAAAACCCTGACTTTCGGCTTACGCGCCGATTTCGCCGCCATGATCGATAAACAGGACCTGGCCGCGCTGCGTTACACCAAACAAGGACGCGCCTATGCCGATCAGCTGATGGCTATCGAGCCGAAGGCTTACGACGCCTATCTCGGCGCGGGCATCGAGAATTATCTGCTCAGCTTGAAACCCGCGCCGCTGCGCGTTCTGCTGCGCTGGACCGGCTCTCAGGTCGATCGAGAAAAAGGAATTGCGCAGTTGAAAATCACGGCGCAGCACGGGAAATATCTGGAACCGTTCGCCAAATTACTGCTCGCCGTCGCCGCGCTGCGCGACGACAACCGTTCGCGGGCGCGGCAATTGCTGGGCGAGCTGCACCGCCGCTTTCCCGATAATCCGCTGTATCTGCGGGAGCTGAAGCGGCTCGCGCCGGCCGCAAAGTGACCAAAGCGGCATAAGCCGCCAGGCTTTGTGCTGCGGACGGTTTACCCTATTTCTTCTCGACCATCTGCCGCACTCGATCCAGTTCCCGCCGCAGCCGTCCCTCGCGCATCGCCAAAAGCAAAACGTAAGCGAGAATAATCAGCCACGCGGCCAGAAACCCGTAAAACATATATCGAAGGTTCTGACTTTCCATCCCTGTCTCCTAAAACGTCCGCCATCGAACCGCGCAACGAACACCCGCTGACGTTCCACTGCGGAGGCGGCGGCCAAAAACAGCCATAGGCTGCTAAAATGCGAGGCCCTCAGAAGGAATGCGCCATGCGGCGAAGCGAATCGATTTCGCGCGAAATTTCCTCCTGGCGCATCCGCACCACCACTAAAATGGTCGCCAGACAAAGCATCGCCAGCATGTTCCAATAGATGACGCCTTCCATCCCCGGCGCCATTCCGCCGCCGTTGCGGATGCTCAGCACCGGACCCGGATGCAGCGTCCGCCACCACACGTTGGCTTTATAAACGATCACCACTTCGGCGAATCCGAAAATCGAAAGCACCGCCGACAGCCGCGCGCGCTGCGTCGGTTCCTCCACCGCGCGGCGCAGCATCATGTATCCGGCGTAGGTCAGCCAGCAGATCAGCATGGTCGTCAGCCGCGCTTCCCACGCCCACCACACGCCCCAGATGATCCGCGCCCAGATGCTCCCGGTGACCAGCACGATGGCCGCGAACGCCAGGCCGACCTCGATCAGCGAGGACGCAATGGCGTCGTATTTCAGCTTGCCGGTCATCAGGAACAGTATGCTCATGACCATGGCCACGGTGAAAAACGTGAACGCCGTTCCGGCGCTGGGCACGTGCATATAAATGATGCGATAGATCGCACCCTGGTTGGCTTCATCCGGCAGAATGTCGAAAATCTTGTAAAAATCCCAGGTCAACAATCCGGCGGAAACCGCGCCCAGCCCGTACAAAAGTTTCGTTCGCATATTACCCCACCAATACCGTATCGATCATCATCACGGATAATGCCGTAAAAATAAAATCGAACCCGATCAGCAGCTTCAGCCCGAAGATGTTATCCGAATTGATCGGCGTGCCGGCCAGCAGATCCGTGGTCAGCTTCATGGCCGCCATCAGCGCCGGAATCATCAGGGGATAAACCAGCGTCGGCAGCATCAGCTCGCGCATCCGCAGATTCACGGTGAGCGCGCTGAAAAACGTCCCGATCACCGTCAGCGCCCACGTTCCAAGCAGCGTCACCAACACCAACTCCCAGAACTGTCCCATCCAGTGCACGTCATAAAAAAGTCCGAACACCGGAATCGATACCACTTCCACCGCGATCAGCAACGCAAAATTGGCCAGAGCTTTTCCGAAGAACAACGCCGAAGCCGGAATCGGCGCGGCCAGCAACCCGTCCAGGCAGTCGTTCTGCGTTTCGCGGGCAAAGCTGCGATTCAACACCAGCGCGCCCGCGAAGGAAAACACCAGCCACAACAATCCGCCGGAAAATTCCTGAAACTGGTCCGACGTCGGATCGAAGGCGAAGCTGAACAACACCAGAATCACCAGCGAAAACGCGACCGACGCATTCACCGCTTCCTTGGTGCGCATCTCCGACCGCAAATCTTTCGCCGTGATGGTCCAGATCTGGGCCAGCAGCGACGGCCGCGTTTCTACGCGCGTTTCGGTTGGTGCCGCGGTCTCGACGCCGGTCATGATTCGTAGGTCCTGTAGAGCCAGCCGGTATCGTCGACCATCTGCTGCGTCCGCTCGCCCGAAAACGTAATCTCGCCGCGCCGGATCAGCGCCACGTGCGAGGCCAGCACCAGCGCTTCCTTCAATTGATGCGTCGACATGATGATGGTCCGCCCGCGCCGGTGCGCATCCGCCAGCAAACTTTGCAAAACCGCAATCGCGCGATCGTCGAGCGCGGTGAACGGCTCATCGAACAGCAGCACCTCGGGATCGTGAAGAAACGCCCGCGCCACCGCCAATCGCTGCCGCATGCCGCGCGAAAATTCGCGAACCAATCCATCACGGACGCGCTCCAGCCCGGTTCGCTCCAGCCATTCCAGAGCCGATTTGCGCGGATCGCGCAACCCATAAAGCCGCGCGAAGACCATCAGATTTTCGCTCGCCGAAAGCTCATCGTACAAGGAAATTCCGTGCCCCAGCACACCGATCCGCCGCCGCGCGAATTCCTGGCGCACATCGGAACCGAGGATTCGCACCTGCCCTTCGGTCGGCTTCGACAGCCCGGCGATGATCCGCAGCAGCGTGGTCTTCCCCGCCCCGTTGCGCCCGAGCAGCGCCAGGCTCGACCCGGCGTCGACGCGCAGCATCACTTTGCGCAGCGCCGGATAATCGCCGTAGTATTTGGAGACGCCGTCGATTTGCAGTGCACTCGCCTGTTCGCTCAAGCGGTTCCCTTCCGGAACAGCATCACGCCGCCCAGCGTCAGAATGGCCAGCGTCAAGCCCAGCACCCAGGGAAGCTGCGTATAGACCCGCGCCGGCGCCTGCCGGACCTGCGGCGCGCCGGAATCGTCGTTGCTCGTATCGGTATTGTTGGTGCGCAGCGATCCGGTGCCGCTGATCTTGACGCTAAAGCTCGCCGCGCGCACGCGATAGGTGTGCGCCTGGCTCTGCGGCTCCTGCCCCAGATCATCGATGCCGTCGCCGGTGAGCGTCACCGACGGCGGCGTCACCAGATAGTTGTTATTGCCGCCCTCCGGCATTTCCCCCGAGAAGGTGTCGCCCGGCGGCAGCGCATAGGTGATATCGAAACGCGTCTGCCCCGGCTTCACCGGATAATCGACCTTGTAAATATCCGGCCGCTTGGTTTTTTCCGCATCGCGCGGCACCGGCATTCCGCCGGTCGTGTTCACCACCACCTGAACCTTTCCGTTGGCGTCCTTCGGCACATAAAATTCGGCCGATCCTTTCGAAGGATCGGAATAGGTCAGCGTGCCGGGATTATTGAACAGAAACGTCTCGCTCACCTGAATGCCGGAATCGCTCGGTTCGAGCAGAATCATGTTCTGCGAGTCGGCGACCGTCTTTGGATCCTTAGTCGAATCGAAAACCTTGACATTCAATCCGCTGGTCGGCGATCCCGGCGGGATCATCTGCGTATAAACCACGCCGTCGTAGATCGATTGCAGCAGCGCCGGCCCCGGCGGATAGCTCTTCTCGATGGAGAATTTCCCGTCCGCGCCGCTTTTCACGGTCGCGATGGTCTGCATCCCGCTCTGTTGCGGCTGCACCAGGGAAATCAGAACCGAGGGCTGCGGTTTTCCGGTGGTCCCATTTAGAATGACCCCATCGACACCAGCCAGCGCCCAGGACGCCAAGCCCAGGAAACAGAATAAGATCCTCATGCCATCGCCTTTCCGCACTCGCCGCAGAATTTCATGGCATGAGCAAAATGCGCGCCGCAATGCGGGCATTCGATCCCCGGCGCGGGTTTCGGCTTGGCCGCTTCCTTGACGCGAACCTGCGCCGGCGCCGGTCCCGGTCCGGCCTTTTCAATCTCCGCCAGCACCACCGCCAGTTCCTTCTGCAAATTCAATTTCGTTTGCTGATAATCGGCGTCGCTCAACTTTCCCAGCCGATATTCGAATTGCAGATCCTTCAGATTGTCGTAGATGGTCGCCTTGCGCTCATCCAGGTGCCGCGTCGGCGAAACCGGCTCCGGCGGCGGAATGTCTTTGGCGCGCACGAACAGCGTAAACATCGTCGTCACGGTGACGACGAGAATCACAACCAATAACAGTGACATTTAGTCCAACTTGTCCAGATCCTCGTCGATCCTGGCGATCGTCTCCGGATCCATTTGCGGTCCCGCTGGGGCGGGCGCGGGCTTGCGCAGGGAGCGGCGAATCACCAGCAGCACGATTCCAAACCCGATCGCCGCCGCAATCGCGATTCCGCCGACGCCCATCACCCCCGGCCGCTCCACCAGGATGTCTTTGCCATCCTCCTGCACGAATGACGCCAGGATCTCCTGATCCGATTTTCCCTGCTGCTGCATCGCAAAGATCTTCGCCTTGCCGCGGCGGCAAATCGGGCAGTCGCCTTCCATCTTGCAAGCCATGGTTTGAGTACAGCCGCAGGTGCAATGCAGCTTGTCGGCGACGCGCAACACCGGCGCGGACCACAGGTCCGTCTCCGTCTGCGCCATCAAACCGGTGGCGGACAAGGCCAGAAATATCGCCAAAAGGTGTGGCGCGCGCACTCCTGCACCACTATTTTTCGACATGCTCATGTGTTCCTGCAATCCCGACCACCTGCGTCCTCGGCCACACCATTCGTGTCTTGGCCGGCGTCAGGCAGATCAGCGTGCCAATCAGCACCACCCAATATCCGATCCAGATCCAGCTCACCAGCGGGAACACATACGCCTGCAAGACGGCCCGCTGATTGTCCGCCGACATTCCCGCGAAATTCAAATACAGATCCTCATTCAGCCGCCGCCGGATCGCCACTTCGGAAGTCGGCTGTTTCGACGCGATATACACGCGATGTTCCGGCGTCAGCGTCGCCACATCCTCGCCGTTCTTAAAAACCTCGATGGGCAGCATCTCGGCCGCGTAGTTTTCGTTCTGCGTCTGCTGCACCGGATAGGTGTGCAGGTCGTAGCTGCCCAGCTTCACCACCGATCCGGGCGCCACTTCGACGGTCGTGTTCTTATCGAACGCTTTCCCGGTGAATCCGATGAACATCAGCACGATCCCCATGTGCACCAGGTATCCGCCATAGCGTGGCGTATTGCGATGCGTCAGCTCCACGGCCGAAACCAGAATGTTGGCGCCGGTTTTCGACTTGATCGCGTGGGCGCCCTTGTAAAATTCAATCAAAACCGTCACCCCGACGAAGGTGCACAGCGCAAACGACACCAGCGCGTAGAAGTTCCGCACGCCAAACCCGAGCAGCGTAACGGCAACCGCCAATCCGGCCATCGCTGGCCACATAAACGCGCGCTTCAAACTTTCCACCGAACTCTTGCGCCACGCGATCAGCGGTCCGACGCCGGTCAACAGCATCAGAAACATCGCGATGGGGATCTGCACGCGATTGAAAAACGGCGCGTCCACACTGATTTTTTCGCCCGTGAATGCTTCCGAGATCACCGGAAACAGGGTACCCCACAACACCGCAAAACAGCTCGCCAGAAGAATCAGGTTGTTGAAAAGAAAACTGGATTCGCGCGACAAAACGCTTTCAAGCTGGGCTTCGCTCTTGAGAAAATCCAGGCGATTCAGGATCAGGTAAAGCGTCAGCGCGATCCCGATCGCCAGGAAGGTGACGAAATAAGTCCCAATCGAGGACTGCGCAAACGCGTGAACCGAATTGACCACTCCGCTGCGCGTCAAAAATGTTCCGAAGATGCACAGGAAGAACGTCGTCGAAACCAGCACGACGTTCCACACCTTCATCATGCCTTTCTTTTCCTGCATCATCACCGAATGCAGAAACGCCGTCGCGGTGATCCACGGCAGCAGCGACGCGTTTTCCACCGGATCCCAGCCCCAATATCCGCCCCAGCCGAGCACCGCATACGCCCACCCCGCGCCGAGCAGAATTCCGGTAGTCTGGAACATCCACGTCACCAGCGTCCAGCGCCGCGTGGTTTTGATCCACGCCTCACCCGGCTGTTTGGTGATCAACGACCCCATGGCGAAGGCGAACGGCACCACGAATCCCACATAGCCGAGGTACAGCATCGGCGGATGGATCACCATAGTCCAGTATTGAAGCAGCGGATTCAGCCCGTTGCCGTCGCCCAGATTGACGATCAGGTGGCCTTCCTGCCACACGTTGAACGGCTTGGCCACGAACGCCACCAGGATCAGGAAAAACGTCTGCGTGACCATCAGGATCGCGGTCACGTAGGGCATCATGTCGCGGAATTTGCGGCGATTTTTGAAAACTACGACGCTCGAATACGACGCCAGCAGCCAGCTCCAGAACAGCAGCGAACCTTCCTGCCCGCCCCACCACGACGCGAACTTATAAATGTTCGGCATGGCGTGGTTGGAATGCTCCCACACGTACGACATCCGGTAATCGCCGTGGATCAGCGAATAGATCAGGATGCCGGCGGCCGTCGTCAGCAGGGCCCAGATGCAGTACACCGCGCGCTCCGCGCTCACTACCAGCAGCGGGCGATTCGCCCATTTGCCGACCAGCGAACCGATCACCGCGTAAATCGCGAAACAAAAAGCTAGAAGGATTGCGAGCGCGCCAATATTTTCCATTTTTGGTCCTGAGAGTCCTTAGGAAACTGGTCTTGAGGAAACCGGTCTTACCCCGGTCGGTTTGGCTTCGTACTTCGAAGCGCACTTGGCTTCAATCTTGGTGGCGCGGAACACTCCATCCGGCCCGAGCCTGCCATCGGCCAGCGCCTGCGCGCCATCCTTAAACGTATCCGGCAGCGGATCGATTCCGTCATAAACCACGTTCAGCCGCAGCTTGTCCTGGGACAGCGTGAAGCTAACTTCACGGCCTTTGCGGACGATCGAGTTGGGCGCCACGTCGCCACCCACGCGAAGACGTTTTTCCATCCCCTGCTGCCCCATCTGCCGGACTTCCGCGATGGTCTTGTAATACGTCTTGGTGTCGTTGATGCCGCCGGCCGCCAGCCACGCCAGCGTACCGATGATCGCCGTAATGAGCAAGCCGAATTTCCAATAAGTGTTCATGGAGCTGTCACCTGTTTCGCTTTTTTAACCTTTATAGTATAGCGCTGCGTTTTTTCGCCCGATCCGATCTGCGTCAAAAGACCCAACAACATCGCATTACCGACGGATTGGTTCAATCCAGCCAACAACTTCCCTTCGATTTCGCCGCGCCGCATGACCCTCAAATCGCACGCGCGGTTCCATTCGGGCGAAAGCTCGGCCACTTACCCCCGGCATAACTGCCGCGGCTCTCGAACCGCCCATTCGCGGACTCATATATGACACAGCCCGCACGACAAATCGAGATCGCCCGGCGTGGCGCAAGCCAGCACAAACGACGTCCCGTTCGCCGACCAGTGCCCCTTCTCATGGGACCCTCTTGCCACCGAAACCGCCGCCCGCCGCCCGTCGACGCGATACGCCACTTCGACGCCATCTCTTTCCAGCCGCACGCTTTCGATGCGCGCCGCACCGCTGTGCGCCAGCGGCAGATCGATCCCGGCATGTTGTTGCACCCAGGCGCGAATCGCCGCCGGATCGTCCGAACGAAATTCCGGCCGTGGCAAATTCCACGCGACTCCCGCGAAAACCACCGCCGCCGCCAGCGACCAGACCAGTTTCCTTCCGCGATTCGAACGCGGCGCACGCGCCTGCTCGACTCTCCGCCACAATTCCTCAGGCGCGCCAACGCGGCCTAACGCGTCTTCCAATGTCTCGTACATTATGCTCTCCCGCGCAGGTGCGACAACCTGCGCTCCAGCGTCTTGTGCGCCCGGTTCAGCCGCGACGCGACGGTCCCCGGCGAGCATCCCAGAATTTCCGCAATCTGCTCATACGCCAGACCTTCGGTGTAGCGCAACACCACCACCATCCTCTGTTCCGGCGATAATCCCGCCACCATTTTCTGCACTTCCTCGCGAACCTCGCTGCGCGCCAGCTCCTCGAACGCCGATTCCTGGGGCGCGCGAAACGTATCGAGCAGCCCATCGACAAAGGCGAGCCATCGCCGCCCGCTGCGCCGCTGATCGTAGCAGCGGTTCACCACCAGCCGATACAGCCAGGTGTCGAAACTGGAATGCCCGCGAAACTCCTGAATGCTCGACAGCAGTTTTAAGAAAGTTTCCTGCGCAATATCGAGCGCCGCCGCCGGATCACCGGTGTAGCGCAGCGCGATCGAATAGACTTTGTCCTGATAGGCTTCAAACAGTGCCCGGAACGCATCCCGGTCGCCACGCTGGCAGGCCGCGATGGTTTCCCGGTCATGGCCTTCGAGCACCATTCTTAAGTTGGACGAATGGTCCACTGGTTTTCTTCCTTCAAAATAGCAGGAAAAGCGCATTCAGGATTCCGCCTTGCTCCCGACGAGCCCCCGCCATCACTGGCGGGGCCTGACCCGGCGCACTGAAAGCCCCGCCAGTCATGGCGGGGGTCCGCCCGTTTTCAGCACCGGCGAAGCATCAGCAATCTGGCCGTCAGGTTTTATCCTGGATCCTGGGTAGTGCCTGAAATCCGCGTTGATCCTGAAACATGGAGAGCCCCCGCCACGACTGGCGGGGCTGTAGTACCCGTTATAGCCACGCCAGTCATGGCGGGGGGCGCATCCCGAATCAACGCAGATTTCAGACACTACCGGACCCTGAATACTTGAATCCTGAATCCCTTCCCAGGTTATGATAAAGAACGTGAGCCTTCGACGCATCCCTCTGCTTCTCCTCTGCGCCACGGTCTGCTTCGCGCAGCCGGATTGGCACACTGCGACGACCATTCCCGGCGTCGATCTGGGTGGACTAACCACTGCGCAGCGACAGGTTGCGCTGAACCTGCTTCGCACCGAAGTGTGCAACTGCGGCTGCAATTACAAGCTGGCCGAGTGCCGCATGGTCGATCCGCAATGCGCCTACAGCCGCCGCTTCGCCGACCTGATCGTCAAAATGGCCGCGGCCGGCAAATCGTCCAAGGAAATTCACGCCGCGGTGCTGAAGCTGGCCACCGAGCCGCCGCCGCTGCTCAGCGATCCGGTGAAACTCGATATCGCCGGCGATCCCATTCGCGGCCTGGCGACCGCAAAAATCACCATCGTCGAATTTTCCGACTTTCAGTGACCGTACTGCGCCCTGGCGGTCAGCCAGGTAAAACAGATTCTGGCGAAATATCCGAAAGACGTTCGTTTCATCTTCAAGCAGTTCCCGCTGGACGACCATTCGCAGGCGAAACTGGCGGGCGAGGCGTCGCTGGCCGCGCAGGCGCAAGGAAAATTTTGGGAATTGCACGACACGATGTATGCGAATTTCCGCTCGATTTCGCGCGCGCACATTGACGCGTGGGCGAAGGAAATCGGCCTGGATCTGCCGCGCTTCGAGGCTGCTCTGAATAGCCACACCTACGCCCGCCGTGTCGCATCCGAAGAGAAGCAGGGCGAAGACGCCGGCGTCGAAGGCACCCCGACGTTTTACATCGACGGCGCGAGGTTGAACGCGGTGTTCGACGTGGCGACGGTGTCGCCGATTATCGATAAAAAATTGAAAAGGTAGCAAGTGCGGCGGGCGATCCCGCCTCAGCCGGCTCTGTCCAACGCGGCGACACAGCCCCGGATTATCGGAATAGGCCGCATTCACGCGGCCCAGCCCCCCTTTCGCGCTATGATGTGACCGATGACCAGAGTTCCACAGCCTGCGGCCTTGGTTCTTAATGCTCCGCACTCCAGGTTCAGGGGTACAGGCGAAACATTCGACGAGATGTTCAAATACGGCCTCGCGGCGGGGTACATACTTTCAGAGAATGAAGTGGCTCAACTGAGCACCGGATGTAAGGTCATACTGTTGGACAAAGAGAAAGAGCGACGTGCCGAAGGCCAACTTAAGACCGTTAAGAAGGCCGAAAAGGCAGGCAACGGCAAGCAAAGATACGACGTACATTTTGAAAAAGCAAAGCTGGTGCCATATATCTCCGAGAGCCT
>Ga0335073_10013525_pt1 | contig 11440 bp, 10 predicted proteins | sample Lox_Sample_22_FD_207093 | JGI IMG/M metagenome (GOLD analysis project Ga0335073, IMG submission 207093) | Soil microbial communities from Loxahatchee National Wildlife Refuge, Florida, United States - Lox_Sample_2.2 | ecosystem: Environmental > Terrestrial > Soil > Wetlands | place: USA... | reverse complement strand
CGTCCATGATGTCCGGCCCCTGGATCAGCAGCTCCTTCGGGAGATCGAACACGAATTGCAGCGTCTTTCCCTGGGGCGCTCGGTACTTGCAGAGGATCGTCGTGGTATCGGCATGGGCATGCAGCGGCCCGAGAAAAGACAAAGTGGCCGCCAGGCCAATCGCCAACCAAATGCAGCGCATGTGCGAGCTCCAGCCCATCGCGCGACGCTAGGGCGCGCTGTCAATTCCCCACGTTGGGATCAATGCTCCTGGCCGCGCGAATGTCGGCCTCGGCGGCGGTCAGGTTTCCGGTCTGCCTCTCGATCTCTCCGCGCCCGTAGAGCGCTCTGGCGTTCTTCTGGTCCAGCTTGATGGCCTCGCTGTAGTCCTGAACGGCGCGATCGTTTTGACCGAGGGCGCGGAACGCATGTCCGCGAAACTCGAACGCGCTTGCGAGGATCGACGGGTTGGGATTGAGCTGAATAGCCTTGCTAAAATCCTCGACGGCCAGCGTCATCAGCTTCCTATCCGACGACGAGGCGCCTTCGGCGAACAAGGCAAGACCATGAGCCAGGAAGCCTTGGGCCACCTTGGGATCGATCTTGATAGCCTGATTGGCGTCTTCGAGGGCGCGGCCATAGAGGGCCGCGTTCCCCGAATCCATGCCCTTGTCGGCGTAGGCTATGGCGCGATACGCGAAGCCCAGGGCGAGATCGTGCGGCGACTGTGCCGATGATTTGATGACGGCCGTGCACGAGATAATGCCGGCATCCGGCCTTGCATCCGCGTCGTCCTGGCAGCGAGCCATGCCGCTTTGGCTCTTCGCCTGAGTCTGGGCCTTATTGATGGCGTCCGTGATGCAGTTGCGGATGGCGCTGCGCGCATCCCCGCCGCGCATTTGCGTGCCCGTCCCGGCCGGACCGATCGTGCAAAGCAAGACGGCCGCCTTGCACATGTCCCGCGTCTCGGGATCCAGCGCCCGCATATCGGCGCATACCGTTCCCTCCTGGGCCCGCGCGCCGCCGCCGATGAAAGCGGAGATAACAAATACCGAAGCGACCACACCCGAGCGGGCGAAGATTCGCCAGCGCCGGTGGCCGGCGATCCTGACCTGAGCCCCTAAAACTCCTCCAGAATTGGGTAGAGTCCGTCGACGAGGGGAGACGGACGATGAAGGCAAGCCGGTTCACGGAAGAACAGATCATCGCGATCCTGCGGGAGCAGGAATCTGGGGCGAAGACGGCGGACGTATGTCGCCGGCACGGGATCAGCTCGGCGACGTTCTACAAGTGGAAGGGGAAGTACGGCGGGCTCGATGTGTCGGACGCCCGTCGGCTGAAGGCGCTCGAGGACGAGAACCGGCGGCTGAAGAAGCTGCTGGCCGAGGCGATGCTCGACAACGCCATGCTGAAGGATATCACGTCAAAAAAATGGTGACGCCCGCCGCGAGACGGGAGGCGGCGGCTCATCTGCGGCAGAGCTATGCGGTGAGCCAGCGGCGGGCGTGCCGGGTGGTTGGAGCGGACCGGACCTCGGTCCGCTACCGGCATCGTCGGCCCGACGATCGGCCGTTGCGCGAGCGGCTACGATCGCTGGCGTCCGAGCGCCGCCGGTTCGGCTATCGACGGCTCCACATTCTGCTGCACCGTGAGGGCATCCAGGTGAACCACAAGAGGCTGCGGCGGATCTATGCCGAGGAGCGGTTGCAGGTGCGCCGGCGCGGCGGGCGCAAGCGGGCACTGGGCACGCGCGCGCCGATGGTTCTGCCGCAGGGACCGAACCAGCGTTGGTCGCTCGACTTCGTCAGCGATCAGCTGACCGATGGCCGTCGCTTCCGCATCCTGGCCGTCGTCGACGATTATACCCGCGAATGTCTGTGCCTGGTGGCCGACACCTCGCTCTCGGGGCTGCGCGTGGCGCGCGAGCTCGATGCCATCATCACCCGCCGCGGCCGGCCGCTGGCCTGCGTCTCCGACAATGGCACCGAACTCACCAGCATGGCGATCCTGCGCTGGTCTCAGGAGACCGGGATCGACTGGCACTACATCGCACCCGGCAAGCCGCAGCAGAACGCCTTCATCGAAAGCTTCAACGGCCGCCTGCGCGACGAGCTATTGAACGAGATGCTGTTCACTTCGCTCGCTCATGCCCGGGCCGCGCTCGCAGCTTGGCAGCACGACTACAACACCATCCGGCCGCACAGCGGTCTCGGCAACATGCCGCCGGCGATCTACGCCAATCTCAGCGCTCCCGTGATGCAACGGGACGGGGCGCTGCGCTCGCTCGGGGGCTCCGCGCCCCGCCCCGTTGCGCCACCGAGCCAGACAGGCTCAAATAGCGAACAGACTCTACCCATAACTGGATGAGAGTTGGGGCTCAGGTCAAATCCGCCGCGCGCTGCGCATGAGCAGCGGCGCTGAAGATCGCCCGCTTGTCGTCTTTAAGCACCTTGAGCCACGAGGCGATGTAAGACGCGTGATCCGTGCGCGCTTCCGGCGTCAGGTCGAGATCGGCGGACAGGAAGGCAGAACCAAGCTCGGCGACGAGCTCCTCCATCGCGTAGCCCTCATCGCCCCAGCGCTTGCGCCCAAAATCGCGCTCCAGCCGCTTCGGGTGGCGAGTCCAGTGCGTCACTTCATGGGCGAGCGTGGCGTAATAGCTTTCGGTATCGCGAAAGCTCTCGACCGGCGGCATCTGCACGCGGTCCTGCGCCATCGTGTAGAAAGCCTGATTGCCGCCGTGCTGAATGTTTGCACCTGTCGCGGCAAAGAACGCCTCGGCCCGGTCGATCCGCTGCTTCGTCTCAAGCCGGGGCTCGGCCTTGGCGTAATACTGCGCGGGCAAGCCTTCGACCTGTTCGACGTTGAAGACGGTGTATCCCTTCAGGAAGGGGATTTCACGCTCAAGCTCATCGCCGGTGTCCGCGTCGGTCTCGGTGCGGGTCACGGTCGAGGCATAGACAACAAGACTCCCTTTCTCGCCCTTGCGCACATGCGCGTTCAATTCCAGCGCCTGCTTGAAAGTCATCCAGATCGGCGCGGCATAGCCTTTGGTCATCGCCTCCGACCAAAGCATCAGCACATTGATTCCGCGATACGGGACGCCGTTCAACCGCAGAGGCCGCGTGATGCGCCCCGCCGCGTGCTCGGCATTCCACGGCTTGAACCAGGGACGGACGCCCTTCTCCAGTTCGCTGACAATCTGTCCGGTGATCCGTTCATAAACATTGGCCTTCATCTTCCTTCCTCCTAGACACGGGTTGCGCATGCAACCCGACTAGGCCCGCGCCAATGAGCGGGGGGTCAGCGGTCAAGACCGCCGCGGGACGAGGGGGATCGCCCGTCTTGGTAGCGACCACCGGGAGCGAAAGACGGGGAGACCCGAGGCGCGTTGCGTCCGGCATCGCCGGTGCTGCCTCCCAATCTTCCGAGAACCTTCCCGCTCAGTCCGCATCCAATGCGCTGCCGCCTTTGACGCGTGCCGCCATGGCGGCCCGTGGGTGAGCTTTTCCTCTTTCTGTCCTTCTGCCGCGCCCGCCGCCCCTGCGGGCCGTTCTGCTGCTGATTCTGCCTCTGGGACCGCATGAACGGCTCCGATGGGCGGGGCCGCGAGGACAACAGAGGAAAAACCATGTCCACGGTCCTGACTATGTCGGCCCTGCAAAGCCGCAGCGACCTTGAGCTGCAAGCTCTTATGCGGAAGGCTCAGTACGATCTGGAGTGCCTGCGATAACTGCCGCACCATCCGCCGCGACGCCCTCGATGCCATTGTGCTCGAAGGGCTGCAAAACCACCTGATGGACCCGGCGCTGTGCGATCTATTCTGCCGGGAGTACACGCAGCACATGAACCGGCTGCGCGGCGAGAACAATGCGCAGCGCAAAGGCGACCGCAGCGCGCTCGCGAAGATCGAGCGCGAGCTTGACAGGCTGGTGCAGGCGCTCATGGACGGTGTCCCGGCCGGCCGCGTCAAAGACAAAATGGCCGATCTCGAAACCCGCAAGACGGCGCTGGAGGCGCGCCTGACGGACGGCGAGGACAATCCTGTCCTCATCCATCCGAACATGGCGGGATACTACCGGGACCAGGTGGCCCGGCTCCGCGAGGCGCTTTCCGACGAACATGCGCGCACGCGCGCGGCGGAGGTCATCCGCAAGCTGGTTGACCGCATCGTGTTGACGCTCGCGGAGGACGAAGAAGGCCGCAACAGCCTGTCGATCGATCTGCACGGCCACCTCGCCGGCATCCTGTCGCTGGCCACAAAAGCAAGAAGGCCGCTCAACGAGAGCGGCCCTGATGTGGCGTCTATAAAGCTGGTTGCGGGGAGAGGATTTGAACCCCTGACCTTCAGGTTATGAGCCTGACGGCCACATCTGCGAAGGTGGCCAGCCCTTACCGACCGCGTTCCTCATTGTTCCGATTCGCTCCCCGATGCTTGGCGCGGATCTTGTCTCGGCGCGTGATGTCGGCCTCAAGCTCTCGACGATGCTCGGCCGGAACCTTACCAGCGCCCACATCTCTAAGGCGGCCCGGTTCTTCTGGCGCGGCATTGCGGGGCTCCCCATCCGACGCGAGGCTGGACACGATATGTCGTACCTGATGCGCGGAACTCGCACACTCCACATCGTGATCCATCTCCCGCTCGATGCGTGTGGCAAGATGATTGAGAGAGCGCACCATTGCAGCGCGCGTCCTATCGGAAGCTAATTTGGCTCGCGTGGTGATGGCAGCGTGGCGCATCGCCGAGCGCTCGCTTGCCGCACTCGCCTCACGCCCATGGAAATAAGTCGAGCCAGCCTCGCGCCTGTCTCCGAGCGCCCGGCTTGCGGTGCTCTTGTTCACGTCCTTCCATCCGAAACCCGGTCCACCCCGTCCTGTTAGATCGCCGAAGGCTTGTGGGTGCTTATTCACCGCCCACAGGGCGATCCGCGGTGCTTCCTGAAACATTGCCCAAAAGCTCTCAGCGGCGCGCTCCGGATGACGATGCGTAGCCTGGAAGTGCGCCGCTATCTTTCCCTCGACCACCGCCTCTGCTTTACGGCCCCTACCCTTTCGGTAGTTCGCAAAATTCTCAAAGTACCCACCACTAGGCCGATCAGCGCCGCCCGGACCGCTTGCTGACCCCTCCGACTCATGGATCGCCGACTGCTCCTTTGCGACGCGTCGACCGAACAAACGCGCCAGCAGCCCGCGCCGCCCCGGTGCGGATTTGCTTCCAAGCACGGACGATACGATCGGCTCCTCTTCTGGCCTCTTCTCGCCGGCTAGCTCCAGGCGCCGCCGCTCATAGGCTATTCCGTGCTCGGCGTACCATTGAGGCGCCTGCCGTTCGAACGTTCGTCCCTGCCGGCTCGTGCGCTGCGCCTGGTGCATGGTCCTACTGGCTCTCAAAGGCGCTCGGCCTGCGGCGATCTCGGACCGGAGCTGTGCCCTGTCTTCTCGTCGGGTCGCCACGACGTTTAACCCTTGTTCCTGAGCGTGACGCGTGAATACCTGACGTAGCCCCTCCAGCTCGCGTGGTCCGATCCGCAGCTGGACCGTCCGCAGCCGCCGACTCTCGTCACGCAATGGCTCGCTCTGCGCCTTTATCATGATGTGGGCGTGCGGCCGCGCGCTGTGATCGGTATGGATGCCATATACGTATCGATGCCCATCGGCTCCAAACGTTTCCGAGAGAGCGCCATGAACGGCGCGGCGCAACGCGTGCGCGTCGCCAGCGGCCTTCGCTGGGATGCTGAAAATCAGATGCGCCGCCTGGCGCTTGTCCAGGCGCTCCTTCTTCGGCAGCGCCGATCGCTCCTGTGGCGTAGCACGTCGTGCCGCGACAGAGAGGTTCTCGCCATCAGGCTTCAACCCCCAAGATTCAATTTCCGCGGCGACGGCTGGCCCCCGGAGCTCCCGGCCCTCCTCATTGAACATGGCCAGCGATTTCTCAGGAGGATCGTCCTCGCGAGTCCGCGCCGCATACCGCGCTTGTGCCATCGGGGCATGCCGGGACTTCGTCCACGAAATCACCTTGAGCACGGTCTCGGAGCTACGACCGTGCTCCCCTGTTGGCGATTGACGTGCCCTGCCGCCGTATCTCTCATCTGGCACGCCCACATCCAGGCGTAGCAGTTCGCGAGCTCGAGCTCGGATAACTTCCCGGTAGTGGTCATCCCGCAGCAGCCGGCCGCGGCGCTCGTATTCGAGGCTGTCTCGACTGAGGGCGTCCCGCGGTGACACGCGCCCGCCCCTCCTACGGATACCGTCGGAGGATATCAGTCACCTTGCCGAGTGCTTGGCGGAGCTCGGCAAGCGTCGCCCGATAGTCCTCCAATTTTGGTCCCCGATCGGAGACGCCGTTTTCGAATAGGTGGACCTCTCGCAAGAGCGCATTCAGGTTCACCCCTGCCATCCGGAGCTGCTCGCGCGTGCCGTCCAGCTGATCAATCTCAGCGGGGGTCAGCAGCGGCTTTTGGATGATCGCCGAATCGATCGCCCGCCGGATAAAGGCACTTAACGTTTTCGCCTGGTGCTGCGCCGCGCCGTCCTCGAGGCGCTGCCGCTCCTCGCCCGTCACCCGAACCTTTATCCAGCCCTCTCTCAAACAGACCCCTTCCGCGAAGCGCGGTCCTCCGTCGCCAGACGGGCCGTGAGGCAGGACCGCGCGCTCACCTACCAACCCGGCACAGTCGATGCCGGGGCGGGCAGGCATTTTGTGCCCACAAAATGCGTATCCTGCCCACGTCAACGCTTCACGTAGGTTGGCCGAAGACTCTTACGAATCAGTTAGTTGGAGAGCGTGATGCCGTGATCGGGCTGTCTGGGGCCCGTAGCAGTCGCCCGATCTCCGAGATCGAGGATGTAGCACATCCGAGATCGGGTGTAGCACCCTCTCTTCCGCCTGTAGCACATGGGGACAGCGCTGTAGCACGCCCCGTTCGCTGCGTAGCAGGGATTCTCAAATTTATTCTGCCGATCTCTCGGGAGCTCGTTTCGTGAATCGGCGCCGCCTGTCGGCGACACAGTTGGTTAAGCGGGTGGCGAGGCTTTCCCCCTCGCGCTCCCCCGCCTCGCCGTCGGGCAAGGGTGTGGCGTGCGGCCTTTGGCCGTTCCACACCCGCTCAAGTCGAACAGATTCGCTGCGGCTCGCGTCAAGCTGCCAAGGCCGCTTCCGCTCCGCGGACCCTCGGCCTTTCGCTTGACGCGCCCCTATGCTCCACCGACCCCAAATGTGAAGACGCTCCGGGTGGCTTTAGGCGGCCACGGCCTTCGGAGTATCCGGGATCCGTAGCAAGAAATGAGACGGTCTTCTGGCCGATGCGAGCGTCGGCAAACTTCGAATTCATGGCAGGCTGCTCGGATGTCGCGTCGAGCCGAGAGACGCTAAGAGCGCCGGCCAGCGCCGAGTGCCCAACGGATGGGATCCGCGGGAGCATCATTTGGGGAGCGCGGAGGGAGTGCGGCCGATCCGGCGCCTGGGACCGTTCCCGTCTTGCCTCAAATGAGGAACGCCGAGCTTATGTATTTTGTGGCAATGAGGCAGGCGGAAGCAGCGAGCGCCCCGCCTCACGGGCGGGGCGCTGTCGCCGACGAGCTTAGTTGCTGCCGCGGCGAGACCAGATGAGGGAGAGGGTCTCCTTGTCACCGTCAGTCTCGACCAAGGTCCCGCAGATCGGCGCCAGGAAGCTCGGGTCGTCGAGCTTGACCGAGAGACAGTCGTGTCCGGCCTCGGAAAGGATCGAGGCTTTCATCTTGATCAATACTTCAGCATGATTCGCGCGGTCTCCGCGGCGGCGTCGATCTGCGGCCAGTGTCCCGCATCCAGCGCATGCAACGCGCCGTCGCGCATCTGCGAACGCAGGAACTCTGCCGCCGAGACATGCAGATACGGGTCGTTCCGGCCCCAGATGAGCACGAATGGGACCGGCGATCGGCGCAATTCGACCATGCGCCCCGTGTTGGCGGTGATCTCGTCGCCGAGCTGGGACGTCATCTGCGCAAAAGCCATGGCCGCACTTGGCTGCTGGCGGAAGTTCTGGTCGATCAGCGGGCCAAGCAGTTCCTGGTAGCGCATCTTGCCTTGGGGCGCCGCGTCACCGAGTAACAACTCGCGCTGGAATTCAATCAGCCACGCGAATTGCTGTGGGCTGGTCAGGAAGTGACGCGCAAGGGCTTTGAGCGGCTTGTGCGAGAACAGCTCAATCAATTCCGGCACCAGCAGGCCAGGCGCCTCACCGTAGAAGACATTCATCAAGACGACCGCCGCCATGCGATCCGGATGTCGTAGAGCAAAGTTGATCGCGGCTGGGCCGCCCGCGTCGTGTCCGACAGGAACGACCTTGTCCAGCTTCAGTGCCTCGACGACCGCCTCCACATCGCCGAGTTGCTGCGGAAAGCTATACTGGGTGCCTTCCGGCTTGTCGGAAGACCCAAAGCCCAAGAAGTCGATCGTGACGATCCGGCGCCCGGCCGACGCGAGATGCGGAATGAGGTCGTCGTAGATATGCGAGTTATCAGGGAAACCGTGCAGCAGCACGAAGGCGGGCCCGCTTCCAGCAAAGTCGCGAACGTAGACGCTTCCGCGGTCGCGTGAAATCCGGTGCTCGGCAAAGGCTTCCAGCACCGTGTTCGGGGGATTTGTCGTCATGAGCTTGCTCCTGTGGTGTGGCTGGCGAATTGCCAATTCTCGTCGAACGCTGGCGGCGGCGTCGAGCACCATCATCCTACCGACGTGTCCCCTGTTGGGCTGCGGCGCGGCGATAGCGTTCGGCCGCTTGCTGGCGCGACAGATTCTGAGCTAGGTTGGCGCGCGCCGCGTTGAATGCATCCCAGTCGGCGCGTCCGGAAAGCAGCGCGGCGAACGTCTGCCGGATCGCATCACAAGGGCCGGCGTTGCGGATCTCGTCGCGATCAATCGAGTCTGCCTTCTTGAGAAGGGCGGGGCATCAACGCAGGACGGGGTGTAGACGATCCGACGCTTTACCGCGCGAGCGGTCGAGTACGGGATGTGTAGCGGCGAGTTTATGGATTTCGTAGCGCGCCTGGAGGCGGATGAGGGCGGCAAGCGCCCCGCCGCTTGGGCGGGGCGCTGCCACGGGCGAGCTCAGTTGCTGCCGCGGCGAGACCAGATGAGGGAGAGGGTCTCCTTGTCACCGTCAGTCTCGACCAAGGTCCCGTAGATCGGCGCCGGGAAGCTCGGGTCGTCGAGCTTGACCGAGAGATAGTCGTGCCCGGCCTCGGAGGTCTTCTTCCAGGCAGCGCCGATCTCGGCGGCACCAGCGAAGATGCGGTAGTCCGGGGCGTTGTCCTTCCTCTTCTCGGCCACAGCGAAGCGGGCCTTGGCGTTGACGGTGAGGGTACGAACCGAACCTGCGTAGCCATTCTCGTTCTTGGTGAAGGTGCCGATGGTCGCCATGATCTGATCTCTTTCCAGTTTATCAGGCCGCCCGATGCGGCCTTGATGGTGATCAAGGATGCCGAGGGATGATCGACACGCACCGACTGCGGCCGGAGCGCAGCGGAGGATGACCGACCGTCGACTTTTTTGTCTCGCGATGCAAAGCCGCTTGCGGCGGCGGGAAAAAGTCGACGGCCGGTCATTGCGCACAGGCGATCAGGGCGTGAGCCCGCGCCCTCGGCCGGATCACTCCATCAAAGGACGCAACGCGCCGGCATGAGCGCTCGGAAGGAGACATGGCCGCTCCCAGAGGCTCTCGACAAGAAATGCTGTGATGTGACGCGTTCGGTGCCCCTCCTCGACGCCGATACATCGCCGTCGCCGAGAAGTGGGCCGCCTCGATCTCGCGCCGATGGTCCGCGGCAGACGCACGGCCAAGATGATCTCCCCACATTTCCAGACACGGCTACCAGACCCATCCAGCCGACCTAACTTGGCCGAGGACTGGCCCGAAAATACGCGGAAACGTATGAGGCGGCTGAATACGCCACAGCGTATAAAGGCAAAAATACGCTTACGCGTATATTGACTAAAATACGCCCTAGCGTATATCATGGAGCAAATATGGAGCTGCTCACATGGCCGACCAGATTGCTCGCACCCCCAAACAAGTCGGAAACGCGATCCGGCGCCATCGGCGCATGAAAGGCATACGGCAAGAGGACCTTGGTTCCAAAACCGACCTTCGCCAGGCGACGATATCGGGGCTGGAAGCCGGAGAACCAGGCACCCAGCTACGGACGCTTTTTGCCGTGCTTACGGCGCTCGATCTGGAGCTGCTGATCCGTCCGCGCACGAAAATCTCCAACGAGAAAATTGAGGAACTGTTCTGATGGCGCGCCGCGGCTCACGCATCCCCCTCAACGTTTTTCTGAACGGACGGCTTGTCGGCCGCCTGAGGCGGCAAGCGAGCGGCGCGATCGACTTTGAATACGGCAGCGACTGGCTCGCGTGGGAATACGCCCTCCCCGTGTCCCTCTCACTGCCTCTGCGCGAAGACCGCTTCGTCGGCGATCCCGTCATTGCCGTCTTCGACAACCTGCTTCCGGACAATGACCAGATCCGCCGCCGGCTGGCCGAACGGGTCAGAGCGGAAGGCTACGACGCCTACAGCCTCCTCGCCGCCGTAGGGCGGGATTGCGTGGGTGCCCTGCAATTTCTGCCGGACGGCGAAGACCCCGGACCCGTGGGCGGCGTGTCCGGACGCCCGATCAGCGACGAGGAGATTGCCCGTGTCCTCGGCGATCTCAAGCGCACCCCACTGGGCGTCGATGAAAGCGAAGAGTTTCGCATCTCCCTTGCCGGCGCCCAGGAGAAAACGGCGCTGCTCTATTGGAGGAACAAGTGGCAGATTCCTCATGCCACGACGGCCACGACGCACATCCTCAAGCCCGAAATCGGCAAGCTACCGAACGGCATAGATCTCTCGCAAAGCATCGAGAACGAGCATCTCTGCATGCGGCTGACGGCAGCCTTCGGACTGCCAACAGCGCGGACAGAGATGCATGACTTCAACGGCAAGCGCGCTCTCGTCGTTGAGCGCTTCGATCGACGCCGGACGCGCGACCGGAGGCTTCTGCGTTTCCCGCAGGAGGATTGTTGCCAGGCGCTTTCCGTGCCTCCGCCCCGCAAGTATGAGCCCGATGGCGGTCCCGGCATCCGCGATATCCTCGAGCTGTTGAAAGCCAGCGACGAACCGGAAGCTGATCAGCGGTTATTTCTCAAGGCGCAGATTGTGTTCTGGTTGCTCGGCGCAACTGACGGCCATGCGAAGAACTTCAGCATCTTTCTGATGCCCGGCGGACGGTTCCGACTGACGCCACTCTACGATGTCATGTCGGCGCAGCCCAACGTCGATAGAGGCCAGATCCAGCGTAACAAGATGAAGCTGGCCATGGCTGTCGGCGACAAGCGTCACTATGTGATCGATTCGATCATGCCACGACATTTTTTTCAGACAGCCGGAAAGTGTGGTGTCCCCGCGGCTCTCGTTCAGGGAATTATGGATGAGGTAGCGAA
>Ga0335073_10013524_pt1 | contig 11441 bp, 12 predicted proteins | sample Lox_Sample_22_FD_207093 | JGI IMG/M metagenome (GOLD analysis project Ga0335073, IMG submission 207093) | Soil microbial communities from Loxahatchee National Wildlife Refuge, Florida, United States - Lox_Sample_2.2 | ecosystem: Environmental > Terrestrial > Soil > Wetlands | place: USA... | reverse complement strand
GTCGTATTGCATACTGATGACCGGCAGCAAGGTATCGGTCGAGGCGCAGCAGCGGCTGGATGCGATGGTGCGCACGCAGAACGGATTCGAGATCGCCGAGCTCGACCTGGAGCAGCGCGGGCCGGGCGAGTTCTTCGGCACACGCCAGGCCGGAATGCCAAACCTGCGCGTGGCGAACCTGGTGCGCGATCGCGATCTGCTGGAAGCCGCGCGCAAAGAGGCGCGCTTCGTGATGGCCGGTCCCGATCCCGATCTGACGAAGGAAGAGATCGCGCGCGCCGTGCAGCATCTGCGCTCGCACTGGAATCGGCGCTATGGATTAGTCGAAGTGGGCTGAAGTTTACCTGGCACGTGCGATATTGAGAGACAGCCCTTTAGGGATATCACATCTTAAAAGATGTGGTATCTTATGGGATGTTTTGCGACGGATTGTGCTGGACACTTCGGTAGTCGTAGCTGGGCTGCGCACACGGCTGGGTGCTGGTAATGCCGTATTGCGACTAGTCGGGAACCGGAGACTCATCCCGTTGGCGACCCCTCCGCTTTTTCTCGAATACGAGGATGTGCTGAAGCGTCCTGAACAGCGACTGGCCCACGGATTGACGCTTGAGGAGTTGGATGAGTTCCTTGCAGAGTTGGCGGCACTCATCGAACCAGTGGAATTGCACTTTCGCTGGCGACCGCAATCCCGGGATCCCAATGACGAGATGCTTCTCGAGGCTGCTATTAACGGCCGTGCCGACGCCCTGGTCACCTACAATACAGCCGATTTCATCGCAGCGGGTGAGCGGTTTGGTATTCGCATCATCCGTCCTGCGGATTTACTGAAAAAGGTGAGACCATGAGCAAAGCGACCTATCCGCTGAAGCTGCCAATTTCCCTCAAGCGCGCCGCCCAGCGATTGGCAAAGGAAGACGGCGTATCGCTCAACCAGTGGATTGCCGTTGCGGTCGCGGAGAAGGTAGGAGTTGTGGAGACGGCCGCTGACTTCTTCCAGCAACGTGCGGGTGCATCCCGGGGGGACCGCCTGATGAAGTTTCTCCGTAAGGCACCGAAGCTGAAACCGGAACTCGAGGACGAGATCTAGCGCGGTGTGCGCCTTTCGCGCGCGCTGTGCAGCATTTGCGCACGCACTGGAACTGGCGCTATGGGCTAGTCGAAGTGGGCTGAGCGTGCATCGAATGCGAAGAGGAGTCTGTCATGATTGATCCCAAAGAAATGCTTTCCACGCTGGTCGATCACTTCGCCACCACCGCCAAGGTGCAAAATGTCTTCGGCGATCCGATCGAGGCCCACGGTAAGACGATCATCCCGGTCGCGCGCGTCAGCTATCGCCTGGGCGCGGGTGGCGGCGAAGGCGGCGAGAGCCCGGCGGACCCATCCGCTCCCAAGCGGGGCGGCGGTGGTGGGGGCGGCGGTGGAATCGTCCAGGCGGTTCCGCTTGGTGTGCTGGAAGTGACCGAAGCCGGCGCGCGCTTCGTGCGCTTCTTCGATCCGCAGATGGCGATGAGTCTTTTGGCGGGCGGCGTTATGTTCGGCCTGCTGCTGCGACGGCTGTTCCGGCGAAGATAAGATTGCCATTTTCGAACTGTGACGGTCGCTTCCAATTCCGAGTTGTATCGCCTGCTCCCGTCGGTGGATGAAGTTCTGCGTCCGCAACCGATGCAGGCGATGATCCAACGTTTTGGCCATGCCAACACGGTGGAAGCCGCCCGTGGGCTGATAGAGGAACTGCGCACGCAGCTCGCAGCGGGTACGCTCGACCAGGATAGGCTGAAGGACGCGATCGAACAGCTTCCCGCCGCGATCGAACAGCACTTACAAGCCGGACTTTCTCATTCGCTGCGTCCAGTCATCAACGCCACTGGCGTCATCCTGCATACGAATCTCGGGCGTGCGCCCATTGGCGACGTGGCATTGCAACACGTTGCCGCGGTTTCGCGCGGATACTCGAACCTGGAATTCGATCTGGCGACCGGCGAGCGCGGCAAGCGCGATGTTCACGTGAATCGCTTGTTTGCGCAACTGTTCAAGGCGACGGGGCGTGAGCTCTCGACCATCGTCGTCAACAACAACGCTGCGGCGGTGCTGCTGGCGCTGAACGCGCTGGCCGAAGGCAGCGAAGTCATCGTCTCGCGCGGCGAGCTGGTCGAGATCGGCGGATCGTTCCGCATTCCCGACGTGATGGTGAAGTCGGGCGCGGTGCTGCGCGAGGTGGGGACGACGAATCGCACGCGCATCGGCGATTACGAGCAGGCGATCAGTGAACGCACCAGGCTGCTGTTGCGGGTGCATCGCTCGAACTTCCAGATCGTCGGCTTCACCGAGCAGCCGTCGTTGCAGGAACTGGTTGCGCTTGGCCGCAAGCACCGCATCCCGGTGATGGAGGACCTCGGCAGCGGCGAGCTGTTTGACCTGCGCGAGGTCGGAATTCATAGCGAGCCGATGATCGTCGACAGCCTGCGCTCGGGCATCGATGCAGTGACCTACAGCGGCGACAAGCTGCTGGGCGGCCCGCAGGCCGGACTCATCAGCGGCGAGCCGGAGCTGGTGAAGAAGATTCGTGCGAATCCTCTGTTCCGGGCCTTGCGCGTGGACAAGATGTTCTATGCCGCGCTGGAAACAACGCTGCTGGCGTATTTGCGCGAGGACTACGATGCGATCCCCATCTTGCGGATGATGCGCGCCAGCGAAGACGATCTGCAACAACGCGCCGACCATGTGGTGCGACAGTTGCGCATTAGCTCGCCGGAGCTGGAGGTAGAGGTGGTCGAATCGCGGGCTCCGCTGGGCGGCGGCTCCGCGCCGGGAGCGACGCTGCCGTCGCGGGCGATTGCGGTGCGCTGCCCGGAGCTGTCGCCCGACGAGCTCATGACGCGACTGCGCGCGTGGGAGACGCCGATCATCGCGCGCACCGAGAACGACTGCGTCTTGCTGGACCTGCGAACGGTAGAGAGGGAACAGGACACAGCGATCGTGGCCGCCTTACAACGGGTGGGTACAGAGGCATCGCAGTCTGGCGCAACTGCCCCGCCCTAGCCAAAAGAAGGCTAGAACGGGGCACCCAGGACTTACTCGGAGCGTAGGAATGCTGGTCTGCATACTCCTGCTAGCTCAACCCCGCCTTTGCTAACTGCTGATTTGCCCATCGATTCGCGCATTCGTTATAATCGAACTCTCCGAGCGGGAGTAACTCAGTGGTAGAGTGCGACCTTGCCAAGGTCGAAGTCGCGGGTTCAAATCCCGTCTCCCGCTCCAGAAATCGCCGCCCTCGCAACTAGGTCAACCCAGTGCACGCAACGTGATACCTGCTGGGGACTCGGCTGTGGCGAGGGTTTTTCGCACAGCGGCCTCCCCGGCAACTGCTGGTGGACAGGTGGCGCGGTAGCCAAGTGGTAAGGCCGAGGTCTGCAAAACCTCTATCGGCGGTTCGATTCCGCCCCGCGCCTCCAAAACCGAAGTAGAATGCAGGCATGCGTCAAGCGGGCTTCTCCATCGTGAGTACGATGTCGCCAGCAAACCTAATCGCTTGATTCTGGAAATACGTGCGTAGGACTTCAGCTTCTGAAATCCAACGCGTGTTCTTCGGCTCCTGTTTCAAGAAAAGAAGGGTTCTTGCGATTTCGTCTCGAAAGCGCTTGGGATCGTCGGCAAAGCTCAGATCGGCGTTGAAAAGCTCGTTTATCTCGTTAGCGGTACTGCTAGAGTCCTCGGGTACGAGCTCAAGCCACTGATGGCCGTCGAAATACACATCCAGGGCTTTCCAAAGCTTTAGATATGCTGAGGCGAGTTTGTAGGCGTCAAGCGGCATCACTCATCCCACGATCACGTCGAATTCAGAATCCGCCAGATCCCGGACCAAGTATTCATCCGAGAACTTGCCCCTTTCGACGCGACTAGAATCGATTCTACTAAGTTTAAGTTTCCAAACCTGCGGACGAAAATACTGCACGTCCGCCGTAGCGATTACTTTGATGGTTTGGCGCAGAGCGGAGTTGGATAATCGCCCCTTCAACTCCCTCTCGAGCGCTCGCATCAAGTTTGTCCGTATATCCTTGATTTTCGGATTGTTCGCATCGCCACCCATCGGCGCCTTTACTGCGCGGTCAATGGTTAGGTAGAGCGACACTGGGTTGGACGAGTCTCCGTTTGCGAAGGCATTCAGTTCTGTGGCGTACCAGCAGTAAAACCGTCCAGGATGCAGGAATTCGTTGACAAGTACCGCGAGGTGAGTCTGGCAAGAGAAGCCGACTCCAAAAGGAATATCAGGGTCCTTAAGGGTGAGCATGGGCGTATACGAAGACGAATAACACAAGAACTGAAATTGAGACAATGTGAAAATTGATTTCGGTGGAAGTCACACCTCGTCGTGACCTGCCTCACAGACCCAGTGTTCATCGAACGCTAGCCTTAGCTATTCGGGATTCGGAATCAACTTGGTATCGACACTCGCGACTCGGCTAATTGTTGGTCGCTGGGATCCTCCATGCCTCTTCTCAATGCATTCTCCAAAGCCGTAGTGCGCGATTTTTCCATAGACGAACTGGAACAAGCCGCCCGGCTCATGCGCGGCTATGACCTGGTGGCGCTATGCGCTGCCGGCACGCTGTCCATCATGGACATCGTCGCCGCTTTGTATCTTAAGGTCGCCAATCACGATCCCAACAACCCGGAATGGCCGCACCGCGATCGCATCCTCTGGTCCGCAGGACACAAGGCGCCCGCGCTCTATCTCGGGCTGGCATTTGCCGGATATTTCCCGATCGAAGATGTAGTCACGTTGCGCAAGCTCTACTCGCCGTTCCAGGGGCACCCGCACCGGCTGAAGCTGCCGGGGGTCGAGGTGTCGAGTGGTTCGCTGGGCCAGGGGCTCAGCATCGCGGTGGGCATGGCCATCGCCGGCAAACTCGACGCGGACGAGCACACCGTCTTCTGCATCATGGGCGACGGCGAGCAGCAGGAAGGCAGCATCTGGGAAGCAGCGATGGAGGCCTCGCATTACAAGCTCGACAACCTGGTCGGCATCATCGATCGCAACCGGCTGCAGATTGACGGCTGGGTAAAGGACGTGATGAACGTCGAGCCGCTCGGGGAGCGCTATCGCAGCTTCGGCTGGGAGGTCATCGAAATCGATGGCCACGATATGCCGCAGGTGGTCGGCGCGCTGCAACGGGCCAAGAATGTGCCCGAGCTGGGCAAGCCGACCGTGATCCTTGCCGACACGGTGAAGGGCAAGGGCGTGAGCTTCATGGAGAACGTCGCCGGCTGGCACGGTAAGGCACCCAGCTATGACGAGATGGTGAAGGGCTTGGACGAGCTGGGGCTGAAGAACACCATCGCTTATGACGTGCTGTTAAGCAAGGCGAAGGAGTACCAGGCCGAAGTCGAAGAAACGCTCGCCGCCAAGATGCCCAGCTTCACGCGCGACTACTGGTGGAACAGCGACCCGCTGATGAAAGTGAAGATGGAGCCGACGCGCAAGGGCTTCGGGCTCTCGCTGAAGAACAACGGCGATGACGAGCGCGTAGTCTGCCTGGGACTCGACATCTCCGGCTCCATCACCATCAGCGACTTCTGTAGCGGCAATCCCGAGCGCAAAGAACGCTGGATCAGCATGGGCATCGCCGAGCAGTCAGCCACGGCGGCGGCGGTGGGGTTGGCGCGCGATGGCAAGCTGCCGGTCTTGGGAACGTACGCAACCTTCGCGGCGGCGCGCAATCTGGACCAGATTCGCGTCTCCGTTTGCTACGGCAATTTCAACGTGCTGATCGCGGGCGCGCACGGCGGCGTCTCCGTCGGGCCGGACGGGGCAACGCATCAGGCGCTGGAAGATTTGTTCGCCATGTGTGGGCTGCCGAACATGTCGGTCGTCGTGCCTTGCGATGTCATCGAGACGCGCAAAGCTACCGACTATCTGCTGCTGGAGCATGTCGGGCCGAAGTACATTCGCTTCGCACGCGAGGCCACTCCGATTGTGACGCGTGAAGACACGCCGTTTGTCTTCGGCATGGCCAACGTCCTCCGGCTGCGGCGGGAAGCGGCAGAGATGATCGATGCGTTTGAGACGACGCTGGCCAGCGAGTACCGGAACGAGCACGAGGACCTGAGCATCATCGCCTGCGGGCCGATGGTGCCCGAGGCGATGCGCGCGGCGTGGATCCTGATGCGCGAGTTCGGCTACGAGACGCGCGTCATCAACATGCACACCATGAAGCCGATCGACGAGGCGGCCATTTTGCGCGCGGCGAAGGAGACTGGTATCGTCGTCACCGCCGAAGAGCATCAGATCGGCGCCCTGGCGTGGCGGGTGAGCGGCGTCATTACCGGAAGTCCCGCCTTGTTTGGAGTGCCGGTGATTACCGGCGCCATCGGGGTGAAGGACCGTTTTGGCGATTCGGGCGCGCCCTGGGAGCTGATCAAGGAATTCGAGGTCAGCGCCGAACACATCGCGCAGAAGGCGTTGGACCTGCTGGCGGTGCGCACCGCGAAGGACGTCGCGAGACAACCCGCTGTTGTGCGCTAAGAGAGTCAGGGGCACGAGTTTCAGTCGCGCCAGCCCCGTCCTCCTTCACTTCTGTCAATCAACCGAGCCGCTTCAGCGGCGAGTGGAGGGACCTGCTGTTCGCCCGAAGCAATGTTCCCGCGCGAGCAAACCGCAGGTCCCTCGACTGCGTAAGTTCGTCCGCTTGCGCGAACGAACTCACTCCGCTCGGGATGACACGGTAAGAAGGGCACTGCGTTCCGATTGTTGAGGCGGCCCGTGAGGTGTTATCGTCAAAGGGCGCCTGCCCCGGGCGCTGTAGCTGATGCCGTTGCCACTCCATCGTGTCGTCTTCCTGCTAACTCTCGTCGGATTCGCGCTGGGGATTGCCGCTGCAGCCCAGCAGCCCATTGGCGAGCTCTATGCCACGGACGCGAGCGTTAAAGGATCGGTGCTGCTGGCCGGCTCGGGAACCAGCGTGCTCAGCGGCTCCAGCATTCAGGCGGGGGCGCAGTCGGCCACGCTCAAGCTGGAGCGCGGGGGCAATGTGCTGGTCTGCGAAGGAACCAAGCTATCGGTCAACTCTTCGCAAAGTGGACGCGAGCTGCTCTTCAGCCTGAACACGGGCAATCTGGAGCTGAATTATCCGCTGGGCACCGAAGCCGACACGCTGCTGACCCCCGACCTGCGGCTGATCCTGCCTGGCCCGGGAACGGTCCACGTTGCGGTGCGGGTCACGCCGCAAGGCGACACCTGCGTCCAGTCGTTGCCGTGGAACGTATCGGCCATCACCATCTCCGAAAACATGGGCGATGCCAGCTACCAGGTGAAGCCGGACGAAGCCGTAGTGTTCAAGGGCGGGCACTTGACCCAGGCGATCCGGGCGAACGAGAACTGCGGCTGCCCCCGCTCCGTTCCCGTGCTGGTAGCCAAGGCTGAACCGCCAGCCCCGCCTCCGGCCACAGCGAAGCCGGCCGAGTCCCCGGCAGCGCCGCCGCCCGTGATACCGCCGAAAAACAGTACGGATCTGGCTTCGGCACCGCCGCCCCCGCTACCCCCATCGTCACCCGAACAGCATTTGGCGGTCGAGGCGCCGTTTGTCTTTCGGGGCAGTGATCCGGTACCCGATCTTGCTCCGAATGTTGCCATCCTTCGGCTGGAGAACAACAAGATCGTGCAGCTTGAGCCGACCGTCCTGCCTCCGCCCAGCCCGAAAAAGCAACCGGCCAAGGAAAACACCCAGACTGCCAGGAAAGAGTCGCACGGGTTCTTCGGCAAGCTGGGATCGTTCTTCGCGTCGATCTTTCACTGAAAGCAGCCATCAGCCCTCAGCTCAGGTGGAAGCGCCGGGCTTCAGCCCGGCGAGATCAGGCGAATAGCAAAAAAAACTGGCATTAGCCACGCAAACCAGGGCTGAAGCCCACTCAGGATGGCGTGTTTGCGGCACGGCTGAAGCCGTGCCCTTCCACCGTGTCCGGGAACATTTCTTTCGCAATGATCAATAGCCGGCGGCAGAGTACCAGCCGCTGAAGCGGGCTCTCTCACAATTGCCATCGCTCTGACGCGGCGCTGAAGCGCCGCACTACCCGTTCTCGCTCCCGAGCGTGATTCCAAATGGGTCCCGACAGCTTTTGCTGCTACACTGGCCCTTCCTCATGTCTGACCCGCCACGTTCCCGCGCGCTGTTTTGGGTAGTGATTGGCGGAGGTGCGTTTTCCCTCTTTCTTGCCGCGGTCGTCGCAGCGATCGTTCTGTCACTGAGCGCGCACCAGGACGACGGCTTCTCCGGTTTTGGCGAGAAAATCGGGGTGGTCGATTTGGAGGGAATCATTCTCACTCCCAAGGACACGGTCGAGCAGTTGCGCAAGTTTGCCGATGACGACAGTGTCAAGGCCATCGTGCTGCATGTGAATTCGCCCGGCGGGGGAGCTGCCGCCTCGGAGGAAATTTACCGCGAAGTGCTGCGCATTCGCGACAAAAAGAAGAAACGCATCGTTGCCTCGATTGAAACCGTCGGGGCCAGCGGCGCCTATTACGTCTCCTCGGCAGCCAGCAAGATCTTCGCCGACAATGCCAGCATCGTCGGTTCGATCGGCGTCATTGCCCAGTGGTACAACTACGAAGAGCTGATTAAGTGGGCCAAGCTGAAGGCCATTACGTTAAAAACAGGTGAATTCAAGGACACAGGATCTCCCACCCGCCCGATGACACCGGAGGATCGCGCTTACCTCCAGAACCTGATCGACCAGATGCAAACGCAATTCATTCATAGTGTTGCGGTGGGCCGCCATATGAAGGACGACGAGGTGCGGGCGCTGGCCAATGGCAAGGTGTGGACCGGCGAAGAGGCTAAGCCGATGAAGTTGGTGGACGAGATCGGCGACTTTCGCGCTGCCGTCGAGGACACGGCGAAGGCGGTCGGCATCAAGGGCGAGCCGACGCTCGTCCATCCCGAAAAGCGCCGGCAGGGACTGGTGGACGTGATCTTTGGCGACCTCTCCGACTACCTGCCCGACCCAGCCAAAGCGCTGGAAACCAATGTTGGATTCTATTACTTATGGAAGTAGAGGTGTCCGATTTCGCACCTGCAACTTCCCGTAAGTTGTGCTTGCCAACGCAGTAGTCAATTTGAGAGTATCCGTAAGACTGGTACGCTGGTTGGCGGCCTGAGGGTGTGCCGCGACGCATCCGGTCGCGTGATGAGGGGCGTGCGAGAATGACCAAGGCAGACTTGATCGACGAAGTTTCCCGTTTGACTGAACTCACGCGCAAAGACAGCGAGGTCATCGTCGAAACGATTTTTGAGAGCGTGGTGCGCTCGCTGCGCGCCGGCGACAAGATTGAGATACGCGGGTTTGGCAGCTTCCGCACGCGTCAGCGCAAGCCGCGGGTCGGCCGTAATCCCAAGACCGGCGACCGGGTCGAGGTGCCGGCCAAAAAGATTCCGTTCTTCAAGCCCAGCAAAGAGTTGAAGGACATGGTGAACAACTACGTCGAGGAGCATCCCCAGTCGCAGTCGCTTCCCGCCTCGTCCGCAGGCGAAGGGGGAGCCGGCGGCGTCGTTTAAGAATTGCGCGCGACGCATTCGCCCCGGCCGATGGCTGGGGCTTTCGTTTTGAGCGTATCAATTTTCAGAAGGCTCGCTCTTCGGAGATTCCCATAACTCGATGCGGTTGCCCTCCGGATCGGTGATCCAGCCGAATTTCCCGTACTCACATTCTTCGATCTTGTCGTCGGCTGGCACGCCCTCTTCGCGCAACGCCTTCATCAGCCCGGCAAGGTCATCGACGCGAAAATTGATCATGAAGTTGTGGGTGTCGGACCCAAGATAGGTGGCGTCGTGGGGAAATATGGCAAGCACGTTAACCCTCGGGACTCCGGAGTGGCCGTCGTCGCGCCACATCGCCCCTGCCTGCGGGGAGCTCTCGATACCAAGGTGTTTGCGATACCACTCGTAGAGGGCTTGCGGATCGCGCGCTTTGAAGAAAACACCGCCCAGGCCAATGACGCGTTTCATCTGGAACTCTCCCCAAAAAAGAAGGCACAGAGAGTTTAACTCTGTGCCCGTGGCTCGGTGGTGAAAAGTCTTTTACGCCTTCGTCCCCTGTGTCTTCAGCACTTCAATGGCTTTGTTCAACTGCTCGTCAGGCTGATTGGCTTTCTCGCGGTCTTCCTGCGCCTGATCGTCGGAGTTCTCGTCCTCGTCGGGTGCGATAAAGTCGTCGCTGTTATCTGCGACCAGGATGTTGGGCGTGACCGCCGTGTCCTGCAATGCTTTGCCGGAAGGCGAATAGTACTTGGCGACGGAAAGAATCAGTGCCGCGCCGTCGGGCATGTCGATCACCTTCTGGATGGAGCCCGAGCCAAAGGTCTTGTCGCCCAGGACGTCGCCCCGTGCGTTCTCCATGATGGCCGCGGCCACGATCTCCGCCGGGCCCGCGGTACCGCGATTCACCAGCACCACCAGCGGCAGGTTGGCCACAATCGCCTTTTGCGGATCGGCGTTGAACGTCTGCTTGGGATATTTCTGGCCTTGCAGATAGGTGATGGTGCCATGATTCAGGAACAGATTAGCGGTCGCGACGCCCTCATCCTCCTGACCATCGCCGGAGTTGCGCAGGTCAAGGATGATCTTCTTGGCGCCGTCTTTTTGTAGCGCTTTCAACTTGTTGGCGATCTCCTGCGAACGGCCTTTGGGGAAATCGTCAATTTTGATGTAGCCGATCGAGTCCTGCATCAGCTTGTCGGTGACGGGCGGGTCGGAAACGAGGGCCAGCGTGACCGCCGACTTCACGGGCTGCGCCCGGCGTGGACGCACCACCGAAACGTTGACCACTGACCCTGGAGGGCCGGTGAGTCGGCCGTCGATTTCCGCCAGCGACATGTCGCGCGTGGAGCGGCCCTCGATGGCCTCGATGATGTCGCCGCTGGCGATGTCGGCCTTGTCGGCCGGACCACCCGGAATCACCGAGATCACCGCCGCATACCCGTAGCGCTTCGAGATCGCCGCGCCGATGCCGGCCTTGCCTTCCTTGCGCGCCTTGTAGTCCTTGAACTCGGCGGGATCGAGATAGCTGGAGTTGGCGTCGAGCGACTCCAGCAGCCCATGCAGCGCGCCGTTGGTCACGGCGGAGATGTTCGGCTCCTCAACGTACTCGGTGCGGATGCGCGACAGCACCTCGCTGTAAACTCCGAGTTGCCGGTAGGAGCTGTCGTCGCTGGTGTTGTCAGCCGCTCTTACGTTGAACTGGCCGAGCACGACAAACGAGGCGAGTAGAAATGACAGAACGATTACGGTGAGCTTGGTGATCTTCGACATGTGCGATTCGCTGATGGAGGGATACCGCCCGCGGGCTGCCTCCTATTCTATCCCAGTTCGATGCCTCGACCCGCCGGAATGTTCCGGAAAATCGAGGCAGAAAGGCAGTTCCGGGCTGAGGGTTGGACGCTGAACGCCAAT
>Ga0335073_10013523_pt1 | contig 11441 bp, 12 predicted proteins | sample Lox_Sample_22_FD_207093 | JGI IMG/M metagenome (GOLD analysis project Ga0335073, IMG submission 207093) | Soil microbial communities from Loxahatchee National Wildlife Refuge, Florida, United States - Lox_Sample_2.2 | ecosystem: Environmental > Terrestrial > Soil > Wetlands | place: USA... | reverse complement strand
GCGGGGCTCGCATCGACGGGATGCGCGCCGAACTGGCCGCCGAGATGACCGACGGCAGCCCCTGCCCGGTCTGCGGCTCCCTCGAGCATCCGGATCCCGTCGACTCCGCTTCGTTCCCGCCGGTCAGCCGGGACGAGGAGGACGCCGCGTTCGGGCTCGCCGGCACCGCCGCACAGGCGGCGGACAAGGCCGCGCAGCAGGTGGCCGCCGTCGACGGCGTGCTCGGCGACCTTGTGCAGCGCCTCACGGCGGCCGGTTTCGCGGTGCCAGTGACCGCTGGAGATGGTCGCGTGGCCCCGTCGTCCGGCGAGCCGGCGGACTCCGCGCCGCCGCTCGAAGAAGTGCTGACCGCCGACCCGGCTGCGGTCGCCGCCGCCGCTCGCGAGGCCACGGCCGACGCGGAGCGGGCGGAGGCGGCGGCGCTCCGGCTGAGCGAGGCCGCGGCGCGTCAGCCTGACCTCCAGCGCGACCTCGACGCGCTGGACAAGGCCATCGCCGAGGGCAGGACCCGGATCATGGAACTGGGGGAGCGGCGCGGCGCGGCCCTCGCCGAAGCCGAGGCCGCAGCGCAGCGTGCCGCCGACCGCCGCGGTGAGCTTCGCGCCCAACTCGGCGACGCCGCCGACCTGGAGGCGGCGCTCGACGCCACCCGCCGGCTCGCCGAGGCGCTGGCCGCGGCCGCCACCGCCGCCGACGCGACCGCGCGCACCGCGACCGAGGCCCGCGCGGCGGCCGAACGCGCGGCGGCCGCCGCCACCAGCGCGGGCTTCGCGACGGTTGACGCGGCGCGGGCAGCGGCGCGGGACAGCCGCTGGCGCGCGGACGCTGACACCGAAATCCGGGAGCACGAGGCCGGGACCGAGGCGGTCGCCACGCTGCTCGCCGACCCGGACCTCGACGTGCCGCTGGACCCGCACGCCCCGGTCGCCGAGACCACGGCCGCCGCCAGCGAGGCACAGCAGGCCTACGACGCCGCTAACCAGTCACACGCGACGGCGCGGCACACAGCCGGCCAGCTCGCCGGCCTCCAGCCCCGGCTCGCGGGCGCCCTCGCGGACCTCCGCCCCGTCAGCGAGCGCGCCGAGCAGATCCGTCACCTCGCCGACCTGGCCGCGGGCGTCGGCACCGCGAACCAGTACCGGATGACGCTGTCCAGCTTCGTCCTCGCCGCCCGGCTGGAAGAGGTCGCGGCGGCCGCGAGCGAACGGCTGGCCGCGATGACGGCTGGCCGCTACTCCCTCGTCCACTCCGACGCGCGGAAGGGGAACGCGCGCGCCGGGCTGTCGTTGCTCGCCTGCGACGCGTGGACTGGCATCGACCGCGACACCGCGACCCTGTCCGGCGGCGAGACGTTCCTGGCCAGCCTCGCGCTGGCACTCGGGCTCGCCGACGTGGTCACGGCCGAATCGGCAGGGACCCCGATGGAGGCCTTGTTCGTCGACGAGGGGTTCGGCACGCTCGACGAAGACACCCTCGATGAGGTCATGAACGTCCTTGACGGCCTCCGCGAGGGCGGCCGGATCGTCGGCATCGTCAGCCACGTCGCCGAGCTCCGCCAGCGCATCCCGTCCCGCGTCCACGTCCGCAAGGGCCGCCACGGCAGCCGCGTCGAGATCGCCGTCGGCTAGCTGGTCAGAGCGCGATGCCGGGGTGCAGCGCCTTCACCTGTTCAAGCTGGCGGAGGGCGGCGATGACGCTGAAGAAGTGGTCGCGGGTGAGCTGCTCGGCCGCGGCGGCGTTCCCGGCCAGCACCGCCTCGATGATGTCGAAGTGCTCGTTGGCGCCCTTGACGAGGCGGCCCGGCAGCAGGCTCACGTGGAACTGGTAGCGGACATCTTGGTACCGGAGCCGTTCCAGGATCCGGTTGGCGGTGCCCTGCCCGCCGATCTGGCGGATCTTGGCGTGCATCTGGTCGCTGATCCTGCTGTCGGTCAGCATGTCGCCGCGCTTGACGGCGTCCGCCATCTGGCGCATGAGCTCGCGCAGTTCGGCGTGATCGGCCTCGGTGGCCGCTGCCGCCGCCTTGGCCGCGCACAGTCCCTCGATGACGGCGCGGACCTCGGTGATCTCGACCGCCTCGGCGGGCGTCACCGGGCGGACCGAGGCGCTGCGGTTGCGGGGACGGAGGATCAGTCCCTCGTTCTCCAGCTGGACCAGTGCCTCCCGGACCGCTCCCCTGGATGTGTCGAATCTCGTCGCGAGCTCGCTCTCCACCAGCCGCTGGCCAGGCAGGAACTCGCCATGGTAGATGGCCATCCGCAGCTTGTCGAGCAAGCTCACGGTCTCGGGCAGGCCCCGTTCGATGTGCTTTTGGGTAGGCACGGTAACCTCTCGCTCGGCTTCACCCATATACGATGCCAGATCAACCGAGGCTGGTGCAGCACGGACACTCAACGGCGCATATTCCGGTCGCGGAATTGCCAAGGGTGCCTCGTCGGGCCGCCTCGGCGGGATCAGCTGATGCCGGGGACGGGGCGGCCGTCCTCCAGGTAGGCGAGCCCGTGATGTCGCGTCGCCGCGCGCACGCGACGCCGGATCGGGGGCCGCAGCAGGGTGAGTGCGGCCTCCGGGGGCACCAGCCGGTGCTCGGCGATCTCCTGCGGCTGTAGCGTGATCACGGCCAGGGCGGCGTCGTCGACCGGACCGCAGTCGAACAGGAACCGGATGCCGCCGGGGTGTCCCGGACGGCCGGGGTGGTAGTCGACACAAGCCAGCCGGCCGCCGCGCACCTCGATCCCGCACTCTTCGCGGACCTCGCGGCGGCACGCGTCCCACGGTGTCTCCCCGTCTGCCTCCATGACGCCGCCGGGTATCGTCCAGCCGGACTTGTACGTCGGTCGCAGGATCAGCAGCCGCCCTGCCCGGTCGTAGATCAGCGCCCCGGCGGAGGCCGGCACGGCGGGAAGCTCTTCGTCAGCCATGCCGTGGTGATTCCCGCGAACGGGGCGGCGCGCACAGCCGCCGCCGACCGGTCGGCACAACGGCAGGGGACTGAGTTGCTCATTTACTCATTTGTTGTCGGTGTTGTAGCTGTGACGATCGTGGAATGAATTTTCCGCAGCACGCCAGTGCGGGATCTTGTTTCCGATTCGACTACGGAACACACTTTGGGCAAATACGGCCCCTTTTTCGGGCCGGTGGAACAAGGAGGTTTCACGATGGCTGTCAGCGCGGAAAGCAGGCCAGCCGCGAGAAGCGGTTCTGGTTTCATTGCGCGCATCCCCACCGACGAGACCCTGCCCCGCTTTAGGGCGTGGGTCTCCGCGCACCCCATCGGCGGCTCGCTGCTCGCTGGCGCGGTCGCTACCCAGTTCGCGACCGTCTTCGGTATTTGGTTCACCGGCTTCGGCCTGCCGAGCGTTAACTGGCCGGTGGCTAACGGCGAGCTTATTCTGGGCATTCCTGTCGGGACGCCCGCCACCGCGGCGACCTACTTCGTAGGGGAGCTCTCCCACTTCACCGACGGACTGTTCTTCGCCCTGCTGTTCGCCCTGCTCTTTCACCCGCTCGTTCCGATTCGCAACACCTTGCTGGGCAACCTCGTCAAGGCATTCCTCTACGGGACCGTGCTCGCCCTCATCAGCGCCGCCTGGTGGGTACCGGCCGTCTACGTCCCGCACCACGCCGGCTTCCTGTCCACGAGCCTCGGCTGGAAGCTGACGTTCGCCATCTTCCTGTGGCACTGGATCTACGGCTACTTCCTCGGCACCGTCTACTGCCCGGCGCCGAGTGACGAGATGGCGGCGGAGACCCCGGCCGCCTGAACCCTCTAGAACCGCCGCTGGCGGGCTCGCCCTCCCATCCCGAGGGTCTTTTGCCGCCAGCGGCGGTTTCGCTGTCTTAAGAAGCGCTCGCCAGTTCCCAACTCGCGCCGTTAGCTGGTCTCCCGCGGGCGTATTGAAATAACCGCTCAGTAGCTTGCGAGTGGCGGCAGGTTGAATTATGCGGAAAAAGACGAATTTTGATAAGACCGGAAGACCGGACGTTCGGTACAGCTCCGCAATGGCCTTGGCCGGACGCCTCCGAACGCGACAAACTTGACGCATGTACGCGGTCGTATCCACCGTGCGGATCGAGGACCTGGCGACCGCTCGCGGGTCGCTGCCGGATCTGCGGCTCAGCCTGGTGCCGAAGGCGCCGGGATTCGTCCGCGCCTACTGGCTGGCGCCGGTTGACGGGATCGGCATGTCCGTCATCGTCTTCGACACCGAGGAGCACGCCGCCGACGCGCTCAGGTATCCGGTCCCGCCACTGCCGGGCGTGACTCTGCTGACGGCAGACATCCGTGAGGTTTACGCCAGCGCTTGAGTCGCGCGGTGCTGCCGTGGTCAATCGCCCGGAATGTCAGTGATTGCCCGCCCTGAACCTGGTGTTACGTGCTGCCCTGGGGCCGACCAGGCGTTTTGCCGGGAGCGTTCTCATATGGAAAGACATCGAAATGTACTGTTAACAACATCACGTACCTGACCAGCGAATATCTCGGAAAATCTGCCCAGGGGGTCTCGTGCGCGGGCCCTCTCGGGATTACCATCGGCATTTGGAAGTGAGCAAAAGCCCCCTGACTTAACCGCCCGTAGGGGGACGGCGGACCGGCGCGTCAGGTGGCATGTAGTGAGGGGGTAGTTCCGGCATGTCGGGTCCTGCTGTGCGGCGGATTGTGGTTGGAGTGGATGGCTCCGGCGAGTCCGGCGCGGCGCTTCGCTGGGCATGCCGCGAGGCATCCCTGCGCGGAGCGGAAGTGCACGCGGTGCACGTGCGGGAGGCGAAGTGCCACAGCCTCGCCAGTTACGCCGTGCACGCTTATAACCGCGGGGTCAAGACCGCGGAAGACGACGACATCGACGCGATGTGGCGGTCGGTGCTGCCGGACCTCGGGGCGGCTGGCCAGGACGGGCCGGACGTCGAGGTCCGCACCGAAGTCGCCGAAGGACTCGCCGCGCGTGTCCTGCTCGACCGCTGCGCGGGCGCGGACATGCTGGTCCTCGGCACGGTGAGCGACGTGCCCGGCTCGGCCCGCTCGGCTGGCCCGGTGATCCGGGCCCTGCTGCGCCGGGCCCCGTGCCCGGTCGTCGTCATCAGCGCCGCCCAGGACCCGGCCGCGTGGAACGCCAGGTCGGCTCCGGCGCCCGCCACGGTCGCGGTGCGGCCGCAGGTCGTGCCCGTCGGCGTCTAGCACTGTCCTCGAACCCAGCTGTCGTCGAACCCAGCGTGCGGCTAGCGATCCGCGTTAAGCCGGGGTCCGCGCGGGCCTCGGTCGGCGGGCGGCACGGTGACACGGGCAGCCGCGGTGACACCGGTAACCGCGGTGTCACCGGTAACCACGGTGACGCGCTTGTGGTGGCGGTCACCGAGCGGGCCGTTGACGGGAAGGCCACCGAAGCCGCGCTGCGCGCGGTCGCCGACGCGTTCGGCGTGAAGCGCCGCGACGTCACCCTGGTCGCCGGGGCGACCAGCCGCGACAAGGTGGTGGAAGTCGACGGCGATCCTGGCACGCTCGCCGCGCGCAGGGATATCTTGCTCGGCAGCGCGACTTAGGAAATCGGCAGCGCGACTGAGGAAACTTGTACCGAACCTGCCGGCAATCCATGGAGGACGACCGTGACCCGGGTATGGCTGCCCAACTCGCCAGAAGCGTTCGGCGGCTTGCCCGCCGGTCTCGAGGCCGACGTCTGGAAAGGCGGCGAAGACCTCCCGGCCAGCGCGGACGAGGTCGAGTTCATCGTGGTGCCGTTCGGCGTGAAGCCCGACGTGATCAAGAAGATCGCGGGGCTGCCGCGGCTGCGCGTCATCCAGATCCTGTCGGCCGGCGCCGAACACGTCCTTCCGCTCATCCCTAGCCATATCACCCTGTGCAACGCGCGCGGCGCGCACGACGTCGGCACCGCCGAGTGGGTCGTCGGCGCGATCGTCGCGTACACGCGCAACTTCCCGCGCTTCATCACCGCCCAGGAAGCCGGGCGGTGGGACTTCGCGGTGAGTGACACGGTGGCGGGCAAGCGCGTGCTGATCGTCGGCTACGGGTCGATCGGCGCCGCGGTCGAGCGCCGTCTGGCCGGCTGGGGGGTCGAGATCGACCGGGTCGCCCGGCGTGCGCGGGACGGGGTGCACCCGATCGAGGAACTGCCGGATCTGCTGAAGCAGGCAGACGTCGTCGTTATCCTCCTCCCGGTGACCGACGAGACGCGGCAGCTGGTGAACAAGGACTTCCTCGGCGCGATGAAGGACGGCGCGCTGCTCGTGAACGCCGCCCGCGGCGTGATCGTCGACACCGGCGCCCTGCTCGAGGCGCTCAACTCCGGCCGGATCGGCGCCGCGCTGGACGTCACGGATCCGGAGCCGCTGCCCGAGGGTCACCCGCTCTGGTCCGCCCCCGGCCTGCTCCTGACCCCGCACGTCGGCGGCGCCGTGCACACCTCAAGCGAGCGCGCCTACCGGGTGGTCCGTGCCCAGTTGGAGCGCCTGGCGGCCGGGCAGCCGCTGGAGAACGTGATCGGCCCCCTCGGCTACTAGCGCCACCACCACGACCATCGCCAACACCACGACGACCAGCGCCGCTAGCGGCTGACCTCCGACCGGTCCGCCGCCCACAGCGTGTGGAAGCTGCCCTCGCTGTCGACCCGCCGGTACGTATGCGCGCCGAAGAAGTCGCGCAGCCCCTGCACCAGCGCGGCCGGCAGCCGATCCGCGCGCAGCGCGTCGTAGTACGCCAGCGCGGCCGAGAACCCGGGCGCCGGGATGCCGCGGGTCACCGCGGTGACCGCCACCTCGCGCCAGGCATCCTGGGCCGCGGTGACCTCCGCGCCGAAATCGGGGTCGGCGAGCAGGGTGGGCAGCCGCGGGTCGCCCGCGTACGCGGCCCGGATCCGGTCCAGGAAGGCGGCCCGGATGATGCAGCCGCCGCGCCAGATGACAGCCATCTTCCCGAGGTCGATGTTCCAGTCGTACTCCGCGCTGCCCGCGGCGATCATGTTCCAGCCCTGGGCGTAGGAGACGAGCTTGGAGGCGTAGAGCGCCTGCTCGACCTTGTCCGCGAACCCCGCCGGATCGGCGACCGCCGCGCCGCCCCGAGCGGGCCCGCGCAGTTCCCGGGCCGCGTGCCGCAGATCGGTGTGGCCGGACAGGCTGCGCGCGAAGACCGCCTCCGCGATGCCGCTGACCGGCACGCCGAGGTCAAGGGCGACCTGCACTGTCCACCGGCCGGTGCCCTTCTGCTCCGCCTGGTCGGCGACGATGTCGACGAACGGGCGGCCCGTCTTGGCGTCGGTGTGCGCGAGGACCTCGGCGGTGATCTCGATGAGATAGGAGTCGAGACGGCCCTTGTTCCACGTGCGGAAGATGCCGGCGATCTGCGCGGGCTCGAACCCTCCCGCGTAGCGGAGCAGATCGTAGGCCTCCGCGATGAGCTGCATGTCGGCGTACTCGATGCCGTTGTGCACCATTTTCACGAAATGCCCGGCGCCGTCCGGTCCCACGTGCGTCGCGCACGGCACCCCATCGACGGCGGCGGCGATGTTCTCCAGCATCGGGCCCAGGGACTCATACGACTCCACCGAGCCGCCGGGCATGATCGACGGGCCGTTGAGCGCGCCTTCCTCGCCGCCGGAGACGCCCATGCCGACGAAGTGGATGCCCGCCTCGCGCAGGGCGGCTTCACGACGGCGGGTGTCCACGAAGTGCGCGTTGCCCCCGTCGATGATCATGTCGCCGGGCTCCAGAAGCGGCGCGAACTCGGAGATCACCGCGTCGGTCGCGGCGCCGGCGTTCACCATGATGACCAGGCGGCGCGGCCGCTCCAGGCTGGCGACGAACTCTTCCGCGGTATGCGCGGGCACGAAGGCACCCTCGTGCCCGAACTCCGCCACGATGGCGTCGGTTCGAGCCGTCGTCCGGTTGTGCAGGGCCACCGCGTAGCCGTGCCTGGCGAAGTTGCGGGCCAGGTTCCGGCCCATGACGCCAAGTCCAGTAACGCCGATCTGCGCTGTCGCCTGAGCGCTCATGTCGTCCTCGTCTCCCTGGGACCGTTATCCGTGCCGATTATCCTCCCGCCCGCTCGGCGGGAAGGCAGCATCATGCTGTTGCGTTAACCTCCTCGTGAGCACTATCTCCCGTGGTTTTACCGGCCGCAGGCGCGATGACGCGGGCCGCAAACTGCCGCCCGGCCAGTACCTCGAGCACGGCTTCCCGGTCCTCCAAGCCGGCCCGACTCCGCCGGTGAACACCGCGACCTGGAGTTTCACGGTCACCACGGAGACGGGCGAGAGCAAGCGCTGGGACTGGAAGCAGTTCACGAGCCTGCCCGCTGAGAACATTCACGCCGACATCCACTGCGTGACCCAGTGGACCAAGCTGGACACCGACTGGCGCGGCGTCTCTCTCGACACGCTCCTTGATGGCGTCGAGACGAACGCCGCCTACGTCATGGCGAAAAGCTACGGCGGCTACACCACGAACCTCCCGCTCGCCGACTTGCGCGATGGCAAGGCGTGGATCGCCTACTCCTACGACGGCAAGCCGCTCCCGCCGGACCACGGCGGTCCCGCCCGGCTCCTCGTGCCGCACCTGTACTTCTGGAAGTCGGCCAAATGGGTCACCGGCATCGACCTCATGCTCGCCGACTCCCGTGGTTTCTGGGAGGAACTCGGCTACCACGACTACGGCGACCCGTGGCGCGAGCAGCGGTATCAGGGCGACTGACCTGGCGGGCGGTCACGATCGCGGCGACGCGACAGGAGACCGCCTCGGCCCGGACGATCGTCCTTGACGTCCCCGGCTGGCCGGGCCACCTAGCCGGACAGCACGTCGTCGCCCGGCTGACCGCCGCGGACGGCTACGCGTCGCAGCGCGACTACTCGATCGCGAGCGCCCCCCACGGCGACCGCGTCGAGCTGACCGTCCAGCGCGCCGACGACGGCGAGGTCTCCCCGTGGCTGGCCGGCGTCGCGCGGCCCGGTGACCAGTTCGACCTCCGGGGCCCCATCGGCCAGTGGTTCGTCTGGCACCCCGGTGACGACAGACCACTGCTGCTGCTGGCCGGCGGCTCCGGCATCGTCCCCCTGATGGCCATGATCCGCGCCCGTGAGCAGGTCAAGAGCGAGGCCCCCGTCCGGCTGATCTACAGCGCCCGCACCCCCGCCGACGTCATTTACGCTCACGAATTGTCCGAACGGTCCCGCCTTTCACCCCTCACGCTCAGCTACGCGTTCACCCGCGCGGCGCCGGACGGCGTGAAAACCGGCCGCATCGATGCCGCGCTGATCGCGGCGGGGGCCTTTCCCCCGGCCCCTCGCCCCCCGGCGGCTGGCCCCCCGGCGGCTGACCCCCCGGAGACCCGCCCGGCCATCTTCGTCTGCGGCCCGGCCGGCTTCGTCGAAACCGCCGCATCGCTGCTCGTGGCGGCCGGCCACCCGGCCGGCAGTATCCGGACGGAACGCTTCGGCTGAGCGCTCTCAAGGAAGCTGGGCGCCCGTTACGGGAACAGCTTCTCCAGGTACGCGGCGACGCCATCGTCGTCGTTGGCGCCGATGACGTGGCCGGCCGCGGCGAGCACCTCGGGATGCGCGTTGGCGACGGCGCACGAGACGCCGGCCCAGGCGAGCAGCGGCAGGTCGTTGGGCATGTCGCCGAACGCGAGCACCGACTGGCGGCCGATCCCGTGCCGGGCGGCGAGTTCCGCGACCGCCGTGGCCTTTGACACCCCGAGGGCGGCGGCCTCGATGAGCGCCTTGCCGTTGGAGTGCGTGACGCTGACGAGGCCGCCGATCGCCGGCTCGACGAGGGCGAGCAGGTCGTCGCAGCTGTAGGACAGGTGCCGCCCCAGCAGCTTGGACGCCGGCTGTCCGAACAGGGCCGCGTCGCCTAGCCGCGCGATGTCCAAGTCCCAGGCGATCGCCTGGAAAAGCTCGTCGGCCGCGTTCCCGTCCGGGTACTCGACGGCGATCCCGATGCCGGGCACGGCGGCCCGCAGCGCCGCCGCCGTCGCGGCCAGGACGGGCGGCGGGATCAGGTGCAGCGGCTCGATCGTGTCGGTCCGCATGTCGTAGGCCAGCGCCCCATTGGCGCAGATCGCCGTCCCCCGGTGCCCGAAAACCGCGGCGATCTCGGGCATCACCCGCGGCGGCCGCCCGGTGACAAGGACGAACCGCGCCCCGGCCGCTTCGACCCGGGCGAACGCGGCCACGGTGCGCGGCGAGATCGTCCCGTCCCCGCGGACGATCGTCCCGTCGAGATCGGTCGCCACGAGCAACGGAAACTCACTCACAACAAACGAGCGTAACCGCTGACTACCGGTTCAGCGGACCCCGTGGTGAGCGGACCCCGTGGTTAGCGAACATCGTGCGTGCGGAACTGGACGCTGATCCGCGGCCCGGTGGGCCGTGTCGTCTTCGGCACGGCGTGCTCCCAGGTCCGCTGGCAGCTGCCGCCCATGACCAGCAGGTCCCCGTGCCCGACGCTGTATCGCATCGTGCCGGAGGCGCGTGGGTGGTCGGTGCCGGAGGCGCGTGGGTGGTCGGTTCCGATTGACTCGCCGTCCCCGACGCCGCCTCGCGGCCGCAGCATGAGCGGGCGTGCCTCGCCGAGCGACAGGATCGCGATCATCGTGTCTTCGGTCAAGCTCCGTCCGGTGCGGTCGCCGTGCCAGGCCACGCTGTCCCGGCCGTCCCGGTAGAAGCACAGCCCCGCGGTCACGAACGGCTCGCCCAGTTCGTCGGCGTAGAACGCGCTCAGCGCGTCGCGGCACGCGTCCAGGGCCGGGTCGGGCAGCGCGTCGCCTTCACCGTAGAAGCACAGCAGTCGCGGCACATCGACCGTCTTGTCGTACATCCGCCGCCGCTCGGCCCGCCAGGGCACCGCCTCCGCCAGCCGGGCGAACAGCGTCGAGGCGCCCGCGAGCCACCCGCGCTGCAAGTCCACCCACGCGCCCCGGCTCAGCGGGACCCGCTCCGGCGCGAGCACGCCGGCCGCGGGATCGTCACCGAAATCCAGCAGCGACTCCTGCACGGCAACGCTCATACGAACATCCTATCGCACACGTCTACCGCGTATTCGATTCCGTTCGGCGGATTAAAAGTGGGACTTTTCGCCGCAAGGCTGTGCATTCGCTCCATGAAAGTTCCGTGTCGATTGTGGATCGTCCCCCGATCCGTGGTAGGACCAAAGACGTGAGCACCGACGCTCGGATCCGCCCAGCGGCATCCGGGGGCCCAGTTGACTTGCCCGATAGGCGAGAGTGGGCGATGACGGCGGCGCTGTGGACGGCGTGGCTTTTGACGCGCGCCATCTTGTATCTGCTCGCCACCGCGCCCCGACTGATCGGTGATGTCGGCCTTTACGAGCAGTGGTACACCTGCTGCTTGTCCAGGGGCGCCTTCCCGCTGTCCGACCCCAAATGGCAGTACCCGCCGGGTGCGGCGCTCATCATCTGGCTGCCTGGTCACATGCCG
>Ga0335073_10013520_pt1 | contig 11442 bp, 14 predicted proteins | sample Lox_Sample_22_FD_207093 | JGI IMG/M metagenome (GOLD analysis project Ga0335073, IMG submission 207093) | Soil microbial communities from Loxahatchee National Wildlife Refuge, Florida, United States - Lox_Sample_2.2 | ecosystem: Environmental > Terrestrial > Soil > Wetlands | place: USA... | reverse complement strand
GGGCAGCAGCAGCGGGTGGCGATCGCGCGCGCCCTGGCGGTGCGGCCGTCCCTCGTCCTGCTCGACGAGCCGTTCGCGGCGCTCGACGCCAGCCTGCGCGCCGCGGTCCGCGCCGACGTGCTCGCGGCGCTGCGTTCGGTCGGCGCGACCGGCATCCTCGTCACCCACGACCAGGACGAGGCCTTGTCGTCCGCGGACTACGTAGCCGTGCTGCGGGACGGGGTGATCACCCAGTCGGGTCCGCCGCGCTCCGTGTACTCGGCGCCGGCCGACCCGTGGACGGCCGGCTTCCTCGGCACGGCCAACCTGCTGCCCGGGGTGACCGCGGCCGGTCCGTCGGGGCGGCCTGGGGTGCGGACCGCGCTCGGCTGGCATGAGCTGGGCGAAAGCGGGCAAGACGAGTCCGGAGGGACCCCCCGCACCCCCCAGAGCGAAACCCCTGGGGAGGTGACCGTGCTCATCAGGCCGGAACAGGTAGTGCTCACGCCGGTCAGCCGGCCGGGATCCGACGGTCAGCTGACCGGCAAGGTGACCGAGGTCCGCTATCACGGCCACGACACGCTGGTCACGGTCGACGCTGAGGGGGCGGGGCCGCTGCGGGTGCGAGAGCTGGGCACCGGGGTGCCGCAGCCCGGAGAAGAAGTCGTGCTCGCGGTGCGCGGCCCGGTCACTGTCTGGCCTGCGGCGGAAGGTACCTTCTGAGCCATGCGACTTGGGGTACTTGACGTCGGTTCGAACACGGTGCACATGCTTGTGGTCGACGCGCATCCGGGGGCCGCGCCGCTGCCCGCGTTCTCGCACAAGGTCGACCTGTCGCTCGCCGCGCACCTGGAACAGGACAACACCCTGTCGAAGGCGGGGGAGGAGCGGCTGACCGAGGTGGTAGCCGACTCGCTGCGGATCGCCGAGGACAAGGGCGTCGAGGACTTCCTGGCCTTCGCGACCTCCGCCATCAGGGACGCGGCCAACGGCGACGAGGTCCTCGCCCGGGTACAGGAGCGGACCGGCGCCAACATCCGGGTGCTGAGCGGCGAGAACGAGGCGAGGCTCACCTTCCTGGCGGCCCGCCGCTGGTTCGGCTGGTCGTCCGGACGGCTGCTCGTGGTGGACATCGGAGGCGGCTCGCTCGAGATCGCCACGGGCCCCGATGAGGAACCCGAGGCGGTCATGTCGCTGCCGCTCGGTGCGGTTCGCCTCACCAGAGACTGGTTCAGCAGCGACCCGCCGTCCGCGGACGAGGTGCGGAAGCTGCGCCGGCACGTGCGGGCGGAGATCGCCCGGCTGGCCGGCAGCCTGCGCCGCGTCGGCCCGGTCGACCACGCGGTCGGGACCTCGAAGACCTTCCGGCAGCTGTCCCGGATCGCCGGCGCCGCCCCGTCCAGTGAGGGGTTCCACGTCAAGCGGTACCTCACGCACACCGACGTCGGCACGTGGGCGGAACGACTCGCCGGGATGAACCGGGCCGAGCGTGCCCGGCTGCCCGGCGTCTCGGAGGGGCGGGCGGCGCAGATGACCGCCGGCGCGATCGTCGCGGACGCGGTGCTGGACCTGATGGGCGTCGAACAGCTGGAGATCTGCCCGTGGGCGCTGCGCGAGGGGGTCATCCTCAAGCGCCTCGACATGCTCAGCGACCCCGCCACGCGGCTAGCCGACACCGCGGCCCGCGACTAAAAAAACGGGTCGATCGCGCAAACGGGTACGGCTATCGAGCCCCTTTTGCGCAATCGACCCGGGATGTGGATCTTCGGGCTACTGGAGGAGGCGGAGGCCTTCTGTTGGCTCGTCTGGGTCGATGAGGCTCGGGCGCTCGCGCCTCGGCTCGCGCTCCGCGAACGGGTCGCCCAGGCCAGGGACCGCGCTGCCGGGGACCGGAAGCGGTGGCCGCGGGATGCCGTCTTGCGGTCCGCCGCCGCCCAGCCGGACCGGACCAGCCGGGCCGTTCGGTCCGCCGGGCATGGTGTGCGGCGGTACCGGCCCCTCCTGCCTGGCCAGCGGACCGAGCGCGCCGCGCGGCGGCAGCATGCCGCCGGCCACGGGCACTGGCCCGTCTAGCGGGTCAAGGTCGCTGTCCCCGGGCGCGAGGCTCCCGTGCCGCGGCGGCCGGCCGGGGAGCACGGGACGGACATCCTCGCCGCGCGGGGGGGCGACGGCACTGTCGGCGACTGTCTCCGGGGCGGGCGGTGCGAGCTGCGACAAGTCCATGTCGCCGTCCGGTGCCTCGGTGTCCTGACCGTTGGCTTCGGCGGCCTCGGCAAGGCTGACCGCGCGGCTGACGGTCTGGTTCACCTCTTCCTCGAGCGACATCCGGGCGGCTTCCGCCGCGACGAGACCCTGGACGCCGTCCAGGATGTCGGTGAGCCGCCGGACCGTCTCCCCGTGCCTGGTGCTGAGCAGGTTGAGTCTCCGTTCCGCGCCATCGTGGATGGCCGAGGCACGGGCGGTCGCCTCGTCGAGCACCTTCTTCGCCTGGGACTTGGCCTGGGCGAGGGCGGCGTCCGCCTTCTTGCGCGTGTCGCTGGTTAGCCGGTCGGCCTCGGTGCGCGCCGCCGTCCTGGTCTTGTCCGCCTCGGCCCGCGCGGCGGAGATGGTCCGCTCGGCCTGCTCCTGGGCGGCGGTCAGCATCCGCTCGGCCTGCTCGCGCGCCTCGGCGCGGACCCGGTCGGATTCCTGCTGCGCGTCCGCCCGCTGCTTGGCGATGTCGTCGTCGGCCTTGTTCTTCTGGGCCTTGGCTTCGTCGTCCGCGAGCTTAAGGATCTGCGCGATCCGCTCGCTGACCTCCTCGTGCGCCGGCCTGCCGGACAGCGCCTGCTGGCGCACGGTGGAAAGTTCGCGACGCAGGTGCTCGGACTCGTCGAGAGTTCGGGCAAGGCGCTGCTCGAGCTCGCGGATCTCGTTGTTGCGGCGCGCTACGAAGTCATCAACCTGGCGGCGGCTGTAGCCGCGCATCTGCATCTCGAACTCTTCGTGCAGAAGGTTCGGCAGGAGATCACTGTTTTCATTCATGGCATCACGAGAATCTTTGGGTCCTGAGTGGTCTGCGTGGAGGATGTGCGCGGAGAGTAGGCAGGAACTTCTGTCGGGAACAACTTACGCACCCGACTCTTCCGTTCGGAGACCACCGTCCGCAACCGAAACGGCCGAGTGTCCTGATATATCCCAACTTGAGACGCGATGCAAGTGGCGTACGTGCAGCTTTGCGTCGTGAAGCCACTACTGGGAGCGGCGCCGGTCGGCACCATACCCGCCTTCCCGGCACGTCAATCGTTGTCTGGCGACTACGTTGAGTGCGCGCCGCCGAGGCGATGACTAGCGCAATCTGTAGTCGATCAGTTACAATGAGATACACGGACATATGCGCATGTTCGCTAACATAGATGGATATAAGGGGCCGATGGGGCTTGCTGCTGTCCTAGTGATTACAGGGCCTTAAGTAACAAATGTCCGATAGCAGAAGCGCGGCGGTTTTGCTGGTTCGACGCGGAATCGTTATCGGAAAGGCGGGTAAAACCGTACACAAGGGTGGTCTGCGAATGGCCCCGATGGGTCATGCGGAGGAATGGTGTCACGACGTAACCTGAAAGGCGGAGCAGTCAGTGCCCGGTCCATGGAGGTGAACCCGATTCCCATGCAGGTGGATCTTCGTGTTCACGACGACGTGGCACTCGACGAAATCGAACTTTACACCGACGTGCTCGCCGCTGTGGCGCGCAAGGAGGGGCGGCTCTCGCCGAGCGAGCTCGACGCCGCCCTCGGCATCGGGCGTTCCTGCGGCCGCGCGTCGGCCTGAGCGGCCGCGCCGCGCCGGTCCGCCCGGCGCCAGCAGGACAGCTAGGCGTGCCGGTACATCACGTCGGTTGACCAGCGCCGGAAGCCGAGCGCCGTGTACATCCTGACGGCCGCGGTATTGGACTCATCCACGTAGAGCAGCACCTCGGCCAAGCCGAGTTCCCGCAGGTAGGCCAGGCCCACGAGGGTCAGTGCCCGGCCCAGGCCGCCGCCCTGCTCATTCGGGTCCACGCCAACGACGTAGACCTCCCCGATCGGCGGGCCGTCACCATCCGGCGGGTGCACCTTCGTCCAGTGGAACCCGGCCAGGCGCCCGTCCCGCTCGGCGAGGAAGAAGCCCCGGGGATCGAACCACGGCTCCGCTTCCCGCAGCCCGAGATCCGCCATGGTCCAGGAGCCCTGCTCCGGATGGTGGGCAAACGCCGCATGGTTCACGGCCAGCCAGCTCTGCTCATCCTTCCCCGGCTGGAAGGTACGGACCGCGACACCGGGCGGGAACGCCGGTTCGGGGAACCTGCTGTCGGCCAGGTCGATGCGCATCTGCCAGAGCGACCGGACCCGGGTGAAGCCAGCCGAACGGGCGAGCCCCGCCGCCCCTGGCAGATCCCCGTGCGCCCAGAGCCGGATGCCCCGCCCGCCCGCCGCACGGATCAATGCCGTGGCGAGCATGGTGCCGTAGCCGCGCCGCCGGCACTCAGGGTGGACCATGAGCTCGCCGCTGAAATCGGCGTCGCCGTGGGCGTCTTCCTCGTCGGGAGCGTCCAGGCGGGCGTACCCGGCGATCGTGTCCGCAACCGACAGCAGCAGGTCGATCGCGCCCGCCCGGCTGCCGTGGCGGACCTGAAGCAGCGCGTCCTCCGAGAGCGGAGCGAACCCGTCAGCCGCGGTCGCCGCTTCGGCCAGGGCGAGCACCTGCGCGGCCGCCGAATCCGACAGCGGACCCGGGGTGACCCGCGGCAAAGAGCCGGTTCCCGTTCGCGTCACCTGTCCGCCGTGATGGCGGAGTCCGGGGCGAGCAGTTCGGCGTCGTCACCGTCGGCGTCATCCCGGCTGTCCACGGCCCCCTTCACCGGCACAAACCGGTAACCGACGTTCCGGACGGTGCCGATGAGCGCCTCGTGCTCGGGGCCGAGCTTGGCGCGCAACCGCCGGACGTGCACGTCCACCGTCCGGGTGCCGCCGAAGTAGTCGTATCCCCAGACCTCCTGGAGCAGGTGCGCCCGGGTGAATACCCGGCCTGGGTGCTGCGCGAGGAACTTGATCAGCTCGAACTCCTTGAACGTGAGGTCGAGCACCCGGCCGCGCAGTCGCGCCGAGTACGTGGCTTCGTCGATGGACAGGTCACCAGACCTGATCTCATCGGGCGCGTCAGCGGCGGCGCGCATCGCGCGGCGCCCGATGGCGAGCCGTAGCCTGGCCTCGACCTCCGCGGGGCCCGCGGTGTTCAAGATCACGTCGTCAGCGTTCCACTCGGCACTCATCGCGGCAAGGCCGCCCTCCGTGACGATGGCGAGGAGGGGGCAGTCGAGGCCCGTCGTGTGCAGCAGGCGGCAGATGCTCTTGGCGTGCGCGAGATCCCGTCGCGCGTCGACCAGCACGACATCGGCCGGCGGGGCCTCGACGAGCGCGGAGGCGTCGGCGGGCAGCACGCGGACTGAGTGCAGCAGCAGGCCAAGGGCCGGCAGTACCTCCGACGAAGGCTCGAGGACACCGGTCACCAGCAGCAACTCGCTCACCCGAAGCCACCTCCAATCTTGCTGGCGCATGAAACGCCATCGTTAATGTTTAAACACAAATAGGACCCGGGGGCAACAGCGCCCAAGGTCCCGTTGATGTGAGGATAGCCCATATGGCCAAGGTCACCATCAGATACTGGGCCGCCGCGAAGGATGCGGCCGGCCTGCCGGAGGAAACCGTGCACGCGGACACGCTCCGCGAGGCGCTTGACACGGTTGTCCTGGGAAGGGAACCCGACGGCCGGCTGGCGACCGTGCTCGCACGGTCATCGTTCCTGGTAAACGCCAATCCGGTCGGTCGCGCAGCCAAGGAGTCGATCGTGCTCGACGATGGTGCGGTGATCGAGGTACTGCCCCCGTTCGCCGGTGGCTGAACGGCCTCGGCGAGCGATCCGGCGTGCGGTCAAACCGCGAAACACGCCCTTAAACGTGAGGAGCTTCACGACTACTGCCGCCCTAACCGGCCGAAACGCTGATACAAGCGGTAATTGATCGGCTCGAATCAGTTGCCTTCTGGTGCGTCCTGCCGGTATATCGGTGAACGTGAGCACCGACTCCGGTCCCGCCGGGCAGCGAAAACCGTCGCCGCCGTTGAACCGCTCGGCCGACGACGACGTTCTCCCTAGTGTGCCGAGCGCAGCAACGGCCAGCGGGGAACGGGCCGACGAAGCGTTTATCAGGGCGCTGTACGACGAACACGGCGGCGCCCTGTTGCGGTATGCCCTGCACCTGACCGGCGGCGACAGGCAGCGCGCGGAGGACCTTGTGCAAGAGACCATTGTGCGGGCGTGGCGACACCCGGAGGCGCTCGCCGACCGGCCGGCCCGCCCCTGGCTTTTCGCCGTGGCGCGCAACCTCGCCGTGGACGCCTACCGGGCTCGTCAGTCCCGGCCGCCCGAGGTCGGCCAGGCTGCCTTCGACACCCTGCCCGCGCAGGACGACGCGGACCGGACGCTTGAGTCGTGGGCGGTGGCGGAGGCCCTGGCATCGCTGCGACCGGATCATCGGATGGTTATCGTCGAGACCTACTATCGGGGGTGTTCGGTGGCGGAGGCCGCGGCCACGCTTGGCATCCCGGCCGGCACCGTGAAGTCGCGCACGTACTACGCGCTGAAGGCACTCAAGCTGGCCCTTCAGGAACGGGGGCTGACCCCATGACGCAGTCATCATCAGCGCCGCAGCCGATGGGATGCGCGGAGGCCAGGATCTCGCTCGGCGTCTACGTGCTGGGCGCGATCGACCCGGCTGAGCGCGCGCTCGTGGAGAGCCACCTGACGACCTGCCGGGACTGCCGCGACGAGCTGGCCGGCCTGGCCGGCCTGCCCGCACTGCTCGCCCGGGTGTCCGCCGAGGAGGCCGCGGCGCTCGCCGTCGGCTCCGACGAGGCATTCGACATGGACACGGCACTCGGCGTCGTCACGACTGTGAAGACCGCCGAGCAACCGCCACGCGAGCTGCTCACCACGGTGCTCGACCTGACGGCGGCCCGCCGTCGGCGCCGCCGTCTGACGCAGGCCGTCCTGGGCGTGGCCGCCGCGGTGATCGTCGCCGCCGGAGTGTTCGGCGGGGTGGCGGTCAGCAGCGGCAACTCCGCTCCGTCCTCGCTCGCGTCCGGAATGCAGAACCCGGGTACCCCCAACGGCCCGTGGCAGACCTTGACGACCGCGGCGAGCGGCATGTCCGCCACCGTGTCCTATCGGTCCATGGGCTGGGGCACTCAGCTCCAGGCCAAGGTCAGCGGCATCCCGCAGGGCACTTTCTGCCAGCTCTGGATCATCGGGCCGAACGGGACGCGGACGCTCGCGGGCAGCTGGGTGACCGACAACCGCGAGGGGACCGTCTGGTATCCCGCGTCGGCCGGCGTGCCGGCCAGCGGGGTCCACGGCATGGAGATCACCGTCGGCGGCAGCAGCTCGCTGAACCTCACCACCTGAACCCCGTCGGCTTGGCCGGGAATACGCGCTCAGGCGACGCGCGCTGCTATGGGCATGGTTAGCGGGCTGATCATCCTCGTGGCCGTGCTGGCGGCGGCTTGCGTGGCGGGCCTTGTCTTGCGCGCGCGTCAGGGCCGGTTCGGTGCGGAGTCCGGCCGGGCGGCCGCTGCCGATGACATGCTCACCGCCGCCGACCTGGGGACTCGGCTCGGCGAGCGTGCGACGCTCGTTCAGTTCTCGACCGAATACTGCACCTACTGCGGCCCGACCAGGGAACTGCTCACCGAGATCGCGAGCGAACGGGACGGCGTCGCGTTCGTGGAGATCGACGCGGCGGAGCGGATGGACTTGACCAGGCGGCTGCGCGTGATGGCAACCCCCACGATCCTGGTGCTCGGCCCCGACGGAACGATCGAGAACCGCGCGTCGGGCCGCCCGCGCAGGCCGGACCTCCTCGCCGCGGTCGGCGCGGTCCTGGGGGTGGGAAGTGACAGTACGGCCGCCGTTGAATAACATCTGGTACGTGTCTTCCAGAACAGCGCAGAAGCTGACCAAGCGGCGCGCTGTTGATTTCTGCCGGGTGGCGGCCGCGATGTGTACACGCCCGCTACCTGTCCCGCGCATGCGCACCGCCGTCTTACGGCGCATCCTGACGGCGCGTCTAGCCGCGGGCAGGCCGGGAACCTGAGACTTCTCACCTGCATCTGGGAGCATAATCATGGCGATTGACGCACGCGGGCCGCGCTTCGGCGCGGTCATTACCACCGTGGTGCTCGCGGTTGTCCTCGTGACCGCCGGCGCTTCGCATCTCGCCGCTGGCTTGCTTCTCCTTGCCCAGACGCTGGTCTTCGCGGTAGGAGCGCTGGCCGGCCTGCGCTACGCCCCCTATGGGCTTATCTACCGCCATGTGGTCCGGCCAAGGCTCGGGCCAGTCACCGAGACAGAGCCGGAAGCGCCACCCCGCTTCGCACAGGGCGTGGGAATGGTGTTCGCTGGAATCGGCACGATCGGCTTCGCGGCCGGCGTGCCGGTGATCGGGGTCGTCTTCGCCGCGTTCGCTCTTGCCGCCGCGTTCCTGAACGCCGCCTTCGACTACTGCCTTGGCTGCCAGATGTACCTACTCATTCACAGGATCCGGCCAGCCGACTGAGGCGGGCCGCACAAGGAGGTTTCTCAACCATGAGCCGTTCCGACGTCCTAGTCGACGCCGACTGGGTCGAGGCCCGTATCGGCGCTCCTGGCGTCGTCATCGTCGAAGTAGACGAGGACACCAGCGCCTACGACAAGGGTCACATCCCGAGCGCGATCAAGATCGACTGGAAGAAGGACCTACAGGACCCGGTCCGCCGCGACTTCGTGGACAAGGTGGGCTTCGAGACGCTGCTGTCCGAGCGGGGCATCTCCAACGACGACACCGTCGTGCTCTACGGGGGCAACAACAACTGGTTCGCCGCGTACGCGTACTGGTACTTCAAGCTGTACGGCCACGAGAACGTGCTGCTGCTCGACGGCGGGCGCAAGAGGTGGGAGCTTGACTCGCGCGAGCTGAGCACCGACGTCCCGTCCCGCGCGAAGACCAGCTACACCGCCGCCGACCAGGACGCCGCGCTGCGCGCCAAGCGCGACGAGGTCATCGACGCGATCGGCAAGCGGAACCTGGTCGACGTGCGTTCTCCCGACGAGTTCGCCGGGCGGTTGCTCGCCCCGGCCCACCTCCCGCAGGAGCAGGCGCAGCGCGGCGGGCACATCCCGACCGCGAAGAACGTCCCGTGGTCGAAGGCCGCGAACGAGGACGGCACGTTCAAGTCGGACTCCGACCTCACGACCCTGTACAAGGAGGAGGCCGGCATCGACTTCGGCAAGGACACGATCGCCTACTGCCGGATCGGGGAGCGCTCGGCGCACACCTGGTTCGTGCTGCACGAGATCCTCGGCCTGCCGAACGTGAAGAACTACGACGGCTCGTGGACTGAATACGGCTCGCTGGTGGGCGTGCCGATCGAACTGGGTGAGGGCAAGTGAGCAACGACAGCTGTGGCGCGCCGGCCGGCGGCGTCACCATCACCAAGGACAAGGCAGGCAAGGAGGCGATCGTCGAGGGCCACGTGGTCAGCGGCGGCACGCCGGTTGCCGTGGGCTACGCCCGGCTGCTCGGGACCGGTGACGAGTTCGTCGCCGAGGTGCCGCTCGGCGAGGACGGCGGCTTCCGGTTCTTCGCCGCGCCGGGTGACTGGACGCTGCGCGTGCTCGCGCCGGGCGGCGTGCGCCTCGAGCAGGCCGTCTCCGCCGACATCGGCCACGTCACCAGGGTCGAGTTCGCGGTCTAGGCGGTGAACAGCTGGCGGCCCTCGGCGGGATCTCGCCGGGGGCCGTTAGGCTCTTTTCATGACCGAGTACCGGCAGGAGTTCGAGAACGAGCTTGAGGCCATCGAGGCCAAGGTCATCGAGCTGTTCGCGATGGTCGCCGAGGACCTCCCCGAGGCCACCGACGCACTGCTGAGCGGCGATGACGAGGTGTTCGTCACGCTGGCCGAGCGCGACCGGGCCATCGACGCCCTGTACCTGGAGATCGAAGGGCTCGTCAACCGGGAGATCGTGCTCCAGGCGCCGGTGGCATCCGACCTGCGGTTCCTGCTCTCAGTGCTGCGCATCGTGCCGGAGCTCGAACGCTCGCACGACCTGGTGGTGCAGATCGCCGCGCGCGCCGCGCACAGCCTCGGTGACGACCTGTCGCCGCGCACCCGGGCGCTGGTGGAGCGGATGGGCGACCTGGCTTCCGACATGTGGCGGCAGGCCGCCGACTCCTGGTACCAGCGCGACCGGGTCGCCGCTATCGCGCTCGCCGAGCGGGACGAGGGGATGGACGAACTGCACGCGAGCCTGATCGCGGAGCTTGCGTCCGGCGCGTCGACGCTCCCGGTCGCGATGGAGATGGCACTGGTGGCGCGGAACTACGAGCGGCTGGGCGCGCACGCGGTCAACATCGCCCGCCGGGTCATCTACCTGGCCGGCTCGGCCGGCCTTGGGCCGGCCGAGTAGCCGGCCGTTTCCGGTCAGCCCATGCGGCCCGTTACGTACGCCTGGGTGCGGCTGTCCTGCGGGTCCTCGAAGATCTGCTGGGTCCGGCCGTATTCGACCAGGACGCCCGTTCGCGTGTCGCTCTTGCTGTCGGTGAGCACGGAGAAGAACGCGGTCCGGTCGCTGACCCGGGTGGCCTGCTGCATGTTGTGGGTCACGATCACGATCGTGTAGTTCCGCTTCAGGTCGTGGATCAGGTCCTCGATCGCGCTCGTGGCGATCGGGTCCAGCGCCGAAGCCGGCTCGTCCATCAGCACCACGTCCGGCTCGACCGCGATCGTCCGCGCGATGCACAGCCGCTGCGCCTGACCGCCGGACAGGGCGAGTCCGGACTGCTTGAGCCGGTTCTTCACCTCGTCCCACAAGGCCGCGCTGCGCAGCGAACGCTCGACGATCTCGTCGAGCTTCGCCTTGCGCCGCTGACCGTTGATCCGGGGCCCGTACGCGACGTTGTCGTAGATCGACTTCGGGAACGGGTTCGGCTTCTGGAAGACCATGCCGATCCGGCGGCGGACCGCGGCCGGCGAGACCGCCTTGTCGTACAGCGGGGTGCCGCGGTAGTACATCTCGCCGTCTACCCGCGCGCCGGGCACGAGGTCGTTCATTCGGTTGAAGGAGCGAAGGACGGTGGACTTGCCGCTGCCCGACGAGCCGATGAACGCGGTCACCTGGTTCTCGTAGATCGGCAGCGAGACGTCGGTGACCGCCTTGAAGGTCCCGTAGTAGATCGAGACGTTCCGTACGTCGAAGATCAGCGAGCCTGTGAAGTCCTGGGGGGCGTGGGCTTTGGCGGTGGTGTCAAGTTTCGGCAGGTTGGTTTTGGTCAGTTCCTGCTCAGGCTGTTCCATCATCGATCATCCCTCTAGCTACCGAGAGTACCTGGCGAAACGTGCTGTCGTAAGACGGGC
>Ga0335073_10013519_pt1 | contig 11442 bp, 11 predicted proteins | sample Lox_Sample_22_FD_207093 | JGI IMG/M metagenome (GOLD analysis project Ga0335073, IMG submission 207093) | Soil microbial communities from Loxahatchee National Wildlife Refuge, Florida, United States - Lox_Sample_2.2 | ecosystem: Environmental > Terrestrial > Soil > Wetlands | place: USA... | reverse complement strand
TTTCGCAGGCTTGCCCGGTCCAGCGGCGTAGAGCCGGCGATGAGTTCGTACAGAACCGCGCCCAGAGCGTAGACGTCGCTGCGCGTGTCGATGTCGTCGCCGAAGGAGCCGGCCTGCTCGGGACTCATGTATTCGAAGGTGCCGATGGCCGTCCCCACCTGCGTGTGCAGGCTGCGTTCGGTCAGCGGTTGGTGCATCGCCTTGGCGATCCCGAAGTCGATCACCTTGGGAACAGGCTTGCCGTCGTAGACCGTCACCAGAATATTGGAAGGCTTGATGTCGCGGTGGATGACGCCCTTTTGGTGCGCATGTTGGATGGCCTGGCAGACGGAAATGAACAGCTCCAGACGCTGGTGGAGACCCAACTCGTGCTTCTGGCAATACTCGCTGACGGGTATGCCATCCACCATCTCCATCACGAAATAGAGCCGCCCTTGCGAGGTGGCGCCGGCATCGAGAGCGCGCGCGATATTGGGGTGATCCATCAGCGCCAGCGCCTGGCGTTCGGCCTGAAAACGGGCAATCACATGCGCGCTGTCCATGCCCGGCCTGATGACCTTGAGCGCCACCGTGCGGCGCACCGGATACTGTTGTTCCGCGCGGTAGACCACTCCCATTCCACCCCGCGCGATCTGCTCGAGGATCTTGTAGCAGCCGATCAGGCTGCCGCGCTCCATCGAAGGCGGCCCGGTCTCGCCGGTCAATTCTCGAGCTGCGACGCCGATCGCCGGTTCATCGAGAAAGTCGTCGTCCGCCTGATCGTGCGCTAAAAGCGATTGCAGGTCGCGCCGCAGCCCTTCGTCATGGGCGGACGCCTGCTCGATAAAGGAGGCACGCTCCTCGGCCGGCCGTTCCAGCGCAGCATGGTAGAGGCGCTGCAGTTCGGACCAGCGCGCCGAGCCGCTCATGGCTGCTGCCCTCGGGTCAACTCCCGGCGAAGCCACGTCTTGGCAAACCGCCAGTCGCGATGGATCGTGTCGGGCGAGACCTCGAGGACCTCGGCCGTTTCCTCTACGCTCAGGCCGCCGAAGAAACGCAATTCCACCATCCGGCCCTTGCGCGCGTCCAGGGCCTGCAGTGTGTTCAACGCGTCGTCGAGCGCAACCCAATCCGGGGCCTGCGCTTCGGGCGCTCCCAGAGCTTTGTCGAATGTAACTCGAATGGCCTCGCCGCCGCGTTTGGCGTAATTGCGTGAGCGGGCGAGATCGACCAGGATCCGGCGCATCAACTGGGCGGAGACGGCAAAGAAATGCGCCCGGTCCTGCCAGCGGACGCGGCTGCAATCCACGAGCTTCAGATAGACCTCGTTCACCAGTTCGGTGGTCTGCAGGGGGGCTCCGGGCCGCTCCTGCCGCATGTAGCGCTGAGCCAGCCGGTGTAATTCCTTGTGGACCAAAGGCACCAACGCCTCGAGCGCTGTCTTGTCCCCCTGGCCCCACGCCGCCAGAAGACGCGTGATTTCCACGGGAGAAGTCTCCATGGGAGTGCCGTTTCCACAATTGTATTCCGGTCGGCGAACAATTTTCGCGGCGATGCCAGTTTTTACAACGCAATCCCGCCTTCCTGTAACGAGGAGCAAACCGGAGCTTCTCCAGGAAAGGAAACACAGAATGGAAATACGACGCAATCGCAATATCCTGCCGGCCGCCATCACGCGGTCCATCCGTACAGCGGCGAACTCCGCAGCCGTTTCTGCGCAAGGAGGCCGGTAATGTTTCCAGCATCGCCGGCCTTGTCTAATCGTCCTTCGCCCGCTCCGGCGCGGCCAAGCGCCGCGGCGCCACTGCACATTTCCGATTTTGATGTCGTGGCGCCCGATGCGGAGTTTGCCAGGCAGGAGCAGCCCGCCAACTCCGCGTGGAAGGGCGGCGCGCTTCCCTTCATCCCCGCCGAGAGCACGCTCCCGTTCGTCGACCTCCCTGGCAAACTCGTCGAGCTAATCGACCATTGCTGGAAATCGGGCAGCACGCCGGCGCAACCGCGCGCCGGCCGGGTCCAGATTGGCGCCGGCGCCCGCACGGCTCATATTCCCGGCCTCAAGAATGCGCTGCTCGACTCCAGCTCCCCCGAGGGGACTCTCCGAGGCATTGAGCTCCGGAACGCCGACTACCGCAAACAGGTACATCCGCTGGCGGATGTTGCGCGAGGCGCATTTCCTCACCTGAAGAGTATCGTCCCCACCGATTGGAAGGTGACCGAACAGTTGCAGCGCGTGAACGCGTATGCGTTTCGCGGTGACAAAAGAGGACCGAAAGAAGTGAGAGCGCACGGCGGATTCAATCCTCCGATCACGCGGACCGACCAGTACTATGTCGAAAATGTCGTGTACGGCCAGTTCAACAGTTACATGAAGCGGCGTTTTGGCTTCACCCAGGATCTCCCGAAGGATGTATTTGATCGGGCCTACAGGAAAGCCTGCACCAGCCCCGACGACCGCATGGTTATGCAGAACTTCTGTGTCTGGCGGTCGATGGTGGAAAACGAGGCGTACCATCTTGGGCGCATGCTATTCAAAGAAACCCTGAAAGGGTACATTTCCACTACCCGTAGCGTGACCGTGGCGAAGGGCTTTGCGAGGGGCAATGGCGGGCCGGGTTGGGTGTATCTGACGCAGGTTTGCGGCGGTTTCCTGGTGCCCGAATCTCCCGCAACACCCGGCCAGCAGCAAGCAGTGCACCAATGGACTCAGTCGTGGGGCGAGCAGGAAATTGCACTGCCAAGGCCGATTCCGTGGGAGTTGGTATTCGCTTGCCGCCAGACGGCTTCCAGCGGAAATTTTACCGGTCCCATCTACATGCGAAGGGGCTTTGGCGCGCGCAACGGCCACGCGTACAAGGAGGCTTTTGAGCTTTTGAGCGGCCGCGTCCAGTAGATTGTTCCATCGCGGCGGCGCCGGTTCGCGCGCCGGCCCGGGCCAGCGGCCTGGCGCCGGCCGCGCGTCAGAAGCTCAACACCGGCGATCGATTCCGGCGCCGGCGCCAGGTGCTGGAACTCGGCTACTGTTTGGTTTGCTCGATTGCGCTGTCGCGGTTGCGCTTCTTGCGGTTGCGCTTGCGTGCCAGGGCGGACTTGAGACGCTTCTTCTGGCCGGGCTTCAGATAGAAAGCGTGCCTCTTGACTTCCTTAATGATGTCCTCTTGCAGGACCTTACGTTTGAAACGCCGGAGCGCGTTTTCCAGCGTTTCGCCTTCCTGAATGCGAACTTCAGCCAAGCAACAACCTCCTGTTAGAACGGGCAACAGCCGAATAGGTTGCCGCCGTGAACCAACGATTCATGGTCGAGGAAAGGCGCCGTCCCTGTACCTGACAGCGAGGCGTTCGGAAACCGCGAGCAAATGCCGCCACCGCGACTTCCTGGAGAGCCGGGAATGCCCTACACCGGGCTGACGTCTTCAGCCTGGAGACCCTTCGGACCCTTCTTCACAACGAATGAGACTCGCGCCCCTTCATCGAGCGAACGATATCCGCTCGCCGAGATGGCTGAAAAATGGACGAAGACGTCTTCGCCGTTCTCGCGCTGGATAAAGCCAAAACCTTTGCCCGCGTTAAACCACTTCACCGTGCCTGTTTCTTTCACAATTCCTCACCTTCTGGAATCCCTGCGTTCCTGCCCTATCGGTTGAGTGTTATGCCGAAGTCACGTTGAACGTCACCAGCACGTCAAGCGGATTCAAACGACGCGAGAGGACTTCAAGGTCGTCTTGAGTGTAGCATGTCTCTGGCTGTCCACGTACGATGAGTCGATGCTCGTGTGATCTGCCGGCTCCATCACCCGGGGAGATTGCCAGTCTGGCTCGCATCCAGTGCTGACATCCAGCGCCGCGACATCCGGTGCGACATAAAGTGGATGTACCGGACCGCTGAGCCGCGACCCAGTGCGACGCGCGGTTCCCCATTGTGGTATTGTGATAGAGAAGTTCGAAGTTTTATCTGCCAGCTTTCTCCCCTCACCGGTAGGCGGTTCGCCGATTTCCTTCCACGCACATTAAAAAATGAAAACTTTCTCTGAATTCTCTCTCTCTCCGCTGCTGAACGCCAATCTGTCACGAAACGGCTTTGATGTGCCGACCGCGATTCAAGCGGCGGCAATCGGACCCGCGCTGGCCGGCGACGACCTTATCGCCACCGCGCAAACCGGAACCGGCAAAACCCTCGCATTCGTGCTGCCGATCATCCAGTTGCTCACCGGCGAGGGCTCGCCCTCCGGCATTCGCAGCGTTGTCCTGAGCCCAACCCGTGAATTGGCGCTGCAGATCAATGAGACATTCGTCAAAATGGCCGCCGGCACTGGCCTGCGGGCTGCCGCGGTTGTCGGCGGCTTGAGCGAACAATCTCAATTGCAGGCGATTCGCAAGGGAGCGCAAGTGTTGATCGCCACCGCCGGACGTTTATACGACTTTCTCAATCGTGGGCTCGTCAACTTGAGCCGCGTACAGATCTTCGTGCTGGATGAGGCGGACCGGATGCTCGACATGGGCTTCCTCCCCACGATCGAACGGATTGTCGCGGCGCTTCCGGCCGATCGGCAGACGTTATTCTTTTCCGCGACCATCGAAAGCTCGGTCCGGCACCTAGTGGACACTCACGTCCCCCGCGGCATCCGAATCGAGGTCGGCTCCACCACCAAGCCCGCCGGCCAGATCGATCTGCGGTTGTACGAAGTGGAGCAAAACCGGAAGCTCGCCCTCCTCCATCGTCTTCTGCAGCAGGACGAAGGCTCGTTTCTCGTGTTCGCCAGGACAAAACATGGCGCCGAGCGGCTGGCGCGAAGGCTGTCCGACGGGGGAGTCAAGACCGCAGCCATTCATGGGGACCGCAGCCAGAACCAGCGCAACCAAGCGCTTCGCGGCTTCCAGGCCGGCTCCTATCGGGTTCTGGTAGCTACCGACGTCGCCTCCCGGGGCATCCATGTAGATGGAATCTCGCACGTGGTGAACTACGATTTGCCGCAGGTCGTCGAGGATTTCATCCACCGCGTCGGACGCACCGGCCGGGCCGGCGCCCGGGGGACGGCCTCGACGTTCGGCACGTGCCTGGAGCGGAGCACGGTAGCCGACATCGAACGAAAGCTGGCCATCCGCCTGACCCGTTATACCGAAACCGGCGAGGTTGCCGAAACGCCGAACCACACGGTTGCGCGGCGCGCCCGGCGATGGCAGTCCTATGCGCCCGGACGCGGAAGACGCATCCGGCGGATGGCGTAGACCTCCGGCGCTGACTGTGCAAGGACTCGAAGGCTCGGCCGGGTGTTACGATCGGAATTGCCTTTTGACAGTTCCATCGGGAACGTGCCCGTTGCGATTGCCTGGTTTCGCTCGCACAAGGTTAAAGGCAGAAGGAACTGAAACGTGAAGAACATCTTCGTAGGCAATCTGGATTTTTCCGCTACCGAATCGTCGCTGAGAACTCTCTTTGAACAGTATGGGAAGGTGGATCGCGTGAACGTGGTCACCGACCGCGACACCGGGCGTTCGCGCGGCTTCGCTTTCGTCGAGATGCCCGATTCGGCGGAGGCGGATCGGGCGATTGCGTCTCTGAATGGCGCCGACCTGGGAGGCCGCGCGCTCAACGTAAATGAGGCCCGCCCCAAGACCGAAGGCGGGCGCGGATTTTCGCGCGGCCCGCAAGGCGGCGGTCCTCGGCGGCGGGAGCCCCGCTGGTAGCGTATATCGGCGCGCCTGGGCAAGTAGCGGCGGTTCCGGTTTGGGGCTGTAACAGAGGAGATTATGGAAACCTTCAAAAAGCGCCAAAAGGAAATGCGCCGGTTGGATCGGCAAAAGGAAAAGGCCGAACGCCGGCTCCAGCGAAAACAGAATCGCGCAGCTTCGGCAGGCGATGAGTCGCCGGGTGACACACCGGATTCCACGCCCAATTCACCGCCCGCCGACGAACCGGCGACCGACGCATAGCTATTGACATCGGGCCGCGCCGGAACCGGCGGCCAATTTCGGGAGTCGAATTGGACGTCAGGAGCTGGGATTCAAGCAGCGCCGGGATGCCGGTGCATACCCGTTCGATGCACGATGTCCGGATCCCTGCTGGAGCCTTGCGGTCCGGATGGGTCCAGCCGGAGAGAGGCACATCGAGGCCGCTTGTCGCCGGGGTCTCCGAAGATCGCCGAGCCGGCTCGCGGCCCGGCGCGGTGATGTATAATTCCCTCCACTGGCTTCGGAGATGGCCACCCAAAACCCCCAACATTATGTCGTTTTCGTGTGCTGGGACCCCGTGGAGTCGGGCCAACTCAGCGGGCTCGACGAGGAATTGAAGACGCGTCCCTCGCCCGGTCCGCGCTACCACTTTGTGCTGTGGGACTGGAGCGGGGACGGCGGGCGTCCAGGCTGGCGTCAGAGGCTGCTTGCGCCGGTAGCGTTTCGCGCGCGGAAGCTCCAATCATATCTTCGGACCGAACCGTTTCGCGCCGCCGATCCGAGCGACGATCCGGAGATCACCCTGGTCGCGCAGGGGAAGGCGTGCCGGGTGGTGAAGAGCTACCTGCTCGGCATGATTGAAGAATCGGAGGCGGCGTGGCGGGACCGCAACCGCATCCGGCAGGCGATTTTCGTCGCGCCCTCGAGCCACCGCAGGACCAGAACCGTGCTGGCGAGCGCGATCGCGCTGGCGCTCATCGCGTCGGTATTCTACGGGGTGAGCAAGCTGGATATTGGCCCTGCCGGGCTGCTGGATGTTCTGGCGTACGTGTGTGCCATCGCGTCAGCGGTGGTTTTCGCGGTGTTGCCGCTGCTGTTGAGCGAGGAAGCGGCGCGGGGCTTGGGGTTCGAGGCGGACGGCGGCGATTTGGACAAGCGCTACGAGGAGTTGGTGGTCAACGGCTGGAAGCGGCGTGCCGGCACCTGGCCGGTGCCTTCCAACACGCTCGCGCTCGAAACCCTGGCGGCAACGCCCGAAAGCGCCGACGCCCTGGAGGCGGCGATTGCGATTCCCAAGGGCCACAAGAACGTCTACGAAGTGGCGCTGGAGACGCACCTTTTCGAGGTCGGGCCGGTTGCCGCGGAGCAGTTGCCGGAGGCCGCGAGGAAGAAGCAGTTGTACGACAACGTGGCGTACCGGACCGAGCGGGACCTTTTCTCTCGAGGGAATCATACGGACGAAACGGACTTGCCGGAATACGACTTGTGCTACCGCACGTCCGGATGGATGCAGGCCGAGGAGCCGCAGCCGAACTTATGGACCAAGCAGGAGCAGGACGAGTGGCGAAAACAATCGACGTCCTTTCACTACAAGTTCCGTCCGGAGCCCGGGCAAACGTATGAGCTGAAACTGACCGTATATGGGGGATTCAGTCAAGGGGACCGGTCGGCCCACAGCCACATCGACGTGTGCCGGTTCGTGACGAAGATCGAGTATGTATTGGATCTCCGGCGCTATGTGGATGCCGGCTGGTCGATTACGCGTCCTCCGGAGTTGTACTACATACCTCCGCGCGAACCGATCGTAGTCGGCGCGGATCGGCGTTTCCCCGACGAGGATTGCGATTGCTTCAAAACCGGCCGGGTGCTGGAGAGCGGCAAACGGTTCGAGGTCAGGCAGGCGCAGGCCGGCGTCTATACGTGGGCCGTCTATAGCGTGCGCACCGGAGGAATGCTGGGGTTCGTTTTCGACGTGGCGGCGCCGGAGCACAGGGGCGCGGGCGGGACTCGGGGAGCTTGACGTGCTGGAACTGGCAAACGGCGAAGAGGCGATCCTGGGGTACGGCTCCCTGTTGTGCAAGGGGAGCATGGAGAAGACGCTCGGCCGGCCGTATGACGGTCCCTTCCGCGCGTGCCGTGTCGCCGGGTGGCGACGGAGCTGGAACGTCTTTCTGCCGAATCGCGGGGAATTTGTCGATGAGCGCGGCGTGGCGCCCGCGAAGATTGTGTATCTCAATGTCCGGCGCGATGCCGCATCGGCGGTGAACGGCGTGCTCTTCGTGGTGCCGGCCGGCGCCCTGGCGGGCTTCGACCAACGCGAATGGGTCTACGACCGCGTGGATATTTCCCGTGAACTCGAATGCCTGGAATTTCGCGGGCGTGCCTGGATGTACGTGGCCCGGCCAGAGTACCTGGTGCATGGAGGGCAATTCCCCGACTATGCCGTGCGCCAGAGCTATATCGATATCGTGGAGCAGGGGTTGACAGAACTCGGCGCCGGATTCCGGGCCGAATACGAAGCCTCTACCGACGCCGTGCCGCGCGAGTGGGTCATCCGCGACCGGCGCGCGGTGTGAACCCGCCCCGCCGGTTACAAGCACCGCCTCCGGTTCCGCCGGACAGTCCGAACCAAGCCGGCGCGAGTTCTCGAAACGATCACCTTCGCCGCGGGGGATCGCGAAAGGCTCAGTGCATGGGAATGCGGTAAAGCTGATAAAGACCGCGCGAGGCCGCCACTACCGGCGCGCAAAGCGCCTGGCAGTTTCGAAACGCCACGCGCGCCGGAGCGATCGGCGCACGCGCGGCGCACGGCGGTAGCGGACAGACCGGTAAGTCGATGCGTCATAATGAATCTGCCGGCTGATCCGGCATCGATTGGGGGGACTGGATGGCCGACACCGGGCTCAAAGGCCCATTTCCACTAAACGCACAAGACATCGACAACGAAATCACTCAGATATTTCCAGGGGTTTACGCGTTGGATCGTTCGCACGAGGACGGCCCGTTCCACGTCAGCTATGTGGGCCGGTCGGATACAGATCTTCGGGCGCGTTTGCACGAACACGCCGGCAAATACAAACGATTCAAATACGCCCAACATGGCTCTCCCGAGGAGGCGTTCGCCAGCGAATGCCGCCTGTACCACGAATTCAACCCTCCCAGCACGATTGCCCATCCGCCCCGGCCGATCGGCGCAAAATGGAAGTGCGCCTTTTGCAAAGTCTTCGGGTAGGCGTTAACGGTCCGGAAGACCGTCGATACGGTGGTTGCAACCTGATGCATCGAGAGCGGATGGCCGTGGCACCACGACCAGGAATTCGATCCGTTCGCCGACCACTGGGCGCCGGAGTGCAGGGCCGCTCCCGCTGTCGCCGTGAAACGCGCTTTGCGTCACGCGGCCCGCGCCTCTCTTCAATTGTGGACCGTTAGCAAAGTGCCCGCCCGCGTGGACGCTCCGTTGTAAGCCGCCGTAATGGTCTGGTCGCCGTTGCCTAACCCCGGCGGCACAACCACGTTGAACTGGAACTCGCCCGGCCCCACCAGCCCCGCGAACTGCACCGTCGCCGGAACCCCGCCGATTGTCACCGCCGGCGCCGGCGTCAGCACGCCCGACTGCATCACCGACCCGCTCTGCACCGGCGAGTTCGTCGCTCCGAAACCATCCGCGTAGATCGCGATCGTCTCCCCTGGTTTCGCCGGCGTCGTCGCCCCCGGGTACAGCGAGGCCGACCCGACGTACGCGCCGTTGGCATGTATCGCCGCCACGTACGGTCCGCCGCCAAACACGAAGAACGCCGGCGCCAACGTCTGCGCCTGCGCCGCGAACACCGCGCTCGTCTGCCCGCCGTAACTCAGCCGTACCGGAACTGAACCCGATATCGCGTCGGGCGGCGTCAGAATATTCACCTGCGTCGGGCTGATGAAGTAAACGTAGGCCGCCTTGCCGTTCACCGTCGCGCTCACGCCGTCCAACTGGACCGGCATCGTCAGGCCGCCCGCGCTGAAGTCCGATCCCTGCCAGATCCGGGTGTCTCCCGGCGCCGCCAGATTCGATCCCTTGATCTCCACCCAGGTGTTCGGCGCAATCACCTGCGCCTCGCCCTCCGCGTTGGCCACCAGAGTGATCGCCGGCGCCGGCGCGGCTTTCGCGCACGTCGATGCCGGCAGTGGTGGCGTCACCTGCCCCGCTATCGACAACAGGTCCCGGCTCGCCCGAGTGTACAGGTCCTGCAGCGACATGTTCCCCAGGGACGGACTCGGTTTCGCGGGACACGCCGTGGCCTGCGCATACTGCAGGTCGGTCATCGGAACGTCCACGTATTGGATCGGCGCGGTTCCCACTGTTCCTCCATAGAATGCGGCCGCCGGAGTCTGATTGAAGAAGACAGTCAGCACGTTGTACGCCGCTTCCTCGATCGTCAACCCCACACAGTCGCTATTCCCACTGGGACATCCCGTCTCCTCCATCGTGCTGCTGAGGGAAATCGGTTGATCGAACTCCGCCCCTCCTACAAATGGAACCGCTAGCGTGAGCGATGTCAGCGTCTTGACGGAAGGCACACCGATGTTGCCGTTGGTGCTCGGGCTGGATGCCGTCATTCCCCCAACCTGCGTACCCTTCACGTTCGGACCATTTACCGTCACAAAATACGACAGGATCTCCGTCTTGGCTTCGCATGACACCAACTGCGCCTTCACGGTGGTGGAGCACTGCACCGCGAACAGTGTATTGTCCGCGTGCGGCGTTACCGATGTCAGGCCGAAGGTGGGCAAATCCTGACCCGCGTCCGGGCCAAGAAACAAGGTCACGTCGGTGAAGATACTCTCCGCGGCATCGATGGCCTGTTTCCACGCATCGATGAAGACCTGATCGCTCTTCTGGTATGACGCGTTCGTCGGGAACGAGTGCTGAATCAGCGCCGCCCACATATCGTCCGGCGCCAGCCCGGAAGGCTGCGGCGCTGTTGTATTGACGGTCGTCGGCAGAATCATCTCATCCGACGCGCAAACTGGCCCGGAGATCGCCACCGCCACCAACGCCGGGTTCGATCCATAGCGCGCATTCAGACTAGTCAGGAAGGCCGTCCACGCCTGCTGGTAGACCGTGTTCCAGGGCAGCGGCATCACGTTGGTATCCGCGCGCTGCTGCTCGGGAAATCCCGTGAACGTGACCGAACCGCAATCGGCCGGGGCGCTCCCCGTCTTGAACAGCGGATCGCAGGATGGCAGCTGCGCCATCAGCCACGCAGGCGCATCCACTCCCGGCGTCATAATGAGCTGGACAGTCTTGTGCGCCGCTGATGCCGCTGCGAAAACGTCGTCCAGGTAGCTCCAGTCGAAGCTACCCGGCGCGGTCCCGCTCAATGGTTGTGTTTGATCCCAGTGGGCGCCGAAGGCAATTCCGGCGATCGCCGGGTCCGCTAACAGACCCGCGTAAAAGCCCTGCAGGTAGGTATGCAACGCCGGCCCCGAGGGCGCCTTTCCCGGGTAGCTGGCGATTGCATCGCTCACCGCAACATGCACGTACACGCCCAGCGGCTTACGCGCAGCCCCAATGGCCCACCAGGAACCGACAAAAAGCCAAACGAATATCCGGAAGCCCCAGAGTCTCATCCGCGTCACTCCGAACAGTTTACCGTCTCCGACCGCACATCGTATCGCGCGGCGGTGCGGCCTCGATCAGTTTCTCACAGGCTGCTCTCCGGACAGCGCAGTAGTTTATCTCCGGGACTTGCAGGGCAATGATCCGGGGGCGCTGGGCGGCCTGGTCTGCCCAACAACCGCAAGAGCAAGC
>Ga0335073_10013517_pt1 | contig 11443 bp, 10 predicted proteins | sample Lox_Sample_22_FD_207093 | JGI IMG/M metagenome (GOLD analysis project Ga0335073, IMG submission 207093) | Soil microbial communities from Loxahatchee National Wildlife Refuge, Florida, United States - Lox_Sample_2.2 | ecosystem: Environmental > Terrestrial > Soil > Wetlands | place: USA... | reverse complement strand
ACTCGGTGAACTCACCGCGGACGGTGGCGATGCCCATGTGCTTGACGGCAAAGCCGACCTTCGAATGGGCGGGGTCGACGGTCCAGGTGCCGGTCGGGAGGGCGGTGGCGGTTGTGGTGCTCATTGTTGCGGTCCTTGTGTCGGAGACTGGGCGCTTCGAACGGCGCCCGTAAGCTGTTGTGTCATCAACTATAACGCGATCTGATTGCGGCTGCAACAAGATTTGGCCCTGGGTCCCATCGTGCACAACACGACAATCGACGCGCGCCGGCGGGGCCGTGACGCGTCGTGCACGCCCTACGTCAAGGTCGAGCCGAATCGCCGCGACTGTCGTGTCAAACAAGGTCTCGGACAGCTGGCGGGAGAGCGAGAAGTGGTTGCCGGTGCAACTACATACGTGATATAGTTGTACGCGCAACTACTTCTGCGAGGAGAACATGAAGCTCGATGGCATGCACCACATCACGATGATCACCGGCGACGCCGAGCGGAACGTCGAGTTCTATGCCGACGTTCTTGGGCTGCGGCTGGTGAAGAAGACGGTCAACTTCGATGCGCCCGACGCGTACCACCTCTACTTCGGCGGCGAGCAGGGCTCGCCCGGGTCGATCCTGACCTGGTTCGAGTTCGCCGGCGCTCGGCCCGGCCGAGCGGGCGCGGGAATGATCCACACGATCCAGCTCGGAGTGGCCTCGGACGAGTCGCTGGACTTCTGGGCCGCGCGGCTCGAGAGCAAGGGCTACGCGAGCGAGCGGGGCGAACGGTCGCTGTCGTTCGAGGACTACGACGGGCTGCGCTTCGAGTTGGTGGTCGCCGATGCCGGCAACCCGCCGCTCCGGGCCATCCATCCCGAGGTTCCTGCCGAGCACGCGATTCTGGGCGTCGAGGGCGCTCGCGCCTACATCGCGCGGAACATCGAGGCCGATCGCGACCTGCTCATCGGAACGCTCGGCTTCACCGAGCTCGCCGACGGCGAGTACCGCCTCGACGGCGACACCCGCCACTTCTACTGGGCCTACGACGCGACCGCCGAGCGCGGGGTCCCGGGCGCCGGGACCGTCCATCACATCGCCTGGCACTCGGGCGACGAGGACCACGCGAGCTGGCAGCAGCGCGTCGCCGAGGCGGGGATGCACCTCACGCCGGTGATCGACCGGGACTACTTCCTGTCGATCTACTTCCGCCAGCCCCAGGGAGTTCTGTTCGAGATCGCGACCGCCTCGCCCGGATTCTCCGTCGACGAGGACCCAGCGCACCTCGGCGAGGAGCTACGGCTCCCCAAGCAGCACGAGCACCTGCGCCCGCTGCTCGAGCGCCATCTGACCCCGCTGGTCAACCCGCGCACGGTCGTGCGCCAGGAGGCATAGAGCGATGAGCCTGATCTACCGCGAACGGCCGGCGGCGGGCGACCCCGAAGGCCTGCTCATCCTGCATCACGGCCGCGGCGCCGACGAGCGCGACCTCCTCGGCCTTGCCGACGTGCTCGACCCGGAGCGTCGCCTCCAGGTCGTCACGCCGCGCGCGCCGCTGACCATGCCCGGGTGGCCGGGATTCCACTGGTACACCGTGCCTCGAGTCGGCCACCCCGACCGCAGGACGTTCGACGACGCCTATCGGAAGCTCGCCGAGTTCCACGACGAGACGTGGGAGCGCACCGGCATCGCCCCCGACCGCACCGTGCTCGGGGGTTTCTCGATGGGCTCGGTGATGAGCTACGCGCTCGGCCTCGCCGGCGACCGGCCGGTCCCCGGGGGAATACTGGCGTTCTCCGGTTTCATCCCAACCGTGGACGGCTGGCAACCCGACCTGAGCACCCGCGAGCAGCTACCGGCGTTCATCACCCATGGTCGCCAGGACCGGATCATGGACGTCGGGTTCGCTCGGCGTGCCAACGCGCTCCTTGCCGGCGCCGGCCTGCCGGTCACGTATCTCGAATCGGATGCGGCACACCACATCGACCCCGCGCATGTCCCGGTCGCCGCCCGATGGCTAGCCGCCGCCAACGACCACAGCGGCTCGATGGCGACCCCGGTCGCACAACCGAACTGAGGAAAAAATCATGAAAAAACTCCAGAGCCAAGGTGTCCATCACATCACGCTCGTGGGTGCGGACCGTCAGACCTCGATCGATTTCTGGGAGGGGGTGCTTGGGATGCCATTCGTGTTCGAGCAGCCCAATCTCGATAACGCAGCCGAGAGCCACCTGTACTTCGACCCGGGCGACGGCCGGCTGATCACCGTCTTCACCAGCGAGGAGCGCACGCCCAACCCGGAGCGCACGTCCACCGAGCCGGGAGCCGTGCATCATGTCGCGCTCGCGCTGTCGAATGCGACATTCCGGCAGGCCGTCGAGCGACTCGATGAACGCGGGATCAAGCACAGCGGGGTCAAGGACCGCGGGTTCATGGACTCGATCTACTTCACCGACCCGCTCGGGCTGCTGATCGAGTTGGCCTCCTACCGGTTCGAGCCGCCCGCGGGCCACACGCACGCCGACGTCCTCCTCGCCGCCCACCGGATCCGAGTTGAGCGGGGCGACTACAACATCGCGCCCGTCCATCTCGCCGACGCGATCGAGCAACTCGTCACGAGCTCTCGGCAGTCGCTCTCCGACGACCGCGCCCCGAAGGACCCCTACGCGCGGTCACGGCCGGCCGAGGTCGAGGTCGAGGTGCCGACTGAGTGACGGTCGCGCGAGCTACTTGCCGGGCGCCGCGTCGGTCGGATTGGTGTCGATGCGAGCCGTCGGGTGTTGCGCGGTGACGCTTAGCAACGCCCGGTTCGACGCAGTCATCGGCAGGTACTCGAGCGTGGCCACCCGAAGTCGGACCACGCTGCCGTTGCGCTGCGGGTCATCGAGATACTGCGGGCGGTAATTGCTCGGGTCGACGTAGGCGATCAACCCGTCGGGCAGGTCGATCTTGTACAGCGAAGCACCGGCGATCACGACCCTGCCGGCAACTTGGGCCTGCCCGCCGGCAAGCTCCTGGCGGATTTGCGAGACGGGATCGATGGGCGTCGGAGGGGACGAGTCCTGCTGCTCGGTGATCGTGTTAGCCCGGGGGTCGTACTCAAAAGAGGTGGTGCCGTCGTCGCCGATCTCGCCCTCGTGCCCGACCGGTCCCTTGATGACGACGTTTGCGTACGGCGGGCTGATCTCCTGCCACCACTCGGCCTCGACCGGCACGCCGTTCTGTACGCCGACGACCTTCTCGTGGACGATCGCGTTCGCCGGGCCCGTGACAGCCGTCAGTGCGTGATGGATGACGGCTGCGTCCGCAGCCGCCGGGCCACCCGACCCGGCGCTACCGGCAAGCACCACAAGTGCGATCACGGCGGCGGTGGCCGTCGCCAGCGCCGCGCCGAATGCGATCCGCATCGATTGCCGTCGCCGCCGTCGGACACGCGGGCGCAGCCCGGCGGCGAGCTGCGCGCGCAGGACTAGCCGCAGTCGCTCGTCCTCCTCCCGCGGTTCCGCCAAGGCGGTGAGATCCCGTTCGACCAGCTCCAGATCCGAGTCGTCATGCATCGTCATGTGGATACCTCCGTCGTAGCTCTTCGAGAATGCGGTGCATGCGGACCCGCACCGTGGCCGGCGCGGCGTCGACGATGGCGCCGATTTCCTCGAACGAGAGCCCAGCCCCGTACCGGAGGGCGAGCAGATGCTGCTGCTCGGGACGGAGCCGCCGGATCAGCGCGCGCAGCTCCTCGGCTCGCTCGCGTTCGAGGACTCGCTCCTCGGGCGTCGGGTCCAGGTTTGCGCGCTCGACGACCCGCGATTCGGTCATTCGCCGACGCTGTGCGTCGTACACCGCGTTGCGCGCGATCTGAAACAGCCAGCCGGCGAACGGCCCCTGACCGCGGAAGCGCCCGATCTCCGCGAGCGCTGTAGTGAACACGTGACTCGTGACGTCCTCGCACGTGGCGCTGTCGCGGATGCGGACGCGCACGTATCCGAGGACGCGCGCGAAATACCGGTCGTACAGCGCCACGAACTCGCTTGGTCGTGCGCGGGCAGCAGCTACGAGGTCGGCGTCCGGATCGGCGGCGTGAACTGGTGTGACACGCGCGTCGGCGAGCGCCTTCACCTCCATGACCATTCCATCCTCTCACCGTCCTCTCGGGTTGTGTGGCCCAGGGACGGGGGACGGCGCGATTCGTTACATCACATCGGACCTCGGCAATCGCCACGAGCAATACTCAGGGATTGTTGACTTTGGGGTGAGGAACGGAGTACGGTCGCGTGGACAGACCGCGGCCGGGGCCGGCCGCGCCGTTGGGAACGTCGGGGAAAGCGGGGAGCCGGATGAGCGCGTTCTGGATTGGGTCCTGGCGTCGAGCTACGTGCTGCCGTGGGGCAGCCGTCGCGCTCGCGGTGACCGCGGTCGCGCTGGGGATTCCCGGTTCGGGATTGGCCGCCGGCGCCTGGACCGGTCCGACCGTGATCGACAACTCGAACCCTCCCGAGAACGTGTCGTGCCCGACGACAACGTTCTGCGCCGCGGTCGGGGCGGGAGGCTACGGGCAGACGTTCAACGGGAGCGCCTGGGGGCCGCCGACCAACATCGATCCGAGCACCAACCCGAGTGGTCACACCCTGACCGGCGTATCGTGCCCATCCGCGGGATTCTGCATGGCGGTGGACATGGCCGGGAACGCGATTCCGTTCAATGGCTCGACGTGGGGTGCGCCGGTAGGCGTTGACACCACGCGCAACTCGTTCACCGCGGTGTCGTGCACGTCGGCGTCGTTCTGCGTGGCGGGCGACGGCGGCGGCAACGGTTTTGCCTACAACGGCAGCACGTGGTCGGCCCCCGTCACGATCAACAATGTCTCCAATCACGAGGGCGTCTACGGGCTCGCTTGCCCGGTGACGTCGTTCTGCATCGCAGTCGGCGAGCGGGGAGATGTCGAAACGTCAACCAACGGCGGCGTGTCGTGGAGCGCACCGGTGGATATCGCCGCGGACAACTTGAATTCGGTGTCGTGCCCGTCGGCTTCGTTCTGTGTCGCGATCGATGCCGGCGGAAACGCGTATACGTACAACGGGGCCTCGTGGAGCGCCGCCGACCCGATAGACACCGCGAACGGGGGCGAGTTCAGGGCGGTGTCGTGCCCGTCCTCGACATTCTGTGTCGCGATCGACTCCCACGAGACCGTGCTCACATTTGACGGCAGCTCTTGGAGCGCTCCGCAGCAACTCGAGCCCGCCGCCCTGGCCTCGGGGGTGTCGTGCGCATCCTCATCGTTCTGCGTTGCCGTGGACGGCGGCGGTAATGCCTTCGTTTATGGGGTTGCCGCGCCGACGCCACAACCCTTGCCGGCGCCGATCATCGGCAAGACGGTGAACGCGACGCCGGTATCGGGCGTCGTGTTCGTCAAGCCGCCACGCGGGAAGGCGGTGGACCGGAGCGTCGCAGCCGGACGAGGATTCGTACGCCTGACCGCGGCCACACAGATCCCAATCGGCTCAGAGATCAATTCGCTGCACGGCTCGTTGATGCTTGTAACCGCCGCGGCCAAGGAGGGGCGGACCCAAAGCGGCACGTTCAACGGCGCGATCTTCACGCTCACTCAGGCCGCGAGCGGAGCGAGCAAAGGGCTCGCGACGCTCTCGCTGGTCGAGGGCGCGTTCAGAGGCGCGCCGACGTATGGCGTATGTGCCAGCACGGACAAGGCGGCTGACGGATCGACAGCCGCGGCCGGCAGTCGCACGCTGCAGCTTCTGCACGCGAGCGCTCATGGCAAGTTCCGCACACGCGGGCGCTACAGCGCCGCCACCGTCCTCGGGACGACCTGGACGGTTGCGGACCGGTGCGACGGGACGCTCACCCACGACATCACCGACCGCGTCAGCGTGACTGACTTCGTCCGCCACAAGACGATCGTGCTGCACGCCGGTCAGAGTTACCTGGCCAAGGCGCCACCCGCTCGCAAGTGACGGCAACGTCGGTGGCCCTCAGCGGATGGTGAGCATCACGGCGCTGGCCGCGGGCACCCGCACCGTGTAACCGCCGTCATCGGGCTCGAGCGCCGTGACCTCCCGGGGCCCGGCGAGCCGGCCGGTCGTCGTCTGGCGAGCAAAGCTCTGTCCTGAAAGCGTGATCCCCTTGCGAGCGTCGGCGCTCGGCGCCTCGAGCCGCTCGAGCTTCGCCTGCCGGCTCGGCCCGGTCGGCCGTACGAGCACCCACCGGGTGTGCTTGAGATCGTCGTTGATCACGACCACGCGAATGCTGTGGTCCGGCGCCTGCACTGCCCACGAGCGCAACGGACCGGCGGTCGCACCCCGCGTCGCCAACAGCCGCGACCCCGGCGGAGCTGCCTGGGCGAACATCAGCATGCCGTAGTACTCGGGCTCGACCGACCCTACCCATCGCCCGTGCCGGAAGTGCATATCGAACAACTTGCCGGCCGACCCCCTCCAGGTGTGGATATTCACGCCGTCGACGCCGGCGCGTAGGAGCCGGAACAGTTCGTCGAGCACCCAAAGCGCCGATGCCGACGTGTTGCTGACGCCGGGAGCGCCCGCGCACGTGATCGCGTTCATCTCGTCTACGCGAAACGGGACGCCGTAGCTGTGCGCGATCGCGATGTAGGGCAGCGCGCCCTGCACGAGGGTCTGCGACGCGTACGAGTCGAGCAGCGCGGGGATGCTGGGATGAGCCGGCTCGCCGATCGCCGTCGAGCAGTCGTGTCCACGGAAGGCATCGCCGTCCGGATCGAGCGCGTAGGCGTGGAACGTCGCGAGCCGCAACGACGGGTTGGCCGCGAGCAGCGGACCGAGGCCGGCGATCCAAGCGTCGGCGCCGGTCGAGGGCCCGGCGAGCGGGACCGGCGGTAGCGCGGCGGCGACCTTGGCGAACTCCTTCGCGTAGTCCGCCACGTTGTAGGTCAGCGGGCGCCCGAAACCCTTCTGTCCACCACGCGTCACGTACCACGGAATCCCCGCGTACAGCTCGGGTTCGTTACCGATCTCTAGCGCCGCGATGTGCGGACGGCCGATCCCCGTGAGCAGATGGCGCGCCTCGGTCGAGGCGATCGCGGTGCTATCGGCCTCGAGGTTGATTCCGAGGATCAGACGGGCGCCTGCCGACCGCGCGAGCGCGCGGGCGTCCGCGAGCCAGGTCGGTGTCAGGGCGAAGTCGATACCGCGTGGGCGGGGGATGCCGGCAACCGGCCACCACGTCTTATCTCCGCTGTCACCCCCGATGCGGATGATCGGCGGGTAGCCGGGGGACAGGTTCCGGATCAGCTGCGCCAGCACCGGGTCGGCGCCGCCTGGGCCGGGGAGCTCGGCGCTCGACACCGTTCCGTACTCGAGCGAGATCCCGACAAATGCTCCGGGCACGGGGTCGCCGACCGGTGTCGCGGAGATCGTCACGACGTCCGTGTGGGCGAGGCTCTCCTGGGCGATCGCACGATCCCCCGTTGCGAGGCCGCCCCCAGATCCGCCCGCCAGCACGACTGCGGCCAGCAATACGACGGGGGCTCGGCGTCGCCGCCGAGCCCCATGGTCCGAACGCAAGTGCGCCCCGGCGCGCCGCCTCATGGTGCGCGCAGGCTATCCGCTGACGCCGAGCGTTACACGACCTCGCCCGCGCTCGCGATCGCGGGAGACACCGCCGGGGCCCGGTTGGCCTCCCCGTCGGCAGCGAAGGCCTCGTCCTCGCGAGGCTGGACCGGCAGTGCGAAGCTGAGCAGCAGGAGCACCGGCATCGTTGCCAGCTCGACGAGCAGGCAGTGGCTGATCGCGGTCACGAACCCGTCATGGCTGAGCGTGCTGAAGAAGATCGTCCCCAGGCCGGCCACCCCCACTGCGCCCGCGAGCTGCTGCATCGCGTTGAGGACGCCCGACGCGGATCCGACCTCGTTGTCGCGGACCGACGCCAGGACGAAGTTGAACAGCGGGGAGACGATCATCCCGACCCCGATTCCGACCACGAGCTCAGGTCCGACGATCGTGAGCGAAGTCGTGTCGAGGCCGTGAGCGAGGATCACCTGCCGCAGCCACCACACGCCCGCAGCGCCGATCACCGTCGCGATCTGCAGCGTCACCCGCCCGATCCGGGGAACGAGCACGGCTCCTCCGAGCGTGGCGCCCGCCGCCGTGCCGGCCGCGAACGGCGCGAGCGTGAGGCCGGCGTGGATCGCAGAGAAGTGCATGCCGAACTGCATGAACAGCGTGAGCACGAGCATCGTGCCGATCATCCCCGCGAAGAACACGACGATCATCGACAGGCCGGCGGTGTAGGAGCGATGGCTGAAGATGCTCGCCTCGACCAGCGGGTCGCCGCCGCGGCTCCGGACCCGCTTCGTCCAGACCACGAGGGCCGCGAACGAAAGCGCGCTCGCCGCGACCATCAGATACGTCCACGCCGGCCAGCCCGCCTCTCGACCCTGGATCAGGGGGTATACGAGCAGGCCCATGCCGAGCGCGACCAGCGCGGTACCGACGAGGTCGAGATGTGGCGCGCCGGGCGCTCGCGACTCCGGGATCAGCCGGGCCGCCCCGATCGCCGCGATCAGGCCGAGCGGCAGGTTCACGAGGAAGATCAAGCGCCAGCCGCTGCCGAGCAGGTTGGCGTCTACGAGCGCGCCGCCGACGATGGGCCCCAGCACCGCCGAGAGACCGATCACGGGCCCGAAGATGGCGAACGCTGACCCCTGCTCAGCCGGCGCGAAGGCGTCGCGAATGATCCCGAAGCCCTGCGGGATCAGGAGCGCGGCGGCGGCACCTTGCGCGAGGCGCGTGACGATCAGCATCTCCGGCGATACCGCGAACGCGCAGGCCGTCGACGCGACTACGAACCCCAGCGCGCCGAGCACGAACATGCGCTTGCGGCCGTAGATGTCGCCGAGCCGCCCGCCCGTGATCAGTCCGACGGCGAAGGCGAGGGCATAGCCGCCGATAACCCACTGCAGCGCCGATGTGCTGCTGTGCAGATCGGTCCGGATCGTGGGGGCGGCGACGTTCACGATCGTGCCGTCGAGCAGATCCATGCATTCGGCCACGAGCACGAGCGCGAGGATCGCCCACTTGTGGGGGTTGCTCGTTCTGGTTTCGGTTGCCATTCGATTCCTCTCCTGTCGCGCGTTAGGTTTCGCGTACAAAGTTCGAAACGTAATTCCGAACATTGTTCGTTCAACGAACGGTGTTATACGCTATGCGCATGAGCACGTCAAGAGGAAGTGCGAAATCCCGGTCGTCCGCAGCCAGGCCGGCCGGGAAGCCCGTCGCCCCATCGCCGACCGAGGCGGCCGGCGCCGCCAGCGCCGCGCTACCGCCGCCCCCGCGGTTCCCGCGGGCGAGCAAGCGCCCGACGCGCCGGACCGCGCTGACGGTGGAGGCGATCGTGGCCGCAGCGATCGAGGTCCTCGACGAGGCCGGAGTCGTCGGCCTATCGATGCGGCGCGTCGCCGATCACCTCGGCACCGGCGCGGCGTCGCTGTACGCACATGTTTCCGGCAAGGACGAGCTGCTCGAGCTCGTGTTCGACGAGCTCGTCGGCCAGGTGCCGCTGCCCGAGCCCGACCCGAAGATCTGGCGCGAGCAGATCCGTCAGATGTCGCGGGACCTGCGCACCGTGTTGGTGTCGCATCGCGACGCCGCGCTGGCGGGTCTCGGGCGTATCCCGACGACGCCCAAGGCGCTGGTCGCCGCCGAGCGGCTCGCCGCGACACTGCGGGCGGGAGGCCTATCGGACCGAGTGATCGCGCTCGGCCTCGATCAGCTCACCCTGTACGTGTCGGCCGAGGCCTTCGAGACCGGCTTGATGGAGCACGGCCGGGACGCCGAGGACGTGCAGCGCTACTACGAGGACGTCCACGCCTTCTACATGCGACTGCCCGCCGACCGCTTTCCGGTGCTGGCGTCGGCCGTCGACGACATCGTCGGTGCGGACGGCGACGAGCGGTTTGAGTTCGGCCTCGATGTGCTGATCGCGGGCCTCGAGGCCGTGAACGCCGGTACGCGCTGATGCCGTCTGCCCTCGGCGGGCTCAAGGTCCTCGATTTCTCGCGGGTGCTCGCGGGTCCGCTCGCGACGATGGTGCTGGGCGATCTGGGCGCGGACGTGACCAAGGTCGAGGCGCCCGCCGGCGACGACACGCGCCAGTGGGGACCGCCGTACGACGAGGCCGGCGACGCCACGTACTTCCAGGCGGTCAACCGGAACAAGGAAAGCCTGGTGCTCGATCTCACCAATCCGGCCGATCTCGCGCGGGCTGTGCGTCTGGCGGACGAGGCGGATGTCGTCGTAGAGAACTTCCGCCCCGGGGTCACGGATCGCTTCGGCCTCGACTACGAAACGCTGCGCGAGCGCAATCCGCGCATCATCTACTGCTCGATCACCGGTTTCGGGGCCGGCAGGGGTGCGTCGCTCCCGGGGTACGACCTGCTGGTGCAGGCCCTGGGCGGGCTGATGAGCATCACCGGCGCTCCGGACGGCGAGCCTCAGAAGGTCGGCGTCGCGCTGGTCGACGTGCTCGCCGGCCTGTTCTCGACGGTGGGGATCCTCGCGGCGCTTGAATATCGCGTCCGGTCGGGCGAGGGGCAGCGCGTCGAGGTCGACCTGCTGTCATCGCTGCTCGCCGGGCTCGTGAACCAGGCCTCGGCATATACGGTCGCCGGCGTGGTTCCGCAGCGGATGGGCAACGCCCACCCGAGCATCACGCCGTACGAGCCGCTTCGGTGCGCCGACGGCGAGGTTGTCTTGGCGGTGGGGAACGACCGGCAGTTCGGAGCGCTGTGCGACGTCGTCGGTGCGCCCGAGCTCGCCCGCGATCCTCGGTTCACGGGGAACCGTGCGCGCGTCGCCAATCGCGACGCGCTGCGAGCCGCGCTCGAGGAGCGGCTGGCCGCTCGCCCCGCCCGCGAGTGGGCCGAGGCACTCACCGCCGCCGCCGTACCCGCCGGAGTCGTCAACGACATCGCGGCCGCGTTCGAGCTGGCGCGCACGCTCGGGCTGTCGCCGGTGGTCAGCATCGAGCGCGACGACGGCACCACGATCGATCTCGTGCGTAACCCGATCAAGCTATCCGCCACGCCTCCGTCGTACCGCGCCGCCCCGCCGCGCTTCCCGTCGCGCGACTAGCCGCACCGCAACTTGGGTTGGTATGAATGGTTACGACCAGGACGGCCGAGGGTATTGCTGCCATCGCAAGGACAAGCGCCATAACCAGGAGGAGTCACGTGCCACGTTCAGTTCGTCGTTTCTCGCTGCTGTCGGGGGTAGCACTGTGTGCGATGCTCGCCGGCCCCGTCGCCGGCGCGCAGGCCAGCGACAACACGATCCGCGCCACGCTCAACAACTTCGCTCCGAAGATCGTCAAGGACGAGAACGCGGTACGCAACGGCTTGACGCAGTACCCGAAGGGCAAGTCCAAGCCGCTCATCAAAGCTCTGGGTCACGAGGTCGGAGACCTCCACTCGCTCAAGTCGAAGC
>Ga0335073_10013515_pt1 | contig 11444 bp, 11 predicted proteins | sample Lox_Sample_22_FD_207093 | JGI IMG/M metagenome (GOLD analysis project Ga0335073, IMG submission 207093) | Soil microbial communities from Loxahatchee National Wildlife Refuge, Florida, United States - Lox_Sample_2.2 | ecosystem: Environmental > Terrestrial > Soil > Wetlands | place: USA... | reverse complement strand
GTGAAGGTGCTCAAGAACAACAACGCCCGGTGGCTGGTCGAGTTCGAGGAGCTGACCGGAAAGAATCTGCTGGTCAAGAGCGACCCGACGCTGCATCCTGAGCAGTTCGATATCCAGGGTTGAAGCAGCGATCTTGCGCATGAGTGACCAAGGGCCAGGGCGATGCTCCGGCCCTTTTTTTGGTGCGACGGCCGCGCCCGGACGGCGAATCCGGTGGATCAAGCCAGTGTGCTGAATACTCGCAACTCATCTATTTGATGGAACTTCCTGTCCACAAAGTGGGAAAACTCCTCTCCTGTGAGCAACCCCGCGCTGCTGCCGGTGTCTAACTTAGTGCACGTCTGTGTTTCCCAAAAATTAATCCAGGCAACCGATCGTTGAGGTTATGACATGTCAAACCACAGTTGGTCGCAGTTGGCGCGGCGCGCCGGTTTCGTGGGAATCTCAGCCATGCTGGCAGCAGGCATGGCGGTCTCTCAAACTCCCGCAACACATAGCGGGCAGAACAGCGCCAGTTCCGGCTGGAGCGATTCGAACGCAGGTACATTTCAAGTTGCCGAAGCGGCGCCCCAGCCGATGGCGGCATTGCCTGCGGCCCCCACACCCTCGGGTTCAGCGGCCGGAGCGGCAGGCGGGGGGATCTTTCACAACGCGGTGAGCCATCTCGCCCTGGAGTTCGGCGGCGGCTTCAACGCGCCGGAGAGCAGTTCCGTCACTTATGGCGCGAACTTCACTTTGGGCGCCGGCGTCAACTTCAATCCGCACATCACCGGACTGATCGAGTATCAGTTCATCGACGATAAGCTGCCGGGCGCGCTGATCGCGGAGACGGGAGCGACAGGCGGTCATGCGCACATCTGGTCGTTCACGCTGGACCCGGTGATCGACGCTTTCCCGAAGGCGACGAACGACTTCTACGTGACGGGCGGCGGCGGGTTCTACCGCAAGGTGACCAGCTTTACGGTGCTGGAGGATGAGGAGTTCTGCACCTACTTCTATTGCGGCGTCGGCGCGGCGCCGGCGACGGTGGGCCACTTTTCGAGCAACCAGGGCGGATGGAGCGTTGGGGGCGGCTACATTCACCGGATGGGCGGTATCTACGGGACCAGCAAGATGAAGCTGTTCGCCGAGGTACGGTACCTGGATGTGATGTCGCCGGCGCTGACCTCGCAGCCGAACGGGCTGGGGACGGTGACGGTGTCTGCCGATACTAAGCTGATTCCGGTGACCCTGGGCATTCGCTGGTGAGAGCGGAAGCCCGGCAAGCCGCAATCGCGACTATGCGCATCGAAGCCCAGTAGCGGTCTCAACCTCCCGGCGGCCAGGGAGGTTGGGAACCGCGTAACAGAAAGGCGGGCGGCGATGCCTCTCATCGACGTGATCCTGGCGCTGATTGTGGTGGGTGTGGTCCTCTGGCTCATCAACAACTTCATCCCCATGCAGTCGACGATCAAATCCATCCTCAATGGAGTGGTGGTGATCGTGGTGGTGGTGTGGCTGCTTCAGATCTTCGGGGTTCTCGGCATCATCACGCATGCGCGCGTAGGCCGGTGACCGGCGCCAGTTTCGGCGCCTGAACGTGCCGGCGAAGGCTGGATTGCGGCGGCGAATCCGCGTATACTGAGGATTCGGCGCGCCGAAGGCGCGCCGCACTTTTGTGTGTGCGGGGCCGCGGCTCCGGCGCGCAGCGAACCGAGATTGCGGAGCAGAACCATGGCACAGACATGCGATATTTGCGGCAAAGGGCCGCGTTACGGCAACAACATCTCGCACGCGCACAACGTGACGCGGCGGCGGTGGAACGTGAACCTTCAGGCGGTGAAGGCGCTGGTGAATGGGGCGCCGAAGCGATTGCGGGTCTGCGCAAGCTGCATCAAGAGCGGTAAGGTCGCCAAGGCGTAAGCCGGTTCGGCGGCGACGTTCCCTCGAGTTCCTATCCCCTCCCAACTCCCTTCTACATCCGATCGGAAGGCCCGAGCCCGGCGGTTTTGCGGCCGTTCTGCGGAGAGACGGGCGAATTCATCTCAATTCCGGGCCGGATGGACGCGTTTTCTCTCGTAAAAACGGCCCGACTATGATTAAAGGAATGTCAATCAGGTAACCGGGTGGCTACCGAATCACTTCCAGTACCTTGTTTATTTTCAACAAATTACTGTTCAAGAAACGCAGCAAAGGCACGCAAATTGCCGGGGCGAGATAGAGTCATTCTTACCCTTCTTTTTCTGACCTCCCATCGCGCCCCGTGAGCAAATGAACTCTACCGCCAGTTCCATTGTGTCTCCGGCGAAGGCAATTTTCTGCAAACGGGTATCCGCTTTGATCGCCTCTACTGCTGGGGCGCCGGGGCGCTGGCGAGGGTCTTCCACTGGGCCTGTACGTCGGGCGGGAGCTTGTCCATGTGGCTGAGGAAGGTGGTGACCTGCCAGGCCTGCTGGGGGGTGAGGATCTTCTGGAGAGACGGCATACCGGAGAAGCGGATGCCGTGCTCGACGATGTAGAAGTTCTGGTTTTCGGGCATGTCGGGCGCGTCGGTGACGAACTGCGGAGGGCGGGGGTTGAGGTTATCGGCGAATACGGCCTCAGGGTGGGCAGTATCGCCGTGGCAGGAGGAGCAGTCGGACTGGTAGATCTTCATGCCGGCGGTGAGGTTGGCGGAATCGGCGGGGACGGGATTTTTGGCATCGGAGGCGTGGCGGTCGACGGAGGCATCGAGCGCGGGCATGGCGATGGCGGATTCTAGAGCGCTGACGGGGGTATCGGCGCGGGGGTCAACGTAGCCGAGGCGGACATAAAGGAAGGCGCCGAGGATCAGCAGCACGGCGGCAGTGAGGAATCCGGCGAGGAACATGCGCATGGAGAGGTCCTTTCGGGCGCTCCGGATCGGAGGCTCCGGCAGTTAAGTTCTGTTGGCGGCGGACCTTGAGGGGAAGGTTCCGCAGGGTGTGCAACGCAGGGTGGGATCAGGATGGCATTTGCGAGGGCGCCCAGTCCAGCGGAAAGATAGGGCCGGCGCGACTTTCGGATGCCGGGCTTGCGTGTGGGTGAATGCTCGCCGGCCGTTAAGGCGGTTCTCCGATTGCGATCTGACGTTTCCGGCGGGTTTCAAGGCGGCCTTTACGTCCACCCCGGCGACGAAGACCTGTCGCTGGCAACCCCGGAGATGAATAGGCCACTTGGCAATCCTGCTGCGCTTATTCGGGCAGCTCGTTGAATCCTCGCCCGCTCAGGATCATCGGCACGCACTTTTCTACTCGCGCTGATCTGGTCTTCGCCTGCTTGGCGCTTGAGACATGGAAGATGTATGACTTTCTCCGACCTGGGGTGAGCGCTCGGAAGGCCGCCCCCAGGACCGCGTCGTCATCCAGCCTGCTTTGCAACTCCTCAGGAATTGGGTACTCTGAGGGCTTCTTGAGCTCCACCTTCTTCCCGGACTCTTCCAGCGCGATGGCTTCGTAGAGGTAGTCCGCCAGGGTCGACCGCAGGAGCGCAATTTCTTTGAACGAGGTGAACTTGATCCATCGCGCGGCCTGAGTATGGTTTCCGATCTTTTCCAGGATGTGCTTCGGGTCCTTAAGCAGCGCGCCTTTGAAAAACGAGAAAGCGCACGACTCCTTGAGCGGGATCACGATCGCCACGTTCTTCTTCTGGAAAGTGAAGCAGGGCTTGCCCCACTTCAGTGCTTCGGTAAGGTCGCAGTCGAGCGCAACCTTACGCAGCTTATCGGTCTCTTTCTGCCACTTCTTCGCATAGGGAACTTTCATCGTTTCAGCCTCTCCGCCGGTGCCCGGAATCGTGAACGCGGCAAGCTCAGATTCCGCCGGCATCTCCAGATTTTCCCACGGTACGCCTGGCCTGTCTTCGACGGGACGGTCAACTGCGGTGTACAAGATGGTGCGACGGGAGGGGCGAATCCTGGCGGAAGGCCCATTGTCAGGATTTATAGCGGTTCCAGGGTTGCTGCACCCCGATGCGACACAATACAGTCGCCGCAACCATCAGAACGCGGCGACCTTGAACGTTCAATCAGTGACCTGGATCGCACCGTCCCAGGTCCAGAACGTTCGACAGGCTCTGGGGCGCCCGCGCGGGCGAGCTCTATGAGAAACTAGGTAGGTAGGAATTCCCCGGGAGCCACGCGCGAAGCAGGCTCCAAACCTTGCGCTCAACTTTGAGCTGGATGCGGCTGCAAAAGCCATGCGGCGGGCTGCGGCTTGAGACGGGAAATCGAGACGGATGATCAGCGTAAGCAATGTGACGATGCGGTACGGCGCCAAGGTGCTGTTCGAGGAAGTGAGCACCACCTTTACCGAGGGCCGGCGCTACGGACTGACGGGGCCCAACGGTGCCGGAAAATCGACGTTCATGAAGATCCTGACCGGCGAACTGGAGCCGCAGAAGGGGACGGTGGTGCGTCCCCGGAAGCTCGGGGTGCTCCGGCAGGACCAGTTTGCCTTTGACGCCTACCGGGTGATCGATACCGTGATCATGGGCAACAAGCCGCTGTGGGCGGCGCTCGAGGAGCGGGACCGGATCTACGAGAAGGCCGAGATGACCGATGAGGACGGGATGCGCCTGGGCGAGCTCGAAGGCATCATCGGCGATGAGGACGGCTACACGGCGGAGAGCGACGCGGCCGTGCTGCTGCAGGGGCTGGATATAGCCGACGAGCTGCACGAGCGCAAGATGGGCGAGCTGCAGGGCGGGCAGAAGGTGCGGGTGCTGCTGGCGCAGGCGCTGTTTGGAAAGCCCCAGGCTCTGATGCTCGACGAGCCCACCAACTATCTCGATCTCGATTCGATCCACTGGCTGCAGGATTTTCTATTGAATTACGATGGGACGCTGATCGCGATCTCGCACGACCGGCACTTTTTGAACAGCGTGACCACGCACACCGCCGATATCGATTACCAGACCATCATCACCTACACGGGCGGGTACGACGAGATGGTGATGGCGAAGACGCAGATTCGCTCCACACTCGAGGCGCAGAATGCGCAGCGCGAGAAGAAGATCGCGCAGTTGAACGAGTTTATTGCGCGGTTCGCGGCGGGCACGCGGTCAAGCCAGGTGACCAGCCGGCGCAAGGAAGTCGAGCGGCTGCAGACCAACGACCTGGCGCGGTCGAATATCCAGCGGCCTTTTATCCGCTTTGACCAGGTGCGGCCCAGCGGGCGCCATGTGCTGGAGATCAAGGGACTGCAGAAGAGCTACGGCGAGCTGAAGGTGATCGACAGGTTTGCGGCGAACGTGCTGCGCGGCGAGAAGATCTGCCTGATGGGACGCAACGGCGCAGGCAAGACCACGCTGTTGAAGAGCCTGCTGGCGAATTATCCGGGGCTCGCCGATCCCGAGTTCACGCTCGATGATGGAACGGTGTTCTGGGGGCACGAAGCGCAGGTGGGCTACTTTCCGCAGGACGTGGGCGCGACCATCGAGCACGGGTTGACAGTGGCCGAGTGGCTGCACCGGTGGAAGCCCGACGCGCACGTCGAAGACATTCGCGGCATTCTCGGCCAGATGCTCTTCAGCGGCGAAGAGGGCGCCAAGCCGACCAAGGCGTTGAGCGGCGGCGAGCAGGCGCGGCTGGCATTCTGCAAGCTGATCCTGACCAAGCCCAACATCCTCATCTTCGACGAGCCTACCAACCACCTGGACTTGGAAGCCATCAACGCGCTGAACATTGCGCTGCAAAGGTACGAAGGGACGGTGCTCCTGGTGACGCATGACCACGACCTGATCGATGAAGTGGCCACGCGGCTGTGGGTCTTCCACGACGGCGGCATCGAGGACTTCCAGGGACCTTACGCCGAGTGGAAGGGTAAGCACAGCTGATCTGTAGGAGGCATCGAAACTGATGAGTTGGAAACCAATCAGCGAAGAAATGCTCCTGGAGAAAATAAACAGGGGCAGACTGCAAATGAATCCTCTTGAACGAAGATTCTGGGACGCCGTTTGCATTACACCTGAAAAATGGAAGCTGACGCCTTATGGAGACCTCGGCGGTGGCTTTTGGGTCGTTGCAGTCCTGGGAAGCACGGTTGTTTGGTACAACGATGTCGAAAATGGCTTCAATCGTTCCCGCTATGCCCGCTTTGGAACCATCCCTCAGGGCGAATATTGGTGCAATCAAGATGAACTGCAATGGACTATTGGACAGTTGAGGGGATTCGTTGTCTCGGGCGAAAATCCCGGAGGGCAGAGTGGACCGCCGATTGTAGGCGAGTACGCTCCCCAATAACCGTTATCCCTAAACCACCACCCCTTGAGGCAGTTTTGCTGTAGTAAGGGCGGAGGTGGGAGCGAGTACCGCCGGGGGCTGCATCCTTGCCGCAGCCTCATCGCGGCGAGGGTGGGACACCGCTGACGATCTATGATGGGAGAATCCTTCCGTAATAGAAGTGGCCCGTTGATCGACGATTACTCTCTCGACTCTCCGACCTCGCCCGTATGGGCTCAAGGCACGCCCACCCTTCTTCCGATCACAACGCTGCTGGAACTCTTCGGCTGGTATCGCCTCAACCTTTGCGGCAAGGAGATCGTGGATCCGCGAGGCTGCCGGGTGTCCTTCCTCGACACCGACTTCGTTCATCTCATCAAGCTGACGGATAAATATGGCAAGGAACCGAAGAACCGCCGCATGACCATCGAGCAGATCAAGTCTGGGCGAATCACTCTCAACCCCAGCCGCATTCAGATCCGCAGAGCGCAGGAACTCAGTTGGGCACGTGCGATCATCGAAAGCCCTACGATGATCGTTCCCAACTGGCAGGCTATGGGGCGCGCCATCCCAGGGGACGCTTATATCCGGAACTTTGGCACAGAAGTTCAACCCATCTATCGGGTTCTCATTTGCGGACATGCGGGGAAAAAGCGATGGGCCGTAACCATCTTCCCGCGGGAGCGATTCGCCGACCGGGAGATCGCCACCATACTTTGGCCCTAAAAGCGAGGGGGCCGCACAAGGCGGCCCGCTCTAGCCCTATTATGCCCCAGGCTTGGGTTTAGCAAGTTTTCACCTGCGTGCAACTTTTATTATTCTGCGCCTTTTCCTCGCCTAATACAAGCGCCGATTCGGAAGGGGGATCGGTCAGATTCCCGAATACAATGCAGCCTAAGCTCTGTAAGCAGAACGGATCGACCGGCGGGAGTTAAATGTGGGCGCCGCCGCGGCAACTGTTCCGGTACCTGCGCGCGGAAAAGAGCAGGCGCCGAAGTGAAAACTGGGCCGCCGGCCCATGGACATACGTGCAGGCCGAACAGGCAAGCAAGTAGCGCGACCGACCGGCGGGCAAACAGGTAGAGCGGTCATTCCGCGCTGCATCAGGCAGAGATCAAAATATTGCCCTGAAACCAAGGATAGCTTGAAATCTAACTCTTCTTCGACGTGACGGCAGAGAAGGCCGCTACAAGCTGGTGGACCTTCTTGCTGCCGCAGTGAGGACACTCCACGCTGGCCGTTTCGGCTTCTGAGATGTGGAGGGTCTGGGTGAACTCCTTTTTACAATCCTCGCAATGAAAGACGTATTGAGACATGGCGGTTCTCCCGCCCCATATGATACTCCCGATCGGATTTAGGCGCGGCGGCGCGCCACTTCCTCATAGACTTCCGCGTACTCGCGGGCCGGCCCTTCCCAGCTATGATCCTGGGCCATGCCGTTGCGCATGAGGTGTTGCCACGCCTCCTTGTTCGGAAAGGCAGCGAGGGCCCGGTCGACGGCGGCAAGCAGATCGTAGGACGAGTAGCCGTGGAACTTGAAGCCGGTACCGGTTCCCTGCTCCGGGTTCCACTCTTCGATGGTGTCGTCGAGGCCGCCGGTGGCGCGGACCACGGGGACGGTGCCGTACTTGAGGGAGTAGATCTGGCTGAGGCCGCACGGCTCGTAGCGGGAGGGCATGAGGAAGATGTCGGCGCCGGCCTCGACCTTGTGAGCCAGCGCCTCGTCGTAGCTGAAGCGGGCAGCAACATTGCCCGGGTGGCGATAAGTCCAGTCACGAACGAAGTTCTCGTAGTAGGGGTCGCCGCTGCCCATGACGACGACGGCGACATTGCGGGAGGCGAGGGCGTCGGCGGCCTGGGCCAGGATGTCGAAGCCCTTCTGCGTCACGAAGCGGGAGACGATGCCGATGACCGCAGTAGATGGATCGATATGCCCGAGACCGAAGGCGTGGAGGAGATCGGCGCGGCATTCCTGCTTGCCGGAGAGATTGTCGGCCGTATAGTGGGCGGCGAGATGGCGGTCGGCAGCCGGATTCCACTGGGCATAGTCGACGCCGTTGAGGATGCCGCGGAGGTCGGCGGCGCGGCGGCGGAGCATGCCGTCAAGACCGTTGCCGAACTCGGGAGTCTGGACCTCCTGGGCGTAGCGGCGGCTCACGGTCGTGAGCAGATCGGAGTAGACGACGCCGCCCTTGAGGAAGTCAAAGCGGTCGTACTGCTCGAGGCGGTCCATGGTGTAGAGATCCCAGGGAAGGAGAAGCTGCTCGGTGGTGTTGGGCGGGAACCAGCCCTGGTAGCCGGCGTTGTGAATGGTGAGGACGATGCCGGCGCCGGAGAGAACCGGATCGGGGCCGTAGACGGTGCGCAGGTAGACCGGGATGAGCGCGGCCTGCCAGTCGTGGACGTGAAAGATCTGGGGAACGCCGAGGATCTTGGTAGCTTCAACCACGGCGCGGCAGAAGAGCCCAAAGCGCTCGGCGTTGTCGCCGTATTCGCCGCCGCGGGGACCGTAGAGATCGGGGCGGTCGAAGAGCTCGGGGCACTCGACAAAGTAGTGGCGAACGCCGTCGCGCAGCCCGCCGTCGACGATCCCGGCGAACCGGTTGTAGAAGCGGAAGGGGATGGTGATGGAGCGGACGGCGTAGTTGAGATGCGCGTCGAGGTAGGGGCGGGCTGAGGAGTAGAGCGGCAGGTAAACGGCAACCTCGTGGCCGAGGCGGGCGAGTTCAACAGGGAGAGAACCGACGACGTCGGCCAGTCCGCCCGATTTGGCGTAGGGAACACACTCCGAGGCGGCGAAGACAATCTGCATCCGGCGAATCTCCTTGGCCGTTGGGGGAAAGCTGCTGTTGTGGGCCGTAGTTTGAGATGAGAAAGACTGGGAATGGGATGCGGACGGCAGCCGACGGCGCGCTGCCCATCCCAAGTCTACTCCCGAGAGCTTGGTGGAACCCAGTTCGGGGCGACGGATACGGTGCCGACCCAGCAACCTGTGCCTGATGGCCGTGAACTATGATGAGACTGCTGTGCGATGGCTTCGCGCCACGCCTTCTCGGGCCGACGCCTCCTATACCAGGACCTTACAAGCCATGAAAAGAAGCTTCCGTACTTTCGCTGCCTTGTTCCTCGCTTCGATCAGCTTTTGCGCTTTAGCCTACGCCGGCAAAATCAAGACCGCTTCAGGACATAGCTTCCGGGCGCAGGACGGAAAGTTCCTGCTCAACGGCAAGCCCTTCCAGATTGTGGCCGGCTCGATGCACTACGCGCGCATCCCGCGGACGGACTGGCGGATGCGTCTACGCATGGCCAAGGCCATGGGGCTGAACACGATCACAACCTACGTGTTCTGGAACGCGCATGAGCCGGAGCCGGGCGTGTACGACTTCTCCGGCCGGCTGGACGTGGCGGAGTTTGTGCGCGAGGCCCAGGAAGAGGGGCTGTACGTGATTCTGCGCCCCGGACCGTACTCGTGCGCGGAGTGGGAGTGGGGCGGGTATCCGGCGTGGCTGCTGCGCACGCCGGGCATCGTGGTGCGCAGCCAGGATCCTAAGCTTATGGACCCGGCGCGGCAGTGGCTGATCCGGCTGGGACGCGAGCTGGCGCCGCTGCAGATCGGCAACGGCGGACCGATTATTGCCGTGCAGGTAGAGAACGAATATGGGTCGTTTGGAGACGACCACGCGTATATGGAGGAGATTCATCACGCGCTTCTGGACGCTGGATTCACGAAGGCGATGCTCTACACGGTGGACGGCGCGGCAGAGCTGCCGAAGGGCTCGCTTCCGGAGCTGCCCACGGGCGTGAACTTCGGCACGGGCGAGGCAAAGAGCGCGTTTGCGGCGCTCAAGAAGTTCCGGCCGCAGGGACCGTTCCTGGCCGGCGAGTACTGGGTGGGGTGGTTCGATCACTGGGGCAACCCGCACCACGTGGTCAGCGGCGAGCAGGAGGCCGATGAGCTGAAGTGGATGCTCGCGCAGGGTTACTCGGTGAACATGTACATGTTTCACGGCGGGACGAGCTTCGGTTGGATGAACGGGGCGAACATCGACAACGGGAACTATGAGCCGGACGTGACCAGCTACGACTACGATGCGCCTCTGGACGAGAGCGGGCGGCCGACCAGGAAGTACGACCTGTTCCGGCAGGCCATTGAAGAGGCCACCGGCGTGAAGCCCCCGCCCGTGCCCGCGATGCCCGCGCCGGTGACCGTTCCACCGGCGCGGCTGGAGCAGGCTGTGTCGCTGTGGAAGACGCTGCCCAAGCCGGTCGAGTCCGCCGAGCCGCTGCCGATGGAAGGCCTGGACCAGGCGTACGGTTACATCCTTTACCGAACCACGGTGCACGGCGCGGCGGATGGGGAGCTGACGATCGGCGCGGTGCGCGATGATGCGATGGTCTACGCGGATGGAAAGCTGATGGGAACGCTGGACCGGCGGCTGAAGCAGAACAGCCTGACCGTGCACTTGAGCGGGCCTGAGACCGAGCTCGACATCCTGGTGGAGAATACGGGGCGCGTGAACTTTGGGCCGGCGATACGGACGGAGAATGCGGGGATCGTCGGGCAGGTTTCGCTGGACGGCGACCCGCTGACGGGGTGGAAGATCTACTCGCTGCCGATGAAGGACACGGGAGCGCTGCCGTACAGCGATGCGCCCTGCACCGGAGCGTGCTTTTATCGCGGCACATTGCAGGTAGACCAGGTGGGCGATACGTTCCTGGACACGAGCAACTTTGTGAAGGGGTTTGTGTGGGTGAACGGGCACGCGCTGGGCCGGATCTGGAACATTGGGCCGCAGCGGGCGCTCTACCTGCCCGGGGCCTGGCTGCACCCGGGAGCGAACGAGGTAATCGTCTTCGATCTGCAAGGCGCGCCGGGACGGACCCTCGAAGGATTGGCGACGCCGGAGCTGGGAGCGGTTCCGGGGGAGCCGTGAGAGACGCGCGCGGGCTGATTAAGGGCGAGTGGAGCACGTCAGGGCTCCGCAAAAACCTTCCCTCAGGGGCAAAACAAGCAAGATTTTGCCAAACGGCAGTCTGTTGCCTGTTTCCGAGAACTTTAGATGACCCCACGGTGCTGGGTCGATGGGGCAGCAATCGCATTGAAGTTTACTATAAGGTAACTTCCGCATAAGTGGTGATACGACCGGAATATCAGAAATCGACAGGTCGCCCGCGGAGGGAGCAGGCAACGGAGGGAGTAGGCAACGGAGGGAGTAGGCAACGGAGG
>Ga0335073_10013514_pt1 | contig 11444 bp, 8 predicted proteins | sample Lox_Sample_22_FD_207093 | JGI IMG/M metagenome (GOLD analysis project Ga0335073, IMG submission 207093) | Soil microbial communities from Loxahatchee National Wildlife Refuge, Florida, United States - Lox_Sample_2.2 | ecosystem: Environmental > Terrestrial > Soil > Wetlands | place: USA: Florida... | reverse complement strand
ACCTGCAGGAAGTAGCGCTGCGCATGAACGCTCGACTGCGCCAGGCGACATCCTGGCGCGACTGGGTGGCGACGAGTTTGCCGTTATTCTGCCCATCGTGCGCAGCCGCGTCGACGTGGAGCAGATGACTCTACGCCTGGAGCGCTGCTTTGAGCACACCTTCGCCGGGGAAGGCTGCACGGGACACGGGAGCGCAAGCATCGGAATCGCAATTTACCCGGCGGACGGAACCGCCCGCGACCGTCTGCTGCAGGCCGCGGATGCCGCCATGTACGTGCATCAAACAGACCAAACAGGTGAGCTAATTTCTACCGGGTTATACAAACTTTGAAGCAGCGCTAATCAAGAACATACCCATCGAAAATACGTTCCCATTGCAATTGCGTGTGGAAACTTACAACACCCTCAACCATACCGAGTTCAAGCCACAGCTGTTTTCCAGAGGCCTTCGCGCCGACCGTAACGCCGCTGTTACATCGTCGTTACGTCATCCGTAACATCAATGCTTCCAACCGGAAAATGGCGTGTCAAGTTCAAGAATGTTTGTCACCGACCCGTCTGTTGCGAGCTAAACCATGCATCTTCAACTACGCAGTCGGTAGACGTCCGAGTCAAACGGTGAGGCACTTGCCAATCATTCGATCATCCCAGTAAAAGGCCACCGTGCTTGAAAAAGCGCATGAACTGTATACGTATTCAAACAGCTTCATCTGATCCCGCATCGCGGCCTTGAGGTCTGGATTTGCCTCAATATCGCTAAGGTCGCCATGGACAACGAATGATTTCACACAAGGAGTTTGCAACGCGATTCATTATGAGGCTAGTCGCAGCCCTTCTGCTGCTTAGTGTGTGCACGGTTTACATCAGGGCTCAGACCACCAGCGGAACCATCACTGGACGCGTCACCGACACAACCGGCGCTGTGATCTCCGGAGCGTCAGTTCAACTCGCCAACCAGCAGACGAATGTATCGCAGACAGCGAGGGCTTCGAATAACGGAAGTTTTGTCTTCGCTGACGTGGAGCCTGGGACTTATTCGATCACCGTGCAGGCCACCGGATTCAAGACGCTCGTCAAGCGCGATCTCGAGCTCACCGCCAGCGAACGTCTCTCCGCCGGTACGTTTGCGCTGCAGGTTGGTTCGGTCTCGCAGTCGGTCACTGTGACAGCCGCAACCACTCCGGTGCAGACTACCAGCTCCGAAATCTCCGGAGACATCGACGTTCACCAGCTCAGTAACGAACTGTCCGCCGGCCGCGACTGGATGGCCCTTTTGCGCACGATCCCCGGCGTTGCCAACGTGGGTGAGGGATCGCAGTCGACCGGCTCATCGACTACACCGTACGTCAACGGTATCCGCAACATTTACAACTCCACTGATCTGGACGGCATGAGCGCGTCGCCGCGCCCCGGCCAGGGCGTTGACACCTCGCCCAACATGGATTCAATCCAGGAAGTGAAGGTGGAGACATCAGGCTACCAGGCGCAGTACGGCCAAAATTCGGCTGGCGTTGCCATCCAGGTCGTCACCAAGAGTGGCACCAACCAATTCCACGGCACCGCCTACTACTACAACCGCAACGAGGACTACAACGCCAACAGCTGGCTGAACAATTACAACGGCACGCCCCGCGGCCGCTATCGCTACAACGTCGGAGGCGGAAACATCGGTGGCCCCGTCTTCTGGCCGCACCACTTCAACACCAACAGAAACAAGCTCTTCTTTTTCTATTCACAGGAGTACTGGCCGATTCAGTCCCCCGTAACTGCGCAATACATGATTCCGACCCAGACCCAGGTGAACGGCGATTTCTCGCAAACCCCCGAGCAGGGCGTCGTCAATCCCAGCCCCACCAGTCAATACATCAACATCAGGATGCCCGGACAACCGGCCAGTAGCTGCCCGGCCACCGGCACCACCGGCAACCGCAGCGGCTGCTTCCAATACAACGGTGTCTACAATGTCATTCCGCCCGGCAGCATTAACCCGAATTCCCAATACTTCCTCAAGCTGCTCTACCAGACCGCCACTACGGCGCCGGGGTGGACCCCGATCAACAACACTTCGGTCACCAAGGGCAACTACAACTACATCTTCAATTCCACCGCCAATAATCCCATTGGCCAGCAGATCGCCCGCATCGATTTCAATCCGACTGACAAACTGCGCATGTACGGCCGCCTCCTCTTCACACAGAACAACAACGACGCCTACAACTCCGCCGCCAACAAGCTTCCCTGGCTGATGCGAGTGAACTACCAGACGCCGCGCTATAACTACGTCTACGACCTGACCTACGCGTTCAGCCCGACATTCATGAACGAGCTCACCTTCGGATTCTCCGAGTTCGGCGAGAACCAGATCTATAGCGCATCCCAACTGGCATTGGCCACCAAGGGCTCTTCCGGCTACAGTCTGGGGCAGATCTATCCGGCCAACAATCCTCTCAACCTCTTGCCCGCGGTCAGTTTCGGTGGCAACAACTCGACCAACAATCCATCGTATGCCTGGGATTCGCGCTTCCCCATGTACGACCGCGCCGAGGTGTGGGAGGCCAACGACAACCTCACAAAGATCATTGGTCCGCACAACCTCATGTTCGGATTCCAGTTCATGACCGGCAACTACCTGCAGGCGCACTCTTCTTCCGGAACCCCGTCGGGCAGCTTCAGCTTCAATACCGATTCCAGCAATCCGAATGACAGTACTTACGGCTATGCCAACGCCATAGAAGGGCTGTTCGACACCTATACCGAGCCGACACGCCGCGACGATTACAATCCGCGTTTCCGGGATCCCGAGTGGTTCGCGCAGGATCAGTGGCGCATCAATCACAAACTCACTCTGGACTACGGAGTACGGTTCGCCTACTCGATTCCCAATTCGCTCGAAATCGGCGCCAACTTCGTTCCCAGTCTCTTTAACGCCAGCCAGGCTCCTGTGCTCTACACCTATGCGCCGGGAGGCGCCACCGCGATGGATCCCACCACGGGCATCGCAACCTACCCGAAATCGTATGTCGGACTCTATGTCCCCAACACCGGCAACACGGCCAATGGTCTCATCAGCACGTTGAGTCACGCCGGCTATCCCGGCTCTCTCGTGAACGGCGCCGGTTTCCAGGCAGCCCCGCGCGTGGGTTTTGCCTACGATCCGCATGCCGACGGCCGGATGGCGATTCGCGGCCACATTGCCAGCTTCATTTACCAGCCCACCGTGCAAGGCCAGTCAGGCGACATGACGCACAACCCGCCTATCGAGTACCAACCCAAGCAGTACTATGGCAACATCAGCAGCTTCACTTCCGCCGGAGGCCTGATCGGACCGCCCAGCTTCGGCTCGGCCTTCGAGCTGAACCCGCATGAGGTCAATATCTATGAGTATGGCCTCCAGCTGCAGCAGGAGATCGGCTTCGGAACGGTCTTCTCCGTCGGCTATGTGGGTAACGTAACGCGCCACATGACGGGGGGGGGCAACATCAACGAAGTTCCCTACGGAACGGAGTTCTTGCCCCAGAACCAGTACTGCACTAAGTCCAGCGGCTGTACTCCCGGCAAAGGAGGATATTCGCCCCTTCCCGACGAGTTCTTTGTTCCGTATCCCGGCTACAGCCACAACGGAATCACTTACCGCACCACGGGCTACAACTCCAATTACAACTCGATGCAGGTGCAGATCGCGCACCGCTACGCCCGAGGCCTGGAATTCGACCTGGCGTACACCTGGTCCAAGACCATGGACCTTGCCGACGAATACGATACGAATGTAGCTACGTATCAACCGCTTCGTTTCTGGCAGTACGGCCCGGCCTTGGAGACTCCTGAGCAAAACCTGGCGATCAACTACGTCTGGGCGATTCCCAGTATTCCACAGTCGTGGGGCAACTTCGTAACGAAACCCGTACTGAACGGATGGCAGATCTCTGGAATCGTGACGTATCTCGGTAAATATGCGAGCGAATTGTCGAATGGAGGGTCGGATACTTTGAGCTATTCCACCGCCGACACGGTGAACACCACCGGCGGCGGCGACGGGGCGCGCATCCTGGTGACCGGCAATCCGAACGTCGGCGGCCCCAGGCAGAAGCCGAACGGGTCAAATCCGTATTACATCAACACCAGCGTCGTGGCGCGGCCGACGACTGGCGGTTATCAGTGTACAAATACGAATTGCACAACTGGTCAGCAGGTCTACTCGAATGGCAACACAAGCCAGGAGGCCATCGAAGTTTACCCGCCCGGCGTGTTGAACTTCGACACAGCGCTCTTCAAGACTTTCAGCATTCGCGAAAACGTGAAGTTTCAATTGCGCGTCGAAACCTACAACACGTTCAACAGTCCCGAGTTCGACGAGATCAGCGGCGGAGCCAAGTTCAGCGCCTTCACAGGCGGCCAGACCATCTCCACATTGAATGGCCCTCTGATGATCAACGGTGCTTCCACGCAGACCAACGCCGGCTTCGGACAACTGAACCACACCGCAGGCGTCAGCGCGAATAATTTTGGGCGCGTAATGCAGCTAGCCGCGCGCATCAACTTTTAACGCTGATCAACTGGGCAGTTTCTGATGAGAATCATTCTGGCTGGCAGGGGCGTCATGCTCCGGCCAGCCGCAGATCCCAATTTCGATCATCCGAGAGTCCTCTTGCCCACAGATTCAACTATCTATTAGTGCGGGCAGCTATAAATCCGCGTTTTGGCGAAAAGGGGGCTTGGGCCAATGTGGGAGCAACTTAAGTTTGGGTGTTTGAGCCTCATCGCCCTTCATATCGTTGCCACCCCGGCTCCAGCAGCATACGCACAAGACAACTGCTCGTCCGCGCCGCCGACACCAGAGTCGAAGCTTACCTTCACCTCGTCTGACGCGCAACTGGTCCATGCCTTTGACTGGGCCGAGGGCCAGGCAATGGCTTACGTCCAGGGCGGCAGCGATCCGGTGGGATTGTGGTACGAGACTGGGTTGCCCGGCCGTACGCGGTTTTCCATGCGCGACACCTCGCACCAGAGCATGGGTGCACAGGCATTGGGCCTCGCCGCTTACACACACAACATGCTCCACCGCAAGATGCGTGGGCTAACGGCGGCGGCGATACGGAGGTCATGGTGACCACGTATCCGGGGCTGACGGCGCGAACGAACTGGGCGGAGATATGCAATGTACCCATCCGCACAAACCTGGTCGCCGTGCGGCAGGAGGGTACACATAAGACTACGCTGACCAACGAGAGCGGGCCTTCGCTGATCTGGAAACCGATGTTCGCGGGAACGTATGAGACGCTTACCGTGAACGGCAAGCCGATGAAGGCGACGCCCGGCGAATTGACGCTGCACCGCGTGGTGAGTTGGGTGCGCTTGCCTGTAGGAGCGGGAGACAGCGTGACGGTGGAGACGCCTGCGGCTCACTCAAGCGAGATACCCATCAAAACATCGCAGCCTGGATCATTGGAGAGTGGAAAGAAATGATTAAAGCACGCAAGACGATTTCAACGGCTGGATTATCGCTGCTTTGTTTGGCCGGATTGTCGGGACGCGCCGGTGGCCAGGGAACATCAGATGAACTCTGGAACAAGGTGCAGCAGATTGTGGGCCGCGTTCACGGCATCAGCACGGCGCCACCGGCGGACCTGGTCACTCCCAAGTTCACCGCGGGCGCGCTGATGGGCAATGGCGATGTGGGTGTCGTGGCGGGAGACGCTGACACCTCGCAACAGACCTTCCGGTTCGGCAAGAGCGACTTTTGGGGCACGCACTGGAACGATAGCCACAATGCGCCGGAGGTTTCGATTCTTTCCTTTGGATCGCTGACGATTTCGTCGCCCGCGACAGCGCAGCAAGCGAACTTTCCTGAGGCTGGAGGAGTTTCAAGCTACCGCATGAACCAGGACATTCTGCACGCGGAGGTAACAACGACGGTGCGGATGGATGGGCGGCCAGTGCACATGCGGTCCTGGCTTGCGGATGGCGAGAACGTATTCGTAACGGAGATATGGGCGGAAGGAACGGGTGGCGATCCGATGGACAGGTCGATGCCGATTGCCGTGCATCTGGCCATGCCGGCGCCTGACGCGGCTCCGCACATGACGGTGCCGGCCGCCGCGGGCAACGAAAACAGCGTGCTGTGGGTGAGCCGCGAAAACAACCTCGATGGCGTAAACGACTACAAGGCACGCGGTGCGATCGCCGTGCATTTGCTCGGCGCAGCCATGACAAACATCGTTGAGACCGGCGCCAGCATCACCGGCGCGTTCACGCTCAAAGACAATGAGCCGGTCGAAATCGTAACGGTGTTCGAAAGCGATGCGCGCATTGGACTGAGCGGACCGTCGATGGCGGAACTTGCGCGCAAGGCCTTGGCGCACGCGCAGCGGATCGCAGCAGCGGATGTGAGAACGCTCGAAGAGGTGCACCTGAACTGGTGGAAGAGCTTCTGGACGCGGTCATTGGTGGATCTGCACGATCAGGCGCTGGAAGACTTTTATTATGGATCGCTCTATCTGCTCGGGTCGTCGAGCCGTCCCGGAAAACCGGCGCCTTCGTTGTGGGGCAACTTTATCACCACAGACAATGCCGGTTGGGGTGGCCGCTATTTCATGAACTACAACGAGGAAGCGCCGTTTTATGGCGTCTTCTCGAGCAATCATGCGGATCTTGCGGAACCCTACAATCGAATGGTGCTCGCGCAGCTGCCGTGGCAGAAGAACCGCACCGCCGAAGCAGGCTACCATGGCGCGGCCTACCAGCGTACCTTTTCGCCGTTCACCGTGATTGCGAAGCCGCCTTCGCCGGTTCCAGTTGCGCCGGTAAAGGACATGCATCGGCTGCCGGCCGATCAGAAATCGAATGCGACGTTCAGCTTCCTCCCGGTGATCCAGTACTGGGAGTACACGCAGGACCAGGCATTCCTGTCTTCGCAGCTCTACCCCGCGCTGCGCGAACTGGATGCGTTCTGGCGCGACTTTGCTGTACGCGATGAATCGGGAGCGCACTGGATCTTCGAGCACACATCCGCTCATGAAGGCGGCGATGACGTGGATCCAAATCTGGACCTGGGCTTCGCGCAGCGTGTCGAGCAGGAGCTGATTGAAACAAGCGAGATTCTGCATCTGGATGCGAACCTTCGCACAGTGTGGAAGAGCTTTTCAAGGCAACTGGCTCCTTATCCGCAGGGCGTGGTTGACGGCAAGCCGGTGTACTTTGAAGCGGCAAGCGTGAAGGGCGACAGCTCCCCGGCGCGTCTGTTCGTTCCGGGCGACCAGCCCATCAATCTGGAAGGACTGGTATTCCCAGGCGAGAACCTAGCCATTGGAGGGGATGCAACGCAACTGGAAACCGCGCGAAATTCGCTCGAAGAGATGGAATCGTGGGGCGTGAGCAAGGGCGGCAACAGCCACAACGGATTTTGCAAGATCTTTCCCATTGCGGCGCGCATCGGATGGCCGGCTGACGACCTGGTTGCGAAGTTCAAGGCGGCCATCCAATACGACTGGCGGCCCAGCAACGTTACCGACTTCCAAGGCGGGGGCGGCATTGAAACGGCCGGCAGCATTGAAGCGATTGACTCCATGCTGCTGCAGCACGAAGGCGGAGTGCTTCGAGTTTTTCCTGACTGGCCGTTGGATCGCGATGCGTCGTTCAGAACTCTGCGGGCCAAGGGAGCATTTCTGGTTTCAAGCGAATTGCGCGACCACAAGGTTCGCTTTATCGAGATTGCCAGCGAAGCCGGAGGAACACTGGTGATCGCAGGCCCCTGGGATGCGGCAGAGGTTCAAGTGGCAGGACGTAAAGAAACCGTAAAAGCCGAACATGGACTTATCACACTTCATACCATCCGCGGCGGTCACTATTATCTCACGCCGACGGATAGCGGAGTTTCGGGAGCCGCGGAATGAGTGAAATACGTTGCGGCCGTCGGCGGGCGAAACTGCTCGTCACTGCCGGCGCAGCTTTGATGACCGGCGTAATATCCGGTGCACAGGTGTGAGCATGACTACTCAACATAACGATCTGGACCGTCGGCAGGAGCGCCACATACCATTATGCAGTCATCGCAGTCAGTTCGAACGGCGAAAGTGGCCGAGCGATTCGACCACCGCCGTCGTGCCTCGTGGCAGGACGGCGCAGTTATGCACTGACATCAATAGGAGACGAAGGTTAAGATGAGTGTCTTTCGCAGGGAGTTTTTGAAATTGGCAGCGAGCGGCGCAGCAGGCGCTGCCACGGGTAGCGCACTGTCGCTGGGGGCGCAGAGCCCGGCCGCCCCGCTTCCGGGAGCAGGGACAAGTATTGTATTCGATGTCCGGCAATTCGGGGCCAAGGGAGACGGCAGCACCATCGAGACGCCTGCAATTAATCGCGCCATTGAAGCGGCCAGCGCCAGCGGGGAGGAACGGTGCATGTTCCGCCGGGGACTTACATGTGCTATTCCATTCGCTTGAAAAGCAACGTGCTCCTCTACCTGGATCAGAACGCGACCATTCTTGCGGGGGAAGTCCCGGAGGGTGGCACCCCTCCCGGTGGGTACGCGCGTTTCTTCCATACCGCAGCGATTGGATCCATCGTGCCGCTTCGCGCAGATCGGAAATCCCCAGCGGAAGGAAAGCCCGCGTTATTTCCCCCGAGTTCCGAAACGCAATCGGCTCGATGCGTTCCCACGAGTACATTTCAACTGGATTGGAGTGTGTCGCGCTCAAATCGATTCTGTCCTCCAATTCACGGGTCAGCCAACAGTCTCAAGTGCGCAGCCCCTTCGGATCGTACGAGCCCGGCACAGTCCGGAATCCGACACAGATGCGATTCCAGCCGTTGATGACAACGATCGCCAAACATGCGTCAGGTCTACGCGGAACGATGTCAGGTATTCGTCGAAGCAGCAAAGCGCAGTCTCTCCGGCAAGCTGGATGTTGCAATGGCGGCATCGGGCATGCGCGCGATTGGCTGGCTAAAGACGAAAGAGAAAGATGCGGTTGTGGCTGAGCGCGCGCGTGCCGCGGGACTTGAGGTGCTCGCACTGTCGCAATTCACGCGGCGTAACACCCAGCCCGGAGGACTCCTTCTGGGGTTCGGGGCCTCACCCCCGAGCGAACTGCGCCGAGGCGTTGACGTCCTCGCATCGATTCTGTGAGGGCAACATCAAACGAGAAAGACAGGGCGGTCCGAATGCACTCGCAAAGATCGTGCCGCGGCACGCTGATTGGAGCTCTATCGAATGGCAAAACTGATCGAGTCACACTTGTTTTCTGACGATGCAATGATGAAGAAGTTCTGCTTCATCGTCGAGCTTGACAAGTTGAAGGCCGTGTTCCGCCGCACCCTGCTTCTCGACAAGTCACGAACAGAGAATGACGCAGAACACAGCTGGGAAATGGCAACTATGGCCTTGGTTCTTCACTCCTATGCCGAGCCCGGGACCGATCTGCTTCGGGTGCTGAAGATGCTTCTCATCCATGACCTCGTGGAAATCGACGCGGGCGACACCTACGTGTACGACCAAAATGGGGTCCGTGACCAGGCGCAGCGCGAAGCTGCCGCTGCCACTCGCATCTTCGGACTCCTTGGTGGCCCAGAAGGCGTCGAACTGTCTGCGCTATGGAGAGAATTTGAGGATCGCGTGACACCAGAGGCTCGGTTCGCACGCGCTCTCGATCGCTTGCAGCCCCTGTTGCATAACTACTGCACCGAAGGTCAGGTGTGGCGGCAAAACGCTATCAAGGTTTCACAAGTGCGACGGGCAATGCAGGTGATTGGCGAAGGTTCTGCGCAGCTCGGTGCGTTTGCTGACCGGTTGATTGGAGCGTCCGTTGAGGAGGGGTATCTCACCACGGCCGATTGATGCTGGTATCCGAATTGGGGCGACGAGGCGATGAGATTTCGCGACAAGCCGATGAGAACGTCCGGCAGAAGTAATTTCGCTGCAGATCAGCTTTCCATGCAGAAGGCTCGGCGAAGCATGCTTTATGCCGCAATGCGTACGGACGAGCCACGTGATATTGCATTTCGCCGGATCATTCTTTCGATCCCGCCCGGCATGGTGAGCACTTACGGTCGGGTGGCTGCTGCTGCCGGCTATCCCCGCTTCCATCGAGCCGTGGCGAGATTGCTGAGAACTGACCCTCCGGATCAGCTTCCATGGCATCGAGTGCTAGGCGCTGGCGGCCAGATAAAGCTCCGAGGAGCAGCCGCGCGAGAACAGCGAGCACGCCTGAAGGTGGAAGGAGTGCGTTTCCGCGGTGAAAGAGTCGACATGGAACGGTTTGAGTACGTGCTCAAGGCGTGGGAGGTCCATAACTCGCCCCCGCTGTGATCGCTGCCGAGCCAATCCTGGCTCGGGCTGAAGTGAGGCTCATGCAGATTTTCGCAGGAGATTCATCACGGCTTCGAGCTTGCCTCTCTGTGCCAGGTAGAACCGGTACCAGGACTGCATTCCAAGCTTTGGCGTGAACCGGAGAGCTTGCACTAATCCCGGGCAGACGCCCGTACCCACGAAAATGGACCAGCCGAGAAACGCAATCTTGCGCCGCGTAGAGAGAGAATCCCATATCCCTATAACTTCGTTATACGCAAAATCGACAAACGGGCCTGCCTCCGTGATGCGAGCGACCCCCCCATAGTGGCGCTTCTCTTCACGAACCGCCTGGTAATGATCTACGACCGCACGCGGATCATAAGCGATCTTCCATCCTGCTCGTTTGACAGCGAGCGTTAAGCTGATGTCTTCGTTCGGCTGCGCGCCCTTTCCGCGCAGCCTTATATCGCAGCGAGCCTTCTCCAGCGCGGCTGCGCGAAAGCTCATGTTCGCGCCTTTGAGAAGATCGACTGCGCGTATGCCGCCGTATCCGCGGTGATGATTGCCGATCGCCCGCCCGAACCATTGCAGCTTTCCAACAGTCTCCTCCCGCGCTTCATCAAACGACGAGCCGTCAAAGCAGCGATCTCTGCCGCCTAATCCACCCAGGTTAGGGTCGGACTGAAAGTCTTCCAGGATGACGCGAAGCCACTGTGGATGTGGCGCCGTGTCATCGTCAATCATGGTCAGCACGTCTGTGATGCAGGCTTCAATGCCCACATTGTGCGCATGCACAGTTCCCGGCGTATCAACCAGAAGAATGCGCAGCGGCAGGGCATCACGCTCATATGCATCAAGAGCGGCTCGCGTCTCTTCGTCGTCGCGGCGCACGATCACCAGCACGTCGTCGGCCGGCTGTTCCTGTATTTGCAGCGCATCCAGGCAGCGGATCAGATCCTGCGGCCGCCGGTAGGTGGGAATCAGTACGCCGATGGTCTGCGGAGTACCGGCAATGGTGGTTGCGCTGCGAGGAGCGTACGCCGCCATCGTCATAGAATTTCCCTGTAGACCGCGGCAATGCGCTCGGCCATCAGTTGCGACCGGAAGTGTTTCCTCGCGTAAGCGGCGCAGGCGCTACTATCCGGTAATTGCCGCTCGCCGA
>Ga0335073_10013513_pt1 | contig 11444 bp, 8 predicted proteins | sample Lox_Sample_22_FD_207093 | JGI IMG/M metagenome (GOLD analysis project Ga0335073, IMG submission 207093) | Soil microbial communities from Loxahatchee National Wildlife Refuge, Florida, United States - Lox_Sample_2.2 | ecosystem: Environmental > Terrestrial > Soil > Wetlands | place: USA: Florida... | reverse complement strand
GGCTGGCGTTGGAGGCGACGGCCGCCGGGTCGCCGCACATGCCGCGCACGACCTCGGGAAGCCAGTCCGCGGTCACGCCGGCCAGGAACACGACCGATGAGTTGCGGGGAATCGCCGCGCACATCTGATTGACCGCCTGGATCTCGCCCTGGTAGGTGCGCGTCAAGGCCAGGCCATCCGCCACCACCTTGATCCCCACCGGACCGCCCGACCTGGCTTTCAGGCCGAAGTTCGTGATCGTGGCCGGGACCACCAGGAGCGCCACGCAGCAGCAGCCCAGGCCGGCGTACAGCAGGCGCTGGATGCGCATCTGCCGCAGGCGCCCGCCGAGCCAACTCGATCCCCAGACCGCCAGCAGGATGAAACCGGGCAGAACGACCGGGACCAGCCTGCGGCTGGCCCACGGCTGGTCGGGGGTGATGGACGGCCGGTAGAGCGTGGTGACGATGACCCAGGCGAACAGCACGAGGGGCAGCGTCCACGTCGGCGCCTGGGCCCACAGGCACCTTCGGGACAGCAGGACGATCCCGAGCGTCGCCAGCACTACGAGCGGGATACCGACGTACCAGAACACCCAGTGCATGCTCAGCTCGTAGTAGACGCGCGTCGGATCGACGGGCAGGTGGTTGAGGCGCTGGTAGCCGGCCATGTTGTTCTCGAAGCTCTTGCTCGAGGCCTGCCGCACCGTCTGGAAGTAGGGGCGGAAGGCAAACCCGAGCGCGATCACGACGGTCAGCACGCCAACGGCGTTGGGCAGCCGGGTTCCCCGTATCTTTGGCACGCCCTTGTCTTGCAGCAGCGCGATCGCGATCAGCGTCGCGATGATCACGACACCGGTTATCAGCGCCAGTGGCACCAGTGACGACTTGATGCTGGCCAGATAGGGCCGGGACAGCACCAGCCCGTCGACCGCGCCGTAAATCGCGCCGACAACCAGGCCGCCGAGCAGTGGGAGGGCCTGCGGCCGACGGCCGATGAGCAGCAGCCCGCAGTACGGGATCAGCGGCAGGATGTCGCTGGCCCCGTCGATCCGCACCAGCAGGGTGATGCCGAGGGCCAGGCCGCCCAGCCCGGCGAGAACCTTGGCCCGGACCCCGTCGCTGCTCAGCGCGTCGATGACCAGGCAAAGCCCGCCCAGGATCAGGATCTGGGTGAGCGGCTCGCTGTAGTCCGACCGGCTGGTGAGCTGCTCAGGAAGACATACCGCCAGGACGATGGCAGCCAGTGGCGCCCACCGTGGCCCAACCAGCCGGGCAGTCAGGCCACCGAAGGCAAGCACCCCGCACGCCCCGAGGACCGGCGACACCATCGTCGCCGCCGTCGTCCCGCCGATCCAGAACGCGGAGGCGAGGACCATCGGCAGCCCGGCCATGAACTGCGGCACGATGGTGTGGCCGACCTGGTAGAAAGCGAAGCTCCCGAACGTCACCCGGTTGCTCGCGCTGCCGAACGCCGCTCGATCCTGCGGGATCGGCAGTGAGCCATGATGCGCAATCCAGTTACCGAACTGGTAGTAGGAGGCCGGATCCCGCATCACGATGATGAACTGGGAGTGGTAGATCATCTGATCGACACCGAACGCGATCGCGATCGCGACCACGCTGGCCACCACCCACCAGGGCGTGCGCGCCTGGCCAGGCTGGCCATCGGGCCGTGGGCCCGGCCACCGGCCAGGAATCCAGCGCAGGCCGAGCACCACCGCCGCCGCGGCCAGCGGAATCGACACGACCAGCATCAGGGCCGGGGTGAACGCGCCCAGGAGCAGCAGCGGCAGCCCGGCCAGCAACCAGGCGATGGCCAGCAGCGCCGGCAGCACGGACAGCCGGCCGAGCAGCCGTCCGGCGATGTCCTCGTTCGCCGCCTGGTCGCCGCCGTCCCCGGCGGCGACCAGGCGGCCACCGGACTGGGTCACAGCGTCGACCCTCATGCCGCCGCCTTCGGCGAGCTCGCGGGTACCGCCCGGCCGGACTGGCGCAAGCCGGCCAGCAGCAGCGCCACGAACGCCAGCAGCCCGCTCAGCACCCAAGCGTTGCCCACGATCAGCTGCCAGCCATGCCAGCCGACTTCGGGCCAGGGACCGCCCTGCGGGCGGTAATGCTGCGGGACCAGATAGAGGATTCCGGTCAGCCCGTTCGATTGACCCAGCCAGCTGTCCGGCCACCCGGCGAACAGGGCGGTGATCGCGGCCGCCAGGCCGAGCCAGGCCCACCGGGCCGCCCCCGGGGCCCGCAGCGCGTAGTGGATCAGTACGGGGACCGCGAGGACGATCCACACCCAGTGGTCGTCCCAGCTGAGCGGGGAGACAAGCAGGGTGGTCAGCGCGATCATGAGCACGGCGGCCACCCGCTGCCCGGCCCGGTCAAGCAGCACCGCCCCGGCCGTCCCGAGGATGATGACGATCGCGGCTGCCACCAGCCACTCGCCATGTGCGTGCGCACCCCCGGAGCGGAGCAGGATTCCCATCAGCGACTGGTTCCCGCTCCAGTGCAGGTCGATATGGACGTTGGCCTTCAGGAACAGCCCCCGGACCAGGTACTGCCAGGAATCGCGGGGCAGCACGATGAAGCCGACGATCAAGGTGGCCAGGAACGCGCCGGACGCTACCGCAGCCTGCCGGAACCTCCGGGTGAGCAGCAAGTACGGAATGAACAACAGCGGCAGCAGCTTGATCCCGGCCGCTATGCCCACCCCCGCGCCCTTCCACCGTCGTTCGTCCGGCTGGCACATATCCCACATGACCAGCGCCATGAGCACGATCTCGACCTGCCCAAGGTACATGGTTCGCTGCACCGGCTCGGTGAAGAACACGGCAGCGGCGGTGAGCAAGGTGAGCCCGAGCCGGCCCGCCTGGCGCCGATAGCCCAGCGCGCCGAACGTGACCCAGATCGCGGCCACCAGCGCGGCCACATCGGCCATCGCGGCCAGCTTGGCCAGGGCCGACAGGGACAGATAGGACATAAGCGCGAACGGCAGTGCCGCGAATGGCGGGTAGTCGAACGGCTCGCCGTTGGCAAAGACCCGGTCATAGAGCGGGCTGGCCAGGTGCGGGTGGTAGAACGGGCGGACGTGCCGGACGACCAGACCGGCATCGCGGAAGACGCTCATGTCGATGGGCGCCAAACCCCATCTCGGCTGGCCGGATGCCGAATAGATAAACCAGATCAGGGCGGCGGCGAACGCGACCAGCCCGCTGGCCAGTAGCCACGAGTCAAGACGGCGGCCGGGGACAGACGCAGGTGTAGCCGGGGCCACCTGCTGGGTGGCTGCCACTAAGCGCCCTCCTCTACACGACCTGGGTCCGCTGGATGCACATCATAGGCTGGCCGCCGCGAGCCGGAACCTCGATAGGGAAGGGGAAGTCGGGTTGGGGGCGCTCATCCTTCCGGCTCCCGGCTTGCGGCAGCGCTTCCCGAGCCGGCCCGATGCAGCACCACGTATCCGTCGCGCTCGAAGACCGCGCGATAACCGTTACGTTCCAGGAACTCCAAGCGCTGCCGCTGCTCCCGCGCGCTCGAGAACGTGAACTGCAACTGCTTGATATTCGCCACCACCCATGGCGACCCGAGCGGCGGAGTGTGCCCGTTCCCGTCCCATAGCAGGACGGTGTCCCGCGCCGACAACTGCGGGCCAAGATTATCCACCGCCTGGACGGTGACGCCGCCCGGAACCAGATCGTCCGCCGCCGCGGCCGCCCTCCGCCATGCGTCCTGGCGGTAGAAAGACGGGTGCAACGCCGGTCCGAATCCGAACCGTGGGACGAGGCACACTGCGACGGCGCACATCGCCGCCGCGCAGACGAGCGCAACCGTCCAGGGAGGGCGGGTCGCGGGCCAGCGCGCTGGCCAGGTTTCCTTGCCAGTTCCGGCCGCGGCCGACTCGGCGGCGAGACGCCGCCTGCGCTGCAGCGCCGAGTCGAGCCGGGCGGCACCGTCGACGGCGGCGCAGACCAGGACCACCACGAGGTAGGCGTTGTACTGATCAGCGGTGCCCCACCAGTTGGGAAACAGGTTCGCCAGCATGCGCTCCAGCAGGAGCGGGACCGTAGCGAGCGCTATCGGCGAACGCAGCGGGAGGAAGCAGAACGCGCCGAACAGCCAGAGCATGGTGTCGAGCTTGACGTGTGGCGTGATGAGCAGCTTCAGGCTGGCCGGGTGAGTGATCAGATGCCCGACGGCTTGCGGGACGTCCGGTCCGAGTGCGGTGTACGCCCAGTAATAGTCGGAGCGCCCGCCAAAGGCCGGGATCAAGATGTAGGTCGTGACGAACGTATCGGCCAGGCCGACGCCGATGAGGGCTCCGGCGAGGGCCAGCTGCCTGGGCACCACCCGCGGGCGCGACACGGCCAGGTACACGCCGATCCCCGCCACGAACAGGCCCATGTCCTCCTTGACCAGGAGCAGAGCGCCGAGCGCGACCAGCGCCGTCCGCAGCCTGCCCGCCTGCAGCCGCTCCAGGGCCACGGCGGTAAGCACCGGCGCGAACGCGACCTCATGGAAGTCGAAGGCCAGCGCCGACGCGATCGGCCAGGAGAGGGCGTACGTCACGCAGACCAGGTAGGCAGCCGCGGTCGCTTTTGTTCCGCCGCCGAACGCCCTTCGCGCGAACATCCACAGTGGCGGGATCGCCAGCGCGAACAGAACCGCCTGCGCGACGAGGAGGGTTTCCGGGCTGTTGTAGATCCAGTACAGGGGGGCCAGCGACGCGAGTATCGGCGACCAGTGGTCGCCGAGCAGACAGAAGTGCGGGCCGAAACCATTGTGCACGCCCTTGATGACCGATACCCCCGGCTCGAAGTGCGCGTATGACCGCACCGCCTGGTCGAAGATCACCAGGTCGTACGACGAGGTACGGAAGGTGTAGTACTGCGCGAGGGCGAACCCGCAGTAGAGCCCGGCCACCAGCGCCGTCAGCGCCCCCACGGCGACCCGGCGCGCGGTCAGGGGCGCGGTCAGGCGCCTGCGAAACCGCTCGCTCGGCCCGGCCCGCCACGGACCTGAGGTCTTGGTCCGGGTACGGACGCTCATCGCGCCGACCGCCCGGAACGGGGGCTGCGCGCGGCCGGGCCGACGTGGTGGAGCACGACGTAACCGTCGCTCTCCACAACTGTCCGGAGTCCCATGGCTGCGGAGAGTACATGACTACACCGCAGCCGACGCCCAACCGGACCGGTTCATGACCGCGGGAAGAGACATCGGATACCAACGGCGCTCGTCCATTTCTGGAACGTGACGCTACCGGCAACTCCATTCCGCCCGGCGACGTCTGGGGCGTGCCGCGCGGGTCTAGCCCGCCGCTAGGCCCGCTCCATGCCGAACCGGGACATCAGCGCTCGTTCTTCCTCTGGCGACGGGGCCTGGTCCCGGTTCCACAGCTCATGCAGCCCGGCGAAGTACGCGTCCATCGCGGGAGCGTGCATGACCAGCAGCCGGGCGTCCGCTGGCGAAGCATTCCCGAAGGTGTGCCCGGTGCCCCGGGGAACCAGCACAAATCCCTCCGGCCCGAGGGTCAGCTCTTCATCCTCGACCACGACCGTTACAAGTCCGTCGAGCACGAAGTACGCCTCGGAGCAGTTGGTATGACGATGCGGCGGCGGACGGCGGCCCCCGGGTGGCAGCGTGCGCTCCATCAGGGAGAAGTCCCCGCCGTCCTGCTCGGCCAGGGCCTTGAAGAACATGACGCTGCCGCGGGCGGTGTACCGCTTCTCCCCCTCGCCGCGCCCCAGGATCCGAGTGCTCACCGGCCCAACGTTACTGCGTGGCGGGCGCCCGGCCCGGCCCGGCGGTCAGCAGGCCGGCGCAGACGACGCCCGCGGCGGCGAAGAACGCGATGATCAGCACCAGGCCGTGCCGGTACGCCACCAGCGGGTCGGCCGGGTTCACGTGGGAGAGCACGGCGACCAGGCTGGCCACGCCGAGGACGGTGCCGACCTGGCGGGCCATGTTGAGGATTCCGCTGCCGGTGCCGAACCGGGCCGGCGCCAGTGACGCACTGCCCGCGCCGAGCAGCGACGGGATCGTCAGGCCCACCCCGGCGCCGCCCAGCAGCTGGGCGGGCAGAAGGTGGGTCAGGTAGGCCGAGTGGATCTGGATCTGGCTCAGCCAGAGCAGCTGGGCGCCGGCGTTCACGGCGCAGCCGATCAGCGCTACCCGGCCCGGGCCGCCCACCACTCCAGCCAGCCGGGGGCCGACGAGCCGGGCGAACGGCAGCACCATGAGCGGGCCGGGGCCGATAGCCAGCCCGGCCCAGACCGCGGAGTAGTGCCACACGCCGGTGAGGAATTCGACCGAGTTGAGGACAAAGGCACCGAACGCCGCGTAGTAGAGGATCGAGGCCACGAACGCGCCGCTGAACGTGCGCGAGCGGAGCAGGCCAAGCTCGATGACCGGCGAGTGATGCCGGTGCGACCGGGCCACCATGGCCGCGCCGCAGGCCAGCGAGGCGAGCAGAAGTCCGAGGAAGCCGGCCGAGCCCCACCCCCAGCCGGGCGCCTTGACCAGGGCCAGGGCGATCAGGCCGACGGCCGCCGCCAGCAGCCCGGCACCGAGCACGTCCGGCCTGCCCGCGGGGTGGTCGTCCTTGCTCTCCGGCACCACCCGGCCGGCCAGCAGGATGGCGGCCAGCCCGACCGGCAGGTTGATCCAGAACACCCACCGCCAGCTGAGCTCGACCAGGCTGCCGCCGATCACGGGCCCGAGCGCGGCACCCAGGGCTGCCACGGCCGACCAGGTGCCGATGGCGCGGGCCCGGGCCTCGGCCGGGACCGCGGCGAGCAGGAGCGACAGCGAGGCCGGCACCATCAGGCCCGCGCCGACCGCCTGAATCACCCGGGCGGCGATCAGCGCGGCCACGCCCGGGGCCAGGCCGCAGAGCAGTGAGCCGACGCTGAACGCGGCCAGGCCGGCGACGAACAGCCGCCTGCGCCCGACGCGGTCGGCCCAGCGCCCGGCGGGCACGAGCACCGCGGCGAAGACGATCGTGTAGCCGTTCAGGACCCAGGACAGCGAGCTCAGGCTGGTGCCCGCGTACTCCTTGGCGATATAGGGGAACGCCAGGTTGACGATGAACAGGTCGAGGCTGGACATGAACACGGCCAGCGACAGGACGCCCACCACAGCCGTCACCCGGCGGGCACTCTGGGTGGCTTCGGGCGGGGCGGTGGTCGCCGGGGTATCGAGGCTCACGAAGCGTCTCCCTCGTTCTCCATCGTTAGTCCGAAATCTGGATGCACCATATCAGTGTGCGTCCAGATTTCAAACTCACCGGGTATAGTGCCACTATGACCACCACATCCGAGCCGAGAGCGTGCTCGATCGCGCGCACGCTCGAGATCGTCGGGGAGAAATGGGCCCTGCTGGCCGTTCGGGAGGTATTCCTGGGCAACCGCCGGTTCGACGAGATGGTCCGGCGGACCGGAGCGCCGCGTGACACGCTCGCCGCCCGCCTGCGGACCCTGGTCGGCGCCGGGATCCTCGAGCGCCAGCAGTACTCAGAGCACCCGGCCCGCTACGAGTACCGGCTGACCGAGGCCGGCCGCGACCTGTACCCGGTCATCATCGCCCTGATGCGCTGGGGAGACGAGCACCTGGCCGGTGACGACGGACCGCCGCTGGTCCTGACCCACCGCTGCGGGCACCGGCTGGTGGCTCAGCTGGTCTGCGAGGCGTGCGGCGAGCCACTCGATCCCCGGGACACGACCCGCCTCGAGCCCCTGGACGCCGCGCCGCTGCCTGGCTAGCGGCGGGTCTAGGCCGGCCCGCCGAGCGTGGCCGGGGCGCCGTAGCGGCGCAGCACCTCGGGAACGGCGACCGTGCCGCCCTCGTCCTGGAAGTTCTCCATGATCGACAGCAGCGCCCGGGCGGTCGCGCCGGTGCCGTTGAGCGTGTGCGCGAACTCCAGGCTGCCGTCACGGCGGAACCTGATGTTCAGCCGCCGTGCCTGGTAGTCGGTGGTATTCGAGCAGGAGGTGATCTCCCGGTACCGTCCCTGAGTGGGGAACCAGGCCTCGATGTCGTACTTCTTGGCGGCGGGCGCGCCGAGGTCGCCGACCGCGATGTTCATCACCCGGTAGGGCAGGCCGAGAGCCTGGACGATCTCCTCCTCGTAGGCCAGCAGCCGTTCGTGGAACTCCCCGGACTGCTCCGGAACGCAGCAGACGTACATCTCCACCTTGTCGAACTGGTGCACCCGGAACATGCCCCTGGTGTCCTTGCCGGCCGCCCCCGCCTCCCGCCGGAAGTTGGTGGCGAACCCCGCGTACAGGGCGGGCAACTGCTCCTCCTCCAGCCGCTCCTCCATGTGGATCCCGGCCAGCGCGACCTCGGAGGTGCCGGTCAGGTACAGGTCATCCTTTTCCAGCCGGTAGAAGTTGGACTCCTCGGTTGGCAGGAAGCCGGTCCCGTACATGGCCTCCTCCCGGACCAGGATCGGGGGCAGCACCAGCAGGAAGCCCTTGCCGACCAGGTTGTCGATGACGAACCGGTACAGCGCCATCTCGGTCAGGGCCACGTCCCCGATCCGGTACGCGAACCGGGCGCCGGACAGCCGCGCTCCCCTGGCCATGTCGACCCATCCGCGGGACGAGCCAAGCTCCAGGTGATCCCGGGGCTCGAAGCTGAACTGCGGCGGCTCCCCCCAGATCTTCACCAGCTGGGCGTCGTCTTCGTCCATGCCGTCGGCGGCGGTGGGGTCGGGCAGGTTCGGGATCTGGGCCAGCAGCGCGTCCCGCTCGCGGGCCGCGTGCGCCTGCTCCTCGGTCGCCGCCGCGAACTCGGCGGCCAGACGCCGCAGCTCGGCCAGTTCGTCCGGCCCGGGCTTGCCCTTTGAGGACCTCTTTTGCTCGGCGCGCAGGCTCTCGGCCCGCTCGGTGTGCTCGCGCCACCTGGCGTCCGCGGCCAGCAGCGCCTCGAAGTCCTTTTCCGCGCCGCGCCGGGCCAGCGCCGCCCGATACCGGTCGGGCTCCTGCCGTGCGGCTTTGAGGTCGATCACACTCTGCTCCCCGCTCGCCTGTGGGACCGCCCCTCCGGCTCGTTCATGGGGCGAGTCTAGCCGGGCGGTTGCGACGCGGCAGCGGGGTTTACACCCGGTGCTGGCGAGGGCTCGGGCGCGGGCTCGCCGGCCGGCTCCGGCGTTACCGAGGCGCCGCGTCTGCCCGGCCGCGTCGCCAGCACCGAGCCGCCCAGGATCAGCGCGAACGCCACCGCCATGGCCGGCGTGAACCGCTCGCCGAGCACCGAGACCCCCAGGGTCACGGCGACGGCCGGATTGATGTAGGTGATCACGCTCGCCCGGGCCGGGCCGACCTCGGCGATCAGCCGGAAGAAGATCGGGAACGCGGCGGCCGTGCAGACGACCGCCAGGCCGGCCAGCGCTCCCAGCACCCGCCAGGACGGCATCGTGGCCGGCCAGGATGCAGCGGCCAACGGCGCGTAGACAATCGAGGCAAAACCCAGGCAGACGGCGGTCATCCCCAGGGGCGGGAGATCCTCGAGCTTCCTGCTCGCGATCAGGGGCCCGGTCGCGTAGCACACCGCGACCAGCAGCACCTCGGTAATCGACAGCGCATCACCGCCCGCAGCCGTCGGTCCGGCCAGCACCGCGACGCCGCCCAGGCCGGCCAGCAGCCCGGCCCACCGGGCCAGGGTCAGCCGGTCGGCCCCGCCGGTCAGCCGGGCCAGCAGGACGACGACGATCGGCACCGACGCCACCAGCAGCCCGCTCATCGAGCTGGAGAGCTTGCGCTCGGCCTCCGACAGCAGCAGCCAGGGCAAAACGATCTCGACGATCGCGAACGCCGCCAGCCAGCGCCAGTGCGGGCGCAGCACACCAAGCTGCCGTCGCCGGACCGCAGCCGGCAGCAGCAGCGCCGAGCCGATCCCGACCCGGGCCAGAACCAGCACCGGCACCGGCACGCCGCCGACCGCGACCTTGATCAGCAGGTAGGGGACGCCCCAGATGACGCTCATCGCCGCGAACAGCGCCCAGCCCCGGCGGCTCATGCGGGCCTCTCCCTCCGGTCGGCTCGATTGCCGTGGCCAGTCGGGCGGCCCTCGCGCCCGTCAGGCTAGCTGCCAGGCTGGCCGGCGGCGGCGCAAGCCGTCTTGAACGCTCTTGCGGTGCTCTCCGCTGGCCTGGACTGCTTCCCTGGCAGGTTACGCCGGCCTAGGGACGGTGAGATGGCGTCGGCTTGGCGCTACGTGGCCAGGCAGACGCCCAGCAGATCGAGGTCCAGGCACACACTTTGATCGCCCGAGTGCTTCGACCCGGAGCCTGTCGACCCGGAGCCGGTGGAGCCGGAGCCCGTCGAGCCGGTGTCGTCCAGCAGCGGGGGCGACGAGGCCGATGGCGTCGGGGAGGGCGATGGGGTCGGGCTGGGGGTGGGCCGGGCCCGGGATGGGCTCGGGGACGCGGACGGCGAGGCGGCTCGGTGCCCGCCACGGCCCGGCCCCCTGGGCACCGGCGCATAAATGAGCCGCGCGCTCACTGGGTGGGTCGGCTGGGGATCGGGGTATCGCGCTCTGCTTCCCGGCGGCGGTGCGACCGCTCCGGAGATCGGGTCGCCGGGCCCGCTGGACTGCGGTTCGCTGATCCTGATCGAGACCGACACCAGTAACAGATAAGCGACGGCCGCGGTCACGATGATCAGGATCGGGGGAACGAAGATAGCCGGGTGCCCGCGCATGGCGGCGGCGCCGTTCCGGACCGTCGTCCGGAACCTGTCCAGCATCACCGCACCGGCAACGCCAGCGGCCGGCAGCCGCGGGCCCTGCCCCATGCGGCCACTGCTGCGGGCCCGGCGCAGGGCGGCCTGCCGTTGCTCCGCGGTCAGCCCGGGCAGCAGGTAGACGATCGTGTCCTTACCGCGGGCGACCGCCCGGATGTGTAACCCACCCGGCAGATCTGCGTATCGGATCTTGATCACCGGCCGCGAACCTCGCAAAAGATGCCTGAAACCCCTATTGGTGCATGTCTGATCAACAGACGGTGACGAGGTTATCACGATGGATAGCTGCAATCCCATAGAATCAGGAAATTGCATTTCGCAAACCGCACGAGCGACGGTGTGCCGGGAAGGCTGTGGAACTTCCGGGCTACGCTCGCATCATCCAGGTAGAAACCGGAACGCCTGGGGGGAGGTACGGTGCGGCAGACCGGCGCAACCGGCGACGCGGACGAGCCTGCCGCCGAGGCCACGGCCGGTCTCGGCGCGCCTGGACCCGTCCTGGCCGCATCCGCTTCCACCCGCCCCGCGGCACCCACCCACGCGCCGGACGGAGCCAGCGCGGGCCCGGCCAGCACGCCCCGGGCAGGCGCGGACCTTGCGGGCGCGGGCCCGGCCAGCACGCCCCGGGCAGGCGCGGACCTTGCGGGCGCGGGCCCGGCCAGCACGCCCCGGGCAGGCGCGGACCTTGCGGGCGCGGGCCCGGCCAGCACGCCCCGGGCAGGCG
>Ga0335073_10013510_pt1 | contig 11445 bp, 11 predicted proteins | sample Lox_Sample_22_FD_207093 | JGI IMG/M metagenome (GOLD analysis project Ga0335073, IMG submission 207093) | Soil microbial communities from Loxahatchee National Wildlife Refuge, Florida, United States - Lox_Sample_2.2 | ecosystem: Environmental > Terrestrial > Soil > Wetlands | place: USA... | reverse complement strand
ACAGGATGCAGCGTGAGGCTCGAGTTCGGCAACTGACACAACCGGGCCGCAGAAACCAAAAGCCTCCGGTGGAGGCCGGAGGCTCAGAATGGTCGTGACAGTGCCGCGCTATTCCTGGGTCTGCTCTTGCGGCTTTTCCTCTTGCGGTTTGGTGGCTTCTTCGCGTACCGAGTTGGGCACACCCGACTTGCGCGCCTCCTCTTGCAGGTCGCTCACCCTCTGCTTGGCATCGTCCAGTGCCTTCTGCTTGTCGGCGAGTTTCTGCTTATAGTCGGCGTCTTCCTTGTCCCACTGCGCCTGGTTGCGCAGCCGCTCTCCTGCATCCGCGTACATGGATGCCTGGCGCAGACGATATTCGCGTTGGGTTACATCCAATTCCCGTGCCATCATGTCCACCAGCGACTGCTGCTTGGAAATCTTTTCCTGCCATTCGTTGTAGACCTTCTGCATGTCCTCCTGCGACTGTCCGGGTTCGACCTTGGGCTTGTCGCTTGGGCCCGAGGCGGCAGCCGTCATCTGATCGGCGCTGGGTGATCCCTGGCCATCCGCCGGAGCCCCGGACGCGTTGTCGCCGACGACGCTGATCTTGTCGCTCGTGGGGAGATTGTCGTTGTCATATTTCTTGGCGGTCGCCTGCTTCTTGTCCTTGCGGGCAGCGCGGGCGTAGCTGCCCAGTGACGTCTCCGAGCCGTCCGCGTTCTGCGAACTGGTTCCCGAGAGGCTGGGGCTTTGTGAACTCGTCGAGTTCTGGCTCGCGTTTTGCGCGCTGGCCGACGCTATCCACATGCTCCCCAGCACGATTCCTGCAAACCACATGTACGTGATGCGCTTCATATTGGCTCCATTCTCCTGGCCGGGCCTGACCGCATGAGGAGCCCGGCAAAATTTCATCAAGCTCCGGCGGCGTGTCCGGCGGCTTTCGATCCCGCCAGAAAACTTCCGACCGTGCTTTCGACCTGTGCGGCTTCTGCCAGGACGTCGTTGGCAAACTGCCGCGTTGCTTCCGGATCGTGACTCGCCGCTAGACTCCGGGTGTACCCGCAAATGCTGGCCAGAGAGCTGTGCAGAACCAGCGCCATCTCGGCGGACATCTCTGTCCGCAGCGCTTCCTGTTTCTGCAGCGTCGCGATCTCTGTCTTGTTGTCAATGACGCAGGCGGCTCCCAAGAGATCGCCTGCCAGCGCGTGCACCGGGATCACCGAGACTTCCAGGAAGCGTTCGTCGCCCGTTGGCGAGACGTAGCGCTCGGCCCATCCGGTCAGTTCGGTTCCTTGGTGCAAACTCGATTGCAAGGCGGCAGCCAGCGTCTGAGACTCTCCCTGGGTGGTCAGCATGGTGTCGCGAAATAACTCGGCCGCGCTCATGCCCACTGGAGATGCAACGCCCAGGATGCTCTTGCAGGCCGCATTGGCGTGGCGCACCAGGCCGTTCGGATTGAAGAACAGGACTCCGCTGGAAACGTGAGACAACATGGCGGAGCTGATGTTTTCCGAAGTCTTGGCGCGCCGGCGTTCGGCTTGCTGCGCCGCGGCCAGCTCATGCTTCTGCTGCTTCAGCTCCTGGATCACCGCATGATACGTCTGCATCGGCAGTTGCTCGGCGGTGGGGCGCGAGTTCTCCAACGATTCGGACTGCTTGAAATAGCGGCGCAGCCAAAACACCAGCAGAGCCGCCATAGCACAGGCGAACATCGTGCCCAGCACGGCCAGGATCACGCGCAGCATCAGCGGGTTGCCGAGCAGCTTCACAGCAACCTCCAGTACCAGCGGAGAAACTGGTTTCCGAAAAAGAAAGCGACCATCGCCATGCCGCCCAGAAACACTCCGAAGGGCATGGGGAAGCCTCGCAACGCCACCACTGCCGATCGCCAGGCGCGCTGTTGCGCGTCATGCCACGATTCGTGACGGCGCTCAACCCGCCGCTGCGTACGCTTGATCCACACCACGCCGACCGTCCAGAGTCCGAAAAGCGATCCGGCAATCGAGGCCGCGAACAGCGTAAAGATCGTCAGGCGTACGCCCAGAAAGGCGCCAACCATGGCCATCAGCTTTACGTCCCCGAAGCCCATGCCCGGCCGGCCGCGGGCGCGCAGGTAAATCGCTCCCGCCCCGTAGAGGAACGATGCTCCGACGATCGCGCCAGTAATGGCATCGACCGCAGAAAGCATTCGCCAGGACGAGCCCGAGTGCGGCAACGGCATAAAAATTGGCAGAAGCTGCGACATCAGATCGCGCACTGGCACCACCAGGCTGAACATCAGGCCCAGCCCCAGGCCGGTGAGCGTCAACTGGTCGGGCAACAGCTGAGTCTCGGCGTCAGTGAAGATCAATCCGAGCAGCAGAAATCCCAGCGTGCAGTATTTGAGCGTGGCCAGGGTGAACCCGAAATGGGCATAGCAGGCAAAGAAAAGTGTGCCGGTCAGCAGCTCGACCACAAGATAGCGCGGCGAAATCGGGGCGTGACAATCGCGGCAGCGTCCCCGAAGAACGAACCAACTCAGAATCGGAATGTTGTCATAAAAACGAATGGGACGTTGGCAGCCTGGACAGGCGGACCCTGGGTGGATGACGGAGAGGTCCCGCGGCATCCGGTAGATACACACGTTCAGGAAGCTCCCGAAGGCGAGCCCCAGCGCGAACAACGTCCATGCCACGGCAGAATCCACCTTACCCCTTGTCCAACCGCAATTTATGCTGGTTTTGCCTCGATTATACGGCGCTTGCGCGGCAGGGAAGCGGGTACCAAAGTCGATGTACGAAAGGGTAATCGGTCGGTAATCTGTGCTCAGTGCAAGGTTCGGCGATCCCTGGAGGGGGGCTGGTTCGCAAAGAAAAGGGCACGTCACGAAACGTGCCCCTGGCCTACCATAATGTTCTGAACGGACTTACTTGGCTTGCATGCCCTCGATGTACTTGGTCAGGTTGGCGACGCGTTGCTGGACCTCGCTCTCGTGACCATGGCTCATACCCCAGAACAACTGGCCCCAAACCGGCATTTCGGCGGTTCCATGGGCGGGGAGATTGCCCTCTCCACGGATCGTCGAGGCCACTTTCATTTCGGGGTATTTCCCTCCGTTGCTCTTGCTCAGCGAAGTTAGATCGGTTGGAGCCGTCTTCAGCGCCGCCGCTGCCGGGCCGTTGCCCTTGCCGTCGATGCCGTGACAAACGGCACAGTAGGTTTTGTACATCTCCGCGCCCGATGTCGGCGAAGTCGCCTTTACCGGAACATGCTTAATCGTGGTCTGCGGTTGATTTTGCGCAGCAACCGCCACTGCGAACGACAGAACTGCCATTCCCAGAAACCATTTCCCTATGCTCATGGACTCCCTCCTCTTACTGCATACTGCCAACTGCTACGTATGATGGATAACGCAACAGTGTAGGAGTTCGTCTTACGTCTGACTGTGAGCTTGGTCACAAATTCGGGTGACTCGTTATGGATGGTGACAAACTTAGGTCACAAAAAGGGGCACGGTTGTCCGCGCCCCAATCACTTACCGGATGAGTTTCACTGGTTGGGAAGCCGTTGCCGGCCGGAATCCGGGCCCTGCGAGGTCGCCACCACCGTCACTGCGGCCTGCAGGGTGAAGTTCAATACCGTCTCGGAAGCCAGCTTGATCTGCTGTCCCTTGGTGGCCGCCTGCACGCCGCCGCCAATGCCGCCGCCGGCGGCAGCCCCAATGGCCGCCCCTTTGCCGCCCCCCGCCAGCGCACCGATCAGAGCCCCAATCCCGGCTCCTGCGCCGACCTTCTCCGCGGTGTTCTTGCCCCGGGAGCTACCCTCTTTCCGGTACTGATCGGTCTGAATGTTGTACGTTTGTCCGCCCGAGGAGACGCTGTCCAGTTGCAGCACAACCACCGACTGCCCCGCGAACTTGCCGGCGCTCTTCACGTCGGCGAGGTGACCTTGCACGTCGCTGCCGGATGGAACTACGACATCCCCATTGATCGTGATGGGATTGTTGAGGGTCGCGTGGAAGGTGTCACCCACCTGGTTTTTTTCGCTGTCGATGGGATCCACAAGGCGTACTGCCAACGCCGTCCCTGAAGGTATGGTCACCTTCTGCGGAGGTGGAGGAGGAGGTGGCGTCGCCGGCGCCATTTGTACCGGAGCCGTCTGCGCGGGTGGCGCGGGAGGTGGAGTCATGGCGGCCACCGGAGCAGGGTTGTCGTTCCCGGCATCCGCATTGTTAGCGCTGCGGTCCCTGTGCCGCTCGCGCTGCTTCCTGGGTTCTGCGGACGGCTTCGCTTCGGTTTGCGGCGGTTCCTGGGCAGCTTGCTGCGCCGGTCCGACCACGAGGTTGTTTACGACCTGCTTCACTCCCGCTTCCGACGAGGCGTAGCGGGCCGCTGCATCGCGCTGGCTATCGTTATCCACCGTGCCCGAGAGGGTCACGGTACCACTTTCGGACTGAACCCCGAGTTGCTTTCCCTGCAATCCGGAATCCGCGTTGAGTTTGGCCTGGATATCACTTGCAATCTGCGCGTCGTTGGGAGCCTTGGAGCACCCGATCGCTGCCACCAATAGGCTCAGAAGCACGACTGCGCCGAGGTAGAGGGAAACTCTCGCCTTCATAGCAAAATGCTCCTGTTAGGGTGTGACCTCAGTATATTGGTTTAGATGCAGGCACGCGGGGCATTTCTTGGTGGAATTTTGTGATCCCGCCGCGTTGACCGCTGAGACGTGCAACACGCGGAGCGTGAATAGGTTAACGTCCCAAGGGAATCGTGCGCGGAGACAGGTGTCCCGTCAGTTCTGGTGCAGAAACTTGTAATCCAGGATGCTGGCGGCCAGGCCTTCGCCGTCTTGTCCGGCCGTCTCTTTCTGGGTTTCTTTGCTCCGGATGATGCGCCCCTGGCACAGCACGGTGCTGTTCTTCTGGCCGGAGATCTCCTCCGGCATCTCGAAGACCATCTCGACGAGAGTATTGGAGGGAAAGCGCTGCGGGCCATGGAAAAGGACGCCCGACTGGCTCAGGTTCTCGAGCACGCCCTCGTGCCAGCTTCCCAGGTTCTTCACCCGGTACCGTACTGGCGTGTTCAACTTCAGGCGCCGGGCTCGCGGCACCCAGCTGGGTTTTCGCGCATGCCCCGTCCGGCTGCGACGGGTCCCGGTGGTCTCCCCGGGCGTGGCCGTCCGCTCCACGCGCTCGGTTCGACGCATGGTTTTCCAATCATATTTATATTCCGCGGCACAGAGCAGGCAGACCTGGTAATAGTCGCCGTTGGCCGCCCTTCTAGGCCAGGAGAACTCGTGGGAACAACGGCCGAGCATAAGCACATCCAATAACTTCTGGGGCATGTTCGTTATTTCCGGTCTGGAATCCCGGAAACCTCATGATGGACCCCGCTGCCAACTTTGGGTAGGTTACCTTCGTGCAGCCCCGCCTCCCCATCTCGTCGACCATCCGAACCTGCTTCGAACCCCGCCGCTGGTGGCCCAGGTTCGCGTCCGTTCTGTGGACGCTAACCTGGGTTCGAGAAGCACGAACGCCGCATTCGTTAGTACCAAACCTCTCCGAGTTAACTCATCTTCCCGCGTCAACTCATCATCTCCCAGATTAGCGCCTCACGCGAGGCTCGGAACCTGGGCCACCGGTCGTCAATGAATGGAATCGGGGTTTTGCAACAGTGACTTGCTGTGCGCTGCACTCTGCCCTCTCTGCACACCCTCGGTGTGACCTACTTCACTGACACGGCGCCCATGTGGGGACGGGCGCCTCGCCCGTCCAGGCCGGGCAAAGCCCGGCAGCCGATCCCGCCGCCCTTGCCAAGGCCCGCTCTGCCTATCAGGATTTTCTCGGCCTCTGGAAAGACGCCGACCCCGACATCCCCATCCTGAAAGAAGCGAAAGCGGAATACGCGAAGCTGCAATGAGGTAGCGATTCGAACCGCTTGCCATCGGCGCAGAATTTCCTAGCTTCTGTAATCAGGCGATTCCACCCATGGACCAATGAGTCTATCCCGCTACCGGCCTCATCCCGGCGCTCGCTTTTGCGTCCACGAGCCTTGCAAAGTCCGCAGAGATAATCCGCAGAGATAAAGGGTCCCGGCGACAAACTCGCCGCCAGGCCCCTTCCGTCTACCCCGCCTCCCCATCTCGTCGACCATCCGGACCTTCGAGCCCCGCCGCAACTTTGTTTTCCACCTTAAATCCGATCCGCCGGCCTTTGCGTACTCCCTCTGAAGTTAACCAGTTCTGTCGGAGGAACGAATGAAGACCGCAGTTCGCTCGACCCTGCTTCTTGTCCTTTCTTTAACCTCAACCCTGGCCTTGACCCAGAGCACCGGTTTACCGGCGCTGCAGGCGAATCAAACCCTCGGCTACGGAGAGAATCAGCTGCTCCGCTTTACCTACACGCAGAGTTTCGACTGTGTGGACCAGCCCAATGACGATCTCAATTTCAACGGCGTGCCGGCAAAATCCGATCCCGCGGAGTTTCAGATTCCGATCTGCCAGTTAGGGATTCAACCCACCGTCGACCCGACCGGTCTGCACGGGTCGAGCGATCTTACCGAGCCGCTCTTTGTACTGGTGCCGATGTTTTCGGTGGACAACGATCAGAATCCGAACGACGCCATTTCGTGCGACGGTGTAGTGGCCGGCACCAACTGCGGTCCGGCCCTCGGCAATACGCTGATTTCGTTATTCGGCGCGCTGCCGGAGGCCTTCAAAGCCAAGCCACTCGTCTACACCCAATGTCCCGATCCCAACCTCCCTCCGGGAACCTGCACCATGCATGCCTCCCGGCTCGATGTCGGGCCGGTGCTGGTGCAGCTGGGATTCTTACCGCCTCCAGCGAGCAACTTCTTCGTGCCCACTCCCAACCACAGCCACATCGTGGTGTCGGGCGACATCAATACGGCGGCGATCTGGTGGGAAGTCATCCCCGTGCTGGTGCTGAACGCAAGCGACTGGCCGGCGGCCGATGGAAGCAGCGGCATCACCTCGTTCAACAAAATGATCGCCGCTGAGCAGGCAGGCGCGGCAGTGCAGGCTCCCTCCAACTTTTATCTGTTTTTCGGATCGCAAACCGTGGCTGGCGCTCACATGCACATGCACTAGAGCTAACTTGTTGTAGGGTTCTGACGCCGGTGCGGTGTGCCGGCGTCAGTCGCTTTGGAAAGCAGATGCGTAAGCGGGAAGTTCGGCGCTGCCTAGCGTCGATTCGAACCGGGGTACAGCTTCTGCATGCACTCCGGACACAGCCCGTGGCTGAATTCGGCCGCGGAGCGCTTGCGGATGTAGGTTTCCACCAACTCCCAGGCGCCGCTTTCGTTGCGAATCTTCTTGCAGGCAGCGCAGATCGACAGCAAGCCGCGCAATTCCTTCACCTCGCTGAGGGCTTTCTGCAGCTTGGAAATCAGTTCTTCGCGTTCCGCGTCCGCTTTCTTTCGATCGCTGATGTCCCGGCAGATGATGCAGCTGAAATCGTTCCCCTCCGTGTCTCGAAACACCACCGAAGACATCTCAATCGGGAACTGAGTGCCGTCAGGCCGCCGTGCCCGCAATTCGCCATGAGCCTTACCCGTCATCCTGCGTTCCTCGATCAAGCGGTGCAAAATGGGATCGGATTCGTCAATGAGTCCCTTTCGTCCCGCCGCGATGATCTCATCGCGTGTCCGCCCGAAGATGGAGCAGGCGCTGGGATTGGCGTCGAAAATCCTGCCATCGGGAGAGGTCAGCAGAATTCCGTCCATGCTTGCGGCAAACAGCAGGCGGAATCGTTCCTCACTGGCCGGTAAGGAGAGCGGAAACTGCGGCACCAAGCCGGAGTCGGAGATCATTGTCGGTCGGGAAATGGTGGGATACCGGAGAAAAGCGTGTCGCCGTTCGCCCCACTAACTGACTCAAATCTTATCACCGAGTCACCGCGGATACCAACGTGGGTGGACCCGGGCAATATTGAGCCGGGGAAATCGTACGGGAAATTTATCAAACCTTAACCAATGCGAAACATACCTGAAACCTGCTCCGCCTATGCTTTCCACGAGATCCTGATTTTCTGGGGGGGGGCCGTTATGAGCTATTTGTATGCCGATCACCGCAGGGTTCTGTTGATTGATGAAAACGATAGAACCCGCAACCTGCGCGCCACGGTCTTTCGCAATTGCGAGGTGGAAGTTCATACCGCCGCTAACTTTTCCGAAGCTGCCGTTCTGTGGAAAACCATTCCCTACGACTTCGTTTTGTTATCCGCCCGGGAAGATGCCGCGCGCGCATCGTTGATGGCCGCCCGCATCCGCGAAAGCCGTCCTCGCCAGCGGATTTGGCCTGCTGGTGGGAAGACCCGCCTTTGTGCAGGAGATCAGCCGCTCGACCGCTAAATCGAAAATCCTGGATATGCAGCCGCCGTTCGATCCAGGAGCAAGCATCTCGGCTTCGAATCCATCCGAGGACGTTTCCCCCCAGTGGAAGGAGACGATTCATCGCGTGGTGCCTCACTGGTATGACGAGCAGGCGGCTCGCCTCGGCCTGCGGCAGGCTTCCAACCGTAGTTTCAGCACTCTTTCTTAACGTTATCGAGATCTTGCCCGCGGGCTAATCCCGGGCTGGCTGCCCGCCGCCAAGTTGCGTCCGGCGCAAAGCATCGATCCGATGCTCCTGCTCGCGGGCTTCGTGCCAAAGCGCCAATTCGACCCGGTTCCAGAGTCCTAATTGGTCGTAGATCTCTCGCAGATGGTTCTTAACGACGTGCTCGGTAGTGCCGAGGGTCTGCGCCACTTCAGTATTCGTGAGTCCTTGGGCGACGAGCCGGATGAGTTGCCGCTGGCGTTCGTTGCGAAGCTGCTTTCCATCGACCTCATTTCCGAACATAGCTGGCTCCGATACAGCAGGGTTGCAAGCTTGACTCGTTTCACTCCACCGCTGATCCCAAAACGAAAGAACAGCCGGTTGAAGTGCGCTTTCACGGTTCGAGGGTTCATTCCCAGTTGCGCCGCGATCTCCGCATTGGTACAGCCCTGCAGCAGAAGCTCGGTGATTTCCCGTTCTCTTGGGCCCAGGACCGTAAGACTTGTTTCCTTGCCGGTGAGTCTTTCTTCCATAACGGCTTCCCCACTTAGTCCCGATTGGAACCCGAGCCGCGCTGGAATTACTCGCCGGGGAGGTAAATTTTCGGTGAATCTTTTGATTACCCGGAAGACACCGGTCTAGGGTTTAACCACTAGGACCAGGAAGTAGTCCATCTGATCGCCCTTGACGAAGTCATATTGCCCGCTAAGCTCAAATCCGGCTTCCTGAGCCTCTTTCAGCACTATCTCGCGGCTCACTCCGTGATTCTCTCCATTGCCGTTGCGGTCGATAATTCCGACTTTGGCTCCCGGACGGAGAGATTGGCGCAGATTTTTCAACAACGTAACCGGGCTGGCTACCTCATGATAGGTTTTCAATAAGAGGACGGCATCGACCGAATCGGGCGGCAGGAGTGGGTTATCGGGCCGGCTCAGAATGGTTTTCACATTGTGCAACTGCTCTTTCTCGGAACGCTGATCGATGTAGCGTCGGACCTCGGGATTGATGTCCACCGCGTACACGGTGCCTGAATCTCCCACGCGGCGCGCCGCCCGCACGGTGAACCAGCCGGATCCGGCGCCAATATCCGCCACGTTCTTTCCCGGCACGATTCCCAGAAGGTCCATGACCCGGTTCACCTGCAAGCGCTCATCGCGCCCCGGAGAATCGAAGATCGAAAGATCGCCGGTGTAGGGCGTGCTCGTCTTGCGCGCCTCTGTTTGCGGCGCCGCTGTGACGTGGCTGAACTGCGGCCCCTGCCACAACAGCAACCCCCACGACAACAAAACCAGCAACAGACGGCGTTTGCGCATGACAAATTATCCCCGATGATCCTAAAGGGATGGACTGGAAAATTGTGGGATGGTTAGCCGGAGCGGTGCCGAAAGCCGCGCTCGGGCGCACGGTCGGTTCAATTCGAAGCTGAGGAAATTCTGTTCCGGGCCGGTTGGTGCCTCAACCCTCCATGGTGGACACATCTCCAGCGTCCGCACCCGTCTCTTTCGCTTTCAAAAATCGGCGCAGAATCTTTCCGGAACGCGTCTTCGGCAAAGATGAGACAAACTCCAAAGCGGACGGTGTCGCGATCGGACCCAGCTCCCTCCGGACGTGCTCGATCAGTTGCGTGGAAAGGCTCTCGGAGGGAACGTGTCCCGCGCGCACCTGCACGAAGGCTTTGATGGTCTCCCCTTTCAGGGGGTCGGGTACGCCGATGGCTGCCGCCTCGGCCACCGCGGGATGCGAGACCAGCGCGCTCTCTACTTCTGCGGTGCCAATCCGATGTCCGGCCACGTTGAGCACGTCGTCGGCGCGTCCCAGGACGGTGATGTAACCATCTTTATCTTTCACCGCCACGTCTCCGGTGACGTAGCAGCCGGGAATCTGTTGCCAGTCGCGCTCGTAGCGTGCGGGATCGCGCCACACCGTGCGCAGCATGGAAGGGAATGGCCGTTTCAGCACCAGCCGTCCGCCCACGCCAGGCGCGGCCGGAAGGCCGTTCTCGTCGAGCACATCGGCCTCGGCTCCTGGTACGGCCACGCCCACCTTGCCCGGCCGCATCGCCATCGTCGGAGGAGTTCCCAACGCCGGCCCGCCGAGTTCGGTTTGCCACCAGTTGTCGATCACATATCCCCACTCTCCGTCTCCTGCCAGGTGTTTCTGCGCCCAATGCCAGGCTTCCGGGTTCAGAGGTTCCCCGGCGCAGGCGATCACCCGCAGCGTGCTCAGGTCGTGGCTTTGCAGGTAGTCTTCCCCGTAACGCATGAACATGCGGAGGGCCGTGGGGGCGGTAAACATCTTGGAGACTCCATAGCGCTCCACGATCTCCCAGGCCGTGCCGGGATGCGGAAAATCAATGGCTCCTTCGCGGAACAGCGTCGTTACTCCCGCGCACAGTGGGGCATAAACGATGTAGGAGTGCCCCACGACCCATCCTATGTCGGAGGTGCACCAGAAGATATCCTTCTCACCGATGTCAAAGAAGTTTTCCAGATGATAAGTCGTGCCCACCATGTAACCGCCGTGGACATGGACCACGCCCTTGGGCTTGCCAGTTGAGCCTGAGGTGTAGAGCAGAAAGAGCGGATCTTCCGCATCCATCTCCTCCGCCGGACAATCGGCCGGGAATTTCATCAGTGCCTGGAAATCGACCTCGCGCTTGCCGGTAATTTCGGTTTCGCGGCGCGTGAACACGATAACCTTCTCTACAAAGTCGAGACCGTCTACGGCCTCGTCGACCACGGTTTTGAGGGGCACGATCTTACCGCGGCGGAAGCCGACATCCCCGGCGATCACGACTTTGGCTTGAGCGTCGTTAATGCGGGCCCGCAAGGCGGTGTGTCCGAGCCCGGCGTAGACAACCGAATGGATGGCGCCGATGCGGGCGCACGCCAGCAGCGCCACCACCCCCTCGATCGGTCGCGGCATAGAGAT
>Ga0335073_10013509_pt1 | contig 11445 bp, 8 predicted proteins | sample Lox_Sample_22_FD_207093 | JGI IMG/M metagenome (GOLD analysis project Ga0335073, IMG submission 207093) | Soil microbial communities from Loxahatchee National Wildlife Refuge, Florida, United States - Lox_Sample_2.2 | ecosystem: Environmental > Terrestrial > Soil > Wetlands | place: USA: Florida... | reverse complement strand
CCGTTTCGGCGAACAGCGCCACCGGGTGCGGCCCGTTGGCGTCCCCGAACTGCAGGAACCCGCCGTGGATGAAGAAATACACGGGCCAGCCGGCCGGCGGCGCCGCGCCCGCCGGCACCCACACGTTTAGCTGCAGGCAGTCTTCGGCGGACTGCGGCGACGGCGGCCCGCGCCCGAGCTGCGGGCACACGCCCGTCGCGCCCGTGAAGCGGCCCGGGTGCGCCTTCGTGCCGTAGCGGTAGAACGGGGGCAGCGGGCGTGGGCGCTGCCACCGGAGTGGGCCGGTTGGCGGCAGGGCGTACGGCAGCCCGCCGTAGTAGTAGCAAGCTTTGGTTCCCGAGCTCTTGGCTGTGATGCATAGTCCCTCGATGTAGCCTTTGGATTGCAAATCTAGTAGATGAGGCTCGGACTCAATTTCGACTTGCTTGAATGTCTGGGCCCCTGGGTCGGCCATTGGAAGTTCGGAGACGTCTGAGGTTGAATTCAATGCTCTAGAGATACACGATCAAGCTCTCTGGCCAAGGCTAAACTGCAAATATGTAGGGGCTGATATGTCTTTGACCGTGTCCTGAGAGCCCGCTGAGGATTGAGGCGACGAACTTCTCCGCTTTTGATAACTAGCAATGATTTAACTAAATGATTCAACTACAGCGATCACACGATTGAAGCTTTCCTCGACCGGGCGTGCTTGCCGAGGGGTAGGGGTACTGAGTATTTATTTCCATGATTCCTGTCTTGGCTTTGGATGGACATAGCAATGCAAAGCACGACCAACAGCAGTTGAGCCGCGGCAGTCAAACTTCCGTTTCCGTCCCTGGAATTATTCCGAAGTCGCTGGAGAGCTTGCCGATTTTAATTGCGCTCTGTGGAGAAGGTAAGCTTCTGGTGATATCACTAAAATCGTGTTCAGCGAGCTCCGGTTATGGCGGCGTTGACGTTCCACCACGATCTTTGCTTAATGACGCCATTGGCTGGGCCTCCAAAACCATTTGTATGCGGAGGTGGCTCTACAATGCTCTCATGGTGAAAGATTCCAAGTCTTTGCGCTCTCTGTATGTTCTGCTGGAATTCTACAACGTAGAGTGATTGCCATTAAAGAGCCCGGAAAGATTGGATTATACCAGCTTAAGCCTGAACGTCCAATCAACTTGGTCTTCACCATCTTCATACCGTAATAGTCTACACGTTTTAAGCCTCTTTTCGTCCGGAGCCGGCTGGACCATTCCGGACTGCGGTTAGTAAAGGCCGAATGCATCATCTTCGTCCGCCTACCGCTTAACCCATGACCACTATACAAAGAAGCTTTCGAGATATTATCGTAGATATTTGCTTGAGTCGCTCTCAGGCATGTCGTTCTGCTACCCATGATATCAGCAATTCGGCGGCTGTTGTCTTCGCCTGCTATAAATCTACTACTCCTGAGATCCAAACGTGAGAATCTGACATGGGCATGTCGGGTTTAGCCCCACGATAATCCTTACGACACTCTGTGTCTGGCTACGGTTGCGAGACCAATCGGGATAACTATTCGAGCCTTCCACATCTCTTCCACCAAACGGAGTGCCAAGAGGAGAGAGACGAACCGCGACTATTCGTAGCCCTGCAGGATGTTTGCTGTCCACGGGATCAAACTAGTGCATGGATTAACCGCTCTTGCTGTTGGAATAGGCATCAGCCCGAGGAAGCCGGAGGTGAATTCGGATTCGGCTACACGACCTTGGCTCAGAGAAGGAAATTATTGGGAGAATGAATGCAGATGAGGAAAATGGGAATCCAACTCACCACCACTAGGGCAGCATCGGACTGAATAATCCCCTCGGAACTCATACTACGACTCCACTGTCACAAAATGTATGAAGACAAAAGCTGCAGAGTGGTGAATAAGTACGTATTGGTAATCAACACTGGCTGTAGACTTCAACATCAGCCATGAAACCGTTTTGTGTGCTTTTACCAATTTTGTGCCCTACTCTCTCTGAGTCCTAATGATATCTGACGTTCGGGAGTCAGAGACCATCTTTCGGCGTTGTGCCAAGTCCGTGGTAATACAAATGAGAGAACCAGAGTTCTCGATAATGCTAGATCTAGCTCCATAACGCCCGACAAATGAATCTCTGCAATGCAAGGTGCAGTGGGTATATTTTGAAGGAGAGAAACTGACTCCATGCCTCCGAACTGATTTTGGTTGAGATCCACCCAAAACGCCTATCGTCTGAGTGCTGTTCAATCTCTCGCCATCCTTGCTTTTATCTCTAGTATCGTTGCTGAATGGTAGCCAAGCCAGCATCAGCGCCACGTAGTGATGTGATGTATTTAGTAGCAATGTGCTGGGTCGCGTTACCGGTCTTCTGGTGGTTCAGAGAACAAAGCAAAGCGAAGACGATGGCTCTATATTGCGCGTTAGGATAACGTCAATCACATGCTACGTTGGTATATCAAAGCTTACTGCTGGCAATTTTGGGATGACGACACAGATGGTGGCGATCAAGTTTATGCAGAAGTACCATAGATCGTAGTGTGTGTAGTGAGTGCTCACAAGGAATAGTCCAATGGGTACTGCGAGTAACCACTTCTTCGCCGGAGTGTATTGGTCACCATTGTCGATTTGCTCCCACATGTTGAGATTGTCATACGCGCCGGCGTTGAAGTCGAAAGGAATACCACGCACCCAGTGGAACATGATGTAGGATCCAACCATGTAAGTGATGTTGGTGAGCGTCCATGACATCTCTTGAGAGATGCCAGGAATGATGTCGTAAACAATCTTAAGCATGAGGATGAGAATGGGATGGATGAGCCAAGCGCCTGTACGCGTGTTATTCTACATTTCAAGTTTTGATTCTTTCAGTGCTTCTTCATACCCTTAGAGTTGACCCATTCGGCGTTCAGATTTATGATGGCGGCTTGATCGCTCAACTGGTCCAGTGATTCTGGCGGCTCAGTATAGACCAAGCTGCTGGACCGGCGTCTTCTGCCCTTTTTCTTTTCCGAGCTCATCGCGCGAGCATTGACTGGTCGCGTCTGGAGGTTGGTAGCGTTCGCCTCGCCTTTAAAGGTGAGGGAAGTAGTTCGCTTGAGAATAAGGGGCGACAGCTTGACGGTATTGATGATGTTTTAGATGTTGGACGAGGCAATACCCGCGGCGAGCGAGTATTTACTTTGAAGAGGCTGAGATCCAATTGCCCCTGAGCAAGAGGCGGTTCTGTAAGCGCAGTTGCACAGTCTTACAGGTGTGGAGTAGCCACGTAAAAGTACTTCCGCAGGTCTCCGCGGGCGGGCGAGATGACGGTGGCAGGGCTGGGCGTTGAAGCGCAGTGGAGGGATGAGGTCGACTTAATGGGTCTATGAGGAATAGAGGGAGGGTTACCAGGGTGAGGGCGGTGGTGGTTGTGAGAAAGCGATGGGATGGATGCAGGCAGAATGTTGTATTAGGATGTCAAATATACGAGGACGCGAGCCAAGCTTGACCCAAACCGGCCTATGACTTCAAAGCACCGTTCTTCAGTACTGTAACTTCAACACCGCAACGAACTCTCCACTTCAAGAAAAATGACTGATCAAAAACATTCTCCCAATAAACGCCCTCATAGCGAATGCCGCCATCACTATCACCTTCGAAAGTCCGCCGGCTCAGCGGCACAACATCAGTAGCCATCACGCCTCCAAACAGTGCGAAGGGCTTTGAGTCAAACTCATCACTCGCGAGTCCGAAGCAGTCTGAGAATGCGTCTAACCCTACAACCACTACTTCCTCTAAGCCTGCCCCAAATGTCTCGAAGCTTTCTTACCCGGTTTGCCCCAGTGACTTAGTTGGAATGTCTCCGGAAGACCGATTGAAGCTCCACGACCCTGAGCGCTCTGCGGAAGTAGAACGAAGGAACAGGGAGTTACGAGATGAGATGAGCAAAATGTCAAGAGCAGAATGGGACCAATGGCGCATTGATAACGGCCAAGAACATAGTAAAATCATTTCGACTTGGCACTCGGTCACTGAAGCTAATATTGCCCGTAGTACTACGAAAGCCAACCCTCCTCTCAGACAGTTTCGTCCAAGATCTTCTCGATAGCATATATTATTCATCGGATGAAGAGTAGATACCTCTATATAAGTACTTGCATTAATATCATTCTAATTTTGCCCCGTTTTTGAGATTTGCCTCCCCGCGTAAATGAGTTTCCGCTTCCTCCAAATAGGAGAGAGGGCCTGCGGAGAGAGATGGGACGCGGAGGAGGGGAGGCCGCAGAGAGAAGGGCGCCGCAGAGGGAGGGGGCCGCAGAGAGAGGGGGCCCGCAGAGAGAGGGGGCCCGCAGAGAGAGGGGGCCCGCAGAGAGAGGGGAGGCCGCAGTGAGGGAGGGGGCCCTTTCCCGCTAAATTACACTGAGGTACCCGTCCTCAATAGTACACCTGGCATGACCAAGTACGCGCAGTAATTTAGAAGGCACCCCCTAAAACTAGGTAGGGGTGGCGTAAAGTCAAAAGGGGTGGTACGAATAGTTGAGCAACTTTTACCCTCTGTAATACCTTACCAAAAGGACGCGCACCCTGGTATTCGGGAACGCACTGTACATGTGTGTACTAGTTCTTCAACAAGTCAAGGCCTTTTGCATCGCGAAAACGCGACCGTGCAGCCACGCCTGCTTCACAACATCTCTCCCTCAAATCTCTGGATTGCTTCATCTACTCTTCTCCATCCATCGTCCGCTCCTCTCCCAAAATGTCGCTCCAAGATATCATGAATCCCGCCGAAGATGCTCCCCTTCCTCCGGCAACGTCTGCTCCCGTCCCCGAAGAGCCGCCCAAGGAACAGAAAGCGCCAATGCGATCGTGGCGGAAGAAGTATCGCAAGCTGAACCTGCGATTCCAAAAAGTCATGGAGGATAGCAACCAGCTGTGGAGAGATGAGCACAAAGCAAAGGCACTGGCGCGACGACTTCAAGAAGAAGTTGACCAGCTGCTCGAAATTCTCCTGGATATGAACGAGGACCAACACCTGTCAGACCATCGCGATCTCGTGCTGGCTGGTGACCCATATGCACTTCAGGTGTACAAAATCGCCAATGCCACAAAGTCTTTAGGGGAGATGCTTCAGCAGATACCACACACAGAGGACGCACCCAGCGATCCCAACCTGCTTCCACCCGATCTTGCAGGCGACAAGCCACCTGGCTTCCTTGATTCCACCTACGAAGAAGAGTATCTCAACAATCTGGATTCTCAGCTAGGCGACGACGACGCTACCATCAATTTGCTGGCTGAACGCGGAGCTCGCCCTCCACTCTCAAGACAGGTTCCAACCGACAAAGAGCTTCAGACTTCCAACCCAAACTCTGTCATCAGCTGGCTTCGTCGTCATCATCCGGAAACATTCATCCAAGATAAGGATGTCAACTCTGAGAAAGCAGCGGCTAAGCCGCGTGGCCCAGGTACATCAGAATTGGAGTTCGTTCACACTAGTTTCACTTCTAACTCATCGGATTTAGGCAAACGAATGAGTATCGCCGCTCAAGTCACACCACATGTCAAAGTAGATCCAGACGCTGCTGACGACGACGGGACCTTTGGAGATGATGTTGCTCCGCGGAGAGGTAGTGCAAAGAGGAGTAAGGATGATGAACCGTACAGACCGAAAGGCGGCAGTTCGAAAAAGCGAAAGCGAGAAGATGGAGATAAACCCAGCAGCAGGAGTAAGAAAGCAAAACCAGCACCGGCCGTTGACGTATAGATGACTATCTTGAGCTTTTTGTTCGGACGATCAAATCATAACAAGGCAAGAGGTGCAAAGCGACATAGGGTTGAACTTGCAGATTGCCAACAACCACAAGCAATTTCAATTGGAATAGCACTGGCTCAGACTCCATTTGCTCTGCCACGCAGTTGCAGGAGAATCTACTCAAGCTGCTTCGCTACATTCAGCTCCGGGAGGATGCAGGCCATTATTGTTGCTATTGAGCTTGCCATATTCTAAGGCGGATTTTAAAATTCTCCGTAGGTTGGCGAAGTAGCCGGAAAATGCACCGATCTTGGTAAGCTTCTTTTCTACTCGATTTTTCAGTGATATTTATGCAGACGTTGACGGTAATAGAAACGGTTCTACGATTAGAAGGACAGTCTACATTTGTAGTTTGCATGCTTCCTTCACCCGGCAGCTATCGAAATGGACTCAATTGTAAATGCTTCTATCATGATTGAGCCGAGCTTCGAGCGATCCTGAGCGGCCGGGACTTGACAGAGCGGACCTACAGCACAGGTCTAAGCGGACCGCTGATAGTTTCTTGCACTTCTCATGGGCAGAGAAGGAAATGACATCAAATTCGTCATACAATGTTACATCCTTGACCTACGTGTTGTCCATTCTAAAGCTGGCAGGATTAAGAGCAGCAGCATACATCACAAGCGTTATAGGTACCAAATCCTTCTCCGAATTAAGGGCCGCCTCTGCTTTGGCCTTGCTTGGGTCTGGTACTGCTCCAGTGCTCTCCCACGCGTCGAGTATTGTTTTCGCCATGTCATCCCATTGTGCTCCCTCAGCACCACATCTTAAACCCAGCACAGTCCCAAACTCTCGAAAAGCTAATCGTCTCTTCACACTGGCATTGAAGTAACCCCTCTCGAATAGCCTTGTCGTGTCTCTCTTTGCGGCTTCCAGCAGACTCTCACTCCATTCCTCCTTTTCTGCACCTCTACCAGAGCCAAAGAAATGGCTCGTCCACATCGTCATGCCCAAATCAAGCGGATCATCGCTCCGATACCCACGCCACTTCGTCTCCACAATCCGCCGATACTCCTCAATCTCCCTCTCTAGCACCTTCGACTCCGGCCCATCGCTCCTCTGCAGTAGCCGGTACACGACATACCCATCAATGGGATCCAAATTGCCCTCGCTGCGCACAAGCGGCACGCTCAAGTCCACACTAACCTTCCAATACATGCGCGGCCGGGGCCCATCGCGGTCGTACACGAACGCAGGGTGCACAGCCCGAGCAAGCTGCACGGCGAGGGCATTGTAGCGCGGGTCGGCGGCGGCCGCGCCCAGTCGGTTCAGCGCATACATCCACAGCGTTAGGTAGTGATGGTACTGGCCGTCGCCGTCGGGCCCGCCCGCCGCGTCCTTGCCGATGCGCAGGCCGCCCGCCAGCGGCGCCGCGTCCGTGGCTCCGCGCAGCCACGAGGACCCGGAGCGTGTGCGGCCGAGTGTCGTGTGCACGGCGTCGACCAGCGCGCGCGCCAACGAGAGGTAGTGTGGGTTGCTGGTCGCGCGGAAGAGCGTGATGAAGTTCAGCACCCCGAAGGCGTCTGTCCACAGGTAGCGGCCCTTGTGGCCTGCTGAGGCTGGCGGTGGGGTCCACGGCTCGTCGGAGGGTGAGGTGGGATAGCGATATACGATTTGCATGGCCTCAGCGAACTTGTCCATGGGCGGAGGAAGTGCGCTCGACATTTTGGAGAATTGTGAGACTAGTCTGGCGGCGCTGATGGTGATTTTGTTTCTGATGTACATTCAAACCCTTCGAGTTCCCAAGCTCTTTTCATTCTCGATATCTACAATTTGCGCAATGGCTTTGCTGCTGTGAGGTGATCGAGGAGCTGTTGCTCACTCCACGTCATGCCAGGGTCCGAATGTAGCGCTGGGTGCGAGGCTGAAATCTGGGGGATTAAAGAGCTGGAAGGCAGTTTGAGTCCTCTCTATCCATTAATTCGCGGTTTTCTAGTAATTTAACTTCCCTCATCATTGGATTCTCTAGACTACATTGTCGCCGCGTTCCTGATTTCAAAGTACATGCTTTGGTCCACGTGTATCATCCAAAGGAGGACCATTATGAAGAACAGACGAGTGTCTCCCTCTTTGAATTAGTCTAAGCTTGGTATATTCTATCATAGCTTCGGTCCTTTCTCTCCGATAATATTGAGGAACGCAGTATGAACCTGCTCGGTCAAGTCACCGGCTTGTAGTGACCGGCCCTTCTCTTTGAATGCTAATCTAGAGCATTCTCTTGTGACAGCACTGCCACCGTAAGCTGCTAAGGCCAAAAGTTCAGTTGGACTCAAATCATTCTCATGATCCCATAGCCGGTCCAGGTATGCCTTTCTCCACGCCAACATTGTACCCAGCGCACCCGTCAGTGTATCTCCTTGACCACCACTTCGCTTTAGCCCTCCTTCGCCATCACTAATGTACGTATGCTCTCCATTTGAAATGTAGTCCTTTGCTCCTTTTTGTATGATGGTGACACCTCCAAATGCCTTTGCTAGCGTGGCACACAATTTCTCGGGGTCACCTTTGCTGATGTCTACGCCCTTGCTCTTTGCCAGTCTCCCAAACTCCACCACGTTGGGCGTTAATATACACTCCCTGTAACCTTGTACCAGTTCAGGTCTCGTCTGCGCAAGCATTAAGCCGTCAGCGTCAAGCACGAACGGAATATTCTGCTTGCGGGCTTCTTGTATCACTCTTGCGCACGTCTCTTGCATTGTCTCATCACGGCCTAGGCCTGGTCCGATGACTAGAACGTGAATGCGCGACAGCATAGAGAGGACTTGTTTGGAGATGGAGTCTAGGGATTCGGTCGAGGTGAGGTTTTTGGACTGGCGCATATATGGATGCACCATGAGGTTTGGAGAGTAGGTTTTAATGACGGCGCCGGCGCCTGGTTCGCAGATAACATGACTCTGGGAGAATTGACGTTAGATATGCTATAGATCTTGAGTTATACGTTCAAGGGAGAGTTACCATATCGCAACCGAGCTTCGCCGATGCCATTGCGGAGAAGTATGGAGCTCCCGTGTAGTCTTCGCTTCCACCTATGACTGCCACTCGCCCGAGTTGACCTGAAGGCATATATTAGGACTAATCGTTACAGAATTTTCACCTACGTGCTGTAGATTGACCTTTGTGGAAGCTCTCGAGCATTGGTGGCACCATTTTGTGGACCTTAGCAAGAATCTCCTTCCTCGACGCCGAGGCCATTGCAAATAAAGGAGTGACTGCGAAGTCAAAGGTTAAGAAAACAGAATAATGGAAAGATCGGATTGGGACTGGATTTGAACTGGAATGCTGCGCTGAGTGAAAGGTATCGGCAATTCCATGTCGGGGTAGCCAGTGTTTATATACGAAGTCCAAATCAGCCACCCGCACGAGCAAGACGTCATGAAAGGCTGTGGCGCTAAAACTGCAATGCACAACTCAACGGTTTTGGCCTGCATAGAAGCCGTACGGAGTATATGTGAGTCTCTGTTTTCGGCCGTGTGAAGACGAGACGAAATCACAGTTGATTCTAAACAGTAAATAGCTGAGTGCCATGGGAGTTGAGAAGTCTGGGACCTAAATCATGCTCGTCAGAAAGCTTGCTTCCCAACCATCCAAAGTGTACCTCGATGTTTCATAGCCCAAACAGTTCGAGAAACTCGTACACCACTCAACGACAACATATATTGTATTTGACTCATTACGAAACGACAGAGCGGCCGTTCAGACCTATATAGAAACCTATTGATAAAACCAAGTTCACAAACGCCCTTTGTTCAGGACCGATACACACGTCCTTCGTTAATTTAGGCATACACGGCCAGCCCAAGCGAGGCGTAAGGTGCGGTGGGTGGCTTCTGCTGCCGGGCCGAGCTGGGGATCCCTACACCAATTTCCACGCGACAGCCCATACCACCGACGCGACAACTTTTCAACTTCACACTCTAGTATGATTACCTAGCATCACTCTTTTTGCATACACAAACAACCAAGATAAAAACAAACGAGGTGGGCGGGCTTGCGCCACAGCCGTCAAGATGTCTGCTCCCGGAGGAAACATCAAGGTGGTGGTGCGGGTTCGACCATTCAACAACAGAGGTATATCGCGAATGCGCGGCGTCGGCCATGACTTCAGGCTGCTTGCTAACCGGTGCCAGAACTCGACCGCAAGGCAAAATGTATCGTCCAGATGCAAGACAATCAAACCGTTCTCGTGCCGCCCACCACCGTAGATCCAAAGTCCAAAAGCGCAAAGGCAGCACTTGAAGGCACGAAGACGTTTGCCTTCGATCGCAGTTACTGGTCATTCAATCGGAGCGATTCACACTTCGCAGGACAAGAGAACCTCTTTGCAGATTTGGGTCAACCACTGCTTGACAATGCCTTCAAGGGATACAACAACTGCATCTTCGCTTACGGTCAGACCGGCTCCGGCAAATCATATTCGATGATGGGCTATGGTGAAGAGCATGGAGTCATTCCCAGAATCTGCAGGGAAATGTTCGAAAGAATTGATGACATAAATGACAAAAACTTGACATCCACGGTTGAAGTCTCATATCTCGAAATCTACAACGAACGCGTCCGCGATTTGCTGAACCCGTCGAGCAAGGGTAATCTCAGAGTCAGAGAACATCCTTCGACGGGTCCATATGTCGAAGACCTTGCAAAGCTGGTGGTACGCTCATTCGCCGAGATTGAAAACTTGATGGACGAAGGAAATAAAGCACGAACCGTCGCCGCAACAAACATGAACGAGACATCCAGTCGATCCCATGCCGTTTTCACTTTGACTCTCACCCAAAAACGACATGATGTCGAGACGAATATGGACACGGAAAAGGTCGCTAAGATTAGCCTTGTTGACTTGGCTGGTTCGGAACGAGCGACTTCGACCGGTGCGACAGGTGCAAGGTTGAAGGAAGGAGCAGAAATCAACAGATCACTTTCAACCCTCGGACGTGTCATCGCTGCATTAGCTGATCGATCATCAGGCAAAGCAACAAAGAGTGCCCAGGTTCCTTACCGTGACTCTGTTCTCACTTGGCTACTCAAAGATTCCTTGGGAGGCAACAGCCTTACGGCAATGATAGCGGCCATATCTCCTGCTGATATCAACTTCGAAGAGACCCTATCGACGCTGCGATATGCTGATTCCGCGAAGCGTATCAAGAACCATGCTGTTGTCAACGAAGATCCAAACGCTCGCATGATCAGAGAACTCAAGGAAGAACTTGCCCAACTTCGAGCGAAGCTCAGCGGGGGAGCTGGCACATTTGGTGCAGCAGCAGAGGAACAGTACGCGCCGGGAACTCCCCTAGACCAGCAGATGGTTTCGATCACGCAAGCCGATGGAACCATCAAGAGAGTCTCGAAGGCCGAGATCATGGAACAACTCAGTCAGTCAGAAAAGTTGTACAAGGACTTAAACCAAACCTGGGAAGAGAAGCTCCTCAAAACCGAGCAAATCCACAAAGAACGAGAAGCAGCTTTGGAAGAGCTTGGAATCAGTATCGAAAAAGGCTTCATTGGAATGTCAACGCCTAAAAAGATGCCTCATCTTGTCAATCTCAGTGACGATCCTCTTTTGGAAGGTTGTCTTGTTTACAACCTGAAACCTGGCACTACTACTGTTGGCAATGTGGAAACAGACACAACCGCAGAGATTCGGTTGAATGGCACAAAGATTTTGCGGGAACATTGC
>Ga0335073_10013507_pt1 | contig 11445 bp, 9 predicted proteins | sample Lox_Sample_22_FD_207093 | JGI IMG/M metagenome (GOLD analysis project Ga0335073, IMG submission 207093) | Soil microbial communities from Loxahatchee National Wildlife Refuge, Florida, United States - Lox_Sample_2.2 | ecosystem: Environmental > Terrestrial > Soil > Wetlands | place: USA: Florida... | reverse complement strand
CGGATTCCAATTTCCTCAACATCGGTGAGCGCACTAACGTGGCCGGTTCGCCGAAGTTTGCCCAACTCATCAAGGCCGGCGATTTTGAAGGCGCACTGACGGTCGCGCGGCAGCAGGTTGAGAACGGGGCCCAGGTGATCGATGTCTGCATGGATGAGGGGATGATTGACGGCGTGGCGGCCATGACGCGCTTCCTCAACCTGGTCGCTTCCGAACCGGATATTTGCCGGGTGCCCGTGATGGTGGACTCCTCGAAATGGGAGGTCATCGAGGCGGGTTTGAAATGCCTCCAGGGCAAAGGCATCGTCAATTCCATTTCGCTCAAGGAAGGCGAGGCAAAGTTTCTGCACCAGGCCGGTCTGGTCCGCCGTTACGGTGCGGCCGTGGTGGTGATGGCATTCGACGAGCACGGCCAGGCCGACACCTTTGAGCGGCGCATCGCCGTTTGTCAGCGCGCCTACGACCTGTTGGTGGAGCAAACCGGGTTTCCGCCCCAGGACATCATTTTCGATCCGAACGTGCTCACCGTCGGCACGGGCATGGAAGAACACGCGAATTATGCAGTGGATTTCATCCGGGCGACCCAATGGATCAAGGAACATCTGCCGCGGGCCAAGGTCAGCGGCGGCATCAGCAACGTTTCATTTTCCTTCCGCGGCAATAACGCGGTGCGCGAGGCGATGCATTCGGCGTTTTTGTATCACGCCATCAAGGCGGGGCTGGACATGGGCATTGTCAATGCCGGCCAGCTCGCCGTTTATGACGAAGTCCCGAAAGACCTGCTCGAACTGGTCGAAGACGTGCTGCTGAACCGGCGGCCCGATGCCACCGAGCGACTCACTAGATTCGCCGAATCGGTCAAGCAGAAAGACAGGACCGAGGCGGTCACGGACGAATGGCGACGTGGCACGGTCGAGGAGCGGCTCGAACACGCGCTGGTCAAAGGCATCACCGATTTCATCGAGGCCGATGCCGAGGAGGCGCGGCGGAAATACGGCCGTCCGCTGGCGGTCATTGAAGGGCCGTTGATGGCCGGCATGAATGTGGTCGGTGATTTGTTCGGCTCCGGCCGGATGTTTTTGCCACAGGTTGTTAAATCCGCGCGGGTGATGAAAAAGGCGGTGGCCTATCTGCAACCGTTCATGGAGGCGGAAAAAAAGGCCGCCGGCGGGGCCTCTCGGAACGCCGGCAAGGTCCTTCTGGCCACGGTGAAGGGCGACGTGCATGACATCGGCAAGAACATCGTCGGTGTCGTGCTCGCCTGTAATAATTACGAAGTCATTGATCTCGGCGTCATGACGCCATGCGAAAAAATCATCGGCACGGCGCTCGAACAGCATGTTGACATCATCGGCCTCAGTGGGCTGATTACGCCGTCGCTGGACGAGATGGCGCATGTGGCGCGGGAGCTGGACCGGCAAGGGTTGAAACTGCCATTGCTGATTGGCGGCGCGACGACGAGCAAAGCGCATACGGCGGTCAAAATTGCGCCGGGTTACCGGGAACCGGTGGTCCATGTCCTGGACGCTTCACGGGCCGTGCCGGTGGTCAGCACTCTGATCAATGCCGTACAGAAACCAGGATTTGTGGCGCAGGTGCGCGAAGAATATGAGCGGGTGCGCGCCCAACACACCGGTCAGCGCGCCAGGCTGGTTTCCCTTGAATCCGCCCGGGCCAACGCGCCGCGACTGAATTTTGACGATTTGCCAAAGCCGGAAGTTACGGGCGTGCGGATTCTCTCCTTCGAGGCCGCCGGCGATTCAGGCCGGCGGCTGCCGGTTGCATTGGGAGAGCTGGTGCCGTTCATTGACTGGACGCCGTTCTTTCACACGTGGGAATTGCGCGGGGTTTATCCGAAGATTTTAGAGCACGAGCGACACGGCGAGGAGGCGCGGAAGCTCTTCAGCGACGCACAGAAACTCCTGGAGAAAATTGTATCGTGGCAGTCACTGCAGCCGCGCGGCGTATATGGTTTATTTCCCGCCAACCGGATTGGCGACGACGTGGAACTTTACACGGACGAATCGCGCGCCACAGTGCTCACCACGTTTCATTTTCTGCGCCAGCAAATCGAGAAGACGGACGGCACACCGAACTGGTGTCTGGCGGATTTTGTGGCGCCGAAACCGGTAAAGGCGGTCTATGACCGTCGTACTTCAGATGGCGACACCCATGGAGCGCCGCTACGGGATTACATCGGCGCCTTTGCCGTCACCAGCGGACACGGTTTGAAGGAACTGGTGGAAAAGTTCAAGGCCGACCATGACGACTATAACGCCATCATGGCGGAGGCGCTGGCGGATCGCCTGGCCGAAGCCTTTGCGGAATTTCTGCACAAACGCGTCCGCGAAGATTGGGTTTACGGCCGGAACGAAGGTCTTACGAACGACGATTTGATTGCAGAAAAATACCGCGGCATCCGACCGGCGGCGGGTTATCCAGCCTGTCCCGACCACACCGAGAAGCAAATTCTCTGGAAGCTGCTTGATGTGGAGAAGAACGCCGGGATGCGGCTCACGGAAAGTTGTGCGATGTGGCCGGGCAGTTCGGTGAGCGGACTTCATTTCGCCCATCCGGAGTCCAGATATTTCGCCGTCGGCAAACTCGGCCGCGACCAGGTGATTGATTATCATCTGCGCAAGGGCATGACCTTGCAGGAAGTCGAACGGTGGCTGGGGCCCTGGTTGAACTATGAACCGCCAGGCGTTGCGCCGGGGGCGCCTGTTTCCTGCGCCTGCGGCCTTCCGCATTGATAAAAAGCTCGACGGCGGGGGGCTTTGGGTTTATAAAAACACATAGTCAGCAAAAGGAAAGTCATGGAACCTACTCCGCAAGCCGTCAAAATGATGCCGGTGGATTCGGATTTGTTCGAAGCCGTCGGCTACATCCCCAGGAACCGCCAACTCTACATCAAATTCCGAAATTCGCCGGCGCTTTGTTTCGACAACGTGCCGGGCTTCCGTTACGAAAGCCTGCTGTCGGCGCCGCGCAAGGACGCCTATTACCGGACGTTTATCAAGGACCGGTTTCTAACCAAACCCGTCCAGTTGCCGACGCCAACCTGAGTTAAAGCGGGACTTGTTTTTCGCACAATCCGGCCTAAATTGAAGGCATGAAGCAGGACGTTGTGCCAGTTCAGATTCGCGGAATCATCCCGGCCAACAGCGGTTGCGCGCTCTTTGTCGGCAATGACGAGAAGGTTTTCGTCATCAACGTCGAGCCGCAAATGGGGGCGGTGATCGGCATGTTTCTGCGCCAAACCCCGAAAGAACGGCCCCTCACCCACGATCTGATCAACCGGATGTTTCAAGGTTTCGGCATCACGGTGGAACGCGTGGTTATCACCGATTTGAAAAATTCGACCTACTTCGCACGGCTGATTCTCCAGCAGCAAAATGAACTGGCACGGAAGATCGTGGAACTCGACGCGCGCCCCAGCGATTGCCTGGCCCTGGCTGCTGCGCAGAAAAAGCCGATTTTTGTGGCCGCCTCCCTCTTCGAACAGGTCGAGGACATGAGCGAAGTGCTGAATAAAATCAACGAAACCGGGAGCGAAGCGGAGTAAAATGTCCGCCGCCCAGACTTCATCGCCGGCTCTCATTTGTGGTGACGATGAGTTCGCCGTAAAGCAGCGCGCCCGGCAGCTCTACCAGCAGTGGGGTGATGAAATCGGAGGCATGGACCATGAAATCATCGAGGCCACCGCGGCCAACGGCGGCGAAGCGTTGACCGCCCTCGTCCGGTTGCGCGAAGCGCTGCAAACCCTGCCCTTCTTTGGCACGGGCAAGGTCATCTGGCTGCGCGACTGCAATTTTCTCGGCGATGAACGCACCGCCTCTGCCCAGCCGGTCACCCAATCGCTGGGCGAGCTGGCGGAGGAACTGAAACAATTCGCATGGGAGCGCAACCGCGGCATCCGGTTATTAATCAGCGCGGGCAAGGTGGACAAGCGCAAGACCTTTTTCAAAACGCTCGACAAAATCGGTTCGGTGGAAACCTTTGCCGGCTGGTCGGCGGATGACCGCGATTGGGTGGAGCGTGCGGAAGTTGCGGCCCAGGCAAGCCTGCGGGAGCGGGGAAAGGAGATTTCTCCAGAGGCCCTGGCCGAATTGGTAAATCGCGTCGGGCCCAATCCCCGCCAGCTGGACAACGAGGTTGAAAAACTGAGTTTGTATGCGAGCGGGCGGAAACAGATTGAGGCCGGTGACGTTAATTCAGTCTGCATCCGGAACAAAACGGCGCGGGCCTTTGCCCTGGGCGATGCCCTGGGCGACCGGGATTTGCCCCGTTTGTTGCGCCGGCTGGACGAGGAATTATGGGAAGTAAAGCTGGATCCCCACAAATCGGAAATTGGTTTGTTGTATGGCCTGCTGAGTAAAGTACGCGCGATGTTATTGTTGAAGGAGATGCTGCGGGAGGGCTGGATCAAGCCGGAGGTGGATTACAACCGTTTCAAGGCCCAACTCCAGCGCGTGCCGACGGAGCGGCTGCCCGAGGACCGGCGTTATAATCCGCTGGCATTGAATCCCTACGTGCTTTTCAAGGCGTTGCCGCAGGTCCGGCGCTATTCCGAAGCGGAACTGGTACGGACGATGGATTTGTTGTTGCGGTGCAACCAGCGATTGGTGTCCAGCGGCCTCGACGAAACGCTGGTGTTGCAACAAACCCTGGTGCAGATTATCACGCCGCGGGCCGCAGCCGCGGCGTAAAAAAAGGAACTTTGGAAAATGGCGACACCAGTGGCAAAAATGTTAGTGCTGGCATGCAAGGATTTCGTCTGCGTGAAAATTGCGGGCCGCGCGAATTTTACCTACGGCCCTGATTTCAAAACACTGCTCACCGAACTCGTCCGCAAGGGTTACCGCCATTTCATCATTGACCTGTCGGAATGCGCGCTGATGGACAGCACCTTCCTTGGCATCCTGGCCGGCTTCGGCTTGAAGCTGAACCAGTCGAGCGGGCAGAACAATCACGGTGTTGAATTGCTGAACCCGAACTCGCGGATAACGGACCTGCTCGAAAATCTGGGTGCGTTGCACCTTTTCAAGGTCAGCACCGGAACCCTGCAGTTACCCGGGGATGTCCAGATGCGGACGCCGGAATCGGCAAGTCCAACGCGCCAGCAAATGACGCGCACCTGTCTCGAAGCGCACCAGTCGCTGATGGAAGCAAACCCCGATAACGTTTTGCGTTTCAAGGATGTGACCCGGTTTTTGGCGGAAGACTTGAAGAACCTCGAAAAGTCTCCTTAACGGCACATGGCTTGCTATGTTGTCCGTTGATTGTCAACCACAAGCCTTGTTTGCGTTATGAAAATTGACCGGCGAATTTTAACACTTTTAATCATCGCCTTGTTGTCTGTCCCGCCGACTTTAAGCCGCGCGCAAGAGGACTCCTCGGACACGAACATGTCCGACAGCGATCAGAATGCCGTGCCGTCCGACAGCGGCACCAACGCACCGCTCAAAGAGCTGATGCTCAAAAGTGATCAGGTTACCAACACCGTTGGCATGGTTTTAAAGAAAGTTTCGCCGACCTTTTGGGCCGGCATGTATGAGGTAACGCAAGCGTCGTACCAAAAAGTGATGGGCAGCAATCCCAGCGCTTTTCAAGGCGGAGACCATCCGGTGGATTCAGTGACCTGGAACGATGCGATGGCCTTCTGCACAAAACTGACCGAAAAGGAACAAAAGGCCGGTGAACTGCCAAAAGATTTCGTTTATACCCTGCCGACCCAGGCCCAATGGGAGCAACTGGCGGATGACACCCCGGCGAGGGATGCGGTGATGAGCCTGAGCATGCCGCGCCGTTCTTCCACCGAGGCGGTGGGCAGTCTGGCGCCAAACAGTCTGGGTCTTTACGATACGCGCGGCAACGTCATGGAATGGTGCCTGGATCCGCAGGACAAACCTTATCGTGTTTTGCGCGGGGGAGCCTGGGACACCTATATTGACATCAACGCCCGGCCCGAATTCCGCGAGTACTCAGCCCCCGACAAAACGAAAAATGATTATGGTTTCCGCGTCGTACTGGAACCGAAGTGATTGATTTGAAATTGCGCAAAACAAGGTAGCGGCGCCCGATGAGCTCTGGCGGTCGCAGACCGCCACGGGAGCCAGAATCAACAAACATCAAACCGGCGCGGGCGCGGGCGTTCCGAGCCCGGGCAGTTTGGGCGGCGCTGGTTTGGGCGGGGTTTCGGGCAGCGGCGTACCCGCCGGCGCGCCCATCAGCGCCCCGCCTGGCGGCTTGGGCGGCGGCGGCGTAAACTTGCCGGTCTTGATAATTTCCTCGACCTGCGCCCGATCGAGCGTTTCATGCTCAAGCAGCGCGTTGGCGATTAATTCGAGCTTGTCGCGATTGGTCAAAATAATGTCCTGCGCCCGCTTGTAACCTTCGTCAATGATGCGCTTGATTTCCTCGTCAATTTCGCTCGCCTTGATTTCACTGTAAACCTTTGTCCGCGCCATTTCGCGCCCCAGGAAGACGTATTCGTCGTCGTTGCCGTATTGCACCATACCCAGTTTGTCGCTCATGCCATATTGGCAAACCATGGCGCGTGCCAGATTCGTCGCCTGCTGAATGTCCATGGCGGCGCCGGTCGAAATGTCGCCCGAAACAATTTCCTCGGCGATGCGTCCGGCCATTGTGACAGCCACGTCATCGAGCATTTCCTTGCGGCGCCTGTTTAAAATGTCCTTTTCCGGCAGTTGCATGGTTGAGCCCAATGATTGGCCGCGCGGAATGATGGTGACCTTGTGCAGGGGATGAGTGTGTTCCAGCATCATGTTCACCAGCGCGTGTCCCGCTTCATGCCAGGCGGTGCATTTCTTTTCCTCGGCGGTCATGGCCAGACTGCGGCGTTCGCGGCCCCAACGGACCTTGTCGCGCGCTTCCTCCAATTCTTCCATGCCGACGGCCTTTTTGTTCAGGCGCGCCGCCAGGAGCGCGGCCTCGTTCAACAAATTCGCCAGTTCGGCGCCGGAATAGCCCGGCGTGCCGCGTGCGATGATGGACAAATCCGCTTCCGGGGCGAGTTTCACGTTTTTGGCGTGCACCTTCAAAATCGCCTCACGCCCGCGCACATCGGGCAGGTTGACCACCACCTGCCGGTCGAAACGACCCGGACGCAGCAACGCCGGATCGAGCACGTCCGGCCGGTTGGTCGCGGCGATGATGATGATGCCTTCCTGCGTGTCAAAACCGTCCATCTCCACGAGCAGCGCGTTGAGGGTTTGCTCGCGCTCGTCGTTGCCGCCGCCCAAACCATGCCCGCGGCTGCGCCCGACCGCGTCAATTTCGTCAATGAACACCAGGCATGGCGTATTGCGACGCGCCTGTTCAAACATGTCGCGCACCCGGCTCGCGCCGACGCCGACGAACATTTCGACAAAGTCTGAGCCACTGATGCTGAAGAACGACGCATCCGCCTCGCCGGCAATGGCCTTGGCCAGGAGTGTTTTGCCCGTGCCGGGCGGTCCCACCATCAGCACACCCTTGGGGATGCGGCCACCGAGTTTCTGGAATTTTTTCGGGTCTTTCAGGAATTCCACCAGTTCGGAAACTTCCTCGATGGCTTCCTCAATGCCGGCCACGTCCTTGAAGGTCGTCTTGTTGCGGTCCTTGGCCAGCATCCGGGCCTTGCTTTTGCCAAAACTCAGCGCGCCTTTGCCGGCAATTTTGATCTGGCGGATGAAGAAGAACCAAAACAGAATGCCAATCAGCAAAAACGGCGCAATGCCCCATACCACGCTCATCAACATTGTATTGGGCTGACTCGCGTCTATCTTGTCCGAGGCGAACAACTGGTCCTGCTTGGCCTGGGTCAAATAGGCGTTTTTAACTACAAACGGCACTCCCACTTTTTTGCCGTCCTTGTCGGTCTGGTAATACTGTCCGGTGATTTCCGTCAAGGGCGCCGTTTGCGGATTAAAACTGATCGTTGCTTGAGCGATTAAATTCGACTGGAACAACTTGAAAAATTCGGCCTGCGACAACGTGCCGGCCTCGGTCGTCATGTGGTTTTTCAACAACATCAGCGCCGCGATGCTGCCAATGATGGCAATCCATGCCACCCACGTTGTCGGTGGCAGTTTAAACCCGCCCGGCGGCTTTTTTTGGCCGCGGTCGTTGTCTTTGTTTTGATCTTCGCCGAACATACTTGATAATGTTCACTTAAATTAACATGCCACTTCCACCTCCGCAATGCGCGAATTCGCTTTTCCCTCCAACGTCAGAATGAATCTGTTATAATGGCAATATGCGCATTGGTTCGCTGACGTTAACGTCCAATTTGTTCCTGTCGCCGCTGGCGGGTTATACCAACCTGCCTTTCCGCCTGGTGGTGCGCGAAATTGGCGGCGTCGGCCTCTGCACCACCGATTTGGTCAACGCGCGTTCGCTCCTCGAAAAGAATCCCAAAGCGTTCAAGCTGGTCGAAACCCACCCTAGCGATTCGCCGCTGGCGATCCAGCTTTTCGGGTCGGTTCCGGAGGAAATGCGCGACGCAGCCCAAATGCTCGAGGCGCGCGGCGCAGCCGCCGTTGACATCAATATGGGCTGCCCGGTCCGCAAGGTCTGCAATGTCGGCGGCGGTTCGGCCATGATGACCGGGTTGAACAAGACCGCCGCGCTCGTTCGCGGCATGGTCAGCGCCGTCAAAATTCCGGTCACGGCCAAAATGCGGCTGGGCTGGGACGACCAGAACATTACCGCGCCGGACCTGGCGCGCGCGCTCGAGGACGCCGGGGTTGCCGCGATTTTTGTTCATGGCCGGACGCGCCAACAGGGTTTCGGCGGCACGGTGAACCTGATGGGCATCCGCAAGGTCGTTGCCGCCGTGAAACAGGTTCCCGTCATTGGCAACGGCGACATCATTACGCCGTCAGCGGCAAAAAAGATGTTCGACGAAACCGGCTGTGCCGGTGTGAGCATCGGCCGCGGCGCTTTTTACAACCCCTGGATCTTCCAGCACACGCTGTACTATCTAAAAAACACCTCCCCCGCCCCGCGGGAAACGAGCGGGGCGAAGGAGAAGAATCTTGCCGCCCCGGCGGATGTCAAACTTCTTCCTGAACCGTCGTTTGCCGAGCGGATCCGCGTGATGTGTCGGCATCTGGACCTGATGATCGAAGTTTTTGGCGAATCACTTGGCTGCCGGATGTTCCGCAAGGTCGCACCCTGGTATTCCCGGCGTTTCGGTCCCTGCCATGAATTCAACAAGCGTGTCGTGCAAATTTCCACGCGCGCTGAATTCCACAATGTGCTGGAACATTATATCCACTGGCGGCGGCAGTTCCTTGACGACCAGGGTGAACTGCTGCCGCGTTTCCAACCATCACCGATGATCGCGTCGTTCATGCGCGCCGAACCGGCTGTTGTTCAACGCGAACAAGTCTCCGTGCCGAAAGGACCGGTGGAGGTGTGGTGATTGAAACGGAGGCACTGCGAACCGGACGGCCTCGCGGCGCCGATGATTTACAGTTGATAAATTCCGTCCACCGGATTCTCATTGTTATGGCATGAAGACTCGGGATCATCATTACCCCCTTTACCCTTTGGCCTTGTTCCTTTCCGTCAGCACGACCGTTCTTGGCGCCGGACCGATTTTCAACATCCTGGATTATGGTGCACGCAAAGACAGTTCGGCCCATTCGACGGAAGCGATTCGTTCCGCCATCCAGGCGGCCAATGCCGCCGGGGGTGGCATCGTTTGCATTCCACCGGGGACTTATATCACCGGCCCGATTGAATTGACCAATGATCTCGTGCTGGAGATCGAGGCGGGCGCCACACTCCAGTTTCCGGCCACCCGGCTTCCTTTCACAGCCGGCCGCGAGCAAGGCATCGAATGCCTCACACCGGTTCCGCTGATCGGCGGTCGGCATTTGCACAATGTCAGCATCACGGGCCGCGGTACCTGACCACCGACAACGCCGCGTGGCTCAACCTGATGCCACGGATCAATGCCTCGGAAACCGACATCGGGACAGCCTTCGGCACCAATTGGGAACACCTGCTCCAGGATCTCGAGGTGAGAACACCGGCGCCAGCTGAAGATTATGAAAAGGCGGCGCCGGAGCTCAGGCCGTCCTTCGTCCGTTTCATGGACAGCACAAACGTTCTGGTCGAAGGCGTCCGCTTCGCCGGCTCATCCATGTGGACCATCCACCTGCTCTATACGGACAATGCGGTGGTTCGCAACGTCACGATCGAGACCTATCCCGGCGTGCACACTGACGGCATCGCCATTGATTCCAGCCGCAACGTGCGGATCTCGGATTGTTACATTGACACCGGTGACGATGGCATCGTTTTGAAATCCGGCAAGGATGCCGACGGCCGGCGGGTCAACCGGCCGACGGAAAATGTGTCCATTTCGAATTGCACCGTACACCATGCACATGGCGCGGTCACCCTGGGGAGCGAGATCTCCGGCGGCATTCGCAATGTGGTCGCGGACAATATCACCTGTGATGGAACCCAAATCGGCATTCGCATCAAGAGCCGGCGCGGGCGTGGCGGCGTGGTTGAAGACGTCCGGTTCGACAATTGGATGATGGAAAACGTCGGCATCGGGATCAACATCACCAGCTACTACCTCATGGAAGGGGAAACCAAAACCTCCGTGGAACCGGTTTCGGCACGAACGCCGGTGTTCCGCAACATCGCCATCAGCCACGTGACCATGGATCGTGCGCGAACGGCGATTGATGTTAAAGGATTGCCGGAAATGCCGATTTATGGATTGCGCATCAGCGATGTCATAGCCTCGGCGAAAACCGGAATGTTCAGCTCATTCACGGACACTTTGGAACTGCACGACGTGCAAGTCAATGCGGACACCGGCCCGGCCTTTCTGACAAAGGACTCCCGGGAATTGGAGTTGGACGGCGTTGCTTCGCGCCACCCGGTGTCAGGGGCGCCGGTTATACGGCTGGAACACTGCCAGGGTGCTGTGCTCCGCGACAGCCGGGCCTTTCCCGGTACCGGTACCTTCCTTTCCGTTGCGCCGGGTGAACTGAAAAGCGTCCTGTTTGAGGGCAACGACTGCAACGACGCGCAGAAACCGACGGATGAAGTCGTCAGCCAGTGGTCGGCCATTTCAAGTAATTGTTCAGATAGGCTGAAAATGAGGTCGGGTAAATGCTTGGTTGCTGACCGATCCCGAAAGCGGATTGCAAACGGCTACGGCGCAAGCTGAACCCACTGTGTTTGCGTTCGATATTGGAAACCATCGGCCGTCACAACGGTGGCATAGAAGGGGTGCAGTCCGGCCCACAAATTGGTGCCATTCACCTGAAAAACGGCTGAGGCTACATTGGTGGCCGTGGCCAGCAGCCCGCCGGTGCTGAACAAGGAGATCAAACTGACATCATTAGTGTTGGCGGTGACCTGAATGTGATAGGTGCCTTCCGCAGAGGCCTGATTGGTTAAGTCGAGCAG
>Ga0335073_10013504_pt1 | contig 11445 bp, 11 predicted proteins | sample Lox_Sample_22_FD_207093 | JGI IMG/M metagenome (GOLD analysis project Ga0335073, IMG submission 207093) | Soil microbial communities from Loxahatchee National Wildlife Refuge, Florida, United States - Lox_Sample_2.2 | ecosystem: Environmental > Terrestrial > Soil > Wetlands | place: USA... | reverse complement strand
CATGCGGATCGATCACACCGATCTCACGGCGCTCCTTTTCGTGCAAGGCTATCGCAACACTGAAATAGTGACGGCCTTCTGAACTCGCCCTTAACTCGGGAATACTTTGCCGCCGCAACAAAATATTTGTGGAGCGGGGAACAAAGGAGTCCACCGAGGTCTTCTAGATCAGGACAACCTGATACAGGAGGGACCGCAAATGACCAATCGCATCCTCGCCATCGCGAGCGTGCTGGCACTTGCCAGCGCGCCTCTGGCCTTTGCCCAGACCGGCACGATGGGAGCGCCTACATCGAACAGCACCGGCGGGTCGAGCGAGATGGCCGCGCCCGGCGCGTCGGGTGCAACCGGCGCATCCGGCTCGATGAACGAGCCGGGCTCGGAAAACGGCACAGGATCGCAGAACACCGGGGCCTTCCATCCCTATACCGGCAACGGGACCGGCATCGGCAACGGCAACAGCGCCAACCCGTGTTCACCATCCGCGTCCGGAAGCTTGTCGCCCGGCGAGACCAACCCTGGCTCCAATTGCGGGTCGACGATATCGCCCGGCACGCCAGCCAACCCGACCGAGCACGAGTGACGCAGCCCTGTCGCAGGCGGTGCGCGATCTGTCGCGCCGCCTGCGATCCGTCATGCATGAGGACGACGCCATGACACATCGCAGTCTCGCCATCGCCGCGGCGGTGGCCCTGGCGGCCGCCGCACCGGCGGCCTTCGCTCAATCCGGCCCCATCGGAACGGGCTCGATGAGCTCGCCCACTCAGACCGGGACGTCGGGCACCTATGCCGCGCCCGGCACGCAGCCCAATTCCGAGAATACCGAGATGTCTCATCCCGGCACCGGGAATGCCGCCGATCCGTGCGCGCCGACGCCCAACATGCCATCAGCCGGTCAGCAGGTTCCCGGCTCGTCGAAATGCAGCGACACCACCTCACCCCAACAGGGGCCAGGCGGCGCAAACCCTGGCTAAGGATTGATTAGGCTTGTGCCGCCCGGCAGCGTCCGCAAGACAGCGTTGCCGGTCGGTGCGGCCTAACTTTCGTCGAGCTTCAACGCGACGAAGCGCAGATCGCCCTGGCGATCGACCAATAGCAACACCGACTTGCGGCCGGATTTCTTCGCCTGATCGACAAGGTCGTTGATCTGGCTCGCGCTTTTCACGTCCTCTTGCGCCACTTCGACGATCATGTCGCCCGCATGGACGCCTTTGTCGGCGGCCTGGCTGTTGGCGGCGACATCGGTCACCACCACGCCCGCGGCATCATCGGCAAGCGAGAAGCGCTCGCGCAGATCGGGCGTCAGGTCCGCGAGCGAGAGGCCCAGTACCCGAACCGCGCCTTCGGGCGTCGCCGGCTTATCCGGCTTTGCGGGCAGCGACGCCTCCTGCTCGGCTTCTTTGAGCTCACCCACCTTGACGTCGAGCGGTACTTCCTTGCGCTTGCGCCACACCGTCACCTTCACGGTCTTGTCGATCGCCGTCTCGGCGACGAGACGCGGCAGGTGCCGCATGTCCGTCACCTCTTTGCCGTCGAAGGTGAGCACCACATCGCCCGGCTGAATCCCGGCGAGCTGGGCCGGACCGCCTTCCTTCACGCTGGCGACGAGGGCGCCTTTGGGCTTGTCGAGCCCCAGGCTCTCGGCGATCTCGTCGGTGACGCTCTGGATGTTGACGCCGAGCCAGCCGCGCCGCGCATGGTGATAAAGGCGGAGCTGCTCGACCACCGGCTGCGCCAGGTTTGACGGAATGGCGAACCCGATTCCGATCGAGCCGCCGGTAGGCGAAAAGATCGCCGTGTTGATGCCGATGACGTTGCCGTCCATGTCGAACATCGGACCGCCGGAATTGCCGCGATTGATAGCGGCGTCGGTCTGCAGGAAATCGTCATAGGGCCCGGCATTGATCTCGCGCGCCCGCGCCGAGAGGATGCCGGCGGTGACCGTGCCGCCGAGCCCGAACGGATTGCCGATCGCGATCACCCAGTCGCCGATCCGGGCCTGGTCGCTGTCGCCCCATTTCACCGCGACCAACGGCTTCGAGGGCTTCACCTGGAGCAAGGCCACGTCGATCTTGGTGTCGCGGCCCACCACCTCGGCCTTGAAGCTGGTGTCGTCCTGAAGCGTGACCGTGATCTCGTCCGCGTTTTCGATCACGTGATTATTGGTGACGATGAGACCGGATGGATCGATCACGAAGCCGGAGCCGAGCGACGTGGCGTGGCGCGGCAGAGCCTGGTTCAACCCTTGCCCGCCATGATTGCGGTTCAGGAAATCGTGAAAGAACTGCTCGAACGGGGAACCGGGCGGGAAGTTCGGTTCATCGGAGCCAGAGCCGGAGCCGGTATCGCCGCTGTCCTGGCCCGGCTTTAGCGTCTGGGTCGACGAGACATTGACGACCGCCGGCAACAGCCGCGCCGCCAGGTCGGCAAAACTGTCGGGCGCCGGCCGCGCAGTCGCGGCGGGCAGGGGCGCCATCGCCAGCATCGCTCCCACCACGAGGATCGCCAACAGCCGGCCGGCGCAAATGGCTCTCGTCAAGCCTGGCCGAGGCTTACACGCGAAAGCTCCACTCACGGTATGTACTCCCTGACCCCGACGGGAAGCGCCATCGGCGATATTACGGAAGTTCGCAGTCGCAAGAAAGCGCTTCCGGCATTTGCGCTGGAAATGTCACCAGCCGTGAACGACGTCGGCTCACGGCTTGTCGGCCGCCGCGGAGCTGGGCTCCCCGCCGGGCGGTTTGGCGGTCTTGGCCGAGCTCGACTGCGTCGCGGTCGTCGCGCGCGGCGCCCCGGCGGGACCGTCCTCGAGGTACCGGAAGAACGGGCTGTCCGGCGACAGGACCAGGGTCGTGCCGGGACCGCTCAGCGCGTCGCGATAGGCCTGGAGCGAGCGGTAGAAACTATAGAAATCCACGTCCTTGCCATAGGCGTCGGCCGAGATTTTGATGGAATCCGCATCGCCCTGGCCGCGCAGGATCTGCGACTGTTTTTGGGCGTCGGCGATGATCTCGATGCGTTGGCGGTCGGCATCGGCGCGGATCGTCTGGGCCTGGCGCGCGCCTTCGGCCCGGTACCCCGCCGCTTCGCGCTGACGTTCGGACTTCATGCGGTCATAGACTGCCTGGCTGTTTTCTTCGGGCAAGTCGGCGCGCTTGATGCGTACGTCGACTACGTCGAGGCCGAAGCCCTTGGTCTGCGTGTTCACCTCGTCGCGGATCTGCTGCATGATCTGCGCACGCCGGACCGAGATCACGTCCTGCAGCTCGATCCCGCCGATGACCCGCCGGAGCGCGCCCGTGATGATGGACGAGAGCCGCGTGCGCGCGACCAGCTCCGTCCCGAGGCTCTGATAGAACTGAAGCGGGTCGGAAATGCGGAAGCGCGCATAGGTGTCGACCACGAGCCGCTTCTGGTCCGACGCGATCACCTCCTCGGCCGGCGGCTCGAAATCGAGGATGCGGCGATCGTACTCGACCACATCCTGCCACGGCAGCTTGTAGTGCAGGCCGGGATTGTCGACGACGCGGATCGGATTGCCGAATTGCAGGACCAGCGCCTCTTCGATCTGCGAGACCTGGAAGACGCTGCTATAGAAGAGGATCAGCGCCACCACGATTGCGGCGCTGATCGTGGCGATCGCGCGCGCGCTCATTGGGCGCCTCCCCGCACCGACGTCGCGGCGCTTCCCGGCGTGTTGGACGATCCTTGCGCCTGGGGTGCCGCCGGGGGCTGCGTCAATTGCGGCAGCGGCAGATAGGGCAGCACGCCCGAGCCCGTGGCCGATTTGTCGACCAGGATCTTGCTCGTATGCTCGAGCACGCTCTGCATCGTCTCGATGTAAAGGCGCCGCGCCGTCACGTCCTGGGCCGCCTTGTAGGCGTCATAGACCGACAGGAAGCGCGCGGCGTCGCCTTGCGCGGCGAGCACGATCTGCGCGCGATAGGCCTCGGCCTCCTGCACGATGCGCGCGCCGTCGCCGTGCGCCACCGGCACGACGTTGTTGCGATAGGCCTCGGCCTCGTTGATGAGGCGCTGCTGGTCGATCTTGGCGCTTTGCACGTCGCGGAAGGCGTCGATCACCTGATCCGGCGGATCGACTCTTTGCAGCTGCACGTTGTCGATCTCGATGCCGGAGTGATAGCTGTCCAGGATCTGCTGCAACAGCGCCTGCGTGTCGGCCTCGATCTTCGGGCGCCCGCCGGTCAGCGCATTGGCGATCTCGCTGTGGCCGATGACTTCGCGCATCGCGCTTTCCGCCGCCGACTTCACCGTGCCGTCGGGATTGCGGATGTTGAAGAGATAGGCCTCGGCGTCCTTGATGACCCACAGCACGATGAAGTTGACGTCGATGATGTTCTCGTCGCCGGTCAGCATCAGCGACTCTTCCGGCAGCTCGGCGTTCCGGCCGCTCGTCGTTTCGCGGAACCCCACCTCGACGCGATTGACCCGCGTGACCTTGGGCATGATCGCCTCTTCGATCGGCTCGGGCAGGTGGTAGCCGAGGCCCGGGCTGGTGGTGCGGTTGTAAGCGCCAAAGCGCAGGACGATGCCCTGCTCGTCCGGCTCGACGCGGTAGAAGCCGCTTGCGATCCACAACACGAAGACGGCGGCGACCGCGATGACGATGCCCCTGCCGCGCCCTCTCCCGCCCGGGAAGAACCGCCGCAGCCGCTCTTGGCTCTTGCGCAGCACCTCTTCGAGGTTCGGGGGCTGCGGTGAACGTCCCCACGGGCTCTGACCGCCGCCGCCGCCCCACGGGCCGCCACCCTGATTCCACGACATTGCGTTTCCTTTCACCGCAGGCGCCGCGCGCCAGCTTGGCAGCCTGCCCAACTTCTCTCTATATGTTACAGAACAGCGAGAGGACAGTATATGAGCGTCACCGAGAACGCGGTGCTGGAAGCGCTGCGTACGGTCAAGGATCCCGAACGCGGGCAGGACATCGTGACACTCGGGATCGTGGGCGGCGTGCAGGTGCGCGAAGGCCATGTCGCCTTCGCCCTCGAAGTGCCGCGCGAGCGTGCGCCCCAGCTCGAGCCGTTGCGCAAAGCGGCGGAACAGGCGGTCGAGGCGCTGCCGGGCGTGCTGTCGGTGTCGGCGGTGCTGACGGCGGAAGCCGCACCGCGCGGTCAGCGGCGCGCGGAGGCGCGCACGCCCGCGCAGGCACAGCACGCGCAGACCCAGAAGCCGCTGGTGCCGGGCGTGCGCGCCATTGTCGCCGTTGCCTCGGGCAAAGGCGGCGTCGGCAAATCAACGACGGCGGTCAATCTCGCGCTCGCGCTCCACGCGATCGGCCACACGGTCGGCGTGCTCGACGCCGACATCTACGGGCCGTCGATGCCGCGCATGCTCGGCATTTCCGGACGCCCGCGCATGGCAGACGGCAAGCGGCTCGAGCCGATGAGCAACTATGGCATCAAGTGCATGTCGATGGGCTTCCTGGTGCCCGAGGACACGCCAATGATCTGGCGCGGGCCGATGGTGATGAGCGCGTTGCAGCAGATGCTGCGCGACGTGGATTGGGGCAATCTCGACGTCATGGTGGTGGACATGCCGCCCGGCACCGGCGACGCGCAGCTCACCATGGCGCAGCAGGTGCCGCTTGCCGGCGCGGTGATCGTGTCGACGCCGCAGGACATCGCCCTTCTCGACGCGAGGAAGGGTCTCAACATGTTCCGCAAGGTCGACGTGCCCGTGCTCGGCATCGTCGAGAATATGAGCTACTTCCTGTGCCCGCATTGCGGCGAGCGCAGCGACATCTTCAGTCACGGGGGCGCCCGGCGCGAGGCCGAGGCGCTGGGCGTTCCATTCCTGGGCGAGCTGCCGCTCGACATCGCGATCCGCGAAACCTCGGATAGCGGCCGACCGATCGTCGTCTCCGATCCCGACAGCCCGCACGCGCAGGTCTATCGCACCATCGCCGAGCGCGTCTGGGCGGCGCTCGGTCCCGGCGAGCGCGCGGCGCCGCGAATCCTGGTACAGTAGCCGGACAATAAACAAAGGGAGGCGAGGCATGAGGAGTATCGCGGCGCTCGCGGCCGCTTTTGTCATTGCCGCGACATCGGCTTCGGCCGATCCTTGGAAGATCCGCGTCGGCTGGGTCACCACGCCCACGCATCTGCAGCCCATCATCGACGAGCTGCACAACCGCCATCCCGAGCTCTTCCATCATTTCGGCAAGAGCTACGTCGCCGAAGGCGAGCGCTTCCAAGGCACGACGCCGCAGATCCAGGCGCTCGCCATCAAGGAGGTCGAGGTCGCATCGTTCGGGCCCGAAGCGCTGGCGCTCGCGGTGAACAACGCGCATCTCGACGTGCGGGCGATCGCCGACGTGTTTCAGGACGGCGTCCCCGGCTATGGCACGGTCACCTATGTGGTCAAGGCGAACAGCCCCATCCGCACGGTCGAGGATCTCAAAGGCAAGAATGTCGCGACCAACGCCATCGGCTCGTTCGGCGATTCGGCGATGCGCATCGTGATGCGCGAGCACGGTCTTGCCGACCGCGATTTCACCAGCGTCGAGACCAATTTCGCGACCATGCCGGCGATGCTCGACGACGGCAAGGTCGACCTGATCAACCTGGTTCCCCAGTACCGCTACATGATCAACGAGGGGAAGTTCCGGACGCTCTTCACCGCGGCCCAAGGTGAAGGCCGGATCCAGGCGGTGCTGTGGGCGATGCGCGCCGACGTGATCGCCGAGCACCGCGCGGCGCTCGTCGATTTCCTCGAAGACCATATCCGCGCGGTGCGGTGGCTGCTCGATCCGGCACACCATGACGAAGCGGTCGCGATCTGCGCCGCGGTCACCAAGGGCAAGCCCGAGACCTTGCAATATGTCTTCACGAAGGACGATTCGTTCCATGCGCCGGACGGGCGGCCCGACATTCCCGCGACGCAGCACGCGATCGATGTCGAGATGAAGTATGGGCTGATGCAGCAAGGCTTGAAGGTCGCGCCGAACTATGTCGATCTCGGCCCGATCGATGACGCCAACAAGCAGTTCGGAGGGTCATGAGAAGGCCCCAATCACAAACCAGGGAGGAACAGGTGGTGAAAATTCTGTCTTTTCTCGTCGCGTCGCTCATCGCGATCACAGGGTCGGCGCGCGCCGACACGGACAAGGTCACGGTGGCGATGCCGGCGATCGCCTTCATCTTCGCGACGGAATACGAAGCGCTCGATGGCGGCTTCTACAAGAAGGAAGGGCTCGACGTGAAGGAGGTCGAGATCCAGGGCATTGGCGCCGCCAACGCCGTGATCTCGGGCTCGGTCGAGTTCTCATTCTCGTCGGGCCCGACCCTGACCCGCGCGGCCGCGCGGGGCCAGAAGGTCATCGCCATCGCCAGCACCTATGACCGTTCCGGCTTCTGGATCGTGCTCAATAAGAAGGTCGCCGCCGACCGGCATTTCGATCCCAACGCGCCGCTCGCCGACCGAGCCAAGATACTGAAAGGGCTGCGCTTCGCCGTTGGGGCGATCCAGGCCATCCCGCACGCCTATCTGAAGCTCATCGCCAAGATCGGCGGGCTCAATCCCGAAAGCGACCTCGAGGTCACGGCGATCTCGCCGACCGACACGATCGCGGCCATGCAGCGCAATGCGATCGACGGATTCTCCGGCGGCCCGCCGATCGTCGAGGAAGCGGTATCGCACGGCCTCGGCGTGATCGTCGCCGACGGCAACAACGGCGCCGTGGACCCGCCCTGGCTCAAGCACGTCGCCGGCAACATCGTGCTGGCGCGGGCGCAATACTGCGTCGATCACAAGCCAATTTGCGTCAAGATGGGTCGCGCGCTGGCCGCGGCCAACGTCTTCATGCACGAGCATCCGAAGGAAGCGATGGCGATCCTGGGCAAGCGGCTCAACGTCACCGATCCGGCCGTGCTGGCCGAGGCCTACAAGGACACGCTCGAGGCGACGCCCTCGCCCCCGACCACGGACGCGGCCATGCTTGCCGCCGCCGACCAAATGAACATCGAGGCGGGCTTCATGAAGGCGTCCGACAAAGTCGCGTCGTACGACAAGCTCTTCGACAACGAGTTCGTGAAATAGGCCGCTGCGGCTCATGGCGCCTGGTCCGCGTCGCGGCCCAGGGTCGCCATGAGCTCGCGCCATTCGCGCTTGCCGAGGCCGCTTTCCTCCTGGCTCACGCGCTCGCCCGCCAAGAGGCGCCGCACCACCGCAAGCGCCGATGCCGAGAGATGGGTGCCGCCCAATCTATGTTCGCGGAACGCCTCGGCCGTCAGCGGGACCCATCGCTCGAGTGTGCCGATCATCGCCTCGGCATAGACGCGGATCTCGTACTGGGCGTGGGCGTCGGCCCGCAACGCCAGGAATCCCATGAGATTGTGCAGGTCGGTCTTCCAGTACCATTGGGTATAGAAGTTGAGGCTCAGATTCATCCGCGCGAGTTCGCGCGCGAGCCCTTGCCGCCCCGCGTCGATAGGCTGCCCCGCCTCGTCCTCGTTCAGAAGCTCGGCATAGCCGCGATAGGCCCGCGCGGCATCCTCGCGCAGAAGCGCCATCACGCGCGCCGCCGCGGCACCGGCCAGCACCTCGCCCCGGCCCTGGCGGTTGCTCGACGATTGCGCCGCGAGCTGCTCGGGTGCCGGAACATAGAACTCGTTGTCGAGGATCGAGTAGCGCGCGGAATATTCGTTCACGTTCGCGGTGCGGTGGCGGATCCACTGCCGCGCCACGAAGATCGGCAGCTTGACGTGATACTTGATCTCGCACATCTCGAACGGCGTCGTGTGCTGGTGCCGCATGAGATAATGGATGAGCGCGCGGTCCTCGCTGACCCGTCGCGTGCCCTTGCCATAAGAGACGCGCGCGGCCTGCACCACCGCGGCATCATCGCCCATATAGTCGATCACGCGCACGAAACCGTGGTCGAGCACCGGCAGCGGCTGATAGAGGATGTCCTCGAGCGCCGGCACCGTGGCGCGCCGCGTCGCGTGGCTTTCCTGGCGCAGCCGCGCGATCTCGTCATTCTGCTCGGGCTTCAAGGGCATGGGACAAGTCTAGCCACGCCCCTTCCCGGCTCCAAGGCCGACTCGGACTGTGACGCCGCTCACACGATCGGGCGCGAAATTACCGCCCGCGCGTGATGCCGCTCACAGGGCCAGAGCGGCCTTTAGCCTTATTGTTGGGACACCTACCGCATTGGAGGGGGTCATGCAGCGACGGATCGGCCGGATCATTCCAGGTCTCGCGGCATGCCTTATGGGGGCAATTCTGGTTCTGGCCGCGGCGAGCGCGGCCCGGGCCCAGGCGGCAGCGCCCGACGCCAAGGCTCCGGTGGTCATCAGCCAGGCCGACATCGACGCGCTGAGGGCGTTGCTGCAAGGCTCGTCGGCGCGCACGGCCGATTATCTCAATTCGCTCAACGGCGCGGTGATCCGCCCGGACGGAACGGTCCAACATTCCGCGCCGACGTCCGCGGCGGCGCAACCCGGCCTTGGCGCCAAGATGGCAACGGCCTTCGGCGGCCTCGTCAGCGACCACGGCACCTATGCCTCGTTCGTCGATGCCGCCAATACCAGGATAAGCTCGGCCGAGGCGGCGCCCGCGCCGCGCGGGCGGTGACCCGCTAAAGCCCCTCGATCCCGGTCAGGAACTCGAGCTGCCAGCGCATCGCTTCGGGGGTCAGGGGAAAGCCGCCATCGCGGCCTGGCCGCAAGGTCTTCGACGCGGGAAGACGGCCCAGCGCGGTCTGAAGCCGCGCCGCCGCCAGCATCGACAGCCCCGCCTTCCACGCGAGCGCCGTGATGCCTTTGGAGCTGTGTGAATCGAGCACGTGCCCGACCCGCTCCATCGGGATGTTGGTCAGCACGGCGAGCGCCGCCCGCGCCATCATCTTGTCGGCGGCAACCAGTTGCAACACCTCGTCTTCGCCGAGGCGGCCTTCTTCCTTGAGCCGCAGCGCCGAGGTGAGCGCCTCGGCGGCGGACATCCGCGCCGTGTCCGGCGCGTCTTCGCCCGGTTCCTCGGCAAGGCGCCGCATCACGGTCTCTTCCACCGCGGCCGCGACCGAAGGATCGAGATCGCTTCGCGTGCGCAGCGCGTCGAGCAGATGCGTCGCGACGAAACTGGCGAGCTTCTTGACGAGCCGCCCCGGCAGCTTCGGCCGCAGCACGAACGAGCGGTGCCAGGTCGGATTGTCCGGCGCCCGCTCCACCAGCCGGTCGAGCACTTCCTCACGGATCTGCGCGCTGGGATTGGCGAGCAGCGAGGCGATCGCGTCGTCGTCGTCGCTGATGCTGATCGCGTCGGCGATCGGCTCGCTGACATGGCCGCGGCGCGCGATCGAGGCGAGCGCGCCCGGGATCGGCGTCTCGGCGATGATCTCCAGGAGATCCTCGTCGGTCAGTACCGGCGAATGCTGAAGCACCGGGGCCGCGACGGTGATCTCGCGGTCCCGCGCCAATTTGCCGATCACGTGGGCCGGCGCGTGCGCGACATGCTTCAGCGTCTCGGCCAGGACCTGGCGCACATGGTGCACCTGGTCATGCACCAGGATGTCGAGCACCGCGAGCGTCGATTGATAGGCGCGGCCTTCCTTGTCATGCGCGAACTCGGGCACCAACGCGGCGATCTTCGTCGCGAGATCGTGGCGGACCAGGTGCTCGATGTCGCGCGCCAAAAGCAGGTCGGCCTGGTTTGGCGTCGCGCGGTTGCCGGCGACGGCTGCGCGCACCTCGACATGATCGTCGCTGGCGAGCAGATAGAGAATCTCGGGCGGCGCCGATGCGTGGGACCCGACGCGCCGGCGATGGCGATGGTCGCGGCTCGCGGCCAGACGCTTCGAGGCGGCGTAGTCGAGCGGGCGTTCTGACTGCGCGGCCGGTGCCCGCGCGGTGGTCACGCCGCCAGCTCCGCGTGCGGCGCGACGACGATGGTCTGCTTGCCGGCTTCCTTGGCGCGGTACATGGCGACGTCGGCGCGCGCGATGATCTCGCTTGCGTTTTCGGTGATAGGGCCGGTCACGAAGGCGAGCCCGATCGACATCCCGATCATGCGCATCGCGGGATCGTCGATCGCCTGCGTCTTGACGCCGAAGCCGCGGAGCAGCGACTGCGCGCGTCTCATCGCAGTGGTCCGCGGGATGCGGTCGATCCATAGCACGAACTCGTCCCCGCCAAGCCGCCCGATCAAGTCTCCGGACCGGCCGAGATGGCGCAGCGCGTCGGCAACGCCTCGGAGCGCCCGGTCGCCCGCGGCATGGCCCAGCGCGTCGTTGACGCGCTTGAAATTGTCGAGGTCGATGAACATGAGCGCGCCGCCCGGCTCCATCGCGCCGGCATCATGCTTCAAGCGCGCGAGGCGTCGATCGAGCTCTTCCACAAAGGCACGGCGGTTCAACAACGAGGTGAGCGCGTCGGTGCGCGACAACGCGATGATCTGCTCCAATGCGGCGATTTGCGCCAGCGCGACGCC
>Ga0335073_10013502_pt1 | contig 11446 bp, 8 predicted proteins | sample Lox_Sample_22_FD_207093 | JGI IMG/M metagenome (GOLD analysis project Ga0335073, IMG submission 207093) | Soil microbial communities from Loxahatchee National Wildlife Refuge, Florida, United States - Lox_Sample_2.2 | ecosystem: Environmental > Terrestrial > Soil > Wetlands | place: USA: Florida... | reverse complement strand
GCTCGAACAGCTCATTGCCCCATCGTGACACGAGGAAGAACGGCAGCAGCAGAATCAGCACCAACCCGGTCGCTACCTGCCGCCAAGCCAGACGAAGCCGCGATAGCAGCGCCGCCACCAGGCACAAGGCAAACGGGAGCGCGAAGAGGTAGACCCGCAACACGGCCTCTCCCCCGTAGCTTCCCCCGGCCAGCAGCCCGAACGGCAGCAGAAAACCGGCCAAGGCACCCCGGCGGTCGGCGCCACCCCGGCGCCAGAAGAGCGCCCCAAGCAGGGCCAGTATCCAGACCAGCACGCTCATGACGGACCGGGTGTCCACCACGAACAGGTGCGCGTAAGCGCCGTGCAGCCGGGCGATGACCGCATTCCCGACGTTGCCTTGCACGGAGCCCACGCCACCGAATATCAGCCCGAAGTGCCCGGACCAGAAGGTGTCCGCTCCGTAGCAGATCCACCCGACCGTCATCAGCCCGAAAAAGGCGATCAGCCATCGCACTCGTGTCCGGCCGACCACGGCCAGCACCAGGGCAGTACCGGTGGCCACGAACGGCGTGAGCTGATGGCCCGAGGCTATAGCCGCCATGAGCAGCGCCGCTGCGCACAGCTGGAACCCGATGGCGGGCGAGCGTGCCTGGGCCGGCTGGTCCAGTCGGGGGCCATCCCCGGCCAGCCACGGCCGCCCCATCCTCAGGATGCGGCCCTGCCCATGCGAACGCCAGTAGCGATGCCACAAGGGGTGGTCGTCCGCGCCCAGCGGTCCCACCAGCAGACACAGAAACGCCAGGTAGAGCAGGAACGCTATGGATTGCGGCGAGTAGTAGTCCTGGCCCACCCAGTTCGCCAGCGGGAAGAGGGCGGTGGCGATCCATGCCTTGTCGTCCGACCGCAGGAACGCGCTGGCCAGCCGGAAGATGAGCGGCAGGTAGAGCAGGTTCAGAACAACAGGCCACCACCGGATGAGCGACACTGCCGTCTTGAGTCCCGCGGCACTGTCCAGCACCGCCGAGCCGGCGAAGAACGAGGGCCAACTGAACCGGGCGTCTATTTTAGGGAGAAATTTGCCAGTTACCTCCACGTAGTTCGTGAAGCCAGCAGTCAGCCATGCTGTGGCGAACCTCGGCTCGCTCTCAACGACAGCTGGCGCTCCCTGAATCAGGACCACCAGCACGATCAGGTGCGCGCTCAGGAGCAGCGAGCGGAACCTCCGGACCCGGAGCGTCCAGGTCAAGCTCAGCAGCAGCGCGACGATGACTGCGAAGTACACATGGTTCAGGGCCTGTACGAGCCCATACGGGCCGATCTTTGATTGCGGACTGTGCTTCAGCGCCCACAGTCCGGCCGCCAGCAGGACCAGGCAAATGAGAAGGCCCAGAGCAAGCTGCACCCACCCGGACGGCTCCGGCTCTGCATGTCGACGCCGCTCTCCGCGAGGATCGCTCCGTGCCTCGCCCAGGTCTGTTGCTTGCATGAAGCTAGCGCACCGCAGCCTGACGGCCGCTCGCGAAGGTGCGCAGAGGGAACCCGCGCTTCTCAGGAGTGTCCATGGGCCAGATGATCCTTTGTATACGGGTAAGTCAGGTTCGTCCGCGGCAACCTACCGTGGACGGGCTCAATCATGGAGCCACCTGCGAGCAGTCCGTGACGCCCGATGTGGGGACGGGTCATAGCGTAGCCTAGACGACCCTTGAGTGTTCGAACGGGCAACCTACACCTATGTATCCATGCTGGACAGGTCGCAGCGGGGCCTGTATCGGTACAAAGCATAGCATTTAGTCAGCTGTGAAATCTTGCCTGTCAACGGCGGCAGCAGCTGTGCCGAGAACCGAGAAGAAGGCGCTGGCCAGTGGCGCGATTCCGGCCACTGGTGCCGAGCCCGACACCCCGAAGTGGCAGCGAGCGCGCCTCGGCCAGCCCAGAGTTTCTCGGCCAGGCCCAGAGTTTACTGTCCATTTAAGAAGCCTTTGCATAATGATGCACTTGCTTCCGGAAGCGCTCTGGTATGCCCACTTCGCTCCTGACACATCAGCTACTGTCCAGAAGTGAGTAGATGGTACGGTAGTCGCTGTCTGTTATGCACGGAAGACCCAGTTCCGTGCAGATGATTATCGCCCTGATCTGGGGCCTGTCTTATTTGAATCATCCCTCACAAGCCTTTTGAGCCGGAGGTATGCGGATGACCGGGTTGAGCCGCCGGGGACTGCTCAGCGGCCTTGCTGGCGTTACGGCCGGCCGGCCGGCTCGCAGTGCAGCACCCGCGAGTCGCAACGCGACGGGTTCCTCGACAGCCACCTACACGAACGTGCGCAACTTCGGTGCTAAAGGTAACGGGAAAGCTGATGATACGCGGGCGATCAGCGCCGCGATCGCGGCCGCCCCCGGAGGCACCGTCTGGTTCCCGCCTGGTACCTACGTCGTGAACAAGACCCTGGCGCTGAAACCGGGATCCACCTACCGTGGAAGTAACCCCAATTCGTCAGTGATTAAGCAGGCGAACGGTGCCAATCTCATCGCGGTCATGGCGGATGAGGGCTACCTGACGCAACGCCCCACCAGCAGCAGCGGAATCCAGATAGAGGATCTCGGCATCGATGGCAACTCGCCGGCCAACAAGCATGGGCACGGGCTATTGCTGATGGCGGATCGCAGCCTGGTTCGTCACGTCCTCGTGGACTTCCCGCCTGAGGCTGGCATCGTGCTGATCGATGAGAACCTGGGTGGCAAGATCATTACGAACCCGGCGGTCGAGAACCGCATCGAGGACTGCACGATAACCCAGCCTGGCACCTACGGTATCTGGGTCGTGGACACTAACCATTCTGGCCGTCAGACCGACGGGTACATGCTCAATAACGTTGTTAAGAACGCTCTTGGCGACTGGGGGATTCGTGTAGAACGCGCAGCGGGATGGTTCATATCCAACAATCACGTTTACCACTCCGCTCAAAACGCAATCTACCTGTCGCACGTGGAATGCACATATTTCTATTGTAACGAAGTAGATCATTTTGGGCTGACTAAACTTCCCCCCAAGCTGTACTTCGGCGTGCAAGTGGATTTCTTGATGGGCGGATTCAGGCCGAGCATTTTCATGGGAAACGTCTGCGCAACGTGGGAAGGGCTTTACCCGCAAAACTCATATAACTACTTTCAGTTCAACGGCGATAGATTCGGCCAATCAAATGCCGTAGTTGTCGGAAACGCCATCCATAATGATCCAGTGGGCAATGCGACAAAGGCAGGTCACGCGAATGAGTCCACGGCGTTCGGGTATGACGCGCAGCCTGGAGGTGCGCTCGACATCTCCCAGGTGGCCAATACGAACGATGGCGCTCTGACTTCCCAATTGGTCCCGAAGGGCAGCGGTGTGCAAGTGGCCAGCGGCGGGACCGCCGGCGCGCCAATTACCGCCTCGGTAGCGGCCGGGGTGGGCGGTGGCGCGGTGGTAGCTGGCCTGGGCATAGCGTCGCTCAACCGTCAGGCACGGAAGCGGGTCAACGCGGAGCTATCGGCGGGCCACCCCGCGCCGAGCTACCGGGATTCGGTCGCGTTCATGGATGTCGCGGAAACCCTCAACCGGTGGGAGGTTGACGTCGACAGTCACGTGCCCGACGCAGGCTGGATCCATCTCACCTACTTCGTCCCCTACCGGCCGATCGAGGTCGGCCAGGTCGCGCCCGTCACCGGAGAGGTCGCCGCGTCGGGTGCGACGCTCAGCCGGGTGGGCCTGTACGAAGTGCTGGAATCGGGTGGACTGGAGGTCCTCGGAGCTTCGGGCAACCGGGCGGCGGATCTTTGGACAGTACCCAACTCCCTCACCCCCGTAGAACTGGAGCCCGTTCGGGGATCGGGCCCGCTGCTGCTTCTCGCCGGGAAGGCCTATGCCTATGCGGAGATCCAGGTAGGCGGCTACCCGGCCAGGCGGGTCGGAAAGGCTGGGAATCCAACCTTGATGGCCCTCGAACCCCGGGCCAGCGCCAGGTATCCCGGCTACCGGGACCTGCCTTCTACCTTGCCTCCGCCATCGCGCTCGAATATCAGCGCCCTGCAGCTTTACGCTCGCTTGAGCCCGAGCACCGATCGAAGCGAAGACGAGGGCTGAGGATGCGGCCGTGCCCCGACCCGGACCATTCAACGGGGTCGTGGGCACCCTCACTCGCAGCCTCAGCCTCGCCCCGTTTCAGGCTTAGTTTCATCGCCGGCTGCCGGTGAGGTGACATTCCTCAGGTTCCGGCACCCGCGCGGGAGGCCGTGTCGGGTGCCGCGGCGGTGGGCAGGCCAGTGCCGGTCGCGGCGGTGGGCGCCAGTTGGTGCCAACTGGTGTCGGCCGTGGCGGTGGGGCAGCTGGTGCGGGACGTGGTGGCGGGCAGGGTGGTGCCGGTTCGATGCTGCCCGGTGTCCCCCCATACCGGCGGATCCTGGACTGGGTGGCCATCCTGGGGGCGCTGTGCCGCCTGGAGAAGGCTATGCATGACTTCAGATACAGCTTGGCGATTTACCTGCGCTGGTACCGCGCCGGAGCCGGCGCGAACGCTATTACCGGGCATAGGATTGGGCCTCCGAGAGCGCGATTTCACGACGCTATTGGCGCGGTCCACGAACAAGAACTAAACAGAAGAGAAACGCGCCCCGAAGGACCGGCGTTGTCCTCCGCGTTTGCCCTGACAATGAGTATCATTCTGGTCACCCTAGGTAGCTATAACCTACCTCATTACGGGTAAATAAGGGCCGGAGAATCTTGTCAATGTGGGCCTTGCGCTCCGGGAAAAGACTCTGCTAGCGTCCTGCGTGCACAAGCGACAGATGATTTAAACGCTAGCGGGGATGCCGCGCCCGCTCCGTCGGCAGCCACGTGGACTGCAGGCATGCTGTTAGTTTGCCTGCAGTAACGGGAGGAACATGACGACCGAGCCCGGGTCGCCTCTGCATTGGCCGGGAGTCTCTGTAATCATCCCGACTCTGAACGAGGCTCGAAACCTGCCACACGTCTTTGCGCGCCTGCCACCCGATATCTATGAAGTCATTATCGTCGATGGTTATTCCGTGGACGACACCCTTGCGGTCGTAAAGCAGTTGCGGCCTGACGCCCGCATAGTGATGCAAACCCGGAAAGGAAAGGGAAACGCACTCGCGTGCGGATTCGCGGCCGCATCCGGAGACATCGTTGCGATGGTCGACGCCGATGGATCAGCCGATGCCGGCGAGATACCGCGGTTTGTCGAAGCACTTCTCGACGGCGCCGACTTTGCCAAGGGGACACGATTTGCTGAAGGCGGCGGAAGCCGGGACATCACTGGCTTGCGCAGGCTTGGCAATCACCTGCTAACCGGCGTGGTCAATCTGCTTTATGGCACTAGTTACACAGACCTGTGTTACGGGTACAACGCATTCTGGCGCAAGCATCTTCCTGCCTTGGAGCTCAACGATACGGATATCGCGTCGGCCCAGACCGACTCCCAGCTCTGGGGCGATGGCTTTGAAATCGAAACCCTCATCAACATCCGCGTCGCCAGGGCGGATCTGGCGGTTGTCGAGGTTCCCAGCTTCGAGCATTCGAGGATTCACGGTGTGAGCAATCTGAGCGCGCTCAGCGATGGGCTTCGCGTGCTGCGCACGGTGCTCCACGAGCGTTTCCGATCACGGGGGCGGCGGCGCCCGGAGTATCCCGGGTACCCAGAGCGCCCGAAGCGCCGGGAGCGCCGCAACCCGCCAGATATGATGATGGTCGTGCAACAAAATCCGAGTAATGACGTCGACGTGACCGGTGGTCCGGCGGGCCCGTCGCAGTTCGTTTCCGAGGGGCCGCGACCGGTCGCTGGCGTCAACGGAACCACCGCGGCCGATGACAGCAAGCCACCAGGAACGCGGGTCCATCCTCGGCAGGTCCGGAACTCTCAGCGGCGCTGACAAGGCTTGCGGTGAAGAGCACGCCAGGATCTGCTGGCAGTCACTCCTCCCCGTCCCCGCAAGCAAGGTTGATCGCACGCGTCAGGACACGTTCCGACCGTAAGGCAGCACTGACGGCGGTTCGCAAGGGAGCCGCCCCGCGGGCGATGGTGCGAACCTCGTCGCGCTCGCTGGCCGGGGTCCTGGGCGATCCCATGCTGCGCAGCGGCCACGCGCTCATTGCGGGCGCGTCCCTGACACAGGTCATTGGCGTTGCGTACTGGGTAATCGCGGCGCGCATTTATCCAGTCGCCGTTGTCGGCCGCAACTCGGCAGCCCTCTCGATCATGCTCTTCCTGTCCGGTGTGGCCGAACTGAACATGATGAGCACGCTGGTCAGATTTCTGCCCACCAGCGGGACCCGGACGGTTCGCCTGATCCTCGGCGTATACGCCACTAGTATGTCGATCGCGGCCGTGATCGGCGCGGGCTTTCTCTACCTGATCCCGCACGTGGAGCCGCAGCTCAGTTTCGTGCGCACGGGCCCTTATGTCGCCCTGTGGTTCGTCTTCTCGATCGTCGCCGGAACGATCTTCGTGCTCGAGGACAGCGCCCTGACCGGAGTCCGGGCCGCGCCTTTCGTGCCGCTGGAGAATACGTTCTCCTCCGTACTCAAGCTCGTGCTGATGATCGTGCTCGTCCGGGGCCTGCCGTCCCTGGGGATTTACGTGTCGTCAACGGTCGCCGTCGTGATTGCCGTTTTCCCGACCAATGCCTATCTTTTCGGCCGCGCCGTGCCCAGGCACCTGCGCAAGTACTCGGTCACGCGTGCGCCGCCTCGCTTCCGCGAGATCGGTTCCTTCCTGTTGCCGGACTCCACGGCCGCCCTATTTCTGCTGGGCTCGACCGCGTTGCTTCCGGTCTTGATCATCGACCGTCTTGGCGCTCGCGCGGCCGGTCATTACGCACTGGCGTGGATTGTCGGCTATGCCTTGTTCCTGGTCAGCGTGAGCATGGGCTCATCCCTCGTGGTCGAGACGGCGGCTGACCAGTCACAGTTGCGGCAGCGCTGCCTGCGGTCCATCACCCATCTGGCCAAGCTCCTGGTACCGGTGGTGGTCGTGGTGGTCGCGGCCGCTCCCTACCTGCTGCTCGCGTTCGGGCGTGGGTACGCGCAGACCGACGTGACTCCGCTTCGGCTGCTCACGCTGGCCGCCCTGCCCACCCTGGTAACCAACACGGCCATCAGCGTCACCAGATCCCTGCGGCGCATGCGCATGGTCGTCGGGATTCAGGTATGCCTGTGCAGCCTGGTCTGGGGCCTGAGCGTGGCGCTCATAGGCCGACTAGGGATCACGGGTGTGGCGGCGGCCTGGCTCACCGCCCAGACGGTAACCGCGCTGGGGCTGATGATCGCGCCTCGCCTCTGGCTGCCGGCGCCCCGCCGGGCGTTGCGGCACGGAGCCGCGGCCAAGCAGGCCCGGCGCGAGAGCGTGGTGGAACCGGCCAAGGCCCAGGCCGCCCGCGAGAGCGCGGCCAGTCTGGCCGAGGCGCAAGGTCCAGGTGAGAGCCGGGCAGAGCCGGCGGCGGCGCAGGCCCGCCGGGAGGATCCGGCAGCACTCGCAGAGACCCTCCAGTTCCCGGCTATCGAGAGCCTGGTGACGCCCGCGGAGGCGCGGGCCGTTCGCGAGCGCGCGGCGAAGCAGGCGAAGGCGCAGGCCGCTGACGAGGGCGTGGAACCGGCGGAAGAGCAGGCCCCTCACGAGGATCCGGTAGCACTCACACAGACCCTGGAATTCCCGAGAATCTCTTTCTAGATATCAGAAAATTCATCGTAATAATACATGGACAATAAGTGACTATTGATTCTGTGGCTACGGCAAGAGACTCCGGCACGCGCCTGAACGGTCAGGCGGTGCGGGTCACGTCGCCGGTCCCGACCGAAGTCTGGGACGCGGTAGCCAGCGCTGACCCGACTGTCACGCCCTTTCAGCTGCCTGCGTGGCGGGACTGTGTCTGCTACGGCGGGGACTGGCATGACGCGAGCCGCCTCTATGAGCTGCCGGGCGGGCGCCAGCTGGTCCTGATGCTGGCCCGTCGGCCGGGCCGCCCCCGGCGGCTGGCCGTGGAGGCCTCTTGGCCCGGCGGCTGGGGAAGTGGCGGACTGCTGGCCCCCGGTGGCGTGCGCCCGGAGGAGGTGGCGCTGGTTAACGCCGACCTGGCCGCCGGCCGCAGCCTGAGCGTGCGGGTGCGGCCAGGGTTCGCCGCCGCTGACCTGTGGGCAGCCCAGGCGCAGGCCAGTCTGGTCATCCCGCGCACGGTACACGTCGCCTATTTCGATGGCCCGTTCGAGGATTACTTCAACCGGTCGGTGAGCACGAAGAGGCGCGCCATGCTGAGGAACGCCCGGCGGCACCTGGAGCGGGCCGGGGTCGTCATTACCGACGGCAACTCACCGGAGCTGGTGCGGGGCTTCTACGACGCGTATCTCCAGTGGATCGCCTGGCGGGCGGCCCAGCGGAGGGTGCCGGTCGGGCTGGCAACGTGGCGGACGAGGCGGGCTGAGCCGCTTGAGAAGTTCACCGCGATGGCGAGCAGGCTGGGGGATGGCTGCCGGATCTGGGTGGCCTGGTGGGAGGGCCGGCCGATCGGCGCCACGATCAGCCTTTATGCCGGCGATAGCGCCGTCGGCTGGCGGGCGGTCGCCGACCGCAACGCCCCGCCCCGGTTCCGGGTGTTCGAAGTGCTGGCCGTAGAGGCATTGCGGCACGCGTGCGAGTCCGGCCGCCGGCGCATTGAGCTCGGGGAATCGGTCGGCAAGGAAGACCTGGCCCGGGTGAAGGAGCGCATAGGCGGACAAGAGCAGCCCAGCCCCGAGTTCTGCTTCGAGCGCATACCGCTCGCCCAGGGCCGGCTGACCTTCGAAAGGCTCCGCCGCCAGGCTGAACAGCGGATCATCGGCCACCGGCACGGTGACGGGCAAGCCACGGATCAGGCTAGTGAGCCGGCCCCGGAACGGCCGTCGTGAGCTCGGGTAATGGCCGGCCGGCGGTAACCAGCCCCGTTCCGCGGGCCGTGTGGGAGTCGCTGCTGGACGCGGACCCCGGTGCGGTGGTGACGCAGTCGCTGGCGTGGCATGACGCGCTCCTCGCTGGCGGGCGGTACCAGGATGTCAGCCTGCTCTACGAGTTCCCTTCCGGTCAGCAGGTGCTGCTGCCCATGGTCCGGCCGCGCCACACCCCGGCCTGGGCCGCGACCATGGCATCCTGGCCCCGGGACTGGGGCATCGGCGGGCCCATCAGCCGCGGGGGCGACATCGGCCCGGCCGAGGCAGCCGCCGTGCTCGCGGACCTGGCCGGGCGCCGGACGCTGGCGACCGAGATCCAGCTGCGGCATGGGGCGTCTGATGCCTGGCTGAGCCAGGCCAGCCAGTTCCGCGTTGAGGAGTGCCGCTTGCAAAGCTATGTGCTCAGCCTGGCCGGGGGATTCGAACGAGTCTGGCAGGACAGGTTCCGTGGTACCGCTCGCACGGCCATGCGCAAGGCCGAGCGGGCCGGCCTCGAGGTCGAGGTGGACCGATCGGGGCGGCTGCTTCCGCAGTTCTGGAAACTTCATGAGAAGTCCATCCAGCGCTGGGCGTCCATGCAGCACGAGCCGGCCTGGCTGACCCGCTGGCGGACGACCCGTGCCACTCCTTTCGGGATGCTGGAGTCGGTGGCCGAGTGCTTCGGGGCGTCCTGCTCCGTCTGGCTGGCGCGCTCGAACGGCGAGCCGGTGGCGGGCCTTATCGTGCTGTCCGCTGGTGCATACGCGAAGTACTGGAAGGGCGCGATGGATAAGGAGCAGGCCGGCCCGCTGCGAGCCAACGAGCTTCTGCACCGTCTGGCCATCGAGGACGCTTGCCAGCGCGAGTGCCGCTTCTACGACATGGGCTGGACTCGGCCGGCCTCGCCGCTGGCCGCGTTCAAGGAAAAGCTGGGCGCAACTGCGCACGTGGCCTACACCTTGCGTGCCGAGCGCGTACCGCTGCAGGCGGCGCGGACCGCCGCAACCAAACTGGCCAAGAGGGCTATCGGCTTCCAGGACGCCTGACCTGGGCCGCGGTCCGCAGCGGGTAGCCATAGACGGTCATCAGGCCGCTGCAGATCGCCGTAACCAAGCGCTGCTGGGCCCGCGGCAGCTGAGTCCGCCAGTCCTCATCCGGGCGGAGCCGGAGGTTGCCGGCAAGCTGGCGGACCCCGGGGTTCCCGGCCACCAGATGGTGGTCGCCCGGGTCGGCGCGAGGACCGGTCGCTGCCGCCGGCCCGGCCCGGCCAAGGCCGGTGCCACGGCAAATCTCGCGCAGCACATGCTCCGGGCGGGTTACCAGCTCTTCGTACCGCACCCGGACGTACGTGCTGCTAAGCCGGCGCAGACCCAGCTGCACCATGGTGTTCTGCAGTACCCAGTCCACCGCCGTCATGGCCGGCGCTTTGCGGGGCATGTCGCGCGGCTCGGAGTCAGACTGAACGAGCTTCTGCCACGAGAACGCGACCCCCCGCGGATCGCGGACCAGGTGGATCGTGCCGACGTCGGCACCGTCGACCCGGGCCAGGAAACTGCCGAACACTGGTTCCTTGCCCGCGTCGACGATCCAGGTCGCGCCGGTGAACTGGCCGATCGACTGGTAGAGCCGCGCCCGCTCGGTCAGCATCGTCCCCACTCGGCTGGCGCTCCGCGCTCGCCAGGCGGCCGGAGCCAGGCCGAGCGCGAACTGCTTGCGCAAGACGTGCCGTTCGAGCTCGGCCATGCGCAGCGCGTCCGCATGCGTCAGCTCGCCGTAGGCCTGGCTTATCACCGCTGACCAGAACGGGCAGCGGGGCAGGGGAAGGCGGCAGCTACACAGCTCTCCCTGGGCAAACCTGCGCCAGAAGAAGTTCAGCTCCCCGACGAAGATTACGTCTGGCATGTCGCCGAGCAGCCGTCCCAGCACCGTGCTGCCGGTCCGCGGCACCCCAGCCACGTACAGTATCTGCAGCTTGTCGCCGGATGCTCTGGTCATGTCCGCCTGGCTATGTTCATCGTGGCTCGACGCGCCCCGCCCGCCGCGCCGTGGCCCGGCGGTACTGGCGCCATGCGAAAGCCGAAGCCCGGTAGCTATGGGACGCGCCGGACCCGTCCATCCAGGCCGCTACCGTGGCGGCATCGGTGTCGCGCCTGACCATGAGCCGTGGCAGCGTCAGCATCTGGTCGGTGGCGGAGCTGTGCATATTGGCGACAGCGCAGGCCGAATCGAAGCCCGCCGCCTGAGTCAGCGGCAGCATCCGGCGGCGCCAGTAGCCGTGCGGGTAAGCGAAGCTGCGGATGCGGTGCCCAAGCTCCTGGGCTAGCAGGTCGCCGCTGCGCGACAGCTCGTATGCCACCTCGCGGTCGGGCAGCAGGTCGAGTTGCCGGTGAGTGTGCGAGTGTGCGCCTATCTCCACCCCGGCCGCTTCCAGCTCCCGCATGTGGGTGCGGCGCAGCATGCTCGCCTTGGGCAGGACGCTTTCCTGGCGGCAGTCGGCCAGCGCTCCCGTGGTCACGT
>Ga0335073_10013501_pt1 | contig 11447 bp, 16 predicted proteins | sample Lox_Sample_22_FD_207093 | JGI IMG/M metagenome (GOLD analysis project Ga0335073, IMG submission 207093) | Soil microbial communities from Loxahatchee National Wildlife Refuge, Florida, United States - Lox_Sample_2.2 | ecosystem: Environmental > Terrestrial > Soil > Wetlands | place: USA... | reverse complement strand
GGCTATTTGCGAATCCCATCACACAAGGAATCCATCTTTCGCGCGGCGGTTGAGCACAAAGGTGTCCTCGTGTCGGACGCCCTTCAGGTCTGGCTCGACGTGTCGAACCATCCCTCACGGGGGAAGGAACAGGCCGATCGCATTCGGGACCAGGTCCTCAGTCCTCTGCTCAGCCGTTGACGGTCCTATAATGTCAACCCATCGCTAACGGAACTAATAATCCTGATCTTGATCGCCTGGCCAAGCTGATTGAGGCGCTCGCTCCCTGGCTTTCTCAACTGGTCATCGTCGGTGGCTGGGCACACCGTCTTCTCCGCTATTCGACGCGGCAGTAATAGTCAGAGAAATTGTTGCGTTGTTCGGTGCGTCAATTCCCACTCCGACGGTTAGTATGGTCCATTCTTTTCCGCGCTCTTGCAGTCTTCGCTTGCTCCATCTAGTGTGCAGTGCACCCATGAGAGATCTTTCTTGTTTGTCGCCGGGATCTGATTCTGCCAACGGTCAGCGATTGCCAGCTTTTAGCTTTCATTCATCGCCCAAGAGAGCGGCGCGTCATTGCCATTAAACGTAAAGGTTGCAAAGCGAATCCGGTCCTGCAGTGAGCCTTGTTCAGTCCCGGGTGAAGAGCTCCAGAGTCTTGCGAGCTTCGAGAGTTCGTCGTGGTCGCGAACGAGTTGACCCGTGGTGCGAACACTCAGCAGACCTTTGATAGGGGCGAAGATTTGAAAGAACCAGCCACGATTTTGGGGTTCTGGTTCTCTCTGGTCATCAGGAAACGATCTGATCTGGATAACGAGAATATGATCCGGAAGTTCTTCTTTCCTGTTCACGATCTCGGCTAAACCTTCGTCGAGCCACTCGACGAGACTTGCGACCCCCGGATTATCGTAGTATCCGCCGTCGATCATGTGATACTGGGCTTAGTCGAGTCCTTACGCGCTGCAGGCGTTACGTACGGAAAGGTCGCTGCGAGCCGGACGGCTGTCACGACCGGTACATCGGTATTGTGGTACAGACTATAAAAACTCATTCTCCTTGGAGGCTTCGTCTGCTCCGCTAGGTCCGTGGTCGAAAGTAGAAGGGGTTCGCCGGTCTCGGATATGGTGGAATTGAAGATCACTGCCGGTCGATTGCCTTCTTTCACGCCCTCGCGCCAGTTTGAAAGGTTGGCGTGAATGCCGCCGCGATTCGACCACGTTTCCTCGAGGGCATAACCTCGATCGACAAACCTGTTGTCAGAGGAACTGTTGAGGAGCGGGAAAAAGACGCGAGTCAGGTCGCGATAGACCAGCGCCCAGGCTACGTCGTTGAGGCTTGACTCCTTCACGTCGCCCTTCATCTTTGCGATCTCTTGGTCCTCGAAGTTTGCAGCCGCATCCGGCCGATAGAGGTTGAGAAAATACATCGACCCTGTTGCACCGCCTGAGACCGAACTGACAAGCGTTAGACTGTTAGCAAAACTCGACTTTGTCTTCCACGCATTTATGGAGAGGTCCTCGAGACCTGACAGAACTTCGGCGGTCCACGCGCCAGCCTGGATGCCTCCTCCAGCAGTCGCGACCAGGATGATCGGCTTCTTGGCCTGCATTCGAGAATGCAGGACGTCGTACGGGGAAATCGTATCCAGCGCGACTCCAGGCTTGTCGGACAGCGTTTCTGCGACAACGTTGTCGGTAAATCAGAACGTTCAATCGCTTACGCCGTGGAGGCAGTTTGCACGGGTTCGGAGGGGTTCAATTGGCGTTGCAAAAATATGTCCGACATCTGCCAAAGGTGTCCTTTAAAAAAGAGTACCTAAGCATCGGCTTGTTGCGAACTACGGGCCAAGTTGGCGCCGAGAACTCATTTCACCTGGAATGGCGGCTTTGTGAGATGGGGGCAACGCACGTTTGGCTACTGGGGATATCGCGTTGTCTTCAATCCGAATGTGTTCTCCGCAGATGGAAGCTATGTTCCCCAGGGGGTTGCCGACATCTATCTGCATCGCGAGTGTAAGAATGCCCTCTTTCGTGATATTTCGTGCCCAGAGCGTGAGCCGCTGTGTGCAATGCTTCAGCCCGCCGCGGCTCATCTTCGGGTGCAGCGAGCGTCGCAAGTGCGCCGCTTCGATCTCCGGATTGCTAATCTGCCTGAACCGTGGAAGAGAGGAGATGATGGATTTCTTCGCACCGCGCGGCCGTGTCTCTACTCCTGCAACTATTGGGCTGAACGATCACCTTGCTCCTTGACCTATCTTACTTCTCCCAGCCGTCGAGTATCAGGAAGTAATCCACATTACTCGTTACGCGGAAATTTAGGTTATGCTGCCGCACTTGCCAGCCAGAATATCCCCACTCAAGTCAAGGTCTGTTTTGAGTCGGCCGCCTGGCAGGAAGATTTTAAGTCTTGATGAGTTCACTGTGTCTTCGCGGATTCACTGTCGATCTTCGTCTGATTCGAGCTCCAGTTGACTTCCCAGGTCTTGCCTCCGTCGTCTGAAAATGACTGTTCAAAATGTGGCGAATTTGCGAAGTTTGTCCAGTCAAAACGTACGAAAATGCTTTTGCCATCGAACATGTCCTGAGCGTAGAACTCGCCGTGCCCATCTTTAAATTGGCCGATCTGCGGTACGACCACCTTGCCATCTTTACGGTTAGCCCAATATAGGCTCCACTGCCGGCTCCGCGGATTGTACAGGCGCAAAGTCAGGCCTTCGATTGGCCCGCTTGGGCTATTGAGTGAGATCCAGTCCAGGTTGGCGCGGCCATTCCAAACCTTGTGGCAAGCGCCATTCCCTCCGTACTCCACCCAGGTAGTGGAACCGGTCAAGGGATGTTGTCGCACTCTTAGATCAAATTTCCAACCTCCAATAAGAGGATCGAAGTCGTGCTGTCCGTCGCGCGCCCCTGCGGTTTGCGTGCCTGCATCGGAATCTGTGGGGGGATCGTATGGTTTTATTGAACCATCGGGCACTCGCGTCTGATCCGTGATCCAGTTCACTTCCCAGTTTTTGCCTCCATCATTCGAGTATGCCTGTTCCCAATGAGGCGTATTCGTAGCGGTGTTTGACCAGGCATATCGCACATAGATGAGTTTGCCGTTCAATGTATCCTGCCCGTAAAACTCGCCCCGTCCATCTTTGAACTCGCCAATCTGGGGACTGATGCTCATGGAGCCATCTTTGCGGTTGGCCCAATAGAGGCTCCACTGTTGGGTTTTCGGATTGTATGTGCGCAAAGTCAGCCCTTCGATATGGGCCGAAGGGCTGTCGGCTTCAAATTCATCCAGATTCGCTCCATCCCAAACCTTGCGCACGACGACCGTTCCGTCAAATTCCACCCAAGTATTCGAGCCAGTAAGGGGATGCAGACGGCGCTTCGAGTGGATCTTCCAGGAGCCAGTGAGAAAGTCGAAATCATGCTGTCCGTCGCGTTCCACAGTCGCATTTGTTGTCCCAGCACTAGTTTGCGCCCCTACGAAAGCCACATGCACTACGAAAATCAAAATGCTCAGTAAGACATATGTCCAAACGTGCCGCAAGCTCAGCATGATTTTTCTCCACTAAAACTCGGCCTGATTTTTCTCCACGCGCTTAATGTCCCTTTCCCGAGCTGCTTTGAAGCGAAGCCGCAGCCTTGCGGGCAGCGATGGTTTTCGCGCATACCTTGGTTGTTCGTGGTCCTGCTCTCGGTATGGTGAGGGTGGCAATTCTGTCAGGCTCGACCAGACTCGCCGGAAACGGTGCCGCCAAGCGAGAAGTACTGAGCGATGTTTCCGCTTGTGTCTCTGCGCGGCCCGGCGCGGCATGCAACAACCCAAACATGATCGGCCCGGCAATGGCCGCGAGCGTAGCCAGAGCAAGTAAAAGCTTCTTGCTGAAATTCAATTTATATGCTTCGCGCGGCGTCATGATGTGCACAATCCGCTTCTTGAGATCGGCCCCTGTCACGCCTGATACGCAAACCAGCTGAGATCCCACACAGAATTCACAGGTCTTTAAAATGCTCTCGGCATACACCTGTCTGTCACTGCCTAATTGCAAAACTTCTTCGTCACAGGCGCGCTCCCGCTCCTCCACCAGCCGCACTCCCAGCCACCATACCAACGGATAAAACCAGAAAACAGCTTCAATCAGCATGTGGAGCGCCGCCGCCAGGTTGTCGCGTCTGCGCACATGCCAAACCTCGTGCGCCACAATGGCGTCCAGATGCGCAGCCTCAAGATGTCTGGAGATTCCTTCCGGCCACAGCAAAACCGGATGCACGATGCCAAAAACCCCAGGCTCCAGAAAGGCTGACGACAGCAATATCTCGACGTGCCCGCGCATCCTCCCGAGACGCTCCATGCGGCGCAGGGCTTCCACTTCGCGTCCTTCGCGCAGAGGAACGGCCCAGCGTATCGTTGTCGATAGCTTCCGCCAGCGCAGATACCACAACGATAAAACAATGATGAATCCGCCGACCCACACGCCCGCGAGCGTGGCAGAAAGAGCATGGACCACGCCATACGATGCCGTCGATGAAAGAACCCCGGAATTCATCGGCGCCCTGGACTGCGTAAAGGGTTGGCTGATGTCGTTCATCGCTACATACAATCGCGAGTCGGTTTCGGCTGGAATTCGCGTCCATGCCAGATGGCTCCCCAGGCTTATGAGCAATGAAAAGGGAATCAGGAATTTTAGAGAAGCCGCCAGCCATAGCCAGTAACGCGTTCGTGCATGATTTTTGCGGAGCACCAGCGTCAACAGGCCGACGTTCCCCGCGCATAGAGTCGATTGCCAAAGGTGATTGCCCAGCGCCGGCGCCAGTGTTGTCCACATCTCTGATAAAGAGTTGGCGGTCATTGCAAGTTGTCCTTTTTTGCCAGATTCCGCAAAGTTTTTTCAGCTTCCTTCACATCGGCCAGCGTAAGTTTGCCAGATTCAATCAGGCGCGCCATCACGGGCTGCGTGCGCCCCCCGAACAACGCCAGCAAGTCGTCAACCAGTTTTCGCTGGGCGACATCGCGGGAGATCGCAGCTTCAAAAATGTGAAAGTTCCCAATTTTTTTTACGCGCCGGGCAGCTTTTTTCCCCTCCAGCCGATAGACAGTTGTTTGAATAGTGGTATAAGCCGGTCGATCTTTTTCCGGAAACGTCTCCTGAATCTCGCGGATGGAGGAAGCACCCGCGATCCACAGTGCCTCCATGATTTGCAACTCGAGTTTGGTGAGTTTTGGTCCGTTCATTACGATCTACTACAAGCGTATGTTATGCTACTATAGACGTGTTTTATGTGCAAGCATCGTGCGTACAAGGCAGGTCCTCGATTGCCACCTATGCTGACGATGCTTGGATAAAATTCTTTCATCTGTTCGGCTGGCTGAATCGGAAATTGGCAGTGGAGGCGATCACCATCTTCGGGAGGAAAAGTCCTTGCTTGGTCAGGTCATCAAGAAAACTCAACTATTCAACATAGCGACCTGCATTCTCGTGCTGGCATTCTGCCTTGAGGCAGCCCGCGCCGCGCGGATTCAAGTGGGTCGAAAAGTTGTTGTACAAGCATCTGTGAACAAAGGTGAACCTGTCCCGTTTTGCCTTGACACTGGATTCTCCGGGAGCGTAGCGATTTCCGAACATTTCTCAAAGCGGTTGGGCCTCAACGCGACCGGGTCTACCGAAATGTCAGACCCCAGCGGTCGCGCTGCTGTCCGTGTTCCGATCGTGCGACTCAATCGGTTCTCGATCGGAGGACTAAAACAATTCGATGTCGAGGCTGCAGTTCAGCCGGACGGGCCTATGGCAGGGGAGTGCGAAGGCGTTGTCGGATTGTCGGCTTTCAAGGACCAGCTATTAACGATTGACATGGAAAATGAGAGACTGGAGGTAACGACGGGGAAATTGCATCGCACCGATCCAGATGTTCTTCCTTACACGTCTGGGGACGGCATTCCTCAAGTAACGATAAAAGCCGGCAACTCGGTTGTCGCAGCAGATATTGACACGGGGGCACCCGGCTTCAGCCTTCCATCATCGTGGGCATCGAAGCTTCACCTTGGCTCCCCTCTCCAGAGCATTGGCGTGGGCCGAACCGTGTCCGGTAAATTTCAAATTCGGGGCGCCGTCGTCGATGACGAATTAAGCGTCGGACCATACAGTTTCAAGGGCTCGTTTTTGGAGTTCAATTCCCAATTCGAGAAGGCGACGATAGGCTTATCCGCTCTGCGTCATTTCTCACTGACTTTCGATGAGGAATCCGGCTTGGTCCGCTTTCAGGCGGCGCATCGCAACATCGTGATCGCTGCCCCAAGTCCGGTTGGTCTGCAGGGCAAATAAACCTTGGAAGTCACAGCTCTTTCTGGCTAGGTATTTGCGAGCACAGGACGGGGCCAACAATATTGCATGGACCAAATCGTTCCCTCTTGCGTGTCGAGGATGTTTCTGTCCGGAATTGGAATCGCGGTTGTCTGCCTTCTAATTCCGCGGCAGGCAATATCGAATTCGATCACCAGAGAAGACCTCTTTACCGAGAGCGACACCGGAATCCGGATCCATATTCGGGAAGTCCGAACCACTACGCAGCGAGCGTGCGATCCCATTTTGCTAATCCATGGTGCGCGAGTTCCGGGTATTGCTTCGTTCGATCTGCCTGTTGGAGGCGGCTCTTTGGCGGGAGACCTAGCGGACAAGGGATTTTGCGCCTACGTCATGGATGTGCGGGGCTATGGTCGGTCCACCCGGCCGGTAGAAATGGAACAGCCAGCCCAAAACCACCCTCCATTAGTGCGCTCGGTCGAAGCCGTTCATGACATCGACGCTGCCATAGACTTCATTCGCAAACGCACAGGCTCAAGCCGGGTTTCACTTTTCGGATGGGCGACTGGGGGACAGTGGGCGGGTTACTACGCCACCCTCCATTCGGGCAAACTGAGTCATCTGATTCTGCTGAACGCGCTTTACGGCGCCGATGCGCCTCACCCGATGATGGGGCACGGGTCAGATATGGAAGACCCGGCACATCCGGGACGACTGAATCCTTCCATTGGCGCTTATCGCTGCAACACTCGCGAGTCGCTGCTTGGCGTGTGGGACCGCAGCATTCCGACGGACGATAAAGCAGCGTGGCGCGATCCAGCGGTTGCTGATGCCTACGTTCGTGAAGCTCTAGCCAGCGATTCCGAAACAAACAAGCACGACCCACCCTGCTTCCGATCTCCTAACGGTGCGCTTGAAGACAGTTTCTACTTGGCAACTGGACGGCAGTTGTGGGACGCATCGTTCATTTACGTACCGACGCTCGTGTTCGCCTCCGAGCGCGACTTCTGGTCGCGGCCTGCCGACCGCGAGAAGATTGCGCACGACTTGATTCACGCGAGCTTGCGAGTCGTGGTGATTCCGAACGCAACCCACTTTGTCCATCTCGACAGAGCGGAACGCGGCAGGAATGAGCTCCTGGAAAAGATCGTGCGCTTCCTTCGGCAGAGTTAGCGGCTTGATACAGTCGATCGTCGGAAGGACCCCGACTGTTCGGCCAGCCGGCGCGTACACACTCTTGAGACCAGGTTCCAAATGTAAATCAGTCGGCTTACTCGACGAGAATCGGAGCAGAAAAGGTTCATATTGCCCCCGCCATTTACTCAGGCTTGCTTATAGCCGTGATTGACACTGCCATAGAACCGGGCCAGGCGCGCGGCATATTCTCGATCGCGCTGCTGTATATTGGCTTTCGGCTGAAACTTCGAATCGAAGAACAGTTCATGACAGCTGTTTTTGGCTCTGAGTATGATGAATACAGGCGCGCAACTGGAGCCCTTATCCCGCGACCCTTTGTGGGATGACCCGCATGCGTCCTCCGACATTTCCGCTCAGCTGATGAGTCTTTGTCCGACACCTATTTTCGGCGCATGCGCGACGATCGTTTTTTCTCGGCGTCTATCGCCTTTTTCGCGCGATAAGAATGCGCGGGCATCGGATGGGCATGCAACTCAAGCTAGCCTTGAGGTGTGCTTCCGCGTGTGATAACTGCGTTGACTTTTAGACCCGATTAAAAGACATTATCGGGTTTAAAGTCAATTTCGGTTTCTCGATTGGCGTATGGTGGGAGGCCGAACAGCGTGGATTCGGGGTAAGGAATTTGTATGCCGCACTATTTTGCCGCACTGACAGTGGTTCCATTAATCGGAATGGTGTTAACGCGTGCCTTGCTGATGAAGCGGCAAGGAATAGAGGCAATGAAATTCGGGAACATCGACAAAAAGGACCTCCTGATTCCGCCCTTTGCCTTCTTCTATTTCTATATCATTTTTGTGGAAGCGTTCCCTCTACCTCCTGTAAGCCACCAGGAATTCTTCCAGTCGGATTCTGTTCCTTGGATCGGGGTGGGCCTGTGCGCCGGTGGCCTTGGATTATTACTCTGGAGCCTTATTTCGTTCGGGCGGAGTTTTCGTGTTGGCATTGATACCGACCGGCCCGACCGGCTTGTAACGTCCGGCATATTCGCCGTCAGCCGCAATCCGATTTATGTTGCGTTCGCCACCGTGCTACTAGGCCAGTTCCTGATATTTCCGAACTGGATATTGTTGCTTTACATGGCTGTTCCACCGCCAGGTATTGCGCGAGGAAGAATATCTGAAGAAACACTACGGCGAGGAATATGAACACTACTCTAGACGGATACGACGTTATTTGTAGCGGTCAAGAACTGGAAATGCGTCCTGGTCTGCGACGTGCTCCAATTACCCACTCGTGGACTCTCCGCAACGACAGATAATTCTGAAGAGTCACGCGACAAATAATCCTGAGCATTACACACCCTTGCTTTGGCCACCCTGAAAACCAGATTTTGCTAACCTCCAGCGCACCGGTGAAATCGATTCCAAGGTTCGATCCCGTGGATCTCGCCGAATTCCTCCTAGCATCATGGGAGGGCGCAATTCTCCGTATGAAGGTCGAACGCGGCCCGGCCGCGCTCGAGCGCTTCAAGAACATTGTTTTCCAAACTGTATTCAAGGAGCAGAAATGACCGTCCTCTTTGATGTTGCATTGCCCCAACTCAATGTTCTGGGTTCCACGAAGGCCTACCGGGAAGCGGGAAAGCCCGAAGCGCCGGTCGCGCTTTTTCTGCACGGGAACCCTACCTCGTCGTACATATGGCGAAACATTCTTCCATTGGTTGCTCCGGTGGCGCATTGCATCGCACCGGATCTCATTGGATTTGGCCAATCGGGAAAACCCCACATCGAGTATCGGTTTGCCGATCATGTACAGTACTGGACGCGTTCCTAGACGAGACTGGAATCTCGTCGGCATTCGTGATAGCGCAAGACTGGGGCAGTGCGTTGGCATTTCACCTGGCAGCCCGCAGGCCGCAGTTTACCCGTGGCCTTGCTTTTATGCAGTTCATCCGGCCCATTACGTACCGGCCAACATCTCCTACCGACCCGCCCGATTCGAGCCCGCGGATCACATAACGCTTGGCTAGTTCCTGATGTTCGACGCTGAGCAGAGAGTGAGCATAGATTCCTCCCTCCTTCAGTATCCTGATCGCTCGCCTAGTCAGCGGGAGTCCCAATGTCCCTGTGAATTTATGGCGACTCATAGAGATCGTCACCTCCTTTTAAGTCATGCTGTGCTGCGGACCGGAATAGGCTTTCCAACCGCCGCCCGAATCATTTGTTTGTCACAGCCCGCCCAACACTGATAAAAGCGCGAATCAGAGACAAGAATCGCCAGGTTGTCCCGCCCTCGGTCGCGTCCCGCAAGCGCACAAGATGGGCATCGGGCGACATAGTTGCGGCCTACAACTCTGGTCTCAGATACATAATCGAGGATGCAAAATCCGCGACGCCTTCCTGGGAGTGCATTCCCCCGGACTGAGTCGGCTTCGGATCGCACCCTTGCAATGCTAGGCGGTAGTTCTTTGTCTGCGGGTAAACCGATCCAGTTCTTCTTCGGTGAGTTTTCGCAGGCACATCAAGAATTGAAGTTGAGCATCTAGTGTGTAGTCGGCGCCATAGAACCAGAAGCGACGCTTCGCACCGCGATGGATTCCGAGAGGTCCTCGTATGGCGTTACCAAACGTACCTTCTTGAATCTCATCATGCTTCGGAAACACTTCGATCCCCTCGGCGAGCCCGGAGCCTTTCACTGGCACTCCGAGCCTCTGAGCTAAATGGTAGATGTAAACCCGGCATTTTCTCGCAAGCAGAGGGACTGCAAGGAAGATCCAGAGGGCCCGCCCCGCTTGCTCATTTCCAGCGCCGATTCGACGCCGTCCTCTGTGAGTTGGTACTGGAGCTTGATCAGATCATCCATCGCCCGCGCGTAGTCGGCATCAATCGCGACCCACTTACACCGCTGATTCAACGGGTTAATGGCGTAGAGACCGATCGTTTTCCTTCCTTCCAAGTGGTCCGCAATAATTTGCTCCGTCAATAACAACGGGGCTCCTGATGCACGTTCTTTGGGACGATAGTAGTAATGACGGCCGCCCTCAGCATGCGGCCGCATCGATTGGAGGGTGTATGCGCGGCGATTGATAAAGAGGTCGGTGTAAATCTTCACCTGTGCTGTCGTGGCATTCAATCGTCGCTTCCTCCTTTCGACACGTCCGGCGCCACGCGCTACGTGTAGATATGTCGAGATCGAATTTCTGTCAAACGGCAGTGAAAGTCCTCAGTTGGAGGGCAACGCCATTTCGGCGGGCTTTCCTGGTTCCAAGATCCATCCCGGAGTCGCTTTGAGCAGGCCGGGGCGTTCCACCAAGCTCAAAATGTCGTACTCATGAATGAGCAAATCGAAATCGCTTTGGCTGTATCCCCCGTAGTGCTGGTCGTCGAAGTCAATCCAAAACCAAGTGCGAGTCCTTCGATCGAAGACATAAAAAGCTCCGGATTCCGGATCGCCTTGAACCGAGACGAACAACAGAATGGAAGCAGGAAACTCGATCCGGCGTACTGGCTGGGCGTTTTCGGTGATTGCCAATAGAGCGGCGATTGCCGGGTCGGGCGAAGAGTTCTCTAGTATGAGGATAGGCTCTGTTTTCATGTGACCAAACATAGGTGTTCCTTTCTGGCGAGCGCTCGCCGAGCATGCAAAGACAAGTGAAATGAAAGTGGATTCGAAGGCCGGTAGTTTTGCGGTCTGGCGAACTTTAATGAAATGGCTTGACTAGAAGGGCCGCGCTCCGCACCGTCCGGGTTACTCGTTATCGAGGCGTTTACAATCGATTTACACAAGCCGACTTCGTGGTACCAATCCGATTAGGGTGACGGTCAAGCTCCGCTGCAGACGCGAGCATCGCGTTTGGCCTTGCTCGAGGACTTGTTGAAGTGCCCGCTCCGATGCTCGAACTCATTTGAGATGCGCAGGAGCAGCTTGAGTCGGTGGGGCGTGAGAAGGCTGGGTTGACTCCCCGCGATGCTGCGCATTCCCTGCGAACTTAGGGGGATGTCGGTGTCCTGAGTAGACCAGTCCCCAAAGCGACGACTCC
>Ga0335073_10013500_pt1 | contig 11447 bp, 14 predicted proteins | sample Lox_Sample_22_FD_207093 | JGI IMG/M metagenome (GOLD analysis project Ga0335073, IMG submission 207093) | Soil microbial communities from Loxahatchee National Wildlife Refuge, Florida, United States - Lox_Sample_2.2 | ecosystem: Environmental > Terrestrial > Soil > Wetlands | place: USA... | reverse complement strand
CGTGTGGAACCTTTGAGAGGCAAAATTCGCGATAGGAGATGGATGCGTTCGTAGGTTGACAAGATCTTCAATTAGATGGAACGTGGGCGGGATTAAAACTTAGAATCAGGGACGGCCTCTCCACCAATCAGATGGCGCTATTTGCCACTAAAACGAGGTTAAACCGTTGCTTAGAAGAACCTTGCACGGCAAGATGCTTAAGAGAAGAACGCGGTCGAAAGAGACCCCCACAGAATTGCGCAAACATTCTCCTTCATTTTCTAGAATCTTCGCAAGTATGATGTACTCAGTGTATAATTACATTAGATATTCCCCGCCCCGCGCCAGCCGCTTTACCGAATCCCCCAGCTTGCATTCCCTTTCTATGATAATCTATAACCTTCCTCACTTTCGCCTGGTGGGCCTCGCAGAGGACTTCGTTGTAAAGGAAAACTTCAAGACACCACGAACACGCTCAACAACCATAAAAGCTGCCCACAGCATCACACCTGCGACTATAATTCCTGTGGCAAACAACTGATCGATGTAGTCGTGGTACCTAATGCGAGCGAGGATAAACACGACAACTGCCCGCAGTCGATATGGAATAAACCGCCTTCTCGCAGAAATGACCAACGCAACGCATTCCTGTTGGAACGTGAGGATTTGATTTTCGTCTTTGCAGTCTTCGATATGAATGGCAAGACCTTTTACTTCATCGGCCGACTTTTCCGAAACGAGTTGTACCGTTTTGCGGTCATTTTCTTCCTTAGAATGCGTTTTCATGAATTCAAGGGCAGACATGAGCTCCTCTACTACTCTCTCAAGTCCAATACATCTTAACTCCAGTCCCTTTTTGTGAGCTTCTACTTCGCTTAATTCTGCACATCGCCTTCGAGTCCGTACTAATTCCTCTCGCAGAGTCGTCAATTGATCTTGGATCAATATGTTGGAGGATATGACGGATTGAACGTCGGCTTGTTGTTCAAGTGGTCGTGGAGAACTGCCGTGAAACGATAAAGGACGACCCTTCTTTTGCGGAAAGATGTTCGTGTTTGTAGACAACTTGGTAATCTGTTCCATCAATTCAGCGTTCTGCCGTTCGAGGAGATCTATCCAGCGTTTGTCATCTGACTTTTCGTCTTCAAATTGAGGCGAAACGTAAGGTGGAGGGGGCGTGGAACCCTCTGACGCGGAATAAGGTATTGGAGCAGTAAAATAGGAGGAAGGTGGTCGCTCCAGATTTGTCGACTGTCTGCGTAGCGACAGACTTTGTCTCGTGAATATTGGTCGTCCGGTTGCCTCGTCCATCCTCAAGGATGCTGACAATTAGCTATGAGGAGAGTATTATTGGACGAACCTCGTTTACCCTTCTTATCGTCTGAACCGGAATATGTCCGACGGTCATGTTCATCGAAGTCTCGAATTGGGTTCGACTGAGCTACGGCTTCAGTCATCGTCTACCGAGAAGACGAGCCACTCTGGACTTGTAGGGACTTAAATAACAGAGTTGGATGCTTCACATGTCGGGCATGTTGATGATTTTGGCAAAAGTTGAGCCGAAGAGTGTAAACAAATCTTGCCTCTCCGATTGGTGACGTTATTGCTAAGTGGCGTTGCTTTCATTGCGGTTGGTGGGGTAACACGCCTTGTTGGCGTAGGAATGCAGCTTTCAGCCGTTGCGGATGGCTGATGGAAGGAATGAAATGTACATAAATACCGCAGCTCGATAGGATTGCAGAGTTCTTTGACATTGTTGCCCTGGGGAACTGCAGCTCTGCAAGTGACGTGCTGTGTCCAACCGCAATTCACTATCAATTGCACGTGGAAATCACCAGTCAATTTCTTATCTTATGCATGCCATGCCCGCAAGGAATTCGAATTACATCCCAACAATTACTACATATTGAAACTCTATTTCTGGTTGTCCATGTGAAGATTCCTATGTACTGGATTCCAGCGATTTCTCTGCGATCAGGGGCAGGTCAGAATTGCGGGGTAGTGCGCCGCGCTCGGGCCTCTTCATTTTGGAGATGATCGGAAATGCAGTTCCGGGAACCGGCTGGCGATCTCCGAATCCGGACGTCAGGACTCAATTGACAAAGAAGGACATAATTCAAGACTATCGCAATTCATCTGCGATGCCACTTAAGTTCATATTACGAAAAGTCATGAATTTGCTAGATGCTCGCCATGTAATGATAAATGCACCTTTCTAAATAATACAAGTTCGTATTACCGATTATAAGATGATGCATGGAAAGGGTTACACTATTTCCCCAGCAAGAAATCTCCCCACTTTAAATTTCCGTGCTCCACGTTTCAGATGCCCAGTTCTTGCATCAAACGTGCCTTCTCGAAATGCTAATTTGCCCTCTTCCAACACTGCGACTGCGTTCATCGGCACCAATGATAATATATCGAAATTCTTCTTATCCTGCGAACGTTTTTGTGGTGGTGATAAAGGAGCCGGTCGTCGCACAGGATCCGACGGAGCTGGATAGGGAGAATTGTAATCGAATCCATCTCGATCCTTATTTACTAGTACCGAAGTATTCTTCGACATTCCACTCGTTAAAATTAGTCGTAGACTGTAATCCTGACTTTCACCGGCATCGGTAGGTCTAGTTTCCGGAAGAGGGGCAGGTTGATCTAATATCCTTCGAACTGTCTGTACCGGAGAAACAGGAGACCGCATGTCCTGTCGCATTTTGTCCAATTCTTTACCCTTGACAGGTTGAGGTGATTCAGACTTCCCATGGATTTTGGATCCTGATTTCTTGGCAACAACACTCCTTTTAGCGGGTTCAATCGGGAGTTTAGCCGTGGGTGTTCCCGACATGAGAGGCAATTTGAATGGCGTGGCACGAGATATGACTGGAGGCCGATGAACACTGCTTGGAGCTGATTTCATGGCTGCTCTTGGAGATGCTCCTAACTTGAGTCGTTTTGTAGGATTCTCGTCTTCAGAGTCACTGATCACCAGATCTCGTTTTTTGAACATGCGATGTCGTGGTCGTACAACAGGCCGACTTTCGGGCTCCAGTAGAGATATGTTAGGTGAAGGATCATTTTCTTGTGATGGTGACTGTGACGCTGGTATTGCTTTGTCAGGAGGTTTGATTGCGGGAACAGCTTCGGCCGAAGAGACTTCCAGGAAGGTCGGATCTACAGATTGTGACGATTCGGTCCTTCTTTCTTCCTTGTGTACTAGGTTCGAGATGTTGGATTGATCTTTAAGTTCAGGAGCGGCCGAAGTTGATACGGCCACGTCAACATGCGAGTTCGCGTGAGATATAGGTGTCCCCTTCTCTGACTGATTTACATCCCCGTCGATAGGTGACTTTGAATGCTCCAATTTCAGCTTCGAAAAAGAATTCACTTGTTCTTCAGATTTCTTGCCAGGGCTCGGCAGTGATGGTGATCGCGATGTTGATCCCACCGCTTTCTGTAACGCCGGATTACTGAATTCAGCAGCATGTCGTTGCAAAAGACTCGTAAAAGAATACTTGTTCACCATAACCTGCTCTTCCAACGTCTTCTCGTCATTCGATTTCAGGGTAACACTCAAACTCGACACTCGTCTGGGCAGTTTTGGACTTACAACTTCTTCCTGAGACACCTCCACACTGTTTTCCTTGTCCACTTTCCGTGTTATACAAGACTTACATTTCCAAGTTTCTCCGGCGTCTTCGAGCATTTTTCTTGTCTGCGCAGGATCATGACAAGACTGATGATAAATTGCAGAACATACCGAACATTTGGCCAGCCTATTCCGTGGCGGTTTATCTTTTTCATGGCAGACGATACAAGTACCCGGTGTTACCAAAGCGGCAAGGAAAGGCGAGGCCCAAGTTCGAGAGTTGCTGGAAATGGAGCTTGCTATGCTATTTCCACGTCTTCTCTCTTCGGAGAATGGTTCTGGAATTAGGTTTCTACAAAGAAAGAAGAATACCATCTAGTTTGGCGTGAACAATAAGCTTCTCATGTAAATGGAGAGGCTCGGAGGTAGCCGTGGGGATTGGTTTCGGAAGGGGATTGGAACCCACTGAACTATCAATTCTGGCGAGAAAAAGGCACATACCGTTGAACGCATTCATGATCCCTAAGGGGTTCTGCTCAAAGGGGAAAGGTGGATAAGTAGCCACTGAATCTGCCGCAGGTGGAATTGGGGGAATCACAGGTATCGGAATAGGAACAGGAGAAGGCACCGTAACAGAATTCTTAAGAAGATCCAAACCAGGTTGTAATCCAGCTAGAGCCGTAGCAGCTTGATGAATAGTGGCCGCTGCTTGAGGTGAATTTGAAGCTAACCATATTTCCGCCGCCCGTGTCGCCATTTGACTTAAGAATTGTTGTTTCTCTCCATTTGTGAGATGGGGAATCGGATTAGAAGGGTCTAATTCTCGAACAGGTGGGGCTCTGGCCGGATTTTCTTTTCCTCGAGGTAATTGCGGATTTGTGACTTTTGCGATTTTCTTGACTTTCCGTTTGATGGGCTTGGATATTGGGAGTTGGCGAGGCTGCGGTGAAGCGGTGAACTGTAGTTTGGGTGGTGGATTGCCCTTGTCGCGACTTGTAGGTCGAGTTGGAAAAGCACTTCGTGAGGGAGAACGGGATACTCTTGAACTACTGGTAGGACGGGAAATATGTGTCGAGGCGGCGCTCTCTGTTTGTCTAGGAATTGGTGGTGGTAGGGGTCGACGATCAAGCTGTCGTGGACCAGCCTCATCTTCACTGACTGAACGACCTTGTGTTTGTGTTGGTACAGGGGCTAATGATGGAGGCGGAAGATTCCTTCTTATCGTGGTCCTTGACGGCGATTGTTTCCTAGGAGACTTTGGCTTCTGCGACTGTGCTTGTTCCAGCATTGGTCTCTTAGAATTTACATATTCTTCAACGCCAACGGGACCACGACTTTGATTACGAATAGACTCAAAGGCAGGAGGTTTTGATTGAAGTGGCCCAGAAGCAGGTTGATCAAATCTTGTTTTGCGAGGAGGTATGTCTCGCCTCTCAAGATTTCCACGGCTTGAATATTTGTCAACCTCAAAGACAGCCTTTCCTACTGCTTCTTTTGCAGGGGCCGGATCCAACCGAGGCCGGTCTCCACTGAAAGATTCACGCTCAGGTATTCTAGGAGGAGGAGAATCTTTACGCAAGTCAAAAGCAGGAGGTGACTGCTGTCGTCTAGGAGGAGAATAATGCCGACGGTCGTTTTCCTCCATCCAAACCTTTGGTCCGATGGGAGGAATAACAGGCGATCGTTGTCGTGGGATCGGTGAACGACTTCTATTCGGGGGTGGCCTCCATGCTTGTTCATTCTGTCTCTGTGGTGGAGGCTCCCGTATATTCCTAACATCATCTGGGCGTCGTGCATTCCGATTCTAAATTAGGTAGGCTTTAAGGGAGTTATTACTGGAGGCGTATCTTCTATGAAAATAGGTGCATCTCGAGTTCCTTGGGGACTACGACTCCGATCCCAATTCACAGGATCTCTTGGAGAAGCACGTCTCAGAATGGGACTGGGTCCTCTGTTACTACTACGAGGAGGAGGAGAATAGTGGGACGAAGTCCACTTGTCCGAGACTTCATTTACAGATCCTGACGACCGTCTATCCGCAGAGGACGACTGAAACCTTTGGGGTTGAGTAAAGAACGTTTCCTCCCGTGGGTTGGGATATGAATCATATTGACGTCTTGTCTCCTGCTTATTAGCCAAGTCCTTATAGGAGCGACAATACCGTTGGAGAGATGGGTTCTCTGAAGCGATCTCGATCAGGGTAGTCAGCCGGACGACGTGGCGAGGGGGGCGATGGTTGTGTTGCCCAAGGCAGGCTCCTTCTAGGCTGCACTCGTTCAGGATACCGTGGATATTCTCCACTCCCCTAAAAGATTAGCCTCAAGTCAGAACAGAGCTAGCTATATAAACATGAAAGAAGAGCGCTCAGGCTAGTTTTGACCGTAGATCATTCAAGCAAGGCAAAGTAAACCACAGAACCACCTCAATTCTCAAGTAAAAGGGAGGATAAATGTACTCTCCTGCCTTACTATCCATCGATCTACAACCTCAAGATCGCGAACCCTGTAAGGAGAGCTGAACACTTCCTTTGCAAAGAAACATAAGCTCCTAAGGAAGGAATGTATTCATTATCGCTCTTGCCAATACAAAAAGCAAATCGAGGTACAACTAAACCTGAAAGCCAGAGAAGTTTTTGGCAATAATGAATATGAGAATGAGGGGTTATGACAGTTTCCTTGTAACTGTCTCGCAAGTCATCCCTTTTACCAATTTTCTCTCGTCATAGCGCAAAACAGAAAGGGGAGGTGGGGATATTACCCGTTCATGAGGAGGAGAGTGAGGTCTGGGTGGCGTTCTGGGTCGAGCGTTATTGCGTGGCGGGGAGTAATGCTGACTTGTTAAGGGAGGAGGAGAATAATGCTGATATCGAGAGGACATTTGGGGGGATGGTGGTCGTAAAGGAGACCGCGAACGGTAAGGGACTTGTTCGCGGTAGTATGTATTGCTCATTTTGGGGATTCCATGGGGGGTTCAAGACAAACGCGAGGATTTGCGATCTGTATATTCGGTTCCGCTGGTGAAGACGATAATTAAAGTTTCGGAACGAGGCCTCGCGGGGTTTAAACGATGAAAAATTGCGAGGAGAGACTGGCAGTACGGTTATTCCTAGAATGACATTGAAGATGCTGAATTAAAAGTGCTGGGTATAAGAAAGGAACGACCAGAGGGTTTTAGCGAGATTCAAGGGCGGTCGGTGGTAAAACGGAAGGAGTGTGGATGGATGCGTCGACTCACCAAAATCTCAGCCACTTCGTTATTTAAGCCGTTGGTGTGCTGCTGCTATGTAGTTTATCTAACTAGCTGACGTACAAGAAGGGAATTTAAGCTGCAGATCGCTCCGCTCAAAAAATCTGTGAGTAATTTAGGCCGTTGGTTGAAACCGAACCTTTTTCTGCTGATCCATAGGTCCGTCATCGAAAGTACATCGGTTTGAAGAGACGGTGATGAGAGTGTCGTCTCTTGATGGATCGCTTTTAGATCTCGAACTTCATTCTCTCTTATTCAGTCCTCTCCAGAGTGCTTTGAAATTCTTCCATGTACTGTCCAGCTCGCAAACTATGCTGACATTGAAGCCAACTTTCACATCGAATTATGATCCTGAACTAGTCGCTCTGCTTCGGCTCGCCCTGTGGAAAGTAGGCATATGGGATAACAACACTTCATATGGCTCCTTAATACAAAACCTTCAGTATCGTACCATCATCAACGGGACACCACTTCCTCCCACTAAACGCCAAAAGCTCGTTTACGGAGTTCTCACGGTTTTGTTACCATATGCACTCAGTAAAACTGAAGCCTGGCTGACCTTGTCAAATGATCTCTCCCCAGCTCAATGGAAAGATAGACTCCAACGATTTATTACAGCTTCAGAGACTCTCCTGTCAACTCTTTCTCTCGTCAATTTCTTGGCATTTCTCGTGAACGGACGGTAACATCACTCGCTTAGCATGCAGAATACTTACAGTTAGATATCGCTCCCTTCCAGACCGGCTCCTAAAGCTCCGTCTAGTACCTTTGACGAAATCGCAACATCATCATCTACTTTCTTATGAATACCTAAACAGGCAACTAACATGGACCTCGCTAACCGAATTCCTACTCTTCATCCTACCACTCATTCTACCCTCCTACCGCCGCTTACGTCGTCGAATAGTCCGGTCTACTAACCTATCCACATCTGCCGATGGGAAGGGCGAATTATCTAACCTTCCTGAGAGATTCTGTGCGATATGTTTTGCAAAGGGACGTGAAGGAAGACTTGTCACAAATCCTTATTGTGGTGAGTGTGGACATGTGTATTGTTATGCTTGTTTGATGGAGAGTGTTGCCGAGGAGGAGGGGGATGGGTGGAGTTGTTTGAGATGTGGTACTGTTGTTAAGAAGATTAAAAGGTGGGAGGAAACTGTTGGCGATGATGCACCCGCTGTGGAAGTCACGGAGGAGAAGCTGGATGCCCCTGCGGAGGAAGTTGTCCCTGAAGAGGAGGCCGAAAGCCCTCCGGAAGAAATTCAAGAAGAAGACGAGGAAGAAGAGCAGGATGAAGATGACGAGGATGAAGAAGGAATCAGGATCCTGTAATACTTTGTCATCTTTATCGCAAACATTCATGCAACCTTCAATGCAACCCCAGTGGATCTGCGAACGAATTCAAAAAGTACTGTTGAGTAGTCACCTGCACATAATCCCTAGGAATACACATGCCACCTCCAGATCTATCACATGAGTTCTCCGTTCGCTGAGAGTGGGATTTATGGTCCAATATGTGGACAATGGACACTTGGTCTCAATGGGACCATGTTTTGATGAATATTTCTGCAGTTCGAAGTATTCTGGCCTAATTGGTATGGTTTTCCAAAGGGAAGGGCCATCATGAAGTCTATGCATGCCCCAAAGGAGGAATACTACCCAATTATTAGTGCAGCTTGGGAGTGAATAACCTGTTGATTGGCGCCTATACAGTACTGCTGATGAATTGTGCAGACCGATTGCGCGGACAATGGGAGAAGGATTTGATTGACTTGGTCATCCGATAGCGGGAGAGTAAGGTTTGCAACACTAGCGAGTAAGGGAGGTAACTCGTTCAAAAGAACATCGAAAACCCATTCATCTCGACGGATCGTAGCGTCATACTATTATGGATGAATACACAGTATTACGATTGGGGAGAGACGTACCTCGGTGATTTGTCCCTCGTTATTGAATTGCATGAATAGTATTGTTTCGACGGGTAGACTAATGTTGCCAGGGTGCATATGATAAAACACGAAAGCTCCAACGACTTGATTTCCAGTGACTGTGAAGCTGTTAAAGTGTAATTACAGTAATTGGAACTCCGAGAATGTTGAATATCCCCGGTAACCCGGTATTCGCGGCTATCGTCGAAACAACCCAAAAATGTACTGCAAAAGTTAATCTCAAAGATAGTTAAAGGAAGCATACCTCTGTATTCAGTTCCTGCCCACCAAAGGTATTTGTTAGGTCGACTCTTCCTTGAATGTTCTCGGAAAATAGGGTCGAGTTGATAGAAAGGTGATCGATGTTTTCCCTCAACAGATGGCAATACCGACAAAATCCCAAGGAACAGAATGATGTAGGCTAACATGTCGGTCTCGCCTAACAAGACCGTTTAGTTTGACTGCGCGAAATATCACGATTGCTATCAAGGCTGCAAGGGAAGCAGCAGGCGTCAAATGTACTTAAGACCCCGACATAAGTCTAACTGGTTGTAGACCTTGGCAGAGCTTATTTAGGCTTCGTCATGAAGAGAACCGTGCGCCAGGGGACCGTTTTAGCATCCGCCGATAAGCACTTACCCTCCCTGATAGCTAACACGCGACTAACAGCACATCACGTTTTATGAATTTCCTCCCGAGCGTCTCCCTGTTTTTCGTCATGCCTGCAATATATGTTAGCCTCGAGTTTCCATTTTCCTCAACTAGATAGTCGGTTCGAAACTCCACTTTCAGGTATCCAGATTTTCAGTGATCTCCGTCAATTCCGTGAAAGTCGAGCTTCGTTCAAATTGACGATCGCCAAGTCTCCAACGGCTAAAAGCGCCTCAATTCCCGTCCGTTTCAGGGGCACGCAGATCATCCCAAATGTCGACGATGGCTGTTTTACATAGTTGAAATGTCCCCACCGAGGGGTTTTTGTGGGGTCCCAGGCTTTATTGGCCCCGCAATTCCGCACAATTTAAGATCGCGACTTTTTAACTTCGGGAAGCTGCCGAATCCCCCGCATTCGCTGAAAGGAGAACGATGGCAACTGTAGCTCTCGTTGGGATAAAGGGTAATTTAGGATATAAGATCTTTCCTGAACTTGTCAAGTCGGATGCAATTGGTAAAATCCATGTGTTATCGAGAAAGAAGAGAGATTCTGGTGGTGGAAAGGCAGTAGATTTTCAAGTTGATTATTATGATGCGGAGAGTCTGGAGAAGGCTTTGAAGGGAGTGGATGCGTTGATTAACGGAATGGGAACTGAAGGAGATTTTATCGAAGCCAAGAAGAATTTGGTAGAAGCTGCTGCCAAGGTCGGTGTTAAAATCTACTTTCCAAGGTAAGTTTCCGACTCTGGAATCGGAAGTTAATGAAAGTGAATGGGGAATTGATCCTCATGTTGATACATGGGCTGTTCGACATCCAGTATGGGATCAGAAGAAAGCGGATGATGCCTACGCCGCCACAATAGGACTGAAAGTGATTCCTGTGTAGTACGTTTTGCTATTGAGATGCCACTGATTACAGCGTTGGACTTCACATGGAACATCCCGTAGGCGGTTTTCAAAAGCCTCATGGGTTCTTCCCGGAAGAAGAAACATGGTATATGCCTGGAACCGGAGATGTCCCAGTGACATTCACTTCCAAGAAAGATATTGCATTGTCGGTTATCGAATTGATTAAATTGGCGCTGAAGGATCCCGATAGCGTCCCACCCAATGTTCGAATCAGTGGGAGTCATAACACCCCAAAGGAAATTATTGAGATCTTTAATAAAGCGGCAAATGGAAAGACTCATATCAAGCTTAAGCTATTGAATGAGGAGCAATCCAAAGAATTATTCTCAAGACTGGTGTTTGAACCACCAGCTGGTGACAACAACTTTGATCAAGCATTCATGAACGAGATTGCTCAAAGGGTGTTCACCATGAGCGGCGGTGGAGGCAATTTGGACTTTAGCAAACACAATCATAATGAGCTAGTCAACCCTGGAGAAAGTAAATGGAAGTGGAAAACGATTGAAGATTACGCCATGGAGACCGATGGTCTACCACTTGAACTAGAGTATATGAGATAGAAGAGAAAGATGGAATTCGTACTATACTTTTATGATTATCCCGGCCCATTATATATACCACCATAAACCTTTTCTAAACCTCAAAATCACCATAACTCCAAAATCAAATTAACCACAAAACGAAACTTATTGAACTATTAACATTCCCGGTGCGACGCAAGCAGAGATTTCCGGTCCAACGTGTCCCTCACACAAGTACGAGTCGATAACCCATTCTCCTTCAATTTTAGGGAGCTCAGGAATAAAAGTGCTTTCGACTGTAGACTCATTTTCTGCCCAGAATTCCGTGAACATCGGTTTTTCGACAAGGAATTCAGGTTCAGCTGTCTTAGTTGGAGGCGGCGTTGATAGATCTGACGACAGCATTGGCGACGAGGTGAGACTGTTGCAAAAGGTAGCCTCTGGAGGAGAGTGCATGATAATCTTCGTCTCGATGCATTCGTTGTCTTGAGTTTCCAGGTGCCTGACTTGATTCATTCCATCGTAGTATAAACTCGCTGCCATCCTCGATCGCACTCCTAGAAAAGGATCACTGTCGCTCGACAGAGCATCGTGGAAGAGACTTTCCATCATGGATGCCGATTTTGAACA
>Ga0335073_10013499_pt1 | contig 11448 bp, 9 predicted proteins | sample Lox_Sample_22_FD_207093 | JGI IMG/M metagenome (GOLD analysis project Ga0335073, IMG submission 207093) | Soil microbial communities from Loxahatchee National Wildlife Refuge, Florida, United States - Lox_Sample_2.2 | ecosystem: Environmental > Terrestrial > Soil > Wetlands | place: USA: Florida... | reverse complement strand
GCGGTGTGGGGCGCGGACCTGCTGGCCCGCAAGGAGAAGATCGGGATGCTGACCGACTGGCGGCACCTGCTCGTCCCGCTCATGCCGGGAACGGGCGTGCTCGCCTTGCTCGTGATGGCCGGCGACGACCTCGGCACCACGTTCATCTTGCTGATCGTCTTCATGGCGCTGCTGTGGTTCGCGGGGACGCCGGGGCGGGTGTTCACCGCCCTGCTGATCCTGATGGGCCTGGTCCTGCTGCTGCTCGTGGTGACGCAGAGCTGGCGGGTCAAGCGGATCGCCGGGTTCCTCGACGGGTCGAGCTCCAACCCGATGGGGCAGAACGAGCAGTCCATCCAGGGCAAGCTCGCGCTGGGCGACGGCGGCGTGTTCGGCGTGGGCCTCGGCGCGGGCAAGATCAAGTGGGGCTACCTGCCCGAGTCGGCCAGCGACTTCATCTTCGCGGTCATCGGGGAGGAGCTCGGCCTGGTCGGCTCGCTGTGCGTGACCGCGCTGTACGGCGGGCTCGCGTTCGCCGGGTGGCGGGTGGCCCGGCGCGCCCCCGACACATTCAGCAGGCTCGCCTCCGCGTCCATCACCGCCTGGATCGTCGTCCAGGCGGTGGTGAACATCGGCGCGGTGATCGGCGTGATCCCGATCACGGGCGTGCCGCTCCCGCTCGTGTCCGCGGGCGGGTCGTCTGTGCTCGTGACGATGCTCGCTCTCGGTATGCTCATGTCGTTCGCGCGGCGGGTGCCCGGCGCCAGCCAGGCCCTGGCCGCGCGCGGGCCGGGCCCGGCGTCCCGCTTCGCAAGCTGGCTAGGCCTGGGGATACGACACGGCGACGGGTTAGCCGCTTGGCCCAGGTACGCCGTGATCGCAGGGCGACGAGCGAGGAGCATCGGATGAGGGTCGTGCTAGCTGGCGGAGGGACAGCCGGTCATATCGAGCCTGCCCTCGCGCTGGCCGACGCGCTTCGGGAGGCGGACCCCGGCATCGAGGTGACCTGCCTGGGCACCGAGCGCGGCCTGGAGACCCGGCTGGTCCCGATCCGCGGCTACGACCTGGCGCTGATCCCGGCGGTGCCGCTGCCGCGCTCGGTGACCCCGAAGCTGCTCACCGTGCCCGGCCGGCTGGCCGGCGCGGTGCACGCCGCCGGCGCGATCCTCGACCGCACCCGCGCGGACGTGCTCGTCGGCTTCGGCGGGTACGTGGCGACTCCCGGGTACCTGGCGGCGAAGCGGCACAAGGTGCCGATCGTCGTGCACGAGGCGAACCCGTTCCCCGGCATCGCCAACCGGCTCGGCGCGCACCTCACGACCCACGTCTTCACCGGTCACCCGGACACCAAGCTGCGCAACGCCCAGTACCTGGGGGTGCCGATCAGGCGGCAGATCGCCGAACTCGACCGGTTCGCGGTCGGCGACAAGGCGCGCGCGCACTTCGGGCTGCGGCCGGACCTGCCGGTGCTGCTGGTCTTCGGCGGCTCGCAGGGCGCCCGGTCGCTGAACCGGGCGCTGGCCGGGGCGCTGGACGCCATCCGCGCCGAGAGCGTCCAGGTGCTGCACGTGACCGGCCCGCGGAACGCGGGGGACAACCAGCCGCCGCCCGGCGGCCCCGTGTCTGGCGGCCCCGTGTTTGGCGGCCCCGTGTTTGGCGGCGCCGTGCCGTACGTGGCGGTGCCGTACGTGGACCGGATGGACCTGGCCTACGCCGCCGCGGACTTCGCCCTGTGCCGGGCCGGCGCGATGACCTGCGCCGAGCTCACCGCCGTCGGCCTGCCGGCCGCGTACGTGCCGCTGCCCATCGGCAACGGCGAGCAGCGGCTCAACGCGCTGCCGATCGCGGCGCGCGGCGGTGGCCTGCTCGTCGACGACGCCGAGCTCACCGCCGACTGGATCAAGGGCGCGCTGCTGCCCGTGCTCACCAACATCGACCAGGTGGCCGCCATGTCCGAGGCGGCCGCGTCGCTCGGCCGCAAGGACGCGGACCGCTGGCTCGCCAAGGCGGTCATCGACGTCGCCGTCGCCGGCGCGGCGGACCGGGACGCCGGCCGGGCGCCCGAGGCGCCTCAGCCGTCCCAGGGGCCGGGCAGGCACCGGCAGGGACGGTGAACCGATGCCCCTGGTGACGCCCACGCAGCCGGTGCCGCTCGGCGACCTCGGCCGGGTGCACTTCGCGGGCATCGGCGGCGCGGGCATGTCCGGGATCGCCCGGATCATGCTGGCCCGCGGGGTCACGGTCTCCGGCAGCGATGCCGCGGCGTCCGCGGCGCTCACCGAGCTCGCCGCGCTCGGCGCCCGGGTGCACGTCGGCCACAGCGCCGCCCACCTGGGCGACGCCGACACGCTCGTGGTGTCGAGCGCCATCCGGCCAGACAACCCGGAACTCGTGGAGGCCAGCCGCCGCGGCGTCCGGGTGCTGCACCGGGCGGCCGCGCTCGCCTCGCTCATGGAAGGCCGCCGGGTCATCGCGGTCACCGGCACGCACGGCAAGACCACGACCACGTCCATGATCACCACGGTGCTCCGGGAGACCGGCGCGGATCCCGGCTACGTGATCGGCGGGATCCTGGCCGCCACCGGGACGAACGCGGCCGACGGGGCCGGCCCCGACTTCGTGGCCGAGGCCGATGAGAGCGACGGCTCGTTCCTCATGCTGTCCCCGGACGCCGCCGTGATCACCAACGTGGAGGCCGACCACCTGGACAACTACGGGACGGCCGAGGCGTACCGCGCGTCGTTCGGGAAGTTCGTGGCGCGGATCGCGCCCGGCGGGCTGCTCGTGACCTGCGCCGACGACCCGGGGGCGCGGGAGGTCGCCGCCGCGGGCGCCGGGCGCGGGCTGCGGGTCGCCGCGTACGGGGAGTCGGCGGACGCGGACTACCGGGTGACCGGGGCGCACACCAGCGGGATGGAGACGGGGTTGCGGGTGCGGAGTCAGCCGGGCCCGTTCGGGATGATCGATGAGAGCATCACGCTGCACGTGCCAGGGCTGCACTACGCGCTGAACGCGGCCGCCGCGTTCGCCGCCGCCGTCGAGCTGGGCGTCCCGCCGGGCCGGGCCGCCGCCGCGCTCGCCAGCTACCGCGGGGCCGCCCGCCGGATGGAGCCCAAGGGGGAGGCGGGCGGCGTCCGGGTGCTCGACACCTACGCGCACCACCCGACCGAACTGGCCGCCGACCTGCGCGCGGCGCGCGGGATCGCCGGCGGCGGGCGGGTCATCGCGGTGTTCCAGCCGCACCTGTACAGCCGGACCAGGATCTTTGCGGCCGAGTTCGGGACGGCGCTCGCGCTGGCCGACGAGGCCGTGGTGCTCGACGTCTACGCGGCGAGGGAAGACCCCGAGCCCGGGGTGACCGGCAAGCTCGTGGCCGACGCGGTGCCCGGCGGGACGGCGCGGTATGCCGAGTCCGCCGCGGACGTCCCGCGGGTCGTCGCGTCGCTCGCCGCGCCGGGCGACGTGGTGCTGACGATGGGAGCGGGCGACGTCACCAGGCTCGGCCCGCTCATCCTCGGCGCGCTCGCGGCGTCGGGAACCTCCGCACCGGGGGCCGCCTGGCCGTGACAGAGACCACCCCGGCGACCGCGCCGCCAGCCCGCCGCCGCCGCACGCCATGGCGTGCCGCGTTCTTCGCGCTTGCTGGTCTCGCGATCGTCGCCGGAGTGGCCTGGGCGCTGCTCGGTTCCCGGCTGTTCGTCGTGCGGTCGGTGACCGTGACGGGGACGCACCTCGTCACCCAGGCGCAGGTGATCGCCGCGGCCGACGTCCCGCTTGGCACCTCGCTGATCGGCGTGAACGCCGGGCAGGTGGCCAGGCGGGTGGAGTCCATCAGGCAGGTGGCTTCCGCCAGCGTGGCCAAGGACTGGCCGGACCACCTGGTCATCACCGTGCGGGAGCGGGTCCCGGTCTTCGCCGTGAAGATGACTGGCGGCGGGTACGACCTGGTGGACCCGACCGGGGTGATCGTCCGCTGGTCGCCGGCCCAGCCCGCCCGGCTGCCGCTGTACCTGACGACGCTGACCGGGGGCGGCCTGCGCGGCGATCCAGGGCTGGCCACCGCGGCGGCCGTGGTCGCCGAGCTGTCGCCGTCGATTTCCGCGCAGGTCGCCAACGTCGGCGTGATCCAGGTCCTCGCGGGCCAGGGCGTGACGGCGGACGAGGCGTACCAGGTGCTGCTCGGCCTGCGGGACCACAAGACGATCCTGTGGGGCGGGACCGGCGACGCCGCGGCGAAGAACAGGGAGCTCGCCGTCCTGATGCGCGGCTCCGCGACCTACTTCGACGTGAGCGCGCCGGGGACGGTCGTGACCAAGTGAGCGCCGGGCGAGACCGGCGCGGCGCCCCGCCGACGTGCGGCGCGACACGCTCAGGAGCTTGTCGCGTGGTTAGTTGACCCTGCCGCCTTCCCACCCTACTGTCCCTATCAATCGCAAGGAAGATAAAACTCTAAATCTCAACCTGAAGGTGAAACCTGACGGCCGCCCGGGATCGCGGTAAGGCAATTCCATTGGCGGCGAATTCCGTCGGCTCCCTGGCGGCGAGTAACCGGTCGGCCCAGGTAGCGCCCAGGCAGCAGGGCCGGGAAGGGTCCGGACGGAATGCCGGAATGGCGTTGGCCCGGGCAGGTATAACGAGCGGAAAGGTACCCTCCTCGTGGCAGCTCCGCAGAACTATCTGGCGGTCATCAAGGTCGTCGGAATCGGCGGGGGCGGCGTTAACGCCGTCAATCGCATGATCGATGAGGGACTGAAGGGCGTCGAGTTCATCGCGATTAACACCGACGCGCAGGCCCTGCTGATGAGCGATGCCGACGTGAAGCTCGACGTCGGCAGGGAACTCACCCGCGGGCTCGGGGCCGGGGCGAACCCGGACGTCGGCGCGAAGGCCGCCGAAGATCACCGCGAGGAGATCGAGGAGGTGCTCAAGGGCGCCGACATGGTCTTCGTGACCGCGGGCGAGGGCGGTGGCACGGGGACCGGCGGCGCGCCGGTGGTGGCCAACGTCGCGCGCTCGCTCGGCGCGCTGACGATCGGGGTGGTGACCCGGCCGTTCGGGTTCGAGGGGAAGCGGCGGGCGATCCAGGCCGAGTCGGGGATCGAGCGGCTGCGCAGCGAGGTCGACACGCTGATCGTCATCCCCAACGACCGGCTGCTGTCGATCTCCGACCGGAACGTGAGCGTGCTCGACGCCTTCAAGGCCGCCGATCAGGTGCTGCTGTCCGGTGTGCAGGGCATCACCGACCTGATCACCACCCCCGGGCTGATCAACCTCGACTTCGCGGACGTGAAATCGGTCATGTCCGGCGCCGGCTCGGCGCTGATGGGCATCGGGTCGTCGCGGGGCGACGACCGGGCGGTGGCCGCGGCCGAGATGGCGATCTCGTCGCCGCTCCTCGAGGCGTCGATCGACGGCGCGCACGGCGTGCTGCTGTCCATCCAGGGCGGTTCCGACCTCGGGCTGTTCGAGATCAACGAGGCCGCGCAGCTGGTCGCCAACTCGGCGGCGGTCGACGCCAACATCATCTTCGGCGCGGTCATCGACGACGCGCTCGGCGACGAGGTGCGCGTGACGGTGATCGCGGCCGGGTTCGACGAGCAGCGCCCTGGCAGGACCGGGTCGGCGTCGGCGTCCGCGTCGGGCCGCTCGTCCGCCGGGACCGCCAGTGCCGCCGGACTCGGCGGGTCCGGGGCCGGCCGTGGCGCGGCTAACGGCGGGACCGCTTTGCCAGCCTCTCCCGCGCCAGCCTCTCCCGCGCCAGCCTCTACCGCGCCAGCCGCCACGTCCGCCGCTGGCGGTGCCGCGGCCAGCGGGGCGAACACAGCGAGCCGGCGCGGCGCGGCGGCCGCCGCCAGCGCCGGCCCTGTCCAGGCGACCGCCGGGGGCGCGGGGGAGTCCGCGCCGGATTTTCCCGGGTCCGCCGGTGAGGGCAGCACGTCGCGCGCCGCGCCGGACGCGGCTCATGACGGCGCGGCCGCCTCAACCTCCGCCGCCAGCGTGCCCGAGCAGCCCGCCTTCGACACCCTGAGCGGCTACGTTCCCGCCCCGGTCTCGTTCGTCTCGCCGGACGACGACGAGGACCCCGGGTACGACGACGGCAGCACGGGCTCGCCGGTCTCCTCGGCCTGGCAGGATTCCGGGCGCGCCAGCGCGGACAAGGTCTTCGACGCGAGCGCCGGGCGCCGGCGCCCGGTGGTCTTCGAAGAGGACGACGACTTGGATGTCCCTGACTTCCTCAAGTGAGCCGGACCCGTCCGCCGGACGCCGCGAGGAGCTGGCGCGCAACCTGGCCGGGGTCAGGAGCCGGATCGCCGCCGCCTGCGCCGCGGCGGGGCGCGACGCGGGCGACGTCACGCTGATCGCGGTCACCAAGACGCGGCCCGCCGCGGACGTGCTGCTCCTGCACGAGCTCGGCGTGCCGGACTTCGGCGAGAACAAGGACCAGGAGGCCGCGCCCAAGGCGGCCGCCTGCGCCGCGGCCGGGGTGCCGGTCCGCTGGCACTTCGTCGGCCAGCTGCAGACGAACAAGGCGCCGAGCGTGGCCAGGTACGCCAGCGTCGTGCACTCGGTGGACCGTGTCCGCCTCGCCCGCGCCCTCGGCAAGGCCGCTCGCGCCGCTGGCCAGGAGCTGACCTGCCTGGTGCAGGTCAGCCTGGCCGCCGCCGACACCACCACCACAGCCGCCGACGACCCCGCGCGCGGCGGCGTGCCGATCGGCCAGATCGGGGAGGTCGCCGAGGCGATCGAGGCCGAGCCGGGGCTGGTCCTCGGCGGGGTGATGGCGGTCGCGCCGCTCGGCGTGCCCCCCGGCGAGGCGTTCGCGCCGCTGCCGTCGTGTTCGCTCGCGGTGCGGAAGATCCGCCCGCAAGCGGCGATCATCTCGGCCGGCATGACCGGCGACCTGGAGGCCGCGATCGGAAATGGCGCGACACACGTGCGAATTGGTACGGCGTTGCTCGGAGCTAGAAGGCCTCCCGTCCGGTAATGTCCGTCGCGTAAGGCGTTCAGCGACTTTTCAGTACGCGGCGACGCGTGGGCGCAGGCACGACGGAGGGCTGAAGGAATGCCCAGCGCGATGCGCAAGATGGCGGTCTACCTTGGCCTCGTGGAGGACGATCGCCGGTATGCGGACAAGTACGACTCGTACGACGAGTACGACGACTACGACGAGCCTGCCGACGCGGTAGAGGCCGCGTCCGTGCCCGCGCGGGCCGACTACGGGGGCTACCCGGTCGAGGACCAAATCGACCCGATCCCGGCGCGGCAGGTGGAACTCGCCCGGATCACAACACTGCATCCACGCACGTACAATGAGGCGCGTAACATCGGTGAGCACTTCCGCGAGGGCACTCCGGTGATCATGAACCTGACCGAGATGGTCGACAGCGACGCCCGTCGGCTCGTCGACTTCGCGGCGGGTTTGATCTTCGGCTTGCGCGGGTCCATCGATAAGGTGACGAATAAGGTCTTCCTGCTGTCCCCCGCCAACGTCGAGGTGACCGCGGAAGACAAGGCCCGCATCGCAGAGCGGGGCTTCTTCAACCAGAGTTAACGGACGTGCAGTGAGCAAGCGACAGCGAGTAGCAACCGGAGCGGTCCTCGCCCCGAGGCCGCGCCGGCACGGGACGGGTCAGGACGGGTGATGTGATGAATATCCTGAAAATCGTCCTCACCTATCTGCTGGCGATCTACCTCGTGGTGCTCATCGGCCGGATGATCTTCGGCTGGGTGCAGGTCTTTTCCCGTTCCTGGCGCCCGCACGGCCTCGTCCTCGTGCTCGCCGAAACGGTCTTCACGCTGACCGATCCGCCACTGAAATTCCTGCGTCGCTTCATCCCGCCGCTCCGGCTCGGTACAGTAGCGATGGACCTCAGCTACATGGTTCTGTTCATCGTGGTACTGATTTTGCTGCAGGTGGCCGTCCCCGCGCTGTAGAACCGTGTACCGTTGCTGATCAGGTACGGTGCTGAGGACTTAGATACGGTGCTTTAGATACGGTGCTGACGAACGCAGCCAAGCGCGCCGAGGAGACATGATGCCGCTGACGCCCGCGGATGTGCGGAACAAGCAGTTCAGTACGACCAGGCTCAGGCCCGGCTACGACGAGGAAGAGGTCGACGCCTTCCTCGACGAGGTTGAGGCCGAACTTGACCGGCTGATCCAGGAGAACGAGGAGCTCCGGGCCAAGCTGGCCGAAGTCCTGCGCGGCGGCGGGAAGCCTGGCATTCCGGCGCTGGGCTCGCCGCTGTCCGACCCCAAGCAGGACATGATGATGCCGGAGCCGCCGCCCGAGCGCCGGCCCGAGCCGATGATGATGGACCGGATGCACCCGGTCGAGGACAACATGGACACGGCGGCCCGCGTGCTCTCGCTTGCGCAGCAGACGGCCGACCAGGCCATCGCCGACGCCCGCCGGGAGGCGGACGAGACCCTCGGCCGCGCGCGCCGCGAGGCGGACGAGGTGCTCACCAAGGCCCGCCGGCAGGCGGAGCAGATCACGGGTGACGCCAGGGCGCGCGCCGAGAGCCTGGAGCGGGACGCCCAGGAGCGGCACCGTCAGGCGATGGGCTCGCTTGTCCAGCAGCGTGAGGAACTCGAGCGCCGGGTTGATGACCTGCGTGCCTTCGAACGGGAGTACCGCAGCAGGCTGAAGGCGTACCTGGAGGGGCAGCTTCGCGACCTGGAGGCCGGCGTGACCGACAGCGGCACGTTCCCGGCCGTGGCGCCGCCGGGCCCGCCACAGCTCCCGGCTGGCCTCGGACAGCCCGCCATCCGCAACGGCGCGGGATCCGCTCCCACGGCGCAGCAGTACGCCGTCCCCGAGCACGCGGGCGGATACCGCCCAGACGGCCGCTGACCCAAGCTCGCAAACTCCCGGCGCGCCCGGACACGAGGGAGATGACAGGTGATCCGGTTCAGCGCCGTGCTGGTGACTGCCGCCGTCGGGGTCCTTGTCGGCGGAATCGTCACTAGCAGGCTGCTGCTGGTCTACGTGGCGATCGGGCTGAGCGCGGCCGCGCTGGTCGCGCTCGCCATCGGGGTGGTGCTCAAGCGCGCGGAGCTGTTCGCCCGTGATGCCACCGCCGCGGGCCCCGTGGAATCTCCCGAACTCCCTCTTCCCGTCGGCTCCGCGGTGGCGCCCGGCTTCGGGCAACCGCGCGACGCCGGCGGCTCCAGGGACCGGGTGGCCGCGCCGGGCTTCGGGGCGCCCGGGACGCCGGGAGCGCCCGGGCATGGCCAGCCGGCCCACGGCCAGCCCCCGGCCGCCGCCAGGGAAACCCCGCCGCGCGAGACGCCCGTCAGGGAACCGGCCGCCATGGACTGGCCACCCAGAGCCGCCGCCGCGTGGACCGCCCCCGCCGCGGAAGCTCCCCCCAGGGAAACCCCCGGCCGCGACGCCGCCGCCAGAAACGCCCCCGCCCCCCCGGCGCGCACCGCCCCCTGGGACACAACCACCAGGGAAACCCCGGTCCTCGACGCCACCACCTGGGACACCCCCGCCGCCCGCGAAACCCCGGCGCGCCCCGCCGCCAGGGACGTCCCCACTCGCGAAACCCCGTCGCGCGACGCCGCCGCGTGGGACACCCCCGCCGCCAGGGAAACCGCGGCGCGCGAAACCCCGGCGCCCGACGTCACCTCCCGGGACACCCCCGCCCTGCGCGAAACTCCCGGGCGCACCGCCCCGGCCTGGGAGGCTCCCGCGCGGGACGCCGCGCCGTGGGACGCTCCAGGCAGGCCGTCGTCGCCGTTTGGCACACCGCGCCCGGCGACCCCGCCGGCCCCTGCGGCGCCCGGCGCGGCCCGGTCCGACAGCCCTTGGGCGCCGCCGTCTTCGGCGGCCGCGTCCGCACCTGCCGCCCCTTCAGCCCCGCCGTCCTCTCCTGCCACGCCAGGGGGCGACCGGCCATCGCGGTCGTACGGCGACACGTCCGGCTCTCCGGCCGGCTCTCCGGCGCCGTCGTCCGCCGCCGAGACGCGAGCGGAGCCCGCGCTCGGCAGGCCGGAACCCGCACCGCCCCGCGGGCAGTACCCGCCCGCCCCCAGCTGGTTCGACCGCCCGGCGCCCTCACGGCGCGACACCGGGGACGAGCCACCCGCCACGGACGCCGGAACCCGCGGGGGCCACGCGACGCCGGAACCCGAGACAGCAGCCAAGGCTGAGACCCCCGGCGCCGCCGAGGCGACGCCCGAGCCCGCGACAACCTCCAAGCCTGACACACCCTCTGCGGCCGCGACGACGCCCGAGCCCGCGACAACCCCGGAGGCTGACACCTCCCGCGCCCCCGAGCCCGGGACAACCTCCAGGCCCGATACTCCCCGCACCTCCGAGGCGACGCCGGAGGCTGACGAGACGCCGGCCTCGAAGGCCGGCGCGACACAAGCCGCCGGGACCACGATGGGCGGTGGCGCGGGCCAGGGAGCCGACGCGACGACCAGCGCCGAGACGATGCCCGGCCGCGACAGAGCCGCGACGGCTGACGCGCCGGGCGGAGCCGGCGCGTCGATACAGGCGGACCGTGAACCCGGCGAGGCTGCCCCCGCCGTCGATGACGGCCCGGCGGACGGGAAGCCGGACCTCTCCGCGACTCCCGGTGCGGGTTCGGCCGATGCCGGGCCGGACGAGACGTCCGGCCCCACCGAGGCGGCCGCGCCCGGCGCGGACCAGGACGATCAACCGCCCGCGGGCAAAGCCGCCGACCAGGAGCGCACGGTCACCGTGGTCCCTGGCGTGCCGCGATACCACGAGGAGAACTGCATCCTCATCCGCTTCATGGGTGACGACGACCTGCAGCGGATGCCGGTCAGGGAAGCCACCGATGCGGGCTGCACCCCCTGCCGGGCCTGCCAGCCCGACGCGGACTAGCCCGACAGCCGGCGGTGCGCCAGCACCATCGCCAAATTCCGCTAACCACCCGCAGCAATCGCCACTTCAGTCCCACCGGACCCGTGGTTTGCGCCATCTTCGTATCACTTATGACCACTGTGAGCATCTTCCTATCGATTACGACCATTTTGCTGACCGATTTGCCAGGAATATGCCTACCGAACTGATAGAGAGTCGCCGAAGTGATAGATAGATGGCTCGATATGCGTCTTTTGCCCCTTTTGTGCCTGCCGGTTTCCAGTCACGAATGGCACGCCCATACCCCCGGCTGCCGCCGCGAGCCCGCTGGGCCCTGACCGCGAAGAAGCGGCAAGCCCACCGCGCCTCCCGCTCCCCACAGCGATGTTGCGATCGCGGCCGAGCGCCAGTGGCCGGCCGCGCCCCCACTGCTAGCGCTGAGGCCTGACCGCGCACAAGGCGGTCAGGGCCTCAGCGTGATCGCGGCTAGGCGCCGGCGTCGGCGACCGCGAGCCAGAAGCGCAGGCCCAGGTCGTCGTCGCTGTGCTCGTGCCAGGCGCCCGCGGCGTCAGGCGCACCAGCACCAGGCCCAGGCTCAGGCCCCTCACCAGGTCCGAACGACACCG
>Ga0335073_10013498_pt1 | contig 11448 bp, 7 predicted proteins | sample Lox_Sample_22_FD_207093 | JGI IMG/M metagenome (GOLD analysis project Ga0335073, IMG submission 207093) | Soil microbial communities from Loxahatchee National Wildlife Refuge, Florida, United States - Lox_Sample_2.2 | ecosystem: Environmental > Terrestrial > Soil > Wetlands | place: USA: Florida... | reverse complement strand
CGTGAATCTGGACCTGGAGATCAATTTTAAAGACGAAGCCTTCATTGCTCTTGGCGATGATCTGCTGCAATTGGCGGTCGAGATTGTGAGCTTCGGAGACGGCGTCGGCCCAGTTGAGATTGAGGATAGCGGTCGGAACGATCTCGGCTTCGTAACAGCGCGGGTTGAGCGGATATTTACCGGTACGAAGAGGCTCCTGCCAGACGCCGCGACGGCCGGGATGAACGAGCGAGCCATACTTGAATTCGTCGCCGGACGTGTCTTGAGTGACGAGGCCGACGTAAGCCTTGATGACCGCGACCTCGCCCTGCTTGACGACCATCATGGGGACCAGCTCGACGCTGACGAGAAAAGGATTGAGCGCGTAGGCACCGTAGAGAAGCGGGTCGTGCTGGAGGCCGATTTTTCCGCCGCGGTCGAGGAAGGCTTGAAAATCCTGATAGTTGTTGTGGAGCTGATTTTTGCTGCCGAGAAGCGTTTCGATGATTTCCTGGTCGGTGGCGCCGCGCTTCTCCATTTCTCCCATGTCGGAGAAGCCGCCGAGGCGGCTGGCGATGTCGCCGGAAGGAAGCGGATCGCCCTCGTAGGTGGTGACGATACCGACGACGTCAATGCGCGAGCCTTCCTTACCCTGCGGCTGCGGCTCGATGCGAAGGAGCTCGAGCTGGTCGGGGGCGAGGCCAAACGCGGTGGGAGAAAGGACGCCGTTGCGGTCGATTTTTTCGCGGATTTCCGGGGCGACGGGGAGGCCATAAACCTGGCTGCGCGTAATGACGAGAAACGCGACCGGGTGGATCGGGACCAGAGTGCCGGGAGGCAGTACGGGGCGTTGGACACCCTTCTGGCCGCCATTCTGGGTGAAGCACTTCAGGTCGGAGAAATTGCCGAACTCTTTTTTGTAAACGGCGGATTTCGCGCCGATGGGAAGCGGCTGGCCGACTTGAGCGATGACCACGCCGACCTGGCCCGCCGGGACCTGGACCCAGGGATATTTATCGACGGAGTACATGATCCATGGCTTCCAGCGGAGGCCGGGCATGAGGAGGTCGGACTGATAGCCGGCTTCCCCGTCGAAGGCGATGGGATTGTCCTTGGTCAATTTTTTCCAGGAAAAGCGCTTGGTGACCAGGCCGACTTCTGTAGGTCCGATCCGCTGGATGGAATGAAACGCGCTGAAAACGAAGAGCGCACCTACGACGATGATGACGATGCTCCAGAAGCCAAACATGAGCGCCTCGATTCTCCCGGAAGAAGCCGCGACGCGGGGGTGCAAAGCAAGATAGCGAGAGGTCACTCTTGCGTCAAGTATCGCGGGCTGGACGCAAGGCGGGCGGAAACGGAGGAAGCGCACGAGAGTGCTACACTCGGCGGCCACGGAGGAGACGTGAAGAGACAAATTCAGCGTGGAGCGCTGCTGGCAATCGTGTGGGCGGCGTGCTTGTGTGGGGTAAACGCTCAAACTCCCCAACGAGTGATCATTGATACGGACCCCGGAACCGACGATGCGTTGGCGATTTTGCTGGCTTTCGATTCGCCGGAGATAAGGGTGGAGGCGCTCACCGTGGTCGCGGGCAACGTCACCTCGGACGTGGGACTGGAAAACGCGCTAAAGGTGGCATCGCTGGCGGGACGGTGCGACGTGCCGATTGCGCGTGGGGCAAGGAAGCCCTTGGCGGCGGATCTGAATATTGAGCCGTTCTGGAACGGCAGCAACGGACTGGGAGGCGCTGAGCTGCCAGCAGCGACTTGCAAAGCGGACGCGAGATTCGGGCCGGACCTGATCATCGAGATGATTCATAAATACCCGCACGAAATTACGCTCGTGCCGATCGGCCCGCTGACGAATATCGCGCTGGCCGTGCTGAAGGATCCTTCGATCGTCCCGCTAACCAAAGGAGTGGTTTTGATGGGAGGATCCATCTCCGGCGGGAACGTGAACGCAGCGGCGGAATTCAATGTTTATTGCGACCCGGAGGCGGCGAGTACGGTATTCAACGCCGGCTGGCCGATAACGATGGTCGGCCTCGACGTGACGGAGGTGACGCTCTTGCACGAACCGGACGCGCAGCGTCTGGAAGCCAAGGGCGGCCCGCAAGGTAAATTTGCGGCAGTGGTCGCGAGATTCCAGATCGGTCTGTACCAGGGGACGGGATTTCCCGGCGGCGCGATTCACGATGCGCTGGCGGTGGGGGCGGCGATCGATCCCATGTTCGTGAAGACGCGCGCGATGCGAGTGGACGTCGAGACGGGCGGGAAATATGCGCGAGGAGCAACCCTGGCGAACCGGGACGGCACGATCGACAAAGTAATTCGCGTAGGCGACCATCTCGAAACCATCGGCGTGACTCCGGTGGTGCCAAACGTAAACGTGGCAATTGAAGCGGACTCCCAGCGGCTCATAGATTTTTTTGTGGAGCGGGTGGGAAGCAAATAGAAATGCGGAGCGCGCTACGCGGTTGGCTTAAGCGAAGCCGAGGATTTCGCGGCCCAGAGAATTTCTTCGGAGATGAGGGAAAGGGGCACGACTCGGTTGAGAACGCCGGCTTCGGCACAGGCGCGAGGCATGCCGTAGACAGAGCACGAGGCTTCGTCCTGTCCCACGGTGTAGCCACCTCGATCGTGAATGGCCTTCATGCCGAGAGCGCCGTCGGAGCCCATTCCAGTCATGATGACACCCATGACTTGAGGACCGCAGGTCTCGGCAGCGGAAAGCATCATGACATCCACGGAAGGCATGTGAAGAGAATTCGCGGGAGACTTCGAGAGGCGAACGCATAGGTCGCTCGAAGCACGCGAATGGATGGTTATGTGCCAGTTGGCCGGTGCAAGGAGGGCATGTCCGGGCAAGATGGCATCGTCGTCGGAAGCTTCATGAACCGAAATTTTGCTGAGTTGATCGAGGCGGCGCGCAAATGGCCCGGTGAACCCTGCGGGCATATGCTGGACGATAACGATGCCAGCAGGAAAGTCGGCGGGGATGCGGGGCAAAACATCCTGAAGCGCCTTGGGGCCTCCGGTGGAGGCCCCGATGGCGACGATCCCGGGGATGAAGCTGGGAAATGAACCGCGCCGGGGAGAGGGAGGCGGCTCCGGGCGCTTCTCAACGATCTTGGCGGGGGCTGAGGAACTTGCCGGCCGTGAAGCGGCGGCAGCGAAGATTTTGGCGACGAGATCGTCACGAATGGAGAGGATGTTGAAGGAATCGTCGGAAACGAGCTTCGGGATGTAATCGAACGCGCCGAGAGCAAGAGCCTCGAGCGTTTCTTCGGCGCCCTCCTGAGTGACGGAGCTGACGACGATGACGGGCTTAGGGCGAGTCTGCATGATGCGGCGGAGAACGTCGAGGCCGTTCGCGTGGGGCATGTCAATATCAAGCGTAATCACGTCGGGATCCACGCGAGCGATTTCGTCAAGGGCCTGGCGGCCGTCGGCGACCTCGGCAACGACGCGGAGCCGGACGTGACTTTCGATCATGCGCGTAAGGGCGACGCGCATGAACGGGCTGTCATCGGCGACGAGAATGCGGATCGGGGAATCGCCGCTGAGAACTGGAGTCAAGAGTCCTCTCAGGTTTTAAAGACAGAAGAGACGAGCCGGCGGATTTCCTCGGCTTCGGAATCGAGTTCGAGAGTGAAGCGGGCGACGTCAACAGTCCCAATTTGCGGAAGTTCGGCCTGAAGAAGGCGCCACGCGGAAGATTCGACGAAGTCAATCTCCATCATCTCCTCTATGCCGTAACCCATTCCCTGCATGCGGCAGAGCAAATCACCCAGATGAACGAGAGCGGGAAGAATGACAGGAGCGGGCGCGCGTTCGGGAGCGTGGTGAAATTCGATCACTTTTCGAACATCGTCAGGGAGCGACCAGTAGTCGGCGAGGAGGCGGCCCGTCTCTGTGTGGGTGAAGCCCATGAGCTCGAGCTCGGCGTCGTAGAGGGAGATATTGCGTGAGCGGGCCATTTCGACGGCGGCGGCAAACTCCTTGGGAAGAAGCGTGGCGTAGACCAGCTCGCCAATATCGTGGAGCAGGCCGCAGAGGTAAGCCTTCTCGGGATCTTCCCAGCCGACTTTATGGGCAAGTTGCTGGGTGACGATGGCGCAGCCAAAGGAGTGTTCCCAAAAGGCGGCGGGATTAACCGGCCATTCGGTCTTGGGCGCCATGCGGACAAGAAAGGAGGACCAGAGAATATCGCGCAGGCGGCGTGAGCCGAGGGCAATGACGGCGCCGCGAATGGTTTCGATGGCGCGGCCCGGAGCAAAGAGAGGTGAATTGGCCATGCGCAGGCATTGCGCGGCGATGGACTTGTCGTAGGAAATGAGCTCGGTGATTTTCTCGATTTCGATCTGGTCAGGAGGCAGCTCCAAACAGCGCAGGAGCGGCGAGAGGACCGCGGGGATGGAGGGCATGGCGTCGAGATTGCGGACGCGGGCGCGAAGAGATTCTTCAACGGTGCCGTTCATTTTTTCTCTCCCAAAGGCGGGACTGTTTCGGGCTGAGACGCGGGATTGCCGCTCAAGGGGCGAAGATAGCCGGTGGCGCCGGGAAAATGCACGAGGTGGAAGTGATTGGTAATGGAGAAAAGCGATTCGGTGGAACTCAAGAAAAAGTGGCCGCCCGGGACGAGGCTATTGAAGAGATGTTCGACGACGCGACGCTTGGAGGCCGTATCGAAATAGATGAGGACGTTGGCACAATAGATGATGTCGAAGCCCTTCATGAAGAGAAGCTTGCTCTCGTCGGTAAGATTCATGCGGGTGAAGCTGACCAGGGCGCGAACCTTGGGGGAGATCTGAAATTTGTCGGCGTCCGGCGTGAAGTATTTCTGGACAAAGTAGGCCTCGGTGTTACGGAGGGCGTAGGAATCGTAGAGCCCTTGTTCGGCGCGGACGAGGGAACGGTCGTTCAAATCCGTGGCGACGATTTCCCAAGCGAGGTCTTTGTACTGGCCGGCCCCCTCTTCGAGAGCAATCATGCCGAGCGTGTAAGGCTCTTCACCGGTGGAACAGGCGGCGCTCCAGATGCGGATTTTTCGCGAGAGCTGAGAGCGGCGGGTCTCGGCGATGCGCGGGAGTATGACTTTGCGAAGCGCGGCGAGCTGGGGCGGGCAGCGAAAAAAACAGGTCTCGCCGACGGTGATCTCGTTGAGGAGCTGGCGAATTTCTTCCTCACGCCCGGCGCGGACGGTGAGGAGCTCGAGATAATCGCGGAAATTCGGAGACTGGCGGGCCTTCATGCGGCGAAGGCACCGGTCGCTCAGGAAGGTGAGCTTGTTATCCGGGTGGAAAATACCGCAGACCTGATAGATGAGGTCTCGAATGCGGATGAGATTGGGATCAGAGGGCGCGGCGTTGCGCGACGCGGATGAGTCGAGAACGGCGCTCTGAATTTCAGGCGACATGAGGGATCAGTGAACTCCCACAGAAAACATTTCGGAGAGCCCGGCGGGGTCGAGAATCAGGCGGACACTGCCTTCCCCGGAAATGGTGCCGCCGGCGACGCCGGGAATGTGGCCCAGACGAGAACTGAGCGGCTTGACGACGGTTTCCTCCTGACCGAGAAAATCGTCCACGACAAGGCCGAGGCGCTTTCCACCGAGAGAGAGGACAACAACCCGCAGACGAGAATCCTGGGGGGCGGAAGACTGCGGCGAGTGAAAGATGCGCGAGGCTCGGCCGAGTGGAATGATGGTGTCGCGAACGTGAAGGATTTCGCTGGTGCCGTCATCGTGGACCTGGTCTGAATCCACGCGAAGGATTTCGGAGACGGAACGAAGCGGGAGAGCGTAGGTCTCATCGCCGACACGGACCAGAAGAACCGGAAGGATGGCAAGAGTCAACGGCAGCTTGAGTGTAAGGGCGGTTCCCTGCCCGAGCTGGCTTGAGAGCTCAACAGTCCCGTTGAGCCGCTTGAGATTGGTGCGGACGACGTCCATCCCCACGCCACGTCCGGAGACGTCGCTGGTCTTCTCTGCGGTGCTGAATCCGGGAAGGAAAATCAGGTCGAGAACTTCCGCTTGGGACATGGCGGCGAGGCGTTCTCTCGAAATAATCCCGCGCTCAACCGCCTTGTTGCCAACACGTTGAGGATCGATGCCGTTGCCATCGTCGGAGACCTTGACGACGATGAAATCGCCCTCGGCAGAGGCTTCAATGCGGAGAGTGCCCCTGCGGGGTTTGCCCTTTCGCTCGCGGATTTCCGGAGCCTCAATGCCGTGGTCCAGAGAGTTACGCAGGATGTGAATCAAGGGGTCAGAAATTTCTTCGATGACGTTGCGATCGAGCTCCGTCTCTTCGCCCGCCAGAACGAGGTTGATCTCCTTTCCAAGAGAAAGTGAGAGGTCGCGAACCATGCGGGGGAAGCGGCGGAAGACGACATCAATGGGCATCATGCGAGTCTTGAGGCTGGCGGCCTGAATTTCGTCGGTAATGAAGCTGAGGCGCGATGAGGCCTGCGAAAGCGCGGATTCGAATTCCTCGCCGGTAAGGCGCCCGGCAACGAGGTCCCGCGACAATCGGGCAATATGATTGCGCTCGAGGACCAGCTCGCCCGTGAGGTTGACGAGTTCGTCGAGCTTCGCGACGTCTACACGAATCGTCCTAGTGGATTCCTTGACATCGCCGACGGTGGCCTGCTTTTGGAGAGCTTCTTTGACTTGGACGGGGCTGGCGAGATTTTTCTCGACAAGGACCTCTCCCAGCTTGCGTTTGGTGCGTTCGGCCTCTTCGAGAGCGACGTTGCGCTCTTCGGCCGTGATAGCGCCTTCGGCGACAAGGATTTCGCCGAGACGCGGGTGAGGAATGTCCTCGCCACTCATGAGCCTTTGGAGCTGTCCAATTAGGTCGTCGATCTGGTATTCGGGAGTGACGCCTTTTCGGACGTCGGCCAGCATCTGGCGGAGCTGGTCAAGCGAACGGAGCAGGGCCGTCATTGCCGCGGGCGTTACGGAGCGTTCACCTTTTCGCATGAGGTTGAGGAGGTCTTCCGCCTGATGAGTCAGACGGACAATGTCCTGGAAACCCATGAAGCCGGAGGTTCCCTTGATGGTGTGAAACGCACGGAAGATGCGGTTGATCAGGTCGGAGTTTTTGGGCGCCGCTTCAAGGGCAACGAGATCCTGATCTAGGTGCTCGATGAGCTCGTCGCACTCGGTGAGGAAATCCTGGAGAAGACTGGGATCGAGATCCAATTGATCGGCCACGGCGTCACCTAAGGTCGAAAGATTGAAACGGTCGCATCGAGTCAGGAAACGAGCGCCTCTTCAGGAGCAGCGTGCTGCTCGTCCGCAACGGTATGAAGGGCGGCGAGCTCGGTCTCGGACATGAGACGTTCAACATCGAGAAGAAGCAATAGGCGCGACTTGAGCTTGCCGACGCCAGAAACAAATTCGTTGTGGTGCTTCGAGATTCGCGGAGGCGGCTCGACCGTATCGGCGGGGATGCGAAGGACCTCGGAAACGGAGTCGACTTCGAAACCGAAGACATCGTTGCTGATTTCGACGACCACGATGCGCGTCTCCTTATCGTGAGGATGAGTTTCGAAGCCGAAGCGCTTGCGGAGGCCGATTACGGGAATTACTTTGCCGCGAAGGTTGATAACGCCTTCGATGAACGGAGGAGCATTTGGAACCCTTGTAAGATTCTGCATTCGGATGATTTCCTGAACCTTCAGAATCTCGATGCCGTAATCTTCCTTCCCCAGACGGAAACTGACGAGCTGAAGAAGCTCACCCGTTGTACGGAGATCGTGCACTGAAGTGGAGCTTTCAGACGCCGCGCATTCCGATCCTCCCTGTACCCCAGGAGAGTCGGGGGGATTTGCCGCGACGGAATTCTCCCCGTGCGGTTTGGAGTCATTCTCGAAGCCGCTAGCGACTGAGGATCGTTTCAGAGTCTTCTTCATGTTCATTCTCCGATGTGGTGATGTCGTTGTAGCTTCGCCGGGAGACCGGCTGGGCATGAGAAGCGGGAAGCGCCAAGGCGCCTCGAACGTGTGAGCCAGAACGAGCGCGAGCGGAGCGCCCTTCGGAGGCAAGCTGGAATTGATCGACGATATTCTGCAAGTCGAGCGCAACGCTCGAAAGTTCGTGACACGCCTTTGCGGATTGCTGCGCGCCTTCCGCAGTTTCCGACGTGATTTTCGCAATCTGCTCGACGCTTCCGTTAACCTCTTCAGCAGCGCGCGTTTGTTTGGCCGCCGCAGTAGCAATTTGACCAACCATTTCACCAACCTTTTCCGCGGAATTTATGATTTCCTTCAATGACTTCCCAGCCGCAGCCGTGCGCTCGACTCCAGCCTCCACCTGATGCGTTCCCGCCTTCATCGCCTCGACGGCATGACGCGTCTCACCCTGGATCCCTTGAATCATGGCAGCGATTTCCTTTGTCGCTTTGGAGGTTCGCTCAGCGAGCTTGCGCACTTCGTCCGCGACCACGGCAAAACCCCTGCCTTGTTCACCGGCGCGAGCGGCTTCGATGGCCGCGTTCAGGGCCAGCAGATTCGTCTGATCGGCGATGTCGTCAATGACCCCGATGATTTTGCCGATCTCGTCGGAGCTATTGCCCAATTGTTCAACTTTTTTGGCGGTGTCAGCAACGGACTGAGAGATTTCGCCCATTTTCTGCAAGGTCTGCTCGACGATTTTTCCGCCTTGCTTGGCGGTCTCGGAGGCCTTACGGGCCAAGTCGGCCGCGTGAGTCGAGTGGAGGGAGATGTCAGCCACAGTGGCGGACATTTCCTGCATGGCCGAGGCAACCTGTGAAGTCTGGTTGCGCTGCATGTCCGCGCCAGAGGCCTGCTCCGCAGCGGCCGCAGATATTTCCTCGCTTGCCGAGGCCAGGTGATGAGATGAAGAGGAAATCGAGGACATGGCCTGGCCCAGGCTCTCCTTCATCCGGTTGAGGGCGTCCACAGCCTGACCGATTTCGTCGAAGGAGGTCACTGCGAGGTTGGACACAGAGAGGTTGTTGTTTGCGACTTCGTTGATGAACGAGAGCATGCGGAGGATAGAGTTCATCAACCAGCGAACAATCTGAACCGCAGCGAGAGCACCGATGAGAAGACCCAGTACGCTGAACGCGACCGTGATTGCCCGGACGCGACCCACGATCGCGCTCTGCCTCTGCAGGGCGTCTTCGCGGAGCTTCTCCTCGAAAGCAATGAAGTTGGTGAGATTGTTGTCGGTCTGGGAGCGAATGTCGTCAGCCGACTCGTTAAAAATCATCTCATTGGCCTCGTCAAGAATCTTCTCGCGACGATACTCGATGGCATATTTGTAAAGCAGCTGCATGTCGCTTATGTTCTTGTGCAAATCCACAAGGAGTTTTTTGGCGGCAGGATTTACAACGGACATGTCGAGCTGACCGAGAGAGTCCGCGACCTGACCCTTCGCTTGGTCGCCCGCAGGAAGAAGGTCTTCGCGACCCGTATCCAGGTAGCCGCGAACGGATGCAGACTGGGCCTGCATGCCGAGACCGATTCGCGTGGCAAGAAGGGTTTTCTGCTCAATGGCCGCCACGTCCTTGGCAGTTGAATCCAACTGCGAAACAGAGACATACGCAATGATTCCAAGGACAGCAACGATCGACAATTGCGCTCCAAATCCAATCCCGATTTTCCACTTTAGCGAAATGTCCGTGAGGGCCATCATTCCTCCCGACTTCCACACTGCACTTTCATCCCGATTGAGGAGCGCAGATGGGCCTCAGCGCGGCTGAGACTCTATCGCCCGAACGGTGAACGTCGATTTCCGGCTGATTCATGAAGGGAGGCACCGGTGGCCCTGCGGGCAAAGATGCGAATAGCCATGTTTCCCCCGGAATGTCCCCTACGAGGAAGGGAATCGGCATTCGAATGAATGCGCTTTAGTTAGTTAGAGGGGGCCCCCGGGGAACCGGTAATTGTGGATGCGGGCGGCGTTTCATTGGGAGACGAGACATCAATGCCCGATTCCGTTTGGGGGTTTAGGATGACGAGGTCCACCCGGCGATTCGTTGCCCGCCCCTCCGGGGTGTCGTTGGAGGCAACCGGGTGGTATTGGGCGTACCCTGAGGCGGAAAGGAGGTCGGGAGAGATTCCGTACTTAGTTATGAAAAGTTTAATGATTTCGGTCGCGCGGGCGGTCGAAAGCTCCCAATTGGAATCGAAGTGGTTGTTGTGAATTGGAACATCGTCGGTATGGCCTTCTATACGAATTCGGACCTTTTCGGGCTTCACAACGCTTACAAAATGGGAAAGGACGGGTTCGGCCTGAGGGCGGAGACTAGTCGAGCCACTGTCGAAGAACCCGATCTCGCGAAGACTGACTACGATGCCTTCTTTGGTTTGCGTCACGGTTACGGTGCGGTTTTTGATCTGGGGGGCGAGGGCCTCAGCGAGCTGAGATTGGATGGCATTCATGTTGGGAGGTGGCCCGCCGAGGAGAGAGTCCCCCGGGTGGTTGGCAATCTCGTTGATGGCTTGCATGCGTTTGGCGTTTTCAATCATTTGGACGTTGGAAAAGGGCATGGGTTCAGTTTCGGAAACGGCTGGATGGGAGTTGGAGGCGTCAAAGATGCCCATTTTTTGGAAGGCGACTTGAATGGCCATGGCCAATTGCCCGACGCGACGCTTGTCCACCTGCGCGGAGGAATAGAGAACGACGAAGAATGCGAAGAGGAGGGTTATGAAATCGGCATAGGAGACGAGCCAGCGTTCGTGGTTTACATGGTCGTGCTTCTTCTTACGAGGCATCGGAGGTCCTCTCGTGGTGATCGCCGTCTTCAGCGAGAAAGCCGAGCAGCTTGGTTTCGAGCATTCTTGGGTTCATACCTTCGAGAATGGAAATAACTCCTTCCAAAATGATCTGGTGGCGCACCTCTTCATCTGCGTTGCGAACCTTTAGCTTTCCAGCGGCGGGAAGAAAGAAAAGATTCGCAGCGCCCACGCCGTAGATCGTGGCAACGAAGGCAACTGCAATTCCCCGCCCCACTTCACTGATGTTGTCGAGGTGCTGCATGACTTGAATCAGGCCGAGGACGGCGCCGATGATGCCAATGGTGGGAGAAAATCCACCGGCGGATTCGAAAACGCGAGGCAGACGTTCGGAGTGCTCGGCGCGATTATCGAGTTCGACTTGCATGATGCTGCGAAGTTCGGCGGGCTCCGTGCCATCTACGGCTAGCATGAGCGATTTGCGGAGGAACGGGTCCTGAATCTCCCGAAGATCACTATCGAGTGAGACGATCCCCTCTTTGCGCGCCTTCTGGGCATATCCAACCATTTCTTTCAGGATTTCGTGCGGGTCTTTGGTCGAGTCGAAAAAGACGCGCGCCAAGCTGGCGAAGGCGGCAATGACGACGGACAAAGGAAACTGTAGCATCACGGCTCCGAGCGTTCCGCCGAAAACAATGAGCGCGGCTGTAGGTTGAAGAATCTGACCGATGCTCCCGCCCTCCAGCACGAGACCAAGCA
>Ga0335073_10013497_pt1 | contig 11449 bp, 11 predicted proteins | sample Lox_Sample_22_FD_207093 | JGI IMG/M metagenome (GOLD analysis project Ga0335073, IMG submission 207093) | Soil microbial communities from Loxahatchee National Wildlife Refuge, Florida, United States - Lox_Sample_2.2 | ecosystem: Environmental > Terrestrial > Soil > Wetlands | place: USA... | reverse complement strand
AGGCTTCGTCCAAGACGAGGCCGGGATCGGGTTTGGCCTGGTCAAGACGTCGGCCCTGGATTCCAGGACCGCGGCGCTGCTGCAGGTGGCGGTGTTGGTGGCTATCGGGTCACCGGCGGTGTCCCTGGAATGGAGCGCCAGCCGGGCGCTGGCGGCGGGCGCGAGTGAAGACGAGATCGCCGACGTGCTGCTGGCGATCGCCCCAGTCGCCGGGCTTGGCCGTGTCGTCACCGCCGCTCCCGATGTGGCGACGGCGCTCGGGTATGACATCGCGGCTGCGCTGGAGGAAACGAACGGCTACTGACATCTCCGCCCCAGGCGGGAGGAGTGGCTATGACGCCGCTGAGGACGGTTGACGTGCCCGGGCTGCCGTCGGCCAGTATCGGGAGCATGTGACGATGGCCGCTGAACGGCCTCGCAGTCCGGTCACCGAAGGGGTCTGCAGCCTGGAGGTGCGCTGGATCTTCCCCGGCCAGATGGGCGGTCCGGTAGCCGGATGGTTCGGGCGGTTCCCGGCTGGGACGGAATCACGCGAGGACATCTACCTCCTGGATCCGCCGTTGCGCGGCCTGTCGGTGAAGATCCGCGGGGGCGGTGCTCTGGAGGTGAAGGCCTACCGCGGGAGCCCGGGAGTCCTGGAGGTGGCGGGCCGCGCTCACGGGCGCATGGAGTCCTGGCAGAAGTGGTCCTTTCCCGTTGAGCCGCTCCGCCCGGGTAGCGCCGACCCGACGAGCTGGCAGCCGGTGCGCAAGAGGCGGCGCGTCAGCCAGTTCTCCTCGGCCATCGGGGCGCCCGGGGCCCGGGTCGCCGGGATGGGCCAGCAGCCGCGGTGCGGGGTGGAACTCACCGAGGTCCACACGAGCGGCCAGGACTGGTGGACCCTGGGATTCGAGGCGACCGGCCCGGCCGGCCTGCTCCGCAGCGAACTCGAGGCCACCGCCGCGCTGGTGTTCGCCCACCCTCTGCCCGGTGGAGTGGAATTTGGCCCGGATAACTCCAGGTCCTATGCGCAATGGCTGGACCAGCGGTCAGGTCCCGGCAGTGGCTGACAGTAGACGGGGCCACGACAAGACCTAGCGTCCTGGTGGGATGAAAGCCCGGTCGTTACCCAGTGAGCAAGCCCAGGTCAACAGAGCGTGAAACTGCCTGGCTGCGTGAGGAGACGCCCAGCTTGGGCAGCCGGGCACTGCTCACTGGGCGATACCCGGCGCCTGTCGGCGGAAGTTGAATACTGACCAGCGCGCGGCAACCGAAAATTGACCAGCTTCCCGGAGACCCTGGCTGTATCCGAGCCGGGGAGGGAGCAGGTGCTGAGCGTGGAGGACTGGGCTGAGATCCGGCGGCTGCGCCGGTCGGAGCAGCTGCCGATCGCGCAGATCGCGCGGGTGATGGGGATTTCGAGGAACACGGTGAAGGCGGCGCTGGCCAGTGATGGGCCGCCGAAGTACCAGCGGGCGCGGGCGGGATCGGTGGCAGATGGGTTCGAGCCGCGGATCCGGGAGCTGCTGGCGGCGTATCCGTCGATGCCGGCGACGGTGATCGCGGAGCGGATCAGCTGGCCGTATTCGGTCCGGACGCTGAGCGGGAAGGTGGCGGAGCTGCGGCCGGTGTATCTGCCGCCGGATCCGGCGTCGCGGACCAGCTATGTGGCCGGGGAGATCGCGCAGTGTGATTTCTGGTTTCCGCCCATCACCATGCCGGCCGGCTGCGGGCAGGTGCGGACGGCGGCGCAGCTGCCGGTGCTGACCATGGTGACCGGGTATGCCCGGTGGGCTTCGGCGGTGCTGGTGCCGACCCGCAAGGCGGAGGACCTGTTCGCCGGCTTGTGGCAGCTGGTCAGCGGGCTGGGGCGGTGCCCCGGGTGCTGGTCTGGGACGGGGAACGGGCGGTGGGCCGCTGGCGCGGGCGGCGCAGCGAGCTGTCTCAGGAGTGCCAGGGGTTCCGTGGCACGCTCGCCACCCGGGTGCTGATCTGCCGGCCTGCCGATCCTGAGGCCAAGGGCCTGGTCGAGCGGCTGCATGACTACCTGGAACGCTCGTTCCTGCCCGGCCGGGACTTCGCCTGCCCGGCGGACTTCAACACCCAGCTGGCCGCGTGGCTGGCGGTGGCGAACACGCGCCGGCATCGGGCGCTGGGCTGTGCGCCCGCAGACCGTATCGATGCCGACCGGGCCGCGATGATCCCGCTGCCGCCGGCCGCGCCCATCACCGGGTGGCGGCTGGCGTTGCGGCTGCCCCGGGACCACTACGTGCGGCTGGACACCAACGACTACTCGGTCCACCCCGCAGCAATCGGCCAGCGCATCGAGGTGACCGCCAGCCTGGACCAGGTCCGCGCCGCCTGCGATGGCCGCCTGGTCGCTGACCATCAGCGCGTCTGGGCGCGCCACCAGACCATCTCCGATACCGCCCACCTGGCCGCTGCCCAGGCCCTGCGGCGTGACCGGCTGGAACTCGTCCGGCCGGCGGCTCAGACGCAGGTCGAGATCCGGCCGCTGGCCGACTACGACACCGCACTCGGGCTCGATGGCGGGGTGGCGTGATGGCAGCCAAGACCACGCCCCGCGATCTGACCGCCGAGCTGGCGTTCCTGACCAGGGCACTCAAAGCACCCACCCTGCGTGAGTCGGCGACCCGCCTGGCCGAACGGGCCCGGGCGGAATCGTGGACGCACGAGGAGTTCCTGGCCGCCTGCCTGCAGCGTGAAGTCGCCGCCCGGGAATCTCACGGCGGCGAAGGCCGGATCCGGGCCGCCCGGTTCCCCTCGCGCAAGAGCCTGGAAGAGTTCGACTTTGACCACGCCCGCGGGCTGAAACGGGACCTGATCGCCCACCTGGGCACCTTGGATTTCATCGCCGCCCGCGACAACGTCATCTTCCTGGGGCCGCCCGGCACCGGGAAGACCCACCTGGCCATCGGCCTGGCCATCCGCGCCTGCCAGGCCGGGCACCGCGTCCTGTTCGCCACCGCGTCCGAGTGGGTCGCCCGGCTCGCCGACGCCCACCACGCCGGGCGGCTCCAGGCCGAACTGATCCGGCTGGGCCGCTACCCGCTGCTGGTCATCGACGAAGTCGGCTACATCCCCTTCGAGCCCGAAGCCGCCAACCTGTTCTTCCAGCTCGTCTCGGCCCGCTACGAACGGGCCAGCCTGATCGTCACATCCAACAAGCCCTTCGGCCGGTGGGGCGAAGTCTTCGGCGACGAGGTCGTCGCCGCCGCCATGATCGACCGCCTTGTCCACCACGCCGAAGTCATCGCCCTCAAAGGCGACAGCTACCGCCTCAAAGACCGAGACCTCGGCCGCGTCCCCGCGGCCACGACCGACGAACCATGAACCCGAAGATGGTCAACTTTCGCTTGCCGACAGCTGGTCACTATTCGGCTTCCGTTGACAGCGCCACGGTGGCGTCTTTTCATCCAGATGAGGTGGCGACCGCGCCGGTCTATGGCTGACAGGCTGAGGCTGTGCAGCGGCCGGCTGGCGGCCGAGATGCACTCACTGACCGGCTGGCGCAGCACGCCAGCCGGCGAGGAGGTCGGCATGTCCAGATCCGACAGCACATTCGTGCTAGTGGCAACGTATCCAGATGAGGCAACAGCACGGGAGGATTACCAGGTCGTCAAGGACGCGCACACCGCAGGCCTGGTCGGTTCCTACGACGCAGCTGTCGTCACCAAGGACGCGGGCGGCAAGGTGCACGAGAACAAGGACGAGACGGCCACCCGCCATGGTGCCTGGTGGGGCGTTGCCGCAGGGGCGGCGCTGGGGGTCATCTTCCCTCCGTCGGTCCTCGGCGCGGCCGCGGCCGGCGCCGCGGTCGGCGGCGTTAGCGGGCATCTGGCTAAGGGGATGTCGCGCTCAGACGCGAAAGAGCTCGGCGACTACATCGGCCCAGGCCAGGCCGGGCTCGTCATAGTCGGCGAGAGCAAGGTCGAAGACGCGATCAAGCACGACGTGACCAGGGCGGAGAAGCAGACCGCCAAAGAGCTTGACGTGGACCCGAAAGACATCGACAAGACGTTGCGGGAAACTGTCAAGGAGATGTAATCGTGCCCGGCGAGGCCAGCGCCGGTGCCCGGGAAATCCCACTGGGGGTGCGGCGGCGAGCCCGGCGTCTGGCATGGGTCTACCTGATTGTTGCCGCCGGGCTCATTGTGTGGACCGTTTTCCTGGCGCTGAGCCTGCCAAAGGAAAACCTTGAGCACCATTACCGCCTCACCTGGGTCGGCTTTGACCTGATCCTGGTGGTGGCCATATACCTGACCGCCCACATGGCGTTTCGGCTGGATGCCAGGGTAGTGTTCCCGGCAACGGTGGTAGCCACCTTGCTGGTTGCTGACGCATGGTTCGACGTCACCACCTCTACGACTGCTAGCGCGGCCACCCAGGCGCTGATCCTGGCGCTGGCCGTCGAACTGCCGGCTGCGGCATTCTCGCTCTACGTGGCGCATAGGGTCGGCCGGCGCGTACGCGAACTGGCCCATCTCGACCGCGTGGCAGGTCCTCACCCGCCAGTCTCTGATCCGGCGCACCCTGCGCTCCCTTCGCAGTCCACCTCCCCGGTAGATGAGTGACAACGCGGAACCTGCTGCCCCTGGATCGGTCCTCGACTTGGGTGGCTGTCACGATCCTGACCATCGGGCTGGTGGCGCTCATCGGACTGGTCGTCTTCCAGGTCCGCTGGATCCTCCGGTCACGGTTCCCGGGCGTGCGCGGGGTCGAGGCCTACTTCACCGTCACCGTGTTCTCCACGGTCGGGTTTGGCGATATCACGGCCAAGACCGAGGCGGCGCGGCTGGTGGTCACCGGACAGATGATCGTCGATCTCGTCGCGTCGGGCTCGCGGTCATGGTCATTGTGGGCGCGGTCAAGCGAGGCCGCCAGGGCAGCCGGTAGACGACTGATCACCCCTCGTTTTCGATGAGCTGGGACACCGCCTCGATCAGCGCGAGATGAGTGAACGCTTGCGGGAAGTTCCCGAGATGCTCACCGGTCGACGTGTCGATTTCTTCGGCGTACAGGTTCAGCGGGCCCGCATAGGACAGGAGCTTCTTGCACAGGGCACGGGCACGGTCGGTCTCACCGATCATGGCCAGGGCGCTTACCAGCCACCACGAGCAGATCGTGAACGTCCCCTCCTTGCCGGAGAATCCGGTATCGGTGCTGTCCACCTTGTAGCGCAAGACAAGGCCGTCCTCGGTCAGCTCGTCGGCGATGGCCAGCACCGTGGCCTTGATGCGCTTGTCGTCGGGCGGCAAGAATCCCATGATGGGGAGCAGCAGCAGCGAGGCGTCGAGTTCGTCGTTCTCGTACGCCTGCCGAAATCGGCCCCGCTCATCAACGCCCTTGTCGAGGATGTCGGCCTTCATCGCGTCCGCGGCTTCCTGCCATCGGGTGGCGCGCTCGGAGTCTCCGCGTTCCTGAGCCAGGTCGGCGCCACGATCGGCGGCGAGCCAGCACATCACGGCTGACTCCGTGAAATGCTGCGGCTCGCCCCGGATTTCCCAGATGCCCTGGTCGGCATCCCCGGCGTGCTTGATGGCGTCGTCGATGAAACCGGCGAGACCTTCCCAGACCGGCCGGATGATCTGCTCGGCGCCCCGGTGCAGGTGGGAGTCCACGGCGTCAATCAGCATGCCCCACACATCGTTCTGGTGCTGGTTCCAGGCGCCGTTGCCGATCCGTACCGGCTTGGAGTTGCGCCAGCCCGAGAGGTGGTCGACCGTTGTCTCGGTGAGGTCTCGCTCACCGCCGATGCCGTACATGATCTGGAGCTCGGAGAAGGGCTTGTTCAAGTCCTTCCCTTGGACGGCCTCAAGTATGAAGGCGAAGTACTCGAGCGCCTCCCAGTCGTAGCCGAGCCGGTACAGGGCACGCAGGGTGAACCCGGTATCCCTGATCCAGGTGTAGCGGTAGTCCCAGTTGCGGGCCCCGCCTGGGGTTTCCGGTAGTCCGGTCGTCGAGGCTGCCATGATCGCCCCGGTCGGCGCGTAACTCAGCCCCTTGAGGGTCAGCGCGCTGCGCTCGATGAACGGGCGCCACGGGTGGTCGGGGAAGGTCCCTGTGCTGAGCCAGTCACGCCAGAAGCTGACGGTGGACTCGAGGTCGGCGTCCGCCTCCTGCTGGGTGGTCGGCGCCGGCCCCGACCACGTCAGGGCGATGAAGCCCGACTCCCCCTCATGGAGCGCGGAGCGGACGTACGCTTGGGCGCCGATTTGGCCGAGCTGAAAGCTGGAGTGCAGGCTGAGGGCCACGTCCCCATCGGGCTGGCGCACCGCCATCGAGTGGTAACTGTCCCCGTCATAGTCCCAGGCGCTTGGTGTGGATCCGTAGTCGAACATCGGGAGGCATGTCGCTACTACGTCGACCTTCCCCGAGATGCAGGTGGCTGTGCGCAGGATTGTCCCGACCCCGGCGCCCGCCCTGGGGACTCGCTTGTACCCGGCGCGCCGCCCCTCGTCGCCTACCGGCCGGATGACGAACAGGTCGTTGACTACCAGCCACCCCGTCGGAGTGTGCCATGTCGTCTCCAGCACCATCGTCCCCGGTACGTACCGGCGATGGTCGGGCACAAGAGTGTTGACCGGGCCAAGCCGGAAGCTGCCGGCATTCCGGTCCAAGAGCGCGCCGAACACACTCGGCGAGTCCGGCCGCGGCAGGCTGAGCCACTCGATCGAACCGTCAGGTGCCACCAGACAGTTGTTTTCGCAGTCCGACAGGAATCCGTAGTCCGCGATCGGTGGGAACGCGCTCATAGCAGATGCTCCATTCGCCTCAGGAGTACGGGCTTAGGGCTGCCTGCCCGCCCCCGGACGATGCAGCACCGTTGTGTTCTTTGCTACGGTGCGCCGCGAATGCTGATCACGAAGCTGCAAGCGTTTCCGTCCCGGCGCCCGCATACTCCTAGGTAAGTCCCGAAGCTGGTGAGTTGTCATCACCCTGTTAGGGTGGAAATCGGGGCAGCCTGAGCACGGCCGAAAGAGGTCCTTCACTGCAGAGTGAGACACAGATTGGGATCACGGCTCCGCCTTCTAGGTAACCTCAATCGAGCGCTTGGATCGCTGCTCAGGACGCCAATGTAACGAATGATTTCACCTTGTTCGGTCGATGACACTGCGCGCCACGTGCTGAATCGTGTTTCCCGTAAGCACGGGACCGCAGATCAGGGTCCCGCCGATTCCGGCACGGGAGGCCACGATGACATCGGCGACAGTTAGACGGGACAGCGGGTCGGGCGGGAGTGAGGCGGAGGGACGCGGCTACGGCTTCGTCCTATTCGCCTCGGTCCTGCTGCTGGTGGTCGGGTTCTTCAACATGATCTACGGCATCGCGGCCATCGCCAACTCACACGTATTCACCGCCAACGCGCACTACGTGATCGGCAACCTGCGCGCGTGGGGCTGGGTCACGCTGATCATCTCGGTTCTGCAACTGCTGGCGGCGGGCGGGGTGCTGGCGGGCAACCAGTGGGCACGGTGGTTCGCGGTGGCGGTGGTCGGACTCAACGCGATCGACATGATGTTCTTCATCCCGGCCTACCCGTTCTGGGCGCTGACCATCATCGCCATCGACGTGGTCGCGCTGTATGGCCTGTGTGCCTACGGGAGCCGCCGAAACCTTGACGCCGTCTAGCACATAGGGCTGCAGGGCCCGGACCAGCCGCCGTGGGGTCACGGCGGCCCGGACCCGGCCCTCACGCTTCGAGGAGACCGAGGTCGCGCAGCCGGGAGACGGCCTGGCTGCGTGAGGAGGTGCCCAGCTTGCGGTAGATCGAGTTCGCGTGCGACTTGACGGTGTTGCGGGACAGGAACATCTCCGTGGCGATCTCCGGGAACGACAGGTGGGTGGCGAGCAGCGGCAGGAGGCGCAGCTCAGCAGCGGTCAGGGTGGAGGCTCCCAGGGCGGACGAACCGTGGGCCTGGGAAAGTTTTGCCCGGAGATCCCTGGCCTGCCGGGCGAAGGCACCGAGGCCGGGACGGCGCAGCAGTATCTGGTCGACCTCCCGCATGAGCGTCCGGGCGCCTGCCAGGTCGGCGAGCGCAAGATGGGCTTGGGTGAGTTCGGTTCGGGCCTGCACGGCGAGGTACGGCACGGCGTACGTCAGGGCAGGCCGTAGGCGCTGAGCGCGGGTCAGTTCGGCATCGGCGGACGGCCGGTTGGCTTGGTGCAGCGCCATCCGCGCGGCCGCGGCATGCATGATCGTGACCGCGGGGTAGTCCTCGACGTTGCTTTCCCGGGCCACGGACCGGGCCTCGGACAGGTGCCCTTCGCCCTGGTCCCATGCGCCCCTGGCCATGGCCAGCAGCGCGCGTTCGCTGAGCGCGACGCAGGCGCCAATCGTTCCCCCGGCGGTCCGGGCCTCGGCGACCTGGTCCTCGAAGACGGCATCGGCCTGGTCCGGGTCGTCGGACATCATGTGTGCGATGCCCAGGAACAGCAGTGACGCTGCCCGCCAGGAGCTCCCTTTGGGCATGGTCTTGGCCGCGAGTTCCGCGTCGGCCCGCATCTGGCCGACCCCGTCACGGCACAGCAGTGCCCGCAGCAGCGCGAGCCACGGCTCGATGGAAGAGTTCCCGTCTGATCGGCTCGCGATGGTGGCGCCGCGCTCGGCGACCCCGGCCCGTCGTTCGGCGTCAGCCGGTTTCCCGGTCATGGCGGGGATCATCGCCGCCTGGGCGGCGATCGCTGGGTGGCTTTCCATGGCGCCGTGGTCTTCGAGCCACCTGAACCACCGCTCGGTCGTCGCGGCCCTGCCTCGCTGGTAGGTGGGAAGCGTCAGCGTGGCGGTCAGGCGGGCGGTGGCATCCACGTCGCCGGCGGTCATCCAGTACCCCAGTGCCTCGCCGGGCGCCCCGTTGCGCTCGTACCACTGCGCGGCTCGCCGCTGCAGGACGGGGATGAGTTCTGGCTCGAGGCGGTGCAGTTCGGCCAGGAGCATGTCGCGGAACAGGTGGTGGTAGCGGTACCACTCCTTGCGCCGGTCGAGGGGAACTAGCAGCAGGTTCGAGCTTTCCAGCTCCGCCAGGACTGTGGCGGACCCGGTCAGGTCGAGCACGGCATCGCATAGCGGCCCGCACATGCGTTCCAGTACGGCGGTGCGGGTCAGGAACAGCCGCTGCCGGCGGGAGATCCGGGCCAGGAACTCCGACTCTACGTATTCGCTAACCAGCTGGTCATCGCCGCCGAAGGAGACCGCTGCGGTCGCCAGCGGGCCGCCCTCCCGCAGGTAGAGCGCCGCCAGGTACAGCCCGGCCGGCCATCCCTCGGTCCGCTGATGCAGTGCCGCCACGTCCTCCTCGCCCAGGGTGAGGCCGGCGTTGCGCAGCAGCGCTGACGCCTCCCCGGTGGTGAGTGACAGCTCACGGGGGCCGATCTCGGTGATCCTGCCCTCGGCGCGCAGCCGCGCGACCCGCAGCGGCGGCTGGGCCCGCCCGGCCAGCACCAGCCGCGAACCGCCCGGCACGTGATCGGCCAGCACGGATAGCGCCGCCCGGCACTCCCGGTCATGCAGCAGGTGCACGTCGTCCAGCACCAGCACCACCGGTGAGGTCATCGACGCGAACGCGGACCCCAGCCTCGGCACGACCGAGCCGGGCACCGAACTCGCCGGGGAGGCCAGCGCGTCGAACACCCGCTCATCAATCGGCTCCACCGCATCAAGGGCTTCGGCGACATATCCCAGCAGGACCTTCGGGTCGTTGTCCGCATCATCGACCGACACCCACGCGAAGGCCTGGTCACCGCGCTCGGCCCACTGCGACAGCAGCGTCGTCTTGCCGTAACCGGGCGGCGCGACCACCGACACGATAGGACGCAGGTCATCTCGCGCCAGCTGGTCAATCAGCAGCGAACGGCGTACCGTCCCGGGCCGCAGCGGCGGATGGTGCATCTTCGAGACGACAAGATCGGTTCTCGGCCCGGTCGCGCGGTGCGGCCGGCCGGCCTGCTCGCGCACATCGCTCACACTCACGCCCCCGCCCCCGCCCCCGCGAAGGTTCGCCCCCATAATCTTCCCCAGCCGCGAATCAGGTCAAGCGCGGCAACTGGCCCGGCGGCCACCCCAGCGCGGCACGCATCGTGATGCTGCCGGCGCCCGCGTGGCCTGCGCCGGGCGTCACCGAGCCGGCGGCCGGGCGCTGATCGAGCGCTGAAGGGCCTTCATCGGCGGGAGCTATGACGCCGGCGCAGCACCCGTGCGGTCTCGCGGAACGGCACCACCAGGTACACCGCGATACCGAAGTAAAGCGCTACCGCCGCTACCGGCACAACGAGCCCGATAAGGATCGCGATCACATATCCGATGATGACGGGCAGAAAATTTCGTTGTGTGCTGTGCAGTTCCTCGCCCTCTCCTTTTGGTGAGTAGAGGTACTCGTACCGCGCGTACGCGTCCAGGGCGGACCCCAGGAGGCGGATGACCAGGAGCGTGAGCCCGTACAGGGTGACGTACACCCGTTCGCCGGTGGTGTTGTGCAGGTGGTCTGCGGCGAGCCCGGTCGGGAAGGGCAGGAAGACCACTACCAGCAGGAGGAGCAGGTTGAGCCGCAGGAACAGCTGATCGACCCGGGCGAGCTGATCGGTCAAGGCGGTGTGCAGGAGCCACGAGACGCCGATGGTCAGGAAGCTGATGACGTAGGCCAGGTAGCCGGGCCAGGCGTGCAGCAATTGCTGCAGAGGGGTGCCTGGCGGGTGCACCGCGAGGTCCAGGACGAGCAGCGTGGCGGCGAATCCGTATACACCGTCGCTGAATCCTTCCATCCGGTCCTTGCTGAGGACCCGGCGCCGGCGTGGGGAGTCTTCGTCAGCTGGCACGGCACTGCCTCCTTCGCGTTGGCCGTCGGCAATCTGCGGGTCGGGGCCGTCTGCCTGCTGCCGGGCCGCACTGGTCCAGACTGCCCGACCGGCAGCGATCACGCCACGCGCCAGCACTCGGCGGATTCCTGGCAGATGAGGCGGCGGGTGGTGACCAAAGACCCTGGCCACGCTGACTCATTCCTGATAAGCAGCGGGCCGCAGGTCAGCCGGGCAATTCACCCTAATGAGGTGGCGCGCGGGCATGACGTCAGCGCGCATCCTGGAATTGACCGAGAAGACCGCATCCTGGAATTGACCAAGAAACAGTATGACCCTGTGCTGTCAGCAGGCCGACTGTTTATGGCCTTGTGTGGCGCGCCTGACATGACCAGTCGCCGTTTTGCCCGGATGCGGTGAGAACAGGAGATGCGTTATGGCGAAGCCCGAAGCGGTATTCATTTACATCGGCACCTATCCCGACGAGATGGCGGCGCAAGCCGACTACGACGTCGTCAAGGATCTGCACGCGGTGGGCGCGGTCGGGAGTTACGACGCCGCCGTGGTCACCAAGGACGACTCGGGCAAGGTGCACGAGAACAAGGACGAGATGGCCACCCGGCATGGCGCCTGGGGCGGGGCCGCCGTCGGCGCGCTC
>Ga0335073_10013496_pt1 | contig 11449 bp, 9 predicted proteins | sample Lox_Sample_22_FD_207093 | JGI IMG/M metagenome (GOLD analysis project Ga0335073, IMG submission 207093) | Soil microbial communities from Loxahatchee National Wildlife Refuge, Florida, United States - Lox_Sample_2.2 | ecosystem: Environmental > Terrestrial > Soil > Wetlands | place: USA: Florida... | reverse complement strand
TGACGGTTCGAAATGATCCTGTTCCATACAGACGCCGACCACGACGATGCGAGCGTTGCCAGGCGCTGCGGCCATGATTGAATCGATCACGCCGGGCACGCCGACGCATTCGAAGATGACCGCCGGACGAAGTGCTGGTCCGGGCAGCCATGGCGGCAGTTTCGGAGCCTTGGCCGGATCGGAATAGGCGGCCATCTGCTTCCAACTCTCGAAGGCGGATTTCTCTTTGGGATCGATGACGACGTCGGCGCCAACGGCTTCAGCCAGCTGTCGGCGGCGCGGTGAAAAATCCGCCGCGACAATCGGATGAACGCCGCTCAGCTTGAGGGCGGTGATGACGGCGAGCCCGACCGGCCCGCATCCGATGACCAGGGGAACATCGTCCTTGCCGAGGTGGGCCTTTTGGACTGCGTGGTAGCCGACCGCGAGTGGCTCAGTGAGAGCGGCTTTGTCGGTGGGAAGCCCGTTCGGGACTTCCAGGAGGAGCTTTTCCGTGAGCCGCATGTATTCGCCGTAACCGCCTGGATTCTCGTTGGAATAACCGACGGTCTCGACGCCCGTCGGGCGCAGCAGCAGGGGCATCGCACAGATCCGCGTCCCGGCCTTGAGACGGCGGTCGGTCTGCGGCCCGTAATCGACGACCTCGGCGCAGAACTCATGACCCATCACGATGTCGCGTGTCAGGTCCATCAGGAAGGGGCCGCCTGAGCGGCGCGCGGTCTCGACGAAGCGATCAGCGTGCTTCAACGCATGAAGGTCGGAACCGCAGATGCCGCAGGCAAGGGTTTTGACCAAAACTTCGCCGGGGCCGGGTTGAGGGACCGGGATTTCGGCGAGTGAGAGCTTTTTATTTCGCATCGCGACAACGCGCATAGGGCATTCTCCAGCGGGGAATATCGGTGCGGGAATGTAGCACGCACCGGCGGAAGCGCTATAACGGTACGAATACCTGCGGGCGGCGAAACGTCGAGACTAATGCGATTGGCCGACTCTTGATGAGGCCAGATATGGAGGGGCGATGATCGTTCAAATCTACAGCATGACGTCGGTGGCCGAGGCGATCGCAACCGCGGAGGCCGGAGCCGGACTGATTGGCGTAGTGGTGGCCGAGCCGGGAATCGTGCCGGAGGGAATAACCGCAGAACAGGCCTGCGAAATTTTGGCCGCAATTCGCCCTCGCTCGTGGGGAGCCGTTCTGTCGTTGGCGGACGATCGCGAGGAGATTTGTGCGATGGCCGAGGCAGTGAAGCCGGATATCCTGCATGTCGCGGCGCGCGAAATCGAACCGGAAGATTGCGTATGGATTCGCGAGCGAATTGCACCCATCCGGTTGCTGCGGGCAGTGGCAGTGCGCGCAGGTGAAACGGTGGCCGAAGCGGAGACCCATCAGGGCGCCGTCGATTACCTGATGCTCGAAGCGGGGGCGAAGGGCTTACCGTTCACCGGAGAGGCCGGCGAGACGCATGACTGGGCGGAGTGCCGGACGGTGGTCGAGCGGTCGCGAGTCCCGGTGATTCTGGCGGGCGGACTGACGGCGGAGAACGTCGGTGAGGCGATTCGCCTGGTGCGGCCGTGGGGCGTCGATTCGTTTACCCATACGGATGTTCTCGGCAAGCGGGGCCATAAGGATCCGGCGCGCGTGCGGGCATTCGTTGCGGCGGCGATGCGCGGCTTTGCGGATGTAATCGAAAGCGCATAAATCAATCGTGCGCGTGATTTTGAACTAACTGCTATTTGAATGCCTCCGCGGAGTTGCGACGGTCTATTCAGTACCGTACTGCAAAATCCTGACACGTTCGGCACGGATACCGCGGCGGCTAGCCGCGGTATCCATGCGTCTTCATTAGAAGTGATTGATGGCTTGAGTCACCTCGCCCGCCAAAGTTACCGAGACGCGCTGGGTATCGCCGGCCGGGCACGCATGGTGCTCGAATCTTCCAACAATTAGCAACTGGGTACTTACAGCACCTTCCCTTCGATGCCTGCCATGAAGGGTCACGTTGTAGTTGCAGGTATCGCCAGCGCCTAGGGAGGGATCAGAGACGCAGCTTCCGCCAGTTACGCTAAACCCTTGAGCGTTGCCCTGGATTCCCTTAGTGAGCTGGAGTACTCCACTGGGTTCGTTATTTGTGACCGTCAGCACTTTCTCAACCGAATCTCCTGCCGCGACATCACCGAAGGCAAGCGTTCCCGACGGGTCGGTGCTGAGGTAAATACTAGGTGAGCATATGGGGCCCGGCGTCGCCGTGGCAGTCGAGGTCGGTGTTGCACTAGAAGTTGCTGTCGGTGTCGACGTCGGCGTCGCGGATGGAGTGGCGGTCGGCGTCGTCGAGGGTGTTGCGGTTGCCGTTGGTGTTGGAGTTGAGGAAGCAGTCGGAGACGCCGTTGGCGTAGCAGTAGGTGATGCACTTGGAGACGCCGTTGGTGTTGACGATGGCGTCGTGGATGGAGTGACGGTCGGCGTTGCTGACGGCGTCGGGGTGTACAACGCGCCGAACGCGACGGTGAAAGCGACTTGTTGGTGATTCTGCCCGGCGCCGTTACAGGCTAGACCGCCAGTATGGTCGTCGTAAGTCCAGGCGTACTGATGGGGACAGGCGTTGGAGAAAGTTTCGTAATAAGGTGTCGTTCCCGCATTGGTGCCATCTCCGGCAGCCCATAGGGCGGCAGCATTCCATTCGGGATTAAGCGGAGCAGCAATTCCCGTAAATAACGTACTGCTGGCGTTAAACGTGCCCAGCCCGACCGTTATGGGATCCAAGTCGGGCACGCACGCGACCTTACTGCTTACGCCAGCAGCCGCGACACAAGTATATACCCCGCTGTTTGGATAACCTCCGCAGCCTTTCGTTTCGTCACTCGCGCTGCTGCAATCCGCTACCTGTATGCTGATCGGCAGCGGGGTCGGACTCGAAGTCGGGCTGGGGATTATCGCGCAAATTCCAACGTTGTTCGGCAAGCCATCAATTCCGCTTGTGCCGTTGAGCAAACACTCTTCGCCGGGCGCGCAATCGATATCACCCCAGCAAGTGGGTGTGCCTTGGTTTCCTGAGAACATCGCAATACCAACATCACTTGCAGTCTCACTCCCGCTGTGATTTTCACTCAAGTACATATCAATGTATTCGGAATTGTCTGGGGTCCAGATTGGAGATGCCGTAGGAGCGGGGATCGTATCGGCACAGTCGAGGTCGTTGGCGCCCGGAGCAGCCACCGGCGACGGATAGCTATTCCCGCACACCGAACCGGGACCCTCACAGCCAATGTCACAAGTGAAGCCACCGACACATGATGAACCGCCGTCCGCCGGACATGCGATGCATGCGCCAGCCTCACAATATTCGCCCGCCCCACAAGGAATGGATGACGTCGTAGAGGTGGGGGGCTCGATAATCTGGAGTAATGTCGGGCAAGTGGCGTTGAGATCGCTTTCGCAGCCCACTGGTGTACAGGTGCTATTGTTGTACTTCGAAGACGGAGTGAAATCGACACTGACGTAAATCGGGTCGTTGTATCCCGATACATTCGATACATCGTAGTTCGCGGCGCGTGGCGTCTCGCCGTTTTTGGCCGTTGTGGTGATTTCGAACAAAGAGGCGGGAGTGTTTGGACTTGATTTTACCTCATTCCCGTCCCACTTGCCCTGACACTGGTAGAGCCCGGCACAGTCACCAGTTTTGCACACAACGCCGGTTGGATATGTGCAAACATATTTGGCTGCGGATCCGGTATTGCCGTTAGAGCAGATTGCTTGTGTATTGTCACTCGGACCGATTTCGCCGTTGCAATAGTCATTGGTTCGATCACTTTGGCTCGAGCAATCGACCATGCAGGCACCGCCAATGCAGTCGTAGCTCAATCCAGTAGACGTGGCCAAAGAGCTACAGTCAGCATCTATACTGCAAGCCGTAAAAGGTTCTGTTTGATCGTCGCTCTGGTAAAGATCAGTGAAATTGCATCCAGTGCGTGCCCAAAAAACGCCCGAAGTCCAGGCTGGCGGCACGCACATCGTGATCGAGTCACTTGGCGCTATTTTCCAGTCGTTCGGCGGCAGCGACGGTCGCAAAATGGGAAAACCTTGCTTAACCTGCTCCCCAAGGTAGATGCTGAAAGAGTTGTCGTTTACAAGCGTCACTTGAGTTTGATTACTGCTGCAAGTAGCCGCATCGCTTTGCATATTGATACCGCTACAGAAGACAAAGGTCGCAACGGCAGCGACTACCATCCAACCGCGAGACCAGTCTTTCCGATTTAAATCACTCACTTGAACTCCTTATAGAAAGGAACGGCCGTAATACACTCGCCAGTCGCTTATGACGAGCGCTCTTGATGCTTAGCGAAAGCGCCAGCTGGCTTTAGCTGTTCGTCGCCGCACGTAATTGATTGAGAATTTGTAGTATAAACGTGCGCTCGTGGCGGAATACCTCGGAACATACTAACTGTCTGTCAGATAGTACGGTGAACAGGTAGCCACTTTCGCGTGAGTCTAATTATAGCGTAGTACAAGTAAACGCTGACAAATGATCAAGACACGGATGGATTATACCTCATCGTGATACAGTCTCAGGCTGCCACGGCGTCGCAGTAAGGAATCGTGGCGATTCCGGCTTCCATCTATAGCCAGAGGCGAGACGAAAGAATCTATATAGCCACATAATTTATTTCTAGGAGGATTTGACTTCGCTTCTGGTGTGCCAGCGAGTTAGGCCTGCACCATAAGCCGCCTTATCACTTTCGCAGCGAAATCGGCTATTGCGGCCGCAATCGCGAGTGCATAACGTGTCGCGGGGAGACTTTTTCGGAATGGCATCACAAAAATCGCTTTACCATCGACTCGGCGGGTACGATGCGATCGCTGCGATCGTGGACGAGTTTCTTCAAACCCTTGCAGAGGAGGCGCAGATGGCGCGTTTCGGGTCCGGAATGAATCTTGAGAGGCGAAAGCGTAACCGGCAGCTCACGCTAGATTACATAAGTGCCGCGACAGGCGGACCGACGCTTTACCTCGGCCAGGACATGAAGACCGCGCACGCCGGACTCGAAATCGACGCAAACGAATGGAAGATCGCGATAGAGCATGTCGAACGGGCGCTGGCGAAATTTAATGTGCCGCTGGCAGAAGGCAGGGAATTGGTCGCTGTAATTGACGGTCTTCGCGGCGCGATCGTCGAGCGCTGAAACCTCTACCGGCCGGCAAGGGTCAGCCCAACAATTCGAGGGCGCGATCAAACATCTGAGGGGCCGAGAGTGCGACTTCCTCCCAATGCGGATCGTCGCGCTTGCCGCGCCGATGCAGCATCAGGTTGAAGCAGGTAATCACACCGAAGCGATAACCGGCGAAGGCGCGAAACCAGCGGACGTCGGCAGTGGAGACAGGGAACGGCGCCGACGCGGCATAGGTCTCGACGATCTCATCGGCGAGCAGCGGGCGCACGCGCTCGGTGTTAGGATGCCAACTTTCCGGATCGCAAAAGAAGGCCACCCATCCGAGGTCGAGCAAGGTCGGCCCTATCGATGAGATTTCCCAGTCAATGAGGGCGATCGGCCGCTCGTGATTGAAAAGAATATTGGACCACTGGAAGTCGCCGTGGACACATCCGATGCGCGCGTTGGTGGGAATCGACGCGCGCAGGCGCTCGCGCACTTCAGGGCCACGCGCAACGACGACGGGATCGAGGGTCGGTCGGTCCATTAGGTTGTCGAGGCGCTTCATCTCGTCGGCGAGTGGCAATGGATCGCCGAAGACCTCGCGTCGCCGCTCCCACGCAACCGCGTGAAGATCGGTCAGCATCGCGATACCGGCGCGTGCGAGACGTGCGAGATCTGCCGGCGGCAGTGGCTCTTCACTGAGTTTGAAACCTTCTACAAACTCCGCCACGAAATACGGCCGGTCGAAGAACTCAGGCTCGTCGCCGTACCAGAGGATCGGCGGGACCGGGACCTTGGAATCCGCAAGCGAGGCCATGATACGAGCCTGGCGAACAATGTCGGCGGGCCCAGCAATCTTGACCGCAGGCGGCGCGATTCGCACTACCAGCTTGCGTGAAGGCTGACCCTCGCGATCGAGGATGAAGCTGTAACTGAAGCCCGCGTGACCCGGCAGAGTCTCGAGCGAATGGGCACGCGCGCTGATATCGCCGATCCGGGCACGAACCATCGCATTGAGGGCAGTTTCGGTGGATGCGGGAATGTCAGCCATAGTTCGACCTGCGCAATCGAAACGTCAGCCCGAATAGTGTTACGGCTGACGCCGCTTTTCAAGGAGAACATCGTAGGGTCGGCGGGGCTTGAGAAAGCGGCTGGCGTGGGGCTAGTCTCCGAGCGGAGAGCATCTTGGCGGGTGGCGAACCATTCGCATGTTCCCACAGCTGTCAGCACGGAGGAATGAAGCGTGAGCTGGGATTTTGAAACCGAACCGGAATTTCAGGCGAAACTCGACTGGATCGAAACGTTTGTGCGAAATGAGGTCGAGCCGCTCGATTTTGTCCTCGGCTCCCCTTACGACGTTAAAGATCCGAAGCGCAACAAGCTTGTGCGTCCGCTCCAGGAAGAAGTCCGCAAGCAGAAGCTGTGGGCATGCCACTTGGAACCGGAACTCGGGGGACAGGGCTACGGGCAGGTGAAGCTCGCCCTTATGAATGAGATTCTGGGACGGTCGCGTTTCGCGCCGACTGTGTTCGGCTGTCAGGCGCCCGATACCGGGAATAGCGAAATTCTCGCGAAATACGGTACGCCGGAGCAGAAAAAACAGTACCTCGAACCACTGCTTCGCAATGAGATCGTCTCGTGCTTCTCGATGACTGAACCGCAAGGCGGCGCTGATCCAAAGGTGTTCGCTACCAAAGCGGAACTCAAAGGCGACAACTGGGTAATCAATGGTGAAAAGTGGTTTTCGTCGAATGCTAATTACTCATCATTCCTGATCGTGATGGCCGTGACCGACTCTGACGCGGCGCCGTATAACCGGCTTTCGACATTTATCGTGCCGACGAATAGCGACGGGCTGAACATCGTGCGCAGTGTCGGTGTGGGGCAAGAGCCAGAAGGGACGCACGGCTATGTGCGCTATCAGGATGTGACGGTCCCCAAGGATCATCTGCTGGGGCCGCGCGGTGGCGGCTTCGTTGTCGCGCAGACGCGGCTCGGTGGCGGCCGGATTCATCATGCGATGCGCACGATCGGGCAGGTGCGTAAAGCCTTCGACCTGATGTGTGAGCGGGTGCTCTCGCGTACGACCCAGGGATCGCTGCTCGCGGACAAGCAGATGGTGCAGGAGAAGATCGCGGATTCGTGGATCGATATCGAACAGTTCCGATTGTTGGTGCTACGGACGGCCTGGCGGATCGATCGCTATAAAGACTATCTGAAGGTGCGCAAGGATATCGCAGCGGTGAAGGCGCAGATGCCGAAGGTGTTCCATGACGTGGCGGTGCGCGCGCTGCAAATCCATGGCTCGCTGGGCGTGACCACCGAGATGCCGTTCGTTGAGCAGGTGATGGAAAGCTTCGTGATGGGTCTCGCTGACGGGCCGACGGAAGTCCATAAGGTGACATTGGCGCGGCAGATTTTGCGCGACTACAAAGGTACCAAGACGCTGTTCCCCAGCGGTCACATTCCGGCGCTGCGCGAAGCGGCGATCAAAAAATATGCAGACGTGATCGAGTTCGCGGTGGCCGCACAATGACTATTCCCGAAATCCAATTCGACTTTTGCGGCAAAGTCGTCGTGATTACCGGCGGAAGCCGCGGAATCGGTCACGCGATGGCGCTCGGTTTCGCCAAAGCGGGAGCTAATCTTGCAATCGCGAGCCGCAAGATCGAGGCGTGCGAGGAAACGGTCAAGGAGTTGCGCGCGCTCGGCGTCGATGGATCGGCGCATGGAATCCACGTCGGCAAGTGGGCAGATTGTGACCGGCTTTTTGAAGAAGTCTACGCGCGCTGGGGGCGTGCCGATGTACTCATCAACAATGCTGGACTGTCACCTATCGCCCCGTCGTCTTTGGAAACCGGCGAAGAGCTATTTGACAAGGTAATCGGGGTGAATCTCCGGGGACCGTTCCGTCTCACTGCGCTGTTTGCGACGCGGATGATCAAGGACGGCGGCGGCGCCGTCATTAATATATCATCCACTTCGTCGATTCGCCCGGAACCGGAAACCACGCCGTATGCCTCAGCGAAGGCCGGACTGAATATAATGACGGTGGGACTCGCGCAGGAATACGGACCACTTGTACGTGTAAATTGTATTATGTGCGGTCCGTTCCATACTGATATCAGCAAAGGCTGGTCGCGAACGGATGACTACACGCGCCGTGCGAAGGAGACTTTTCCTCTCCAACGGGCGGGCGAACCGGAAGAAGTAGTCGGTGCGGCGCTCTATTTCGCGAGCCCGCTGGCGAGCTTCACGACCGGTGCATTATTGAAGATCGATGGCGGCACGACGCATCCGCTGCAACATAGAGTATACGAAAGTCGATAGATTGAGATTATCCAGTTAGTTCGGCAATTATTCCGTAGGCATCGAGACATAGAGGCGGAGGACAATCATGGAAAAGGCGCTGGCTGGAGTGACCGTTCTCGATCTGACGCAATATGAAGCGGGAACTTCGTGCACGGAGATGCTGGCGTGGCTCGGCGCCGACGTAATCAAAGTCGAAGAGCCGAAAATGGGTGAGCAGGGCCGCTGGCGAGTGACGGAAAAGCCGGGCGTCGATTCCTACTATTTCATTCTGCTCAATGCCAACAAGCGCAGCATCACGCTGAATCTGAAGTCCGAGCGTGGCAAACAGATATTTATCGACCTGATCAAGCAAGTAGATATCCTGAGTGAGAATTACTCACTTGGCACGCTCGAAAGTTTCGGCCTCGGTTATGACTATTTGCGCTCAATCAATCCCCGGCTGATCTATATGACAGTCAAGGGTTTCGGCACCACGGGGCCCTATAGCCAGTACAAAAGCTTCGACATGATTGCGCAGGCGGCGGGTGGCGCGATGGCGATCACGGGGTTTCCCGATTCCCCGCCGCTCAAGCCCGGGCCGACGATCGGTGATACCGGCACAGGACTCCACGCGGCGTGCGGGATTCTCGCGGCACTCTATCAGCGCGAGCGCACCGGCAAGGGTCAAAAGGTCGAAGTGTCGATGCAGGAAGCGGTACTCAACTTCGTTCGCGTTCCGATGATGGCAACCTACCTCACGCATAAACCGACGCCGCGAGTGGGTAACCGGATCGGGGCCGGACCGGTCGGCGATATATTCAAATGCAAGCCGGGCGGTCCCAATGACTATGTATTTCTCTACACTTCGTCGCAAGAGATGTGGCGATCACTATGGGCGACAATCGGGCGCCCGGAAATAGCCGACGATCCGCGTTTTGCCGACCGTGCCAGCCGCCGCGAAAATTATGAGGCGCTGCGGCAGTTAATCGAGGATTGGACCACCCGCTATACCAAACACGAGGTGATGCGGATCATCGCGGAGGCGGACGTTCCTTGCGGAGCCGTGCTGGATAGCGTGGAATTGCTCGAAGACCCGCACATGCACGAGCGCGGCATGATCGTAACGATCGATCATCCTGTAAGAGGTAAGTTCACGATGCCGGGATGTCCGGTGCGGCTGGACGACTCGCCGGTCGAAGTGACCAGCGCGCCATTGCTGGGCGAGCATAATCGCGATGTCTACAGGAGCCTGCTCGGATACGATGACGGCAAACTCGAAGAACTGAAGCGCCAGGGCGTGATTTAGTTTGACGATCGTGGTGGAACATTAAAGGCAACGATGGTTGATTTTGATCCGGGACTGATTGGGAAGGTGTTTGAGGGCAAGCGCCAGCTCGAGATTAAACAAGAAATGATCGATGCGTACTGCGCGGCAATCGGCGATACCAACCCTTTGTATCGCGATGCGGCAGTTGCGGGGCAAGGTCCCGATGGCGGGCTGACAGCGCCACCCGGGTTCGCGGGAATCTTCCGCCTCGAAGATCATATTTTCGACAATCTGCCCAAGTTCGGCAAGCGGCGCCTGGCAGGCGGAATCGATATCGAGTTTGTGCAGCCGATCCGCGCCGGTGACACCATCGGGACGGTCACTGAGGTCCAGGAAATATACGAAAAGACCGGGCGCACTGGGCCGATGGTGTTCATTGTCCTCCGATCAGCCTTAATGAATCAGCGCGGCGAGGTCGCGGCATACCTGAGCCATCGTTTCGTGATACGCCCGTAGCGACAGCCACTTCTGCTAATTTAGACTATGTACCAAGGCTGTGCGCTGTCGAGTCAGCAAGCTTACACTGGATCGAGGATCAGAGTCGGAAGATAATCAGGCTGCACTCAACAAAATAAGAAGGAAAGTCCTATGGCAGAAGTTCAAGCCGGTGACGTCAAGCTGTATTACGAAGTGCATGGCAGTGGTGAACCGCTGCTGATGATCATGGGACTGGGTGGAAGCCTGGCAGGGTGGAGTCCAGTCCTGGTGACGGAACTCGCACGCCATAATTTTCGTACAATCATTTACGATAATCGCGGGACCGGACGCAGTGACAAGCCAGCCATCAAGTATAGTCTCGAGATGTTTGCGGGCGATGCGATTGCGCTCCTCGATGCACTCAAAATCGAACGTGCGCATGTCTTTGGCGTCTCGATGGGAGGGATGATCGCGCAGGAGTTGGCTTTGCGGCATGCCTCGCGCTTGCAAACGCTTACGCTCGGATGCACGACCTGCGGCGGCAAGCATGCGGTTCCGCCGCCGCCCGAATCACTCAAGCTGCTGACGGCGCCCCGCGACGGTGCTTCGCCTGAGGAATTGATTCGGCGGGCCTGGCCCCTGCAATTTCCCAAGGAATTTATCGAGCACCATCGCGCAGAACTGGAGGCCGAAATTCCCCGGCTCCTGCAATATCCGACGCCGCCGTCGTCTTATATGCGCCATCTGGAGGCGACCTATGGGCTGAAAACCTATGACCGGCTGCCGCAAATCAAGACGCCGACGCTGGTCGTAACGGGCGAGGATGACGTGCTGATTCCCGCGCGCAATTCTGAGATTATCGCAGAACGAATTCCTGGAGCGCGATTCCACGTTGTTCCCGACGCGGGTCATGCGTTTTTCAATCAATATCCCGACGAATTTATTCGCGTGTTCGTGCCGTTTGCACGCGAACATTCAATCAATTAGGCGTTACCGTCGTGGACACGCGAGGCGAAATTTCTCAGCCTGATAGCAGCGGCAATCGGCGAGATGTCGAAGCCTTGATGAACTACAGCGCCGTCGCCGGATTGGACCGGCGAACGGTGCCGATTCGTGACGCGCGCGGGTTAACGGATCTCTCACTCGATCGTGAAGGCTTTGTGCTGGCTGAACGTCCCACAGCAGTTCGCGATTTCTATGACGCCGGCGAAGTGCGGGCAGTCTACTACCCTGAGGTAGCGAAGCTGCTGACTGATCTGACCGGCG
>Ga0335073_10013495_pt1 | contig 11450 bp, 10 predicted proteins | sample Lox_Sample_22_FD_207093 | JGI IMG/M metagenome (GOLD analysis project Ga0335073, IMG submission 207093) | Soil microbial communities from Loxahatchee National Wildlife Refuge, Florida, United States - Lox_Sample_2.2 | ecosystem: Environmental > Terrestrial > Soil > Wetlands | place: USA... | reverse complement strand
ACCGAACGCCCCGTCTCGGCCTGTCCCTGCTCGCATTGGGAATCCTGCTCCTGGCTTTTTCCGGCGGCTTCGGCGGCAGCGGAAGCTCATCCAACTTCGACGCGCTTGGCGGCCTGCTGGCGACGATCGCCGGGCTGGTGCTCCTGGCCCCCTACGCCATCGGGCGGCTCGAGCCGGCCGCGCGGCGCGTCCCGGTCTCGGTCCGGATCGCCGTGCGTGACCTGGCCCGCTACCGGGCCCGGTCCGGCGCGGCGCTCGCCGCTACCAGCCTGGCCGTGCTGATCGCGATGTTCATCGCGCTGCTGGCCACCAACCGCTACACCGACGGGCTCGACTACGCCGGCCCGAACCTGCCGCCGAACCAGCTCATCGTGTACACCCAGGGCAACAACGCCGGCTCGAGCAGCGCCCGCGTCCTGCCCACCGCGAAGCAGATCGCCGCCGGGCGAGCCACCACGGCGTCGATCTCCGCGGCGCTCGGCACCCGCGACGTCCTCGCCCTGCAGACGCCGGTCGCCCCGACCGATGTCGGCCTGTCCCGGGTCGGCAGCGCCGCCCAGAACACGATCGACCTCTACGTGGCGACGCCGGCCCTGCTGCGCCACTACGGGATCAACCCGGGCGCGATCCTGCCCGCGACAGCGGTCATCACCTCACGGCCCGGTTTGGCGGGAACGTCCAACCTGCTCCTGGCGTCCGGGAACTGGTTGTCCCAGAATCCCGCTAACGTCCGGAACATCCCGAATCCGCAGATCCAGACGTTCGCCAGCCTGCCACCCGACGTCTCCGACCCCAACCTCCTGGTCACGGACTACGCCGTGCGCCAGCTCCGGATGCGGGTCGCCACGGTGGCCTGGCTGATCCAGGCCCCCAGGGCGCTGACGCCGCTGCAGGTCGACAGCGCCCGGCGGGTGGCCGCGGCGGCCGGCCTGACCATCGAGACCAAGGACAGCGCCCCGTCCCTGGACCAGGTGCGCAACGACGCGACCGCGGCCGGCGTCCTGGTCGCCCTCGGCGTGCTCGCGATGACGATCGGCCTGATCCGCAGCGAGACAGCGGGCGACATGCGGAGCCTCACGGCGACGGGGGCCAGCGGCCGGACCCGCCGCAACATCACCGGCGCCACCGCCGGGGCGCTCGGGCTTCTCGGTGCCCTGCTCGGCACGGTCGTGGCCTACCTGGCCGTCTTCGCCTACAGCTGGCACGACGTGTTCATCGGGGAGGTCAACCTGTTCCCCGGGCTCGGCGTGCTGTTCCTGGTGCTGATCGGCCTGCCGGTGCTGGCGGCGGCCGGCGGCTGGCTGTTCGCGGGGCGCCAGCCGCCGGCCATCGCCCGTCAGCCCATCGAGTGAGGCCCGCTCGCGGCGCCGCCCCGGCCGACCCGGCCGGGGCGGTACCGTTCCAGCCGGTCAGGGGACGAACACCGGGCGGCGGCCCTGCTGGTCGCGGCCCCACACCTCGGCGACCGCCGACAGCGGCACCCGCTCGATGTCGACGAGGAGCTTGCCCGCGGCGAGCAGGTCCAGCAGCTCGCCCAGCGTCCCCGTGATCACGTCCATCGGCGGCATGGTGCCGGTGCCGGCCCCGAGGATCTCCAGGCCCGCGCTGCGCAGCGCGGCCGCGGGCAGGGTGATCACCCGCCCGGCCATCTCCCCGGCCTGCAGCAGGCGGACGCGCGAGGAGCGCGGCACCGCGTCGTGGTGCTCGATCGAGCCGAGGAAGACCTCGGTCGGGTGGCCCCACACGTAGTCGAGCACCACATCGTAGCCGTTGTCGCCGGCCTCGGCGGCGAAGGCGGCGGCGAGGGCGTCATCGGGCTGGCGCAGCTGGATCGTCGCGTCCGCGCCCAGTTCCGGCAGCGTGTCGAGGATCCGCTGGTTGCGCCCGGCCGCGACGACCCGGCCCGCGCCGAAGTGGCGCGCGGCCTGCACGGCCAGCTTGCCGGTCACCCCGGTCGCGCCGAGGATCAGCACGCTCTGCCCGGGCTCGAATGGGCAGCGCCAGCCGAGAGCCAGCCACGCGGACAGCCCCGGGTTCCACGCCGCCGCGGCGACCGCGTCGTCGAGGCCGTCGGGGACCGGGAACGTCGCCTGGCTGCTGGCCACCGAGTACTGCGCCATCGTGCCGAGCCGGGAGCCGAACAGCACCCGCTGCCCGCCGGACCGGACGCCGGCCCCGATCACCCCGGGCACCGTGACCTGCGCCTCGTCAGAAGCGCCGCCCGGGGAGCGGACCGAGTAGTGCGAGCCGTCGGCCCGGACCCGGTCGATGTTGTTCAGCGGGGCCGCGGTGACCTCGATCAGCTCCTCGCCGTCCCCGGGCACGGGCTCCGGGATCTCCTCGAAGCGCGGGGTCCCGAACCCGCGCAGCACCGCCGCCTTCATGACCGGCCCCGGTTCGCCGCGCCGGCCCGCCCGATCCTGGCCTGCCAGGACCTCAGGACCCGGGTCCGGCGTGGCCGGTGCAGCCGGCCGGGCAAGCGGCGGGCGAGCGCGTGCGCCCGGTCGCGGGCGCGGTCGTGGCGGGCCTGCGCCGAGCCAGCGAGCGCATGCGCCCGGTCGTGGCGGGCCTGCGCCGAGCCCTGACCGCGCAGGCCGAACGTGTCTGCTGCCCAGTCCACCGCGACGCGGTGGTACAGGCGGATGGTTCGGACGGACATCTATGGCCTCCAGGAACGTTATGAGTACGATGTACTGACCGGGCGTACGCTGTACTCAGAATGTAGCGCTAGGCTGGGCGCGTGTCAACGCCGCCCGTCAGCCAGCCGATATGGATGCGACCCGAGCCGGGCGCCCGCCGGCCGCGGTTCAGCCGCGAGCAGATCGCCGCCGCGGCCCTGGCGATCGCCGACGCCGAGGGGTTCGACGCGGTCTCCATCCGGCGCATCGCCGCCGCGCTCGGCGCCGGGACCATGAGCCTGTACCGGTACATCAGCGCCAAGAGCGACCTGGTGGCGCTCATGGACGACGCGATCATGGGCGAGTCGCTGATACCCGACGGCGAGCTGCCGGCCGACTGGCGCGAGGCGCTCGCCATGATCGCCCGCTACACCCGGGCGGCACTGTTGCGCCACCCGTGGGCCGTCAAGGCGCTGCAGGGCGGCGGTGCCGCGGCCCAGGACGGGGCGTTCGGCCCGAACGGCATCAGGCACTTCGAGCAGTCCCTGGCCGCGGTGGCCGGCGCGCCGCTGGACACGGCGGGGAAGCTGGACCTGATCACGCTGATCGACGACTACGTTTTCGGCCACGTCCTGCGCGCGGGCGAGCAGCAGGCCAGGTCCGCCGGGGACGACCGGGGCCATGCGGCGCAGATCGCCGAGTACATCCAGCGCCAGATCGCCACCGGCCGGTTCCCGCACCTGGAGAAGCTGACCCACGATCCGGCCGCGCAGACGCTGGGCGACGCGAGCCGGCTCGACGAGCGGTTCGAGCGGGGGCTGCGGGCGCTGCTCGACGGCGCGGCGGCCGACGCGGCCGGCTCCGGCTCCGGCGGTTAACGCCCGGCGTCAGGAGGGCTGGACCGACTCCTCCTGCTGCAGCTCGGTGATGTACTGCATGCCGCGTGACCTGATCAGCTCGCTGTTGACCACGGTGGACAGCTCGGCGAGGAAGGTGTCCCGGTCCCGGTTGACCAGGATGTAGTCGTATACCCAGGCCCAGGTCTGCTGGAGACTGCGAACGCGCAGCCGGTTGTCGGTTTCCCTCGCCTGGCCCCGCTCGGCCAGCCGGTCCCTGAGCTCTTTGGCGGTCCGCGTGGTCACGAAGACGCCGATGACCCGCCGCGACGACATCGCGCGGACCTTCACGTACCCGGTGGGCTCCAGCTCGGCCGCCAGCGGCATCGGGTCCGGGCTGTCGAGCAGCTCGCGCGGCGACCCGTAGTAGCTGTCCGCGTACGTGCGGGTGTACTCGATGAGCTGCCCCTCCTCGCGCAGCTTGGCGAAGGCCTCGTCGGAGACGAAGTTGTACTCGATCCCGTCGCGCTCGGTCGGCCGGGGCTGCCGCGTGGTGAAGGTGGGAACCCGCCGCACCAGCCCCGACAGCACCATCCAGTCCAGCGCGGTGCCCTTGCCGGCGCCGCTCGGGCCGGAAACGATGAAAAGAGGTGGCCTCGCGTCCAATGTGGTGGTGCTCCTACCGGTACCCCAGACTCGCCGCCGCGTGATATACGAACTTACCCCGTCCGGTTCCAGCGCAGACGGCCCCCCGGCGGCGCGAGCCCGCCGCCGTCCACCGAAAGTATGTCGCGCGTCGGCCGGGCCGGCCCCGCCCATCGCGATTAGTTCCCGCCACGCTCACCGCGCCGCGGCTCCGGGCCGCCGTCGGCCGGACCGGCAGCGGGGCCCGGCGCGCGGCCGCTCCTGGCGGCCTGGTTGAGCGGGCCAGCACGGCATCTGGTTCGCTTCTGCGCATGAGCGTTGCAGCATCCCCCGATCCATTCGCGCCGCCGCAGTGGTTCACCGCGGCCGTGGCCACCCCGGCCAAGCAGGCCGCGGTCGACGTGGACGGGACCACGATCGCCTACCGGAGCTACGGCGAGCCCGCCGACGGCGCGATCGTGCTGGTGCACGGCGGGGCGGCGCACGCCCGGTGGTGGGACCACATCGCGCCGCTGCTGGCCAGCCGGCACCAGGTGATCGCGCTGGACCTGTCCGGGCACGGAGACAGCGGGCGCCGCGACGCCTACAGCCTCGACGCGTGGGCACACGAGGTGCTCGCGGTCGCGGCCGACGCGGGGTTCGACGCCCCGCCCGTCATCATCGGGCACAGCATGGGCGGGTTCGTCGCGCTGCGCGCGGCCAGCATCTACGGTGCCCGGATCGCCGGGGCCGTGGCCGTCGACTCGCCGGTCAGGGACATCACCCCCGAGGAGCGCGCGGCCCGCGAGCGGCGGGCGTTCGGGCCGCTGCGGGTGTACCCGTCGGCCGAGGCGGCCGTTGCCCGGTTTCACCCGATCCCCGACCAGCCGGTGCTGCCGTACATCAGCGAGCACGTGGCCAGGACCTCGATCAGGCAGACCGGCGGCGGATGGAGCTGGAAGTTCGACCCGCGCATCTTCGCCAGGCACCAGCTCACGCCGGCCCTGCTGACCCGGCTGGACTGCCGGGTGGCGCTGTTCCGGGCCGAGCACGGCATCGTGTCGCCGCAAATGAGCCAGGTGATGTACGACCGCCTCGGCCGGCTCGCGCCAGTGATCGAGATCCCCGCGGCGGGCCATCATGTCATGCTCGACCAGCCGCTCGCCCTGGTGACCGGGCTGCGCACGCTGCTCTCCGACTGGGACCACTCGACCCCCGCCACCCCGCGCTGACGCCAGGGAGATGCTGACCGGATGCGGGATCCGAACCGTCGCCCAGCTCGCAGGCAAACTCGCAGGGTGGTGCTGTTCGGCGGGGCCAGCGAGATCGGCCAGGCGATCCTGGCCGCGCTGCGCCTGCCCGGGGACGCCGAGGTGATCCTGGCCGGCCGGGACGAGGAGCGGATGGCGGCCGCGGCCCGGTCGCTGCCGTGCCGGGTACGGACGCTGCACTATGACGCGGTCGCGGTCAGCACCCACCAGGCGGTGGTCGGCGAGGCGTTCGCCGCCGGGCCGGTGGACCTGGTCATCGCCGCGGCGGGCATCCTTGCCGCCCAGGACACGCTGGATCACGACCCGATGCGGGCGGCCCGCCTGGTCGAGACCAACTTCACCGGTCACGTCACGACGCTGCTCGCCGCCGCGGCGCGGCTGCGGGCACAGGGCCACGGCACGATCGTGGTGCTGTCGTCGGTGGCAGCGATCCGGCCCCGGAGATTCAACTACGTGTACGGGGCGGCCAAGGCCGGGCTGGACGCGTTCGCCCGGGGCCTGGCCGACGCGCTGCACGGCAGCGGGGTGCGGGTGATGCTGGTCCGCCCAGGATTCGTGACCGGCCGCATGACCCGGGACATGCCGCCGGCGCCGTTGCCGACGACGCCGGACCAGGTCGGCCGGGCGGTAGCCGCGGGCCTGGCCGGACGCGCCGCCGTGGTCTGGGTGCCGCGGCCGCTGGGCGTGCTGGCGGCCGCGCTCCGGCTGGTACCAAGGCCGGTCTGGCGCCGGCTGCGCCGGTGAGGGGAGGGCGCGGACGCGCCGGCCGGGCGGGGCGGTGCGGATCAGCGCCCCTGGCTCAGGTCAGGCTGCCGGGCCGCCGGGCGCGATCGCCTGCCGGTACAACTGCTGGATCGCCTGGCCCGGGTAGGCGCTGTAGGAGGTCGAGGCGGTGTCACCGCCCTGCTGGTAGCCGCCGATCACCCCCACGATGGTGCCGGTACGGGTGAGCCGGTCGAAGTGCGTGACCCACGGGCTGCCGCTGGTTCCGCCGGTGAACCCGCCGCACACGAACCGCAGCTGGGTGGCGCTGCGCCGCGAGGTCCAGTTGAGGCAGGTGATCGGGGCGTCCCCGCTCGCCGGGTAGCCGGTGACCCGGACCAGGTCCTGGTACGGAGGGTCGACAGCGAGCCGGTTGGCTCCCAGTATGTCCTCGATGTTCATGCCGTCGTGCGGCTGGAGCACCACGAAGCCGACGTCGAGGTCCGGGTCGGAGTCCTTTGCCCAGCCCGGCGCGACCAGCAGCCGCTTGACCGTCCAGACGCCGAACGGCGCCTGGCCGTCGCGGTAGTCAGGGACGAACACGATGTCCTGGCGGTAGCTGCTGCCCCTGCCGCCGTTGATGCAGTGCGCGGCGGTGATCAGCAGGTCGTGGTCCGGGCTGGTCACGACGCTCGCCGTGCAGAAGTGGTCGCTGCTGCCCTGGCGCACGAACAGTGCGCCGACGCGCGGGGCGATCAGGGCGGTGTGCGCGTTGTAGGACTGCCCGGGCGTGGGCACGCGGATGTACCGGCCCCGCAGCGGCCGGGCACCGAGCAGCCGGGCCCGGTTCCAGTAGGCCACCGCCGCGTTGACCGGGGGCGGGTACGCGGGCGAGGCCGAGCAGCCGGCCAGCGCCGCGGCGGTCAGGGCGGCCGCGGCGGCCGCGGCCATCATCGCGCGCAGCGCTGCCCCCGCCCTCATGCGATCCCCCCGGTCGCACCCGCCGGCCGGCCGCCGGCGGCGTCGTCCACGTAAAGCATCGCAGCCTGCCCGGCCGCGGGCCGACGGCGGCCCGGCCGGCGGCGGGCGCCGTTACCGCGCGGCCAGGTTCGCCCGGCACACCCCTAGGCCGTGCCGCATCTCGGCGGCCTGCTCAGGGGTCAGCCCGCGCAGCATCCGCTCCTCGAGGGTCGCCACCTTGCCCCGGTAGCGCCCGAGCAGCCGCCGGCCGTCGCTGGTCAGGGCCAGCACCAGCCGGCGCCGGTCCACGGCATCGCGATGACGCTCGATCAGGCCGCGATCCTCCAGCGCCCGCACCATGTCCGCCATGGTCTGCGCGGTCACGAACGAGTTCCGGGCCAGCTGCGCGGAGGACAGGTCGGGATGGCGCTCCAGCACGGTCAGCGCGGTGTACTGCAGCGCGGTCATACCGATCGGCCGGAAGATCTCATCGAGCTGGGCACGCGCCGCGAGCTCGACCTGCTTGATCACGTACAGCAGGGTCGGGTCGGCCCTGACCACCTTCTGCCGCGGCGTCCCGGCCGCCTCGCCCGTCCCGGGCCTGGCGGCGCCAGCAGCGATCTTCTGTGCCGAACGTGCCACCGGCTCATCCCATCGATCTTGTACCGCGCGGTATGTAGCGTCATCAGTCTGCCAGCCCCGCGCCAGCGGGCAGGTGAACTCGGCCGGCCGGGCGGCCCTGCGCGATGCCGACAATTATCTGGAAACCTGTTTGTCAGGAAATCCGTACATCGCACCCGCTTGTGGCAGAGTTCTTACTGGTCAGGTCCGTGCGCGCGCGGCGCTCCGGTCTGCTGACCGGCGCCATGACGCGCAAGCGGATCGCGGCGCTGAGGCCGGCCGAGGGCCGTCGTCGACACCGTGCCGGCCGGGCTCGCGGCGCCGGCTTCTCCCTGACCTCAGCCAGCCAGGTCCCGCAGCAGCGGCGGCGCGACCCGGCCGTGGCCGGTCGCGGCCTCGAAGGCGTGCGCCACGCCGAGCAGCGACCAGTCCGCCCGGCGGCGGCCGACCAGCTGGAGACCGACCGGCAGCCCGTCCGGGGTGAACCCGGCGGGCACGGAGATGGCCGGCAGCCCGGTCGCCGAGACCAGATAGCACGACCTCATCCAGTCCAGGTACGTCGCCTGCGGCTCGCCGTTGATCTCGTGCACCCAGTCCAGGGCGGCGTCGAACGGAACGACCTGCGAGACCGGGCAGGCGAGCACCTCCACGTCCGCGAAGAACTCGCTGACCCGCTCGGCCAGCGCGGCGTGCAGGACGGTCGCGCGGCTCAGGTCGGCCACGGTCAGCTCGAGCCCGCGCTCGATGTTCCAGGTCACGTTCGGCCCGAGCCCGCCGGGGTGCCTGCGCAGCAGCGGGCCGAGGTTGGTCGCGAACCGGAACGCGCGCCAGGTTCGGAAGACCTCCTCAGCCCCCGAAAGGTCCGGCGCGGCGTCGACGACCTCGCAGCCCAGGTCGGCGAGCACCTGCCGCGCCGGGGCCAGGACCGACCGCACGGCCGGCTCGACCGGCAGGCCGAGATCGGCGCTCCAGGCCACCCTGACCCCGGTCAGGTCCCGGGCCAGCAGGCCCGCGATCTGGCCCGGTTCGGCCCGCGGCGGCGCGGCATCCAGGGCCAGCGGCACCCGCGGGTCCGGCCCGGCCAGCGCCATCAGCAGCAGCGCGGCGTCGGCCACCGTCCGTGCCATGGGTCCCTCGACGCCGAGCACGTCGGCCACGTCGGCGACCGGCCACGCCGGCACCCGGCCCGGCGACGGCCGCAGGCCGACCACGTTGCAGAAGTTCGCCGGGTTGCGCAGCGACCCGCCAAGGTCGCTGCCGTCGGCGAGGCAGATCATCCGCGCCGCCAGCGCGGCCGCCGCGCCGCCGCTGCTGCCGCCCGCGCTCCGGCTCAGGTCATACGGGTTGCGGGTGGCGCCGAACACCGGGTTGGCCGTGTGCGACCCCGCCCCGAACTCCGGCGTGTTGGTCTTGCCCAGGCTGATCGCCCCGGCCCCGGCCATCCGCGCCACGACCAGCGCGTCACGATCCGGGACGTGCTCGGCGAACAACGGGCAGCCGTAGGTGGTGCGCACGCCTGCGGTGTCGGCGAGATCCTTGTGCGCCACCGGCAGGCCGTGCAGCAGCCCCGGCTCCTCGCCGCGGGCCAGGGCCTCGTCCGCAACCGCCGCCCGGCCGAATGCGGCGTCGAAACAGCGGGTGACGATCGCGTTGACCGTCCCGTTCACGGCCTCGATCCGTTCCGCGTGCGCGGCGACGACCTCGCGAGCCGACACCTCCTTGCGGCGCAGCAGCCCCGCCAGCGGCACCGCGTCGTACGCGCACAGGTCATCGGTCACCGACCGCCCTCCAGTCCGTGATCTTGGCCGGTCAATGGCGCCATCGCCCTTGCCGCCGCTTTCGAACCTTAGCCAGAAGTCCGCTCCGGCTCGGACGGCGAGTCAAGCGCCCGGACCGGCGCCCCCGGCCGGGCACACGCCGGGCACAGGCCGGACCAGGCCGGACCAGGCCGGACCAGGCCGGACCCACGGCTAATCCCGTGGCTGCTTCCCACCCGGCGCTTTTCGGAGGGCCAATCCAATAGCGTGAATGTCACATCGCCTACACTGTTTTCGCGGCAATGGTCCGTTGCCGCTATTGGGCCAGCAAGAGATCTTTCACAACGATGCCGGATATGCCCCGTATAATCTGGTTGAAAAAGGCTGGTCATTACCCTGAATCCGCAATTGGGGTGCGCCCCGGGTTTCGGGCACCCATAGCTGGCTTTAAGGGCGTCCGAATTTCGCCATCGCGGCTATTCCGGGACGCGGCGGCATCCCGGAAGGCGCCCGGGCCGCAACCACGGCCCGGAACCGCGCAGACCGCGAGCATCGGCCCGGGAGCATGCCCGCCGGGGCAAGCATCACGGCTTGCGGCCGGCGCCGCCATGGGCGGACGTCCCGTCCTCGGGTACCGGGTCGCCCAGGACCAGGGTCGGGGCGCCGGGCCGGGTGGGCGACCGTGGTGTCGATCTTCGCTGCCATGTCGGCGCGCGCGTCCATGTCGTCCGCCGGGACCTCAGCCACCACGCGCTCCCTTGGTCAGCCCCCGCAACGGAATGGGCTCCGAATCGACCTAGCGTTAACCGGCCGGACCGTGCCGCGGGCAACACCCGCCGGCCGAGAAGCTCGATGCCGCGGGCCGCGGTCAGGCCGTGCGGCGTCCCGAACTCGACCCGGGTGGCGCCCGCCTCGAACAGCGCCTGCACCTGCGCGGCGACCTGGTCCGGAGTCCCGGAGAAGGCGAACCGGCCGAGCGCGGCGTCGGGGACGAGCCGCCCGGCGCCCTCGTGGTCGCCGGCCCGCACCAGCCGCTGCATCCGCGCCAGCGCGCCGTCGTCCAGCCCGCCGGGGCCCGGCCCGGCGAACTCCGGATCGAGCCGGGCCACGACCGGCAGGTAGGCGGCCACCTCCGCCCGGGCCAGCCGTCGCGCCGCCGGCCCGTCCTCGTCGACGACCGTGACGGCGCCGCACACCAGCCCCGTCCCCGCGGGCGGGCGCCCGCCGCGCGCCTCGCCGCGGGCAAGGGCCCGCCGCGCGGCCGGCAGCAGGGCGGGGCTGGCCGTGCCGCCGATCTTCACCTCCGAGGCGAGCTCGCCGGCCAGCGATATCCCGAGCGGGCCCCACGCCCCGAGCAGCAGGTCGACCTCCTTGCGCACCGGCCGGTAGGCCAGGCGGGTGCCCGCCTCCAGCCGGAAGATCTCGCCCCGGTAGGCCTCGTCGTTGCCGGAGAACAGGTGCCGGACCACGTCGACGGCCTCCCGCAGCCGGCGCACCGGCCGCTCCTGGGCGACGCCGGCCGCGTCCAGCCACGCGCCCCGGGCCAGCCCCAGGTAGGCGCGGCCGCCCGAGGCGACGTCGAGCGCGTGCAGCTGGTTCGCGATCTCGACCGGGTGCAGCAGGTAGGGATTCAGGCAGGCCGGGCCGAGCCGGATCCGGCGCGTGGACCGGGCGACCGTGATCAGCGGCAGCAGCGGCGACGGGTACATCAGGTCGGCGTAGACCGAGATCGTGGCGAACCCGAGTTCCTCGATCCGCGGGGCCAGGCCCGCGTAGGCGGCCAGTTCCTCGTCCGACTGCAGCGCGATGCTGAGCTCGCGCCGGCCGGCACTCGCACCGGCACCCACGCCGAGGCCCACGCCGGGGCTCACGTCGCGTCCCGCAGCGACACCGTGGACCGCCCGGTGCGCTCGATCCGCATGATCAGCCGCTCGTCCGGGTCCGGGCAGGCGACGTGGTTGTCGGACCCGAGCCAGTCGCCCGGCGCCAGCTCACGCTGCTTCGCGGCGAGCAGCGGCAGCACGGCCGAGAGCGCGTACACGCAGAAGAAGCGGCCAGGAC
>Ga0335073_10013494_pt1 | contig 11450 bp, 8 predicted proteins | sample Lox_Sample_22_FD_207093 | JGI IMG/M metagenome (GOLD analysis project Ga0335073, IMG submission 207093) | Soil microbial communities from Loxahatchee National Wildlife Refuge, Florida, United States - Lox_Sample_2.2 | ecosystem: Environmental > Terrestrial > Soil > Wetlands | place: USA: Florida... | reverse complement strand
CTCGCGGATCTCGACCTGGATCTTGTCGCCGATGTGCACCACGTCGTCGATGTTCTCGATCCGCTTGCCGCCGTGCAGCTTGCGGATCTGGGTGATGTGCAGCAGGCCGTCCTTGCCGGGCAGCAGCGAGACGAACGCGCCGAACGTGGTCGTCTTCACCACCGTGCCGAGGAACCGCTCGCCGACCTCGGGCATGTGCGGGTTGGCGATCGCGTTGATCGCGGCCCGCGCCGCCTCGGCCGACGGGCCGTCGGTGGCCCCGACGTAGATGGTGCCGTCGTCCTCGATGGTGATCTCGGCGCCCGTGTCGTCCTGGATCGAGTTGATCATCTTGCCCTTCGGGCCGATGACCTCGCCGATCTTGTCCACCGGGACCTTGATCGTGATGATCCGCGGGGCGTAGGCGGACATCTCACCCGGTTCGGTGATGGCGCCGCGCATGACCTCCAGGACGGTCATCCGGGCCGCCCGGGCCTGCTTCAGCGCCGCGGCCAGCACCGAGGCCGGGATGCCGTCGAGCTTGGTGTCCAGCTGCAGCGCGGTGATCACCTGCTCGGTGCCCGCCACCTTGAAGTCCATGTCGCCGAAGGCGTCCTCGGCGCCGAGGATGTCGGTCAGCGTCACGTACTGGCCGCCCTCGTGGATCAGGCCCATGGCGATGCCGGAGACCATGTCCTTCAGCGGCACGCCGGCGTCGAGCAGCGACATGGTGGAGGCGCAGACCGAGCCCATGGACGTGGACCCGTTCGAGCCGATCGCCTCGGAGACCTGGCGGATCGCGTAGGGGAACTCCTCCCGCGTCGGCAGCACCGGGAGCAGCGCGCGCTCGGCGAGCGCGCCGTGGCCGATCTCACGGCGCTTGGGCGACCCGACCCGGCCCGTCTCCCCGGTGGAGTACGGCGGGAAGTTGTAGTTGTGCATGTAGCGCTTGGTGCGCTCCGGGTTGAGCGTGTCGATCATCTGCTCCATCCGGAGCATGTTCAGCGTGGTCACGCCCAGGATCTGGGTCTCACCGCGCTCGAACAGCGCCGACCCGTGCACCCGGGGCAGCACGTGGGTCATCGCGGACAGCGGCCGGATGTCGGTGAGGCCGCGCCCGTCGATGCGCACGCCCTCGGAGATGATCCGCTCCCGGACCAGCCTCTTGGTCAGCGAGCGGAACGCGGCGCTGATCTCCTTCTCGCGGCCCTCGAACGACTCGGCGAGCTTCTCCTGGGCGAGCGCCTTGACCCGGTCGGTCTCCGCCTCGCGCTCGTGCTTGCCGGCGATGGTGAGCGCCTGGGACAGCTCCTCGGTGACCTCGCGCGCGACCGCGTCGTACACGTCCTCGGCGTAGTCGACGAACACCGGGTACTCGGCGTGCGCGTAGTCGCGGAACACCGGGGACTCGGTACTCGAGGCGCTGGCCTCGGCGGCCAGCTCGGCGAGCCGCTGCTGCGCCTCGCAGAGGGTCTTGATGAACGGCTTGGCGGCCTCGAGGCCCTCGGCCACCGTGTCCTCGGTGGGCGCGACCGCGCCGCTGGTCTCGTCGGCGAGCAGCTTGAGCGTCTCCGGGGTGGACTCGGCCTCGACCATCATGATGGCCACGTCGCCGTCTTCCAGCACCCGGCCGGCCACCACCATGTCAAAGGTGGCCTGCGCCAGCTGCTCGTGCGTCGGGAAGGCCACCCACTGGCCCTTGATCAGCGCCACCCGGACCCCGCCGATGGGGCCGGAGAACGGCAGGCCCGCGAGCTGGGTGGACATGGACGCGGCGTTGATCGCGACCACGTCGTACAGGTGCTGCGGGTCGAGCGCCAGAATGGTCTCGACGATCTGGATCTCGTTGCGCAGGCCCTTGACGAAGGACGGGCGCAGCGGCCGGTCGATGAGCCGGCAGGTCAGGATGGCGTCCTCGGACGGACGGCCCTCCCGACGGAAAAACGAGCCGGGAATCCGGCCCGCCGCGTACATCCGCTCCTCCACGTCCACGGTGAGCGGGAAGAAATCCAGGTTCTCCTTCGGCTGCCTGGACGCCGTGGTGGCGGAGAGCACCACGGTCTCGCCATCCAGGGTCACCAGGGCGGAGCCGGCGGCCTGCCGGGCCAGCCGGCCCGTCTCGAACCTGATCGTATGCACGCCAAATTCGCCGTTGTCGATGACGGCTTCGGCGTTGTGGACACCCTCCACGGGTGAGACCTCCTTGCGGTAGATCCCGCACCCACCCGCCGCCGTGCCGCATATGGCCTGGCTCGCCTAGGAGAGGCAGCCGGCCGGTCTTCGATCGAAGCCCTCGGGTGCGTGACGTGCACGCCGACCCGGGGACCACTACCGAGGACCGGCCTCTGGCGCTCGGGGCCGGGGGCTACGGGATGTCAGTGTTGTCGATATTCAGTTGTCCCGGACCTGGGCTCTAACGGCGGATGCCGAGGCGCTCCCGGATCGCGCGGTAGCGGTTGATGTCCTTCTTGGCCAGGTACTTGAGCAGCCTGCGGCGGCGGCCGACCAGCAGCAGCAGCCCGCGGCGGCTGTGGTGGTCGTGCTTGTGCACCTTGAGGTGCTCGGTCAGGTGGTTGATCCGCCTGGTCAGCAGAGCGACCTGGACCTCCGGCGAACCGGTGTCACCCTCACTGGTCGCGTACTCCGCCAGGATCTCCTTCTTGACGGCGGTGTCGAGCGGCACGTGACTCCTTAAGAATTGGCACGAGACGGGTATTCCCCAGGGACGAGGCGGCCGCATGAGGGTGCAGCACGCCTCTCGCCAACCCGGCTACTCGCCAGGCAGCGTTTCAGACTACCACGCGGCGCGATGCGGTCGCGCCCGTCTGTCAGCAGCGGCTCACGAGGTCTGGTGGCCCGGGGTCTCCGCGGCTTCCGCAGCCGGGGCCTGGGCCGGTTCCGGGGCAGGTTCCCCAGCCGCTTCCGCTTCCGCGGCCGCGGCGGGGTGCGGGGCGTCGGTGTCGATCATGTGCTGGTCGATCTCCCGGCCCTGGTTGACGGCGAAGAACACGATGACCCCGGCCACGGCGACGATCACCATGACCAGCAGGGTGATCCAGTCCAGGTTGAAGTAGGCGCGGGCGCTGCTGAGCCCGGTGGGCAGCACCATGTTGACCAGCATCAGGCCGAGGTAGAGGGCGGCGATCACGGACACCGGCCAGGCCCAGCGGCCCAGCCGGAACCGGCCGGCCGGCACCCAGCCCCGCCGCCGGGCGATCATCGACCCGATCACGGTCAGCAGGAACGACAGGTAGATCCCGCTCACCCCGAACGACACCAGCGAGACCAGCACGTTGGTGTTGGCCGGGTAGGTGATGAACCAGATCTTGACGTCGTGGGCGGGCGAGGCGAACTCCAGCCCGATGAACACCACCGTGACCAGCGCGCCGGCGAACAGGGCGTTGGCCGGGGTCTTGAACCGCTCGCTGACCGTGGCGATCCACTTGGAGCCGGGCAGCGCGCCGTCCCTGGCGTAGGAGAACGCGAGCCGGCTCCCGGCGCCCTGCACGGCGGAGCCGCAGGAGAAGAAGGCCAGGATGATCAGGCCAAGCAGCACGTCCTGCATGCCCTTGGGCAGCTGGCTCAGGATGTAGGGGATCCCGCCGCCGCTGATGGTCCGGCTGGCCGCGCCCGGGCCGACCGGCATGGCCAGCAGCAGGGCGGCGGTCAGCACGAACGCGGCGATCCCGCCCCAGATCAGCGCCAGCCGCATGGACCGGGGCACCTGCCGGCCGGCGTTCTTGGTCTCCTCCGAGATGTCGCCGGCCGACTCGAAGCCGTAGAAGATGTAGACCGGCGCAAGCACGGCGATCAGGGCGGCGCCGATCCAGCTGCCGCCGAAGTTCAGGCCGAGCGGGTTGGACGCGGCGTGCTGGACGTTATCCGTGCTGGTCAGGTAGCCAAGGCCGTGGTGGAAGCCGTGCAGGCCGAGGACGACCGCGATGCCGAACGTGCCCAGGATCTCGACGTAGACGCCGAACTGGGCCACCCGGCCCATGACCCGGGCGCCGATGGTGTTCAGGCTGGTCTGGATGGCCAGCAGGATCAGGGTGATGACCAGGATGACCATGTGGCTGCTGGGGTTGAAGTTCCAGCCGAGCCAGGTACGGGCGAGCGCGGTGACGTAGGCGACCACCCCGGTGTCCACCGACGCCACGGTGACCAGCAGCGCGATCCCGTAGAACCAGCCGACGAACCAGCCGAACCTCCGGCCCACCGTGTACTTGCTGTACTGATACAGCGCGCCCGCCACCGGGTAGTGGCTGGCCAGCTCGCCGAAGACCAGGGCGACCAGGAGCATCCCGGCGACCGGGATCCAGGTCAGCCAGATGTAGGCGGGCCCGCCGGTGCCCAGGCCGAGCACGAACAGGGAGAAGATGCCCACCATCGGCGACAGGTAGGTGAACGCCACCGAGAAGTTAGAGAACAGCCCGAGCACGCGGTTGAGCTGCGGGCGGTACCCGAGGTGTTCCAGCCGGGCATCGTCCTCGTCCAGGGTGGCCGACGCCTGGGTCCCCGTGTCCTGCATAAAGCCTCCTGAGGTTTCGCCGCGGCCAGGCTGGCCAGCGGCGCGGGCCCCGGCCCGCCGTCGGCACGGCCCGCGGAATGTAGCAATGTAGCGCATCCGGCCAAGGCGGCACTTGACTCTCAGCTGTTCCACAGCCGCCTGTGTGCCGCGGTTCACGGTGCAGGCGCGGTTGAGGTGCCCTGGCCGCGCTTTTTAGGCGGCGCTTTTACAATGGGCCAGTGCCCGATCTGAGCCCGGTGCGCCGCCTCCCGCTGAGCCGCCCCCAGCAACCCGTGCCGAGGGAGCGGCCCGCGTGGTGGCCCGCCTGGTCGGTTCCGGCCGCGCTGCGCACGCTGCGTGCGGTCCTGGTGATTCCCTCGCTGTTCGCGCTGACCTTCGAGGGCTTCGGCAACCTGCAGATGGCCCTGTTCGCCGCGTTCGGCGGGTTCGCCAGCCTGATCATCGCCTCGTTCGGCGGCACCAGGCGGGACAAGCTCATCGCGCACCTCGGGCTGGCGGTGATCGGCAGCGTCGCGCTGATCATCGGCACCGCGGTCAGCGGGATCACCTGGCTGGCCGTGCTGGTCACGATCCCGGTGACGTTCGGGATCTTCTTCGCCGGGGTGGCCGGGCCCAACGCGGCCTCCGGGGTCACCGCCGCGCTGTTCCCCTACGTGCTGCCGGTGGCCACGCCGGGCACGGTCAGCATGATTCCGGACCGGCTGGCGGGCTGGTGGCTGGCCTCGGTCGTCTCGACCGCGGCGGTGCTGCTGATCACCACGCCGTCGCCGGGCGACCGGCTGCGCGCGGCCGCGGCCGGCTCGGCCCGCACGCTGGCCGCCCACCTGGCCGCGGCGGTGAGCGGCACCGCCACCGGCGCCGACGCGCAGGCCTGCCAGGACGCCAAGCACCAGCTGATGAACGCGTTCGCCAGCACGCCGTACCGGCCGGTCGGACTGGCCACGGCCGACCAGGGCATGGCCAGCGTGGTCCAGCTGCTCGAATGGTGCACCTCGCTGATCGCCGACGCCACCGCGGGGCACCCGAACCTGGACCGGGCCGCGGCACCCGACCGCGACCTGCTCGGCCAGGCCGCCGTGGTGCTCGGGCAGGTCGGCGACCTGCTGGCCAGCGCGGCCGGCCCGCTGCCCGACATCACCGCGCTGGAGCGGCTGCGCGAGGCCGCGGCCGCCTACCACCAGTCGGCGGTCGCGGACCAGGACTACGACTCGGTGGAGACCGTCGCCAGGCACGCCTTCCACGCGCAGGCCATCGCCCTGGTCGTCAGGAACATCGTGGCGGACACCCTGATCGCCACCCGCCGGGCCGACCCGGAGACGATCGCGGCCCGGCGGCGCAGCTGGTACGGCGCCCAGCCCGAGGGGACGCACGCGGAACGGCGGGCGGCCTCGATCTCCGGCGCGCTGGGCGTGCTGACCAGGCACGCCAGCTTCCGTTCGGTCTGGTTCCTGAACAGCCTGCGCGGCTCGCTGGCGCTGGCCGCGGCGGTCCTGGTGGCCGACCTGGCCTCGGTCCAGCACGGCTTCTGGGTGGTGCTCGGCACCCTGTCGGTGCTGCGCACCAACGCGTCCTCGACCGAGTCCACCGCGCTGCGCGCGCTGGGCGGCACCGTGGTCGGCTTCGTGGTGGGCGCGCTGCTGCTGCTCGGCATCGGCACCAGCCCCGCGGCGCTGTGGGTGGCGCTGCCTATCGCGATCGCCGTGGCCGCCTACGCGCCGGGCACGCTGCCGTTCGCGTTCGGCCAGGCGGCGTTCACGGTCGTGGTGCTGGTCCTGTTCAACCTGCTCGCCCCGGCCGGCTGGAAGGTGGGCCTGCTGCGCATCGAGGACGTGGCCATCGGCTGCCTGGTGAGCCTGGTGATCGGCTTCCTGTTCTGGCCCCGCGGCGCGGCGTCGGTAGTCGGCGACGACCTGGCCGACGCGTTCCGCCGCGGCGCCGACTACCTGACCCAGGCGGTGGACTGGGCCCTGGGCGCCAGGCACGAGCCGCCCGACGCCGGTGCCGCGGCGTCCACCGCCGGGATCCGACTGGACGAGGCGCTGCGCGGCTTCCTGGCCGAGCAGGGCGCCAAGAAGGTGTCCAAGGAGGACCTGTGGATGCTGGTGATGGCGTCCATGCGGCTCCGGCTGACCGCCTACTCGCTGGCCGGGCTGCAGGCATCCGACCACGTGCGGCACCACAAGCAGCGGGGGGTGATCTACGCGAAGGCCGCGCTGACGGATGCCACCTCGGACCTGACGGGCTTCTACGAGCGGGTCGCGATGCTGGTCGGCCGGCCCGCCGCCGGCCAGGTGCTGCTGCCGGTCAACGTCCCGCCGTTCACCGGCCTGGACGGGAACGGCAGCAGGCCGCGGCCTGCCGAGTTCTCCCGGACCGAGGGGGTCGAGCTGATCGCCGAGGGCCAGGAGCCCGACCTGGTCCGGGTCATCACCGCCCCGCATCATCCGCACCTGCTGTGGGTGGCCGAGCATCTGCAGCACCTCAGCGAGCACGCGCACGCGATCACCGGCCCGGCCGCGCACGTGGCCGAGCAGCGCCGCCTGCCCTGGTGGCGTTAGGCGCGCGCCAGGGCGGTGTTGCGGACCGCGGGCAGGGCTAGCGAGCCCAGCGCGCCGATCAGGGCGATGGCGGCCAGCACCAGGCCGGCCGAGTGCAGGGCGGCCACCGGCCCCTGGCCGCGGGCCCGCGTCGCGTACAGGGCCGCGACCAGGCCGATACCGAACGAACCGGCGATCCGCTGCCACGTATTGAACAGCGTGGTGGCGTCCCCGAGCTGATCCGGCCGCAGCGGCTGCATCAGGGCCTGCAGCAGCGGGTTGATGACCAGGCCCACCGACACCGAGCGGCAGGCCAGGATCACCGCGATCAGCCACAGCGGGGTGGCCGCCGCGATGAGCAGCAGCCCGAGGCTAGCCAGCGCGAGCACGCCGAACCCGGCCAGCACGGTGACCCGCACGGTGAGCCCGGTCAGCCAGCGCGGGGCGAGCGCGGTGGACAGCCCGGTGATCAGCCCCTGCGGCGCCATGGCCAGGCCCGCCGCCAGCGCGGTGCGGCCCTGCACGGACTGGACGAACACCGGCAGCAGGAACACCGCCGCCCAGGTGACCACCGAGGCCAGCGCGCACAGGCCCATGGACAGGGCCGGCCCGCGCCGCCGGGCCAGCGACAGGTCCAGGGCCGGCTGCCCGCGGCGCGCGGCCCAGGCGGCGTAGCCGGCGATCAGCGCCGCGCCCGCGGCCAGCGGCACCCAGGCGGAGGGGGCGGCCCAGCCCGCCGAGGCGCCCTGGCTGGCCCCGAGCAGCAGTCCGGTCAGGCCCGCGGCCAGCAGGATCAGCCCGGGCAGGTCGAACCGGGACCCCGGCTGGCGGCCCGGCGCCAGCGCGGCCGGGATGAACCCGACCGCTACCGCCGCGGCCGCGCCCACCGGCACGTTGATCAGGAAGATGGCGCGCCAGCCGGCCACGCCGATCAGCGCGCCGCCCACGGTCGGGCCCAGGGCCGGCCCGAGGAACAGCAAGATGCCCGCCACCGGGGAGATCGACCTGGCCCCTTTTACCCCTGCGGCGGTCCGGCCGAGCAGCATGCTCATGGCCAGCGGCACCAGCGGCGCCGCGGCCAGGCCCTGCACCACCCGCGCGGCCACCAGCACCCCCGCGGACGGGGCCAGCGCGCACAGCGCGGAGGCGGCGGTGAAGCCGATCACGCTGGCCCGGTACACCGGCAGGGTGCCGAACCGGCGGGCCAGGTACGCGACGCCGGCCAGCCCGGCGCCGAGGGCCAGCAGGTAGCCGCTGACCGCCCACTGCACCACGGTCAGGCTGGCGTGCAGGTCGCGGGCGATCGGCTCGACGGCCACGTTCACGATGCTCGAGTCGAGCATCGACAGCAGCGGCCCGGCCAGCAGCGCGTACTGGACCACCGGGCCCGTCCGGGGGGCGGCGGCCGGCGGGGACGCGAGCTCCGCCCGGCCGGCCGGGGCGGTCACGGCTCCTGCCGGGCGAGCTCGCCGAGCTCGGCCAGCCAGGCCAGCTCCTGCTCGTGCCTGCGGATCATCTCGGCGGTGACCAGCGCGCCCCACCGCTCGCCGCTGGCCTCCGCCAGGTCGCGCATCGCCTGGTAGTGCGCCAGCTGCTGCCGCACGCCCTGGGTCCGCGAGGCGAGTACCGCGGTTCGTTCGGCGGAATTTATCAGAGAGAACTGGCCGAGACGGGCCAGGAACTCACCCGGATCAGCCGCCTGATCGGCCGGCAGGTCGGCGAGCATGTCGTGCAGCAGCTCGTGACCCACCTCGGTCAGGGTGTACACCAGCCGCGGCGGGCGGCCTTCCTGCGGTTCGGCGGTCTTGGTGACCGCACCGGCCTCCTCGAACCGGCGCAGGGCGGGGTACAGCGAGTTGTTGTGCAGCACGAAGCCGGTGGTCTCCTCCACCCGCTTGCGCAGCTCGTACCCGTGGGCCGGCCCGGCCCGGAGCCGGCGCAGGATCACGATCTCGACGTAGGACATGTAGTCCAGTGTGACCTATGTCAGACTGGACGTCCAACCGTGGGGTGCGGGGGCGCCGGGCCTGGGCGGGGGCGGCCAGCCGGGCGGGGGCGGCCAGCCGGGCGGGGGCGGCCAGCCGGGCGGGGGCGGCCAGCCGGGCGGGGGCGGCCAGCCGGGCGGGGGCAGCCAGCCGGGCGGGGGCGGCTCCGGGCTAGTAGCGGGCGCCGGTGACCTGGGCGGCCAGCGGGTCCAGGACGGCGAGTTCGGCGGAGGTCAGGGTGACGTCCATAGCGGCGATGTTCTGCTCGAGCCACTTGACCCGCTTGGTGCCCGGGATCGGCGCGAGCGGGACGCCGAGCCGCTCCTCCTGGGCGTACACCCAGGCCAGCGCGACCTGCGCAGGAGCCACGCCCTTGGCGTCGGCCACGTCCCGGACGGCCGCCACGATGGCCAGGTTCTGCTGGCCGGCCTGGCCGGCGAACCGCGGGTTGCGGCGGCGGAAGTCCCTGGCGTCCAGCGTGCCCAGGTCGACGGTGGCGGTCAGGAAGCCGCGGCCGAGCGGCGAGTAGGGCACCAGGCCGACGCCGAGCTCGCGCATGGCGTCCAGCGCGTCGGTCTCCACGTCCCGGGTCCACAGCGAGTACTCGCTCTGCACCGCGGTGATCGGGTGCACCGCGTGCGCACGGCGCAGCAGGTCGCCGGTGACCTCGGACAGGCCCAGGTAGCGGACCTTGCCCTCGGCGACCAGTTCGGCCATCGCGCCGACGGTCTCCTCGATCTCGGCCGTCTGCGGCGGGCGGTGCAGGTAGTACAGGTCGATGACGTCGACGCCGAGCCGGGTCAGCGATGACTCGGCCGATCGCTTGACGTAGTCGTGCTCGCCGCGGACGACGCGGTGCGCGTCGCCGGCCGACCGGTCGATGCCGAACTTCGTGGCCAGTTGCACCTCGTCGCGGCGGTGCGCGATGCCGCGGCCGACCAGCACCTCGTTGTGGCCCGCGCCGTAGATGTCGGCGGTGTCGATGAACGTCACGCCGAGGTCGAGCGCGCGGTTGATGGTGGCGATCGAGGAGTCCCAGTCGGTGGCGCCGTACCACTCGCTCATCCCCATGCAGCCCAGGCCCTGTGCGGACACGGTGAGCTGGCCGAGTTTGGTGGTGCGCATGTGTTTGCCCTTGCTCCTTGTATTAGGGTGCGGTGGCCTGGTATTAGGGTGCGGTGGCCTGGGGCGCGGCTTCGGCCAGGCAGGTCGAGTAGTAGCCGATCTTCGCGTCGAGCAGCTTCAGGCACTCCCGCTGGCTGGCGAGGGCCCGGCGGACCTCCTCGCGGTGCCGCTTGAGCAGCTCGAGGCGCTCGGCCTGGCCGGCGCCCGACCTGACCAGCTCCGCGTACCGCTGCATGTCCTTTACCGGCATCCCGGTGGCGCGCAGCTTGGTCAGCAGCGACAGCCACTCCAGGTCGCTTTCGGTAAACCGGCGGCGGCCGTCGCCGCCCCGCTCGATGCTCCCGAGCAGGCCGATCCGCTCGTACCAGCGCAGCGTGTGCTGGGAAAGGCCGCATTTCTCGGCGGCCTCACCGGTGCTCCAGGTCGTCACGGTACACGTACGACTGGGAGACGTTGAGCACGGCCGGCTCGAGCTGGGCCTTCGGCAGCGCCACGGTCACCGCGGTGCGGTTCGCGTTCATCGTGACGGCCTGGCTCTTGAGCCGCGAGAAGTCCACGAAGGCGTTGTCGGTGCCCTGCCCGATGAACAGCGTTTCGCTGCCGGCCAGGAACGCGGGCAGCAGGCTGGTGCGCTTGGTCAGGTCGACCACGACCTCGAACGAGCCGCTGGCCGCCTCATAACGGCTGAGCCCGGTGATCGACTTCAGGATGACCGGCTGGCTGCGGACGGTGGTGGTTTCCTGGAACGGGTTCCGCAGCTGGGGTAGCAGGTGGACCACGGAGAGCACCGCGACCAGGACCAGGACCGCCGCAGCCGCGACTCCGATCCCGGCCAGCGATCCCGTTCTCGGCATGCGCGCCATGTGTCACCTCACCGCTTCCGGGCCTGGTGGGCTACCGGGGCTTTGAGCTACCCGGGGCGGCTCAGATAATTCGGCGCAGTCGGCATATCGCGCGGGGCCCGGGCATACACAGGCGTATGTACAGGTCCTTGTTCAGCCGACCGGATCGGTACGGGGCCAGGCGCCGTCGCTGGCCGCGATCACGCGCCGGCGGCTGCCTGCTCTGGGTGCTGCTGCTGATCGTGGTGCTGATCGTGCTGTCGGTGATGTTCGGCGGCTTCCAGAAGGGCACCAAGTCGGGCGGCCTCGCCCCGTTGGCCACAACGAGCACTTCCGACTCAGGAGTACCCGCGTAGCGGTCCGCCCTCGTGGCCGTGCCCCAGGTCTAACGACAACGATGGAGCATTGATGCTGCTATAGCGACATCAATGTTCCATCGTGGCGAATACCGGGC
>Ga0335073_10013493_pt1 | contig 11450 bp, 13 predicted proteins | sample Lox_Sample_22_FD_207093 | JGI IMG/M metagenome (GOLD analysis project Ga0335073, IMG submission 207093) | Soil microbial communities from Loxahatchee National Wildlife Refuge, Florida, United States - Lox_Sample_2.2 | ecosystem: Environmental > Terrestrial > Soil > Wetlands | place: USA... | reverse complement strand
GCTCGGCCGGGATCGCGCCGCAGTTGACCGCCACGAAGGGCCGGTTGCGGCGCGGCGAGAGCTCATGGATGGTGCGCGCGGCGACTTCCTTGCCGGTGCCGGATTCGCCGAGCAGCAGCACCGTCGAATCGTGTGCGGCGACCTGGCGGATGAGCGTGGTGATTCTGCGGATGGCGAGCGAGTTGCCGCTCAGCATGCGGGACGGTCGTGCGTCCGGCACCGAGGTTATGTTGAGTGCCGGTGTGCCGGGGAATGAACCCGCCAGAGCTTGTGCAGCGACCATTCTTCTTTCCACCTGTCCCTGTGAAATCCCGCGTACCTGCCCCCAGGTGCGCGGTTGTCTACCATGACTCTACGATTGTCATGTTGGCGGAACGGATGTTGGAAATACTGTGAAGCGGTCTGATGTTTGCAGAAGGAGACAACGGGTGCGCGTGACCCGCTTCACGCACTCGTCAGATGCATCAGGCGCCGCGGCGCGGATGGCGTGCGCCGGCCACCTGGCGGCGGTGGCGCCGGAAGCACAGCTTCTCGAGCAGATCCGCCACCGGCTCGCCGACCGGCACGAAGCGCACCTTGACGTGTCCGTCGGGGCTCACGCTGGTGACGCGGCCGGGAATTCGCAGCGGCTCGGCGAGCGCATCGTGCAGATAGATCTCGGCGATGCCCTGGGCACCGGCCTCGGGCAGGGGATTGGCGCTGCGCCACACGACGCCCTGCGCGTTGAAGCGCACCGGAACCGCCTGCGGACGCGGGCGGCTGGTGGCGAGCACCTGGCCCACCAGATCCAACAGCAGATTGATCTTGAGCTCCAGACGCAGCAGGTCGGCCGCGTTCGGGCCATTCTCGTCGGACTTCTCCACCGCCACCGGACCGAGCTGGTCGAGGGCCTCGCGGGCCTGCAAAAGCCGCGCGTTGCGCTCCATGTAGCCGGCGGCCACCTCGGGATCGGCGGCCTGGACGGTCGGGCGCCAGGCAAAGGAGAGTATGTCCTGGTAAGCGAGCTCGTCGTAGAGCACGACGGTATCGGAGCCGTCGAACATACGTACCTCCTGTACCGCCATGGCGTGCGGGCTTAAGCCTGCCCGGCCGTATCCCCGCACGCGGCGGGGGGCGCGAGCGGCTGCAGCACCCACGCGCGGCGGATTTCACACAGAAGATCATACATGCGCTCGAGCGTCGCCACGCCGGTGGCGTCGCGGATCGAGCGCAGCTCGCGGCACATGTATTCGGTCAGGTCGACGAGGCAGGCGAGTATCTCCTCATCGTCGGGCGGGGCGAGCACCTGCGGCAGTTTCCTGATGCGCACCATCGCCCAGCGCAGCTGCCGGCGCGGATCGCTGCCGCGGCGGATGCTCTGGCGGGCCAGATCGAGGCACTCGCGCGCGCCTTCCACCAGGGCGAGGCTGTAGGACGGCGCCGCTTCGGGCGGACGTACGTCGGGCGGGCGCTGGCCCGCTCCCTCGAGATTCAGGGTTGCGACTACCATGGGGAACTGGCCGGTGCTGGAAACGGGTGCCTTCACGGTATGTTTAGCGGCATCCGGGGCCCTTTCTTAAGTCGAGCGATACCCCTCCCGGGGCCCCGCAGACGCTGAACCAGCTCGCAAAAGCGCGATTTTGAGAGGTCAGGCGCGGCGCCTGGCCCGATCCTCGTGCCACCCCTTCAGGGTATCGGCTTCCTTGGCCGGATCGAGTCCTGCCTTGAGCTTGCCCTGGCGCTCCGCCGGAAGGGTCTGAAACCACGCGAGCGTATCGCGCACCGTGACTTCGAGCGGCCGATTGCGCAGTCCCGCCTTCTGAGCCGCCGCCGTCGAGGTGAGCGAGAAGCCGGCCGTATCACCCTTCGTGGGGGACCACGGCGGAATGTCCATGTCGTCGGGCTTCCAGTGCGCGGCGAGGTAGTCCTCGGAGACCCAGGAGACTTTCGTCCCTGCGTTCGGCGAGGCGGCAACGCTCGCCTCGAGCAGCTGTCCCATCGTCAGGGCGCGCGGAGCGGAGTCGGCATTGAAGGTGCCGTTGCTGCGCGCTTCCACGAGCGTCATCATGAAGGCGGCGAGGTCGCGCACATCGATCACCTGGATGGGATCGTTCGGCGTCCCGGGCGCGAGCATCTCCCCGCCGCGCGAGGCGCGCACCGGCCAGTAGGTGAAGCGGTCGGACTGATCGAGCGGGCCGACGATGTAGCCGGGTCGCACGATGCTCGCGCGGTTCTTGAATGCGGCGCGGGTGTACTGCTCACACAGCGCCTTCATGCCGCCGTAGGTTTCGTTGGTCCATTTGTCGGCATCGGGATCGGCGAGCTGCGCGAGCGGGGAGTGCTCATCGTTCGGCGTCGCAAAGCCCGCGTAGGCCGAGATGCTGGAGATGAAGAGGCAGTAGCCGACGTTCGGAGCGAGGAGCTCGGCCGACATCCTCACGTACTTCGCGATGAAGCCCGTGTCGTCGATGACGGCATCCCATTTGTGGCCTTTGAGCGCATCGAGCTGGCCGTTGCGATCGCCAATCAGCGTCTCGACGGAGCTTGCCGGTTCTCGCGAATACGGTCGGGACCGCGGCGCTGGCGCACAGGCCCGCGGCGGCTTTGAGGACGGTACGGCGGGAGGTCATGACGGCTCTCTATATATATATGTGTCCGACCGCGCCGGAGAGTGGCCCTTCGGTGGCGCCGAGGCAAGGCGGCCGACGGAGAAAGTCCTTTCCGGCGGCAGTTTGGCACGCCGGGGCGCAGCGGGCCTACGCGCGCTGCGCGGCCAGCCAGGAACCGAGCAGGATCAGGGCGAGTCCCGCGAGCAGGCTCAAGCCAAACCGCTCGTGCAGGACCACGACGCCGAGCAGCGTCGCCACCGCCGGGTTCACGTATGTAAACACCGTGGCCCGCGCGGCGCCCACCCTCGCCACGAGGTAGAAATAGAGCCACAGCGCCGCCGCGGTACACACCACTCCGAGCACGATTACCGAGTTGAGGGCGAGCATCGAGGGCACGTGGTCAGGCAGGGTGAGGAAGATCCCGGGAAGGAGCACGAGCGCTGCGACGGCGAGGCTCAATGCCACCGAGCCGAACTCATCGACACCGTGCAGATGGCGCTCGACGATCAGCGCGCCGATCGCGTAGCCGGCGACAGCGACCACGACACAGGCCACGCCAGCCCAGCCGAGCGGACCGGCCACCGGGTCGATGCCGAGGAGTACCACGACTCCGCTGAATCCACAGAAGAGTCCGGCGATTCGCCGCGCCGTCAGCTGCCGGCGCAGCCCGAACAGGGGCGAGAGCACGACGACCGTGAATGGCACGGTGGCGATCAGGACCGCCGTGAGGGATGAGCTGATCCAGCGCTCGCCGAGCGCTATGAGCGGAAACGGCACGGCGAGCTCCACCACCGCGAACGCGCAGACGGCACGCCAGTGGGTCGCGGCACTGCGCAGCGACCCGCGCTTCCATGCGACCGGCAGCAGAATCGCGGCGCCGAGCGCGAGGCGCGCCCAGGCGACGATGACGGGCGGGATCTCGGCCACCGCGAGCTTGATGAAGAGGTACGGCAGGCCCCAGATCACCGAGAGGGCAGCGAAGGCCAGCCAGACGGGCCAGGCGACCGCTTTTGCCGCGGAGCGCATCAACTTGCGGATCGCAGACGCTCCCGCGTGCGCCGTCGAGACGAACCCTCTCCGCAGGGAGGGGACGCATCAGGGCGCGCCGCGGCCGACACTTCATCCGACGCAGAGGCTTGATTTAGCGTCGAACGTCCCGGCTTTTCTGCGCCGTACACTGGCCCGGTACCGCAAGCCGAGCCAACGGGCGCCTGCGTCATCTTTGACTTTCAGGTGAGATGAGGTATGTAATATATCTGTCGGGAACGCTAGAACGAATCCAAAGTAACCTCACGCTCGCTCGGGAGGGTCTCGAATGGGCTACGCTCCGACTATTTTTCGTCTCGGCACCCTAGCCACGTTCCCGCTCGGCGCGGTGGTTCTGATGCTGGCGTCCACTCCGGCACGGGCCGTCCCACCCTTCGCCCGGCAGACCGGCCTGGCCTGCGAGGCATGCCACACCATACCCCCGGAGCTCACGGCATTCGGCCGGCGGTTCAAGCTCAACGGCTACACCCTGACGACGAGACCACCGCTGGTCGAGGACGTCGACGACTACAAGCGCAACACGGTATGGCTCACGGATCTGCCGGGACTCGGCATCCTGCTGCAGGCCACCTACAACCATTACAACCGGGCGCCACCTGACAGCCAGGTGCCTGGCGCCACCGCGCAGAGCGAGAATCTCCAGTTTCCGCAGCAGTGGAGCATCATCGGCGCCGGGGCGATCACCGACCACGTCGGTGGCTTTCTGCAGATGACCTATTCGCAGCCCGGCGGGACGTTCGGCGTCGATAACACCGAGATCAGATATTCGGACCACACGGATAACAATGATTGGGTGTGGGGCTTGCTGGCCAACAACAATCCGGGCAACCAGGACGTATGGAACTCGGTTGCCGCCTATCCCACCCTCGACTTCTCCAACCAGTCGCTCTGGAGCTCGGGAGGAATCGCCGGCGCCGCCCTGTCAGGGCCGTTCTTCGAGGGCCTCGGGGGATTGGTAGCCGGTCCGACCGCGTACGTCTGGTACAAGGATTCGTTTTATTTAGGACTGTCCGAGTATCACGCCGCCGTCTCCGGCAGTGTGAACACCACGATCGACAGCAGCGACCTCGCCGCGGGCGGCGGCGTCGTGCAGAATTGGGCTCCGTACTGGCGCGCCGCCTACGAGCACGACTGGGGCTACAACGCGATATCGGTCGGCACCAGCGGCATGTACACCAAGTTCACGCCGAGCCTCATTGCGGGGCAGACAGTCGACCCCGGATTCATCAACCGCTATCTGGATGTGAGCGTCGACGGGCAGTACCAATACAACGGTCAACATTACAATGTCTCGTTCCTGGCCCGCTACACCCATGAGACCCAGGAGAACGACCCCGGGCTGGTGCCGACCTACTTCAGCAACTCGGTCGATCATCTCAACGCATTGAACCTGACGGCCACGTATTACTACAACCGTCACTATGGCGCCCTGATCAACTTCAACCGCACCACCGGTACTTCCGACAGCACCTTCTACGGAGGTAACGGCTCACCGGGCAACCAGTACGAGGTGTTCGAGCTCGACTGGCTGCCCTGGTTCAACTTCAGGTTCATGCTGCAGTACAACGTTTACCAGGTCGTCAACAACAACCAGAACCCGTTCATTCTCTTGCAGTCGAGCCATCCCAGGGCCTCGGACAACAACACCTGGGATCTGGGGCTGTGGATGGATTTCTGATGAAAATCCCAACACGCAACCCGCTCATGGTCGCCGCGCTCGCTGTCGCAGCGCTGTTCGCTCGTGATGCGAATGCCGCCGACCCCGTGCCGCACGATGAATCGGTGTACGGAGCCAAGGCGCTGGTCAGCATGGCCTGCTCCAAGTGCCACGGCTATACCGGCGTGAGCGTCTCGCCGCTGTTCCCGAATCTGGCCGCGCAGCAACCCAGCTACATCGAGTGGGAGCTGCAGCTGTTCCGGCAGCGGGCGCGCAGCGATCCACATGCGCGCGCCTTCATGTGGGGGATCGCGCGCGCGCTCGACGATGAGCAGATCCACGGGCTGGCGCAGTACTTCTCGAGCCAACCGGCCGCAAAAGGCGCGGCGCCGCACGACTCCGCCCTGGCCGCCAAGGGCAAGTCGATCTACGAGCACGGGGTGCCGGAGCACGACATTCTCGCCTGCCTTCCCTGCCACGGTCCCAATGCCGAGGGAGTGAACACATTTCCACGCCTGGCCGGGCAGCATCGCGACTATCTTGCGATCCAGCTGCGGCAGTTCACCGGTCAGCTGCGGGAAAGCGAGATCATGCATCGCTTCACCCAGAACCTCACCGACGATGAGATCGCCGCGGTGAGCGAGTACCTTTCCTCCAAGTAGTTTCAGCCAAAGTGCCGGAGAATCGCGATGAATAACGGAACAAGTGCAGGGCGCTGCGGACAGCGGCCGTGGTGGCTCTGCGCGGGGCTGGCGGTCGCCGCGATTGCCGGCTCATTGGCGGCGCGGCCCGCATCCGCCTACGAGGTGATCAGCGTTACCAACGGCGGCACCATCGAGGGTGTCGTTACGCTCTCGGGCCCGAGACCCGCCGCGGCGGTGATCACGACTACCAAGAATCGGGATTACTGCGGAGACACCATTCCCGATCCGACCTACAGCGTCAATGCTGCCGGTGACCTGGCCAACGTGCTCGTCTATCTCAAGGGCATCACCAAGGGCAAGGCAGGGCCGAGCGAACCACTGTCGCTGGTCAACGAGCACTGCATGTTCTCGCCGCGCGTGCAGGGAGCCATGGTCGGGGGACAGATCAAGATCTCCTCCGACGACCCGATTCTGCACAACACCCATCCGCAGAACGCCGAGACCAACGCGACGATCTACAACATCGCGCTGCCATTCAAGGGATTCTCCGTGACCAAGCCGCTGCCGGCCAATCCGGAGCTGATCAAGGTCAAGTGCGATGCCCACGAGTGGATGCACGCCTGGATCATGGAGCTCGACCATCCCTATTACGCAACGACCGATGCGGCCGGTCACTTCACCATCAAGGACGTGCCGCCGGGAAGCTACACGCTGGCGGTCTGGCACGAGGCCGCGGGTGAGAAGTCCGAACCGGTGGTGGTCACGGCCGCCAAAACCACCACTACCAAGATAACGCTCGCAGCCAAATGAGCCGCTGCGGCTGCGGGGGTCGCCCCGGCCGTTAAGCAGCTCGCATCGCGAGGAAGCAGCTATGTCAGTTCGCGTCGCCCAACTGGTTCCGATCGTCACGGGCCTGTTGCTTGCTGTGGGCACCGCCGCGGCCGATACCGGCGACGTGCGCAACGGCAAGCTGGTGTACGAGCGCTGGTGCATCGGCTGTCACGGCGTGGCAGGCAACGGCCAGGGCGTGTCGGCCCAGTACATGTCTCCCAAGCCGCGCGATTACACCGAGGGCACCTTCAAATGGCGTACCACGCCGTCCGGGTCGCTGCCGCTCGACTCCGACCTCGAGCACACGCTGCTGAACGGCCTGTACGGCACCTACATGCCAAGCTGGCGCGCGCTCGATGATCGACAGCGCGGCGACGTGATTGCCTACATCAAGACCTTCGCGCCGCGCTTCGCCACCGAGAAGCCGCAGCAGCCGATCACCATCCCGCCCGATCCGGGCTACAGCGATGCATCAGTGGCGCGCGGCGCGGCGGTCTACCAGAAGTACAACTGCTCGCAGTGTCACGGCGCGAGCGGCAAGGGCGACGGGCCTTCGGCGCACGATCTCAAGGATGACTGGGGCAACGACATCGTGCCGTACGATCTCACCAAGGGACACGTGAAGTGCGGCGATACGCCCACCGACATCTACCGGGTGTTCATGACGGGTTTGTCGGGCACGCCGATGCCGACGTTCGCCGATTCGATGAATCCTCCGGACGCATGGGACCTGGTGCATTTCATAGAGAGTCTGAGTCCGAATTACCCGAAGAGTCGCTAGAAGAACCAACGAGCAGGGGGCGCTATGCCGCAGGCGGCAGCAGCAACGACGAGCGAGGCGTTGAAGGGTCCCTATGCGGGACTCGATCTGGATGCACTGGTGGACTGGCCGGTGGTGCGCGCCTGGCTGTTGTGGGGCATGTTCTGGCTGATGGTGGCGCCGACGGTCGGCGCGTTGCTGGCCGGACTGTTCAACTACCCCGAGTATCTCGGCACGAACTTGGCACTGACATTCGGACGGCTGCGCCCGGTGCACGTCAACGGCGTCATCATGGGCGCGTTTTCCGGGCTCTTCATCGGCGAGTGCTATTACCTGGTGCCGCGCCTGTGCGGCGTGCGGGTGGCATTCAATCGCTGGGGCGTGCTGTTTGCCTGGATATGGAATGTGTTCCTCGCAATCGGCCTGTTTGCCGTGCCGCTCGGCTACAACCACGGGCTCGAGGCGGGCGAGCTGCCGCTGATCGCGGAGATTCCGATCTTCATCTGCACCGTGGTCGTGACGCTGCAGTTCCTCACCACCATCGGGCGGCGGCTCGATCCGGCGCTGTACGTGTCGCTTTGGTACCTGATCGGCGCCTTCGTGTGGACGTCGCTCAACCTGGTGCTGGGGAGCTTCATCCTTCCCTACACGATCTCGGGCATCAACAGCGCCGCCTTCCACGGACTCTATATCCACTACATCGTCGGCCTGTGGATCACGCCGGCCGGCTACGTGCTGATCTACTACTTCCTGCCACTCAGCGTGCGCAATCCGCTGTACGCGCACAAACTGTCGCTGGTCGGGTTCTGGTCGCTGGCACTGTTTTATCCGTTCGTCGGCATACACCACTATCTCTACAGCCCGATCGCCGACTGGGCCGAGACGCTGGCGATCATCACCTCGATGCTGCTGATCATTCCGGTGTGGACGGTGCTGGTCAATTTCTTCGGCACGGTGAACGGGCGCTGGCGCGAGTTCGGCGCGAACCTGCCGGCGAAATTCCTGATCATGGGCGCGATCATGTACTTCTTCGGCTGCTTCCAGGGCTCGCTCGAGGCGCTGCGCTCGATCCAGCAGCCGACCCATTTCTCGGACTTCGTGATCTCGCACTCGCATCTGACGGTATTCGGCACCTTCGTGGTGTGGGCGATGGGCGGACTGCTGTATCTGTGGCCACGCATGTGCGGGCGTGAGCTGTGGTCGTTCAAACTCGGCAACTGGTCGTTCTGGCTGATCACGGTCGGCATCTCCACCATGGGCGTGGTGCTGAGCGCGGCCGGTCTGCAGCAGGGTTTCCAATGGATGAACGGCGCGGAATGGGTCGACACGGTCGTGCAGATGCGGGCCTATTGGCTGGTGCGCACGCTGGCCGGCATCTCGATGGACGTCGGCATGTCGCTGCTGATCATCAATCTCATGATGACGGCGCTCAAGAGGTCGGACAACGCGATCGGCTTTGAGCGCGGCGGGCGTGCGCCGGACGGAGCGACCGGGCTCGCCGCCGGGGAGGCCGCCCGATGAACGCGCGCATGGTCGCCCTGGTGGCGGGAGTGGGTTTTTTCTTCCTGGCGCTGGTCACCCAGGGTGTGTTGCCTTTCCTCGAGCCCTCGGCGACCACCACGCACGTGACCGCGGTGATCCGCAACGATCTCGGCCAGCTCAAGTGGATGGAGACCTCGGCCACCGACTACACGCCGCTGCAGAACCAGGGCAGGCTCATCTATCTGCGCGAGGGCTGCTGGTATTGCCATTCGCAGTACGTGCGGCCGGTGACCGGTGAGACGCGCCGCTGGGGACCGGTGAGCGAGGCCGGTGAATATGCCTACGATGTGCCGCATCTGTTCGGCACGCGGCGCATCGGTCCGGACCTGACCCGCGTCGGGCTCAAGTACGGGGACGAGTGGCACCTGGCGCATTTCTGGGATCCGCGCATGCTGACGCCCGAATCGATCATGGACCCGTACCGGGGACTGTTCGACGCGCCGGCGGACGCGGTCAAGATCGTGACCGACGCCGCCTCCGGCAAGACGCTCGAGCGCACTGCGGTGACCGAGAAGCTGTTCGACTTCGCGAGCAAGGTGCAGGTGAAGCTCACGCCGAACGCCGAGGGTCTGCTGTTCGTGCCGCTGGACGCGCAGGGCAAATACCCCGTGGTATGGACGCCCAACAAGGAATACTCGGGCGCCAGCGTCAAGCTGGCCGTCGAGACCAAGGAGGTCGGGGCGCTGATCGCCTACGTGCAGAAGCTCGGCATGAACCGCGGCAAGTGGCGCGATCTGTTCGAGCCGCAGCAGATGGACGGCGCCGGAGTCAGCATGCCGCGCTCGGAGGAGTGGATCGAGCACGGCAAGGAGGTCTATGAGCGGCGCTGCATGGGTTGCCACGGGGTGAAGGGCGACGGCAACGGGCCGGCGGCCACCTTCATGTACAAGCAGCGGCCGCGCAATTTCACCCAGGGCGTCTTCAAGTTCAGGCTGACCGACGGCTCGCTGCCAACCGATGGCGACCTGCTGCGCACCATCACGCGCGGGGTGCGCGGCACCGCCATGCCCCCCTGGTACAATCTGCCGATCAACGATCGGCTCGCGGTGATCCAGTACATCAAGTACGTACTGGCCGTGGACCGCTCCGATCCCGCGAAGCCGGTGTCATTCTTCGCCGAGCCACCGGGCGCGCCGCTTTATATTCCCCCGCCGCCGCCGCCCACTGCGGACATGGTCGCCCACGGCAAGCAGATCTGGACCGAGGGCAAGTGCGGGCAGTGTCACGGCGAGACCGGCAAAGGCGACGGCCCGTCGGCGGTCGGCCTGACGGACGATCCGGGCTTCACTATCTGGCCCGCCAATCTCAGGGCCGGCCAGTTCAAATCCGGCCCGTCGGTGAGCGACATCTACAGGACCATCTCCACCGGGCTCGACGGCACGCCGATGCCTTCCTTCCGCGACGCGTTTCCGGATGCGGACCGCTGGGCGTTGGCCTATTATATTTTGACGCTATCCGCCTTCAGCGATCCGCTGAGTGGCGAGCCGCTGAAGATCTCGGCCGCGGAGCGCGCGGCACTGGACGATCCGAACCTGCAGACGCCAGGTCCCGAGAAAGCCTATGGACTCATACAGCCGTAGCGGCGGCGCGGGAGGCTGACTCATGACGGACTACGAGATACTGGGCCCGTACGCACTGGCCATCCTCATGGGGTTGGGCTCCACCTGTATCTTCATCTGGGGGATCATGGGTGGAGCGCTGACTGAGACGGACCGGGCGGCCCGCAACTTCTACAACACGGAGATGGCCAATGACCGATTCAAGGACCAGTACGACGGGTCCTGACGCCGGCAGTGCCGGGTCCGAGACGCACGAGCTGCACGAGTATGCCGGCGGCTACATCAAGGCGCGCGAAGGGGTTCTGCCGGTGTGGCTGCTGGTGCTGTACTTCGGGCTGTTCGTGTGGGCGTTGTACTACCTGGTGCACTACTGGGGTGGACTCGGGCCGGGCCGGATCGGCTGATTCGCCGGGGCTTCTCAAGCGGAGAGCAAAGCTGTGCGTGGCGTCAAGATAATTTTCGCAATCGCTATCATCAATCTGCTGGTGCTGGGTTCCGAGCTCGCGATGAACCTGATCCGCACCGCGTTCGGCTGAGCGGAGCACCACCATGCTGCCTGATACCGTGTTCTCGCTCGCCCGGGCCAGCACGCTGCAGGTGATCGCGTTCGTTGGCTTCGCGGTGTTCACCATCGGGTTCTTCATCTGGATCGCTCTGCTGGCGCGGAGAAAATAGCGGCCAGTCACCTCCGCTCGCTCCGGAGTGAGCGCCTGGTCGGAGGAGCATCGGCATGAGCTACTACGCGCTGCTGTTCATCGCCGGCGCGGCCGGCAGCTTCCATTGCATCGGGATGTGCGGTGGGTTCGCCTGCGCCCTGGGAGG
>Ga0335073_10013492_pt1 | contig 11451 bp, 8 predicted proteins | sample Lox_Sample_22_FD_207093 | JGI IMG/M metagenome (GOLD analysis project Ga0335073, IMG submission 207093) | Soil microbial communities from Loxahatchee National Wildlife Refuge, Florida, United States - Lox_Sample_2.2 | ecosystem: Environmental > Terrestrial > Soil > Wetlands | place: USA: Florida... | reverse complement strand
GACGCGATCGACCGGCTCAACCTGCGGCAGCTGCTGCTCGAACCGGAACTGCTCGAATCGATCCAGCCGGATGTGCACCTGATCGGCACCCTGCTCAGCCTGACCAAGGTCATGCCGGAGACGACCAGGGCGACCGCGCGGCACGTGGTGGCCGGGGTGGTGGCCGAGGTCGAGCGGCGCATCGCCAACCGCACCCGGGCCGCGGTGTCCGGCGCGCTGAACCGGGCCGCGCGGTCCCGGCGGCCCAAGCCGCGGGACATCGACTGGAACCGCACGGTCGCCGCCAACCTGAGCCGCTACCTGCCGGAACATCGCACCGTGATCCCCGAGCGGCTGGTCGGGTACGGCCGCCGGCAGCAGACGGTGGCCCGCGACGTGGTGCTGGCCATCGACCAGTCCGGGTCGATGGCGTCCTCGGTGGTATACGCGTCGGTGTTCGGCGCCGTGCTGGCCTCGATCCGGGCGCTCAAGACCTCGCTGGTCGTGTTCGACACGGCCGTGGTCGACCTGACCGGCCAGCTGTCCGACCCGGTGGACATCCTGTTCGGCGTGCAGCTCGGCGGTGGCACCGACATCAACCAGGCCATCGCGTACAGCCAGACGCTGATCACCCGGCCCCGGGACACGATCTTCGTGCTCATTTCCGACCTGTTCGAAGGGGGCGCCGGGGAGCAGATGCTGACCCGGATGGCCGCGCTCAAGGCGGCCGGCGTGCAGGTGGTGGCGCTGCTGGCGCTGTGCGACGACGGGGCGCCCGCGTTCGACAAGGACAACGCGGCCGCACTGGCCGAACTGGGCGTGCCGGCCTTCGCGTGCACCCCGGACGCGTTCCCCGACCTGCTGGCCACGGCCATCGCGGGCGGGGACGTGGCCGCCTGGGCGCACGGTCATGAGCTGGGCGGTCATGAGCTGGGCGGGCGATCGTGACCGGCGTGGTGCTGGACAGTACCTGGTTCGAGTACGCCGACCCGCTGGTGCGCCAGCTCCCGGGCCGGTGCGCCGAGGTGATCTGCACGCTCCCGGTGGAGCCGGCCCGGGCGCGGTATCAGGCCCGGGCCGGGCGGCGGCACGCCGGGCACCTGGACGAGGCCAGGACCGGGGCCGAGCTGTGGGGCGCGCCGCCCCGGTCGCCACGGGTGGGGCCGGTGCTGGCGGTGGATACGTCCGGCCCGGTGGACGTGCCCGAGGTCGTGGTCACACTGACCCGGCTGCTCGGCGCTAAGCCTGGTACCTAGGTACCATGTCGGCGTGATACCAGTGGAGCGGGTGCAGACCGGTGTCCGGATGGAGCGCAGCCTGCTGAAAGTGCTCAAGGGCCTGGCCGAGTACCTGGACATGTCGCTCGGTGACCTGCTGGAGGGCGTCGTGCTGCACGCGTTCGAGGGGACGGTGCCGTTCTCCGCCGACACGCTGCACGTCATCGCGGAGCTGAAGAAGATCTACGGCTGCACGCTGACCGCCGCGGACAGCCACCAGCTGAGCGAGCCCACCGGGCCGGGGTAGCGGCTCAGAAGCCCTCGTCCGACACGATGTTGCGGCTGATGGCCCGCTGCCGCCAGCTGATCAGGGCCGGGTCCAGAGGCAGTGCGGCGACTCCCGGCGGGGTCGCGACCAGAATCTCGGACAGCCGCCCGGCCAGCCGGATGCCCTGGACCAGGATGATCCGGTAGCCGTGCCCGCGCAGGCTGGCCGGGATGCCGAGGCCGGCCTCGGCGATGACCGCCACCCGGCCACGCTGGCCGAACGCGGCGGGCAGTTGCCGCCAGAACGGGGCCAGCCCCGCGGCGGCCTGGCCGGCCGCGCCGACCGTGCGATTCCACGGCGGGTTGGTGATGACCTGGTCCAGCCGGCCGGACCACAGCAGCGGGCCGCCCGTGTCCGCCCGGACGAACCGGACCGGGACGCCGGCCTGGGCCGCGTTCACGGTCGCGTTGCCCAGCCGGTCCCGGTCCAGGTCCGCGGCGACTACCCGGGCACTGGGGTCGGCCAGCGCGATCTCGACCGGGATCGTTCCGTCGCCGCAGAACGGGTCGGCGACCCGGCCGCCGGCCGGGTGCCGGGCCAGCCGGGCCAGCGCGGCGGCCACCGGCGGGTGCAGGCTGCCCGGCCCGCTGCGCACTTTCCAGCCGCGGCGGTGCAGCGGCCGCGGCCCGGCCCGCAACGCCACGTGCACGTCGGTGTCCCGCAGAAACAGCCGGACCGTGAGTGCCGTGCCGTGCACGGGCCACTCGGCTGCCCCGGCCGAACGCGACACGTAGCGGGCGCCGAGGGCCCGGCCGAGGACGGCCCCGGCCGCGTCCTCCACCGCATAGCGGTTGTACCTCCGCTGCCCGCTGAGGCTGGCCACCACATCGAGGGTCGGCTTGTCCGGCAGTTCGCGGAGGCCGCGCAGCGCGCCGAGTGAACCGGCCAGGTCAAGCTCAGCGACCCGGCTGGCCAGGACCGGGAGCGCGGCCCGGGTGTGACCGATGCCGGTGACGGTACCCACCTCGAGGAACAGGTCGTCCGCTGTCCGCAGCGCGAGCAACTCCGGGGACAGCCCGGCCACGGTGAAGCTGACCTGCCGCTGCGCCAGCCGCAGCCCGGCCGGTGCGGCGGTGGCGGAAACCTCCTCGGCCAGGATCCATTCCAGGCCCCGGACACACCGCGCGATGAGTGAATGAGCCATGACTCCAGCCGTCAGCCAGGTCCGGGGTTGAGCAGCTGGTAGAGCGCGTGGTCCTGCCACCGGCCGGCGATCTTGAGGTAGCCGGGCGCCACGCCGAACCGGGTGAACCCGTTGCGCTCCAGCACCCGCTGCGACCTGACATTGTGCAGCAGGGTGCCGGCCTCGACCCGGTGCAGGCGCAGTTCGCCGAACGCCAGCTGGACCATCTCGCGCACCGCCGCGGTGGCCAGCCCGCGCCCGTTCTCCGTGGCGCTCACCCAGTAGCCCAGGCTGCCGGACTGGAACGCGCCGCGCACGATGTTGTTCAGGTTGATCCGGCCCGCTACCTCGCCTGATTTGGCCAGGATGACGTGCGGCAGCCTGGTCCCCTGCCGGTGCTGGCTGAGCGAGCCCCGGATCTCCGCGAGCTGCCCGGCCTCGGTGAAGTAGTCATCGCCGTGCGCCGGGTCCCAGGGCGCGAGAAAGTCGCGGTTGGCTTGCAGCAGCTTGGCCAGGGCCGGCGCATCGTCCAGCGTGATCAGGCGGGTAACGCTCACCGGTTCATGCTCCCAGGCCCGGTACACGGCGCGCACGCCCGTCCGGGCTGTTGCGGCCGGCCGGACCGGCCGGAAATTCGGGGGGTTTGCCGGATTTATTCGTCGAAAGCGACGTACGTGTTAATACACACACCCGTGTTCAGTGAGCCGGAATTGGCGTACCATCCTGGTCGGGGCCGTGCCGGCGCCATCATCGCAATAACGAGTTCGGCGCGGCGGCCATGGGGGTGGTGGCCATCGTAAGCATCTGGGAGATGTTCGGCCGGGTCGCGCGGCACGAGTCAGCGCCTGCGGCTCAGATCCGGATCCCTGATGGGCATATCACCGGGTCGGCGTCCGCGTCTGGTGCGGGGCCAGCAGGCGTGATCAGCCCGGCCGCGTCGTACTTCACGGTCACCATTGACAACATGGGTCTCGATTACGACCGGGTGGGTACCCGGGTCTTTGACCCCATGCTGCTCACACTCACCGATTACCTGTACGACGGGAAAGTAGTCTCGGTGCCGTTCATGGTCAGCCCAAAAATGCTCCCTGCGGCCACCGACGGCCTGCCTCGCGGCATGATCTTCGCCAACACCTGTGTGGCCGGGCCGCACCCCTACTACGGCCGCCTCGGGGTTGCTGTCGTGCTGTACCGGGTGGAGCGCGACGACTACGCACGGCGACTGCTGGACGCGGCCCACCGGGCCTGCGCGGCTTTTGACGTCACCGGCAGTGTCGCTGCCTATATCAAAATGGCGGACGCCGTGCTGGACGGGGTGGATGCCGTGCTCGGCCACGCCAAGACGGAGCCGTTGCTCGGATTCCGGGGCGAGTTCACCGGCCAGGCGGAGGCGGGCACTTTCGCCGTGCTGCCCGAAGGGCGCCGGGCTGAGGAACTGTGGCTGGCCGATGGAGTGCTCTCGTCCGGCGCGCCCGATACGCGGGCCCCAGTCACCGGGATAAACCACATCACCTACACCGTGCGCGCGGCACCGCCGGTAGACCTTACGACCATGCCATGGTTCAGTCTGCTCTGGCAGCGGATCGTGCAATGGGCTGACATTCCCAATGACGAGGCGAAGTCGGTGGCCCAGACTTATCTCGGGGCCCTCTACGAAGAGCTGCTGACCAGCCCGGACATTGCCCGCGAAACCGTGGACACCATCTACGCATACTGGGAGAACGAGGCCCGGAACATCCATGCCAAAGCCCGGCGCCGGGTCAGCTGGGGGCCCGCGGAGCTGAAGAGCGATCCGGTCCGGGAACGGGTGCTGCAGATCCGGGAGCCATGGTGAGTGGCCACGTCACCGCGGCCTATCTGGAGCTGCTGAGCCTGACCAGGGTTGCTTATCACGACGACCGTCATGTCGCGGATGATGACCAGCTAGAGGGGGACATCGACCCCGACGACCTGCGCCGGGCTACCACTGAGTGGCTCACGGAGTCGCTGTACGACAAAGTCGACTTCTGCCAGGGCGAAGGCCTCCAGATCTTGGGCCGCCACCTCTACCAGAAGGTGTTCCGGGGCGAGATCCAGGAGATGTTCGACGAGACCTATGACTACTTCGTGCGGAGCGCCGGTGACGAGGAACCTGGCACGCTGCGCTTGGTCATAACCTTTCACCCAGACGCAGAGCCGCTGGCCGCGCTGCCCTGGGAGTTCCTCTACTACGCCAGGAAAGGCACCTTCCTGTCCGGCGGTCAGCACCAGCTGGTGCTGACCCGGATGGTGAAAGACCAGAAGCTGATCAATAATGAACCGCTCGCTGAGCAGAAGCTCCGGGTACTCGCAGCGGTTTGCACGCCGGACGACCTGAACTCGGGGATCGAGCGGGAAAGCGTCGCGAAGATCGCTACGGCCAGGACCGTCATGGAGCTGACCGAGGCGGACAGCGCGGCGATCAATACCAAGGTCCTCAGCTACCTGAAGAAGCTGCACCTGGGCCAGCGCATCGAGCTCACGATCCTGACTGACCCGGGATTTCCTCAGCTGGAGGACGCGGTCAAGGAAAATCCCAACATCATCCACTTCATCGCGCACGGGGCTCCGGGCGCGGTTTACATGCGGCGGCCAGCCGCGATAGTGAACCGCGAACTAGACCAATACCGCCTGGCCCAGTCGGCGGAAAAGGTGATCGAGCACGAGCTGGTGGACGCGAGCAAGGTCGAAACGCTGTTCGGCGAGCACCGGCCCCGGCTCCTCTTCTTGCATACCTGCTTCGGCGCATCGTCCGGCCGTGGTGTCGAGGTCTCCACCGCGCTGGAGATGGTCAAGGTCGGTGTGCCGGCCGTGGTGGCCATGCAGTACGACATCGACGCCCACTCGGCCGACGAATTCGCGCTGGCCTTCTACGAGAAGCTGATGAACGGAGGCACCATCGCTGATGCCGTCAGTGAGGCACGGCGGAAACTCGCCACAGACGGCGAAGGTAAGGCGTGGGCGCACCGGAATTTCGGCACCCCGGTCATCTATATGCATGGCGACACGGTTGTGGCCAGACCGCTGTCTGCGCCAACGTCACCGACCGCGACGCCAGGCGGCCTGGCCGATCAGGGCGCCAGAACCCCCGCCGCTATATCGGAGCGGACGTGCAAGCGCTGCGGCCGGGAACACTGCAAGTACTTGTCCTGCCCGCTCTGCAGGCTGCATTTCTACTGCCAGTGCGCTAAGAACCCGGCCATGGACTGCGACTGCGAGGTTGAGCTAGAAGAGCCGCAGAATGGCTGGTGCGGGCTCTGTGAGCATGAAGTGGAACAGCCCCCGTTCTCGGCCGCCGCTCAGGCTGGCGGTCCGGAACCCGTGACCGGCCCAGCCGAGTTGCGGCCGGTGCCAGGGGCGGCGGACAGCTTCCAGGCTGCTTCATGACAAGCGGCCCGCCAATGTCTCTCCCGGGCACCGAGCCGGTGACCTGCCCACGGTGCCATCACTCGGTGAAGTACAAGTCGTGTCCTAACTGCCGACTGCGCCTCTACTGCCGCGCGTGCGACGTGCGGCTGACCGACCCATTGCACCAAACGGCCTGTGACGTCTGCGGCGAACCGGTCGAGCCCGGCGCTGGGCCCGGGACAGCCGGGCCGGCCGTGGCCGCCGGGCCGGACGCGCCACCTGGGTCAGCCGTGCCTGCCAGCTCGGCAGAAACCAGCGGCACCGCGGTATCCGTGGACGTCCCGGCGTCTTCCGGCAACGACCAGGTCGACGAGATCATCAGATCGTTCAACGACGCGGGGGCGGTTCGCCGCCAGGCGGCCAGCTACGCAGCCGCGCTGCTGGCCCATAATCGGCTGGCCGAGGCACTCAGCGTGCTGGATGACGCTCTGGCCAGTCCAGGCGAGCAACCGGGTGATGCGGAGTTGCTCCTGCTGCGGGGGCACAGCCGGCAAAGCTTCGGCCAGCCGCTGCCCGCTCTGGATGATCTGCTGACCAGCACGGAAGCCGACCCTGGCCTACTGGCCGGTGCTGCGCCCGGCCTGCAGCGCCTGTTGCTGTCCGCAGGCGCGGGCGAGTCCCGCGCACGCATCCTGAAATCCTGGGGACCAGCTCTCGAACCACACGTGTCATCCCGGGATCACCTGCTGCTGTGCATGATCGAGCTGCAGGCGGCGGTGCTGCAGTACGACTGCGCCGGGGCGGCCGCGGTAGTGGATCGGACCCGGCGGGTACACGGTGAGACCGGTGCCGCCGGCTGCGTCGACGTGCTGGCGCGAATCCGTCTCCGCGCCCCGGCTGACGGGCGGCTGTTCGAGGCGCTGGCCCGGACCGAGGTTCACCTCGACCGGACAGAGGATGCGATTGCCGACATCGACCGGGCGGTCCAGCTCGGCCTGGGCGAGCCGGGTGCGCGGACAGCGCTGCTGGAGTTCAAAGCGGGCATCGTTGCCGGGCCGGGGCAGGACGCGCAGGTGGCGCGGGCGCTGCGGGAGGCAGGGGGCAGCGCGTACAACGAGAACGACTCGGCGAGTGCTATCCGCCTGCTGCGTACTGCATGGACGATGGAGCCGGACGCGGAGACGGGCTGGTACCTGGCTGATGCCCTGCGAGTGCGCAGCACAGAAGACCTGGCCAACGAGGATCTCCTGGCCACGGCGCTCCAGGTGGCCGAGAAGGCGGCTGGGCTTGCGCCCATGGCCGGGCCGCTGGCCTGGGCGCACAGCGTGCTGGCCCAGATCCACCTGAATCTGGCCGCCCAGGAGCCGCTGATCGGGACCCGTCACCTGCTGCTGGGCGCTGTCGGCGCCGAGCGCCGGCTGCTTTTCGAGGACGACCCGGCCGTCCTGGCCCAGCTGGCCGACGCCTATCGCAGGCTGGACTGGCATGCCCTGTGTGCCGATGCGGCCAGGCAGTCCCGGGGCCCGCTCGAGGACCGGCCGGATGTGCTCTGGTCGCTGGGGTACGCAGAACTGGAATCCGGCGCCGATCCCAGAGCCACGATGGATACCCTGCTGCGCCATCCGCAGATCACTGATCTGCTCCGGGCGGCGGTCTACCTCGTGACGGACAGGAAGGATGAAGCGCTGGCCGCCTTCCGGGCGAATCCGGGGTGGCTGGAGAGCGAGCCAACGGGCCGTCTGCTGTTCGGTCGGCTGCTCCGCGATATGGGCCGGGACAGCGAGGCGCGGGATGAGTTCGAGGCGCTCCGCGAGCAAGCGAAGGCGTTTCCGGAGACGATGCTGACCACAGCGGAACGCGCGTTCGCGAGCTATGCGCTGGGTGACTACGCGGCTGCGCTGAAGCTTCTGCAGCCTGCGCTGCACGCCGGGCACGAGTGCAGTTACGAGCCGACCGACGTCGCTGGTACTGCCATGTTGTGCCACTTTGCGCTGGGCGACGTGGCCGCAGGCAAGACGGCACGGGATTCCCTGCTCGCCGACCTGCGTAACGTCTACGACGGAAACGACCTACTGACCGAACTGGACCGCCTCGGCGGCCGCCCGGGGCAGCCGCCGGAGGTAGTCGCCGTGGTTGCCGAATCGGCCGAACTGGTGAAGGCTGCGGTGGCGCGCATCAGCCAGGCTGGCCTGGATCTTGACCTGGCCCTGGACCGCCTGCGGTCCAGGATTGATGCGTATGGCCGTGGCGGCACAGCCGACGTCGGTTCTAAGATCGCGGCCCTGGCCTCATCTCGGCTGCTGCTGCAGCGTAATAGGTGGGAGGACGCAGCCAACGCCTGCCTGGCCCTGCTCGCAACCGGATCCGAAGAACCGGTCTGCGCCGACGCCCTGACAGGCAGGCTGTTTACCGCGGTGGATCAGATGGCCCGCTCCGGGCGTGGCGCTGCGGCACTCGCCGCCCTCGAGCGGGCGGCGTCCGGTGTCACATCGGCGCGGCGGCATGAAGTGGTGCTCCGGATGGTCCTCGTCAACCTGGCCGAAGACCGGGCCGATTCCGCTCAAGCGCTCGCCGCGGAGATACAGGACCTGGACGGGCCGACGGTAGCCACGGTTCTGCAGGCCATCGCGCCCGACGTTGAGGCGATGTACCGGATCGCCGCGCGGGCTGAGCAGGCCAGCCTCCCGGGACTGGATCAGGCACTGCTGCGCATCGCCGAGAACGCGCTGGGCCTCAACCTCGACGAAGGTACCGAGAACGTCGCGCCGCCGGTCCTGGTCGAGATCGGCGAGGGCATGCTGGCCGCCAACCCGCCGCCGGACGGTCAGCTGTTCCGGACCGAGTTGCCCGCGCTCCGGGACCGGGTGGCCCAGCGGGCGGGCGTCCGGCTGCCCGGTGTGCTGATCAGAGTGGTTTCAGACCTGCGGTCAGACCAGTTCCGGGTGTCGGTGGCCGGGCAGTGGCCCGAGCTGGGCCGTGTACAGCCAGGAATGGTGTACGTGCGGCGGTCCAAGCGGAGGGTGGTCAAGGTACTCGGCGGCGCATGCCGCGTGATTCCGGTCACCGATCCCGCGTCTGGGAAAGAAGCGTGCTGGGTGAGTTACGAAAGACCACCGTTGTGGGATCGGGTCTCGGTCTTCTGGAAGGGGACGTCGTCACCGCCCGCCAGCGACGCGGACTGGAAGAAGTTCATCGAAGATACGGGCACCTGGGCCGATCCCCTCAGCTATCCGCTATCCGTCCTCGAACGGCACGCCATGACCCGGCTGTCGTACGTGGTCATCGCCGACGAGATCGCGGCCGCCGTGGGGCGCTGGCGGGAAACGGGAGGGATCGACCTTGATCCGCAGGTGATCGATGCCTCGCTGGGGCGGCTGACCGCGCTGGGCCATGATCTGCTCGACGAGGGCATCGCGCTGATCCCGCAGCCAGGGTCAGGTGCCGAACTGGAGCGCATCCTGGACCGTGCCGTGCCTTACCCAGAGGCCCTGGCCGCAGCCCGGGACATCTTCACCACCTCGCTCCCCCCTGGCGGGGCACTGTGACGGGCAACTCGGTGCCGGTCCCTGTCACCGTGGCCCTGCACCCGGACGTGTACGAACGGCTTAACGGCGCCGACCCGGACCTGGCCCAGTGCGGCACAGTGCTGACGGCCGGCCTTTCCAGGCTGGTGGCCGATCTAGGCCTGTCCGCGGAGCTGACGGTGTCGGTGTCGGTGGCGGAGGATCCCGATCCGGAATACCCCATTACGGTCACCGTGACGGGCTCGCCCAGCCGGTCGGTCCGGGGGGTGGCGGCCCAGCCCTTGTACTGGGCCGGAGCTGCAGGGCTTTCCCTGGGCCTGCCGCTGCCACCGGGCGCCGATCTGCCCGGAATCCTGCGGACCGCCAGCGACTCCAGGCTGGCCGGCCGGGCCCTGGCGGCCGCCGTCACCGAAGCCGTCCGCCGGGACGCTGAGCTGCTGCTCACCCCGCCGGTGATCGAATTGTGGGCCGCGAGCGCCGGTCTCCCAGCCGGCTGGGACCCGGCGGCAGTGCTGCATGAACTGTTGAACCTGGGCCTTCCGCCGGGTGACGGAGCAGAGGTCAGCAGGGAACTGGCCGGGCATCCCGCTGGCAGCGTCGCCGGACTGGAGGCGGCGGTAGCTGCTCGCGCGCTCGGGGCCTGGGAAATCGTCGTTTCGCTGCCGTCCCTCCGGGAGATCACGGCCGACGCCGTGCAGAACCCGGACCGGTTCCAGCGGCTGCGCGACCGGTTCGCCAATGACAGCGGCGTGCCGTTCCCCAGGGTCGTCCTTAGTGGCGGTGCCACATCGCTGGGCGCTGAAGTGGTCGTCCGCATGTTTGGCGTGACTGGGCCATCCGTGCTCTTGCACCCCGCGGCCAGCGCGGAACCCGGGGCGGCGCCCCCCACCGCAGCAGGCCAGCCGGCCGCAGAGGTGATCGTCTCGGCACTGGCCGCGCTGGCCAAGGACCGCATCGGCGCCCTGGTGACCACCACGAGTACCGGCCGGCTGCTCGACCAGCTCGGCCGTTCCTTCCCGAAACTGCATGGGCTGACGGCAGCAATCGGTCTGGAGGCAATGACCCGGCTGCTCCGGGCGCTCGCGGCAGAAGGGGTGAGCATACGCAACCTGCCGCCCATCGTGCAGGCCGTCACCGATTACGCCGAGCGCTCTGGATTGCCGCCTGACCAGGCTGAACTGCTGCATTACGTGCGGCTCCGGATAGCCCAGACAATAACCAGGGCGGCCGCTGCGGGCGCCGATCACCTGGTTGCGACCCGCGTGCCCAGCCAGCTTGAGAACGTCACCTCTCCAGCGGTAGCCGCCGGGCTGATGGACCTCGCTGCCCAGGTCACCGCGTCTGGACAGCATGGGGGCATCCTGGTTGCGAGTGCACGGGCCCGGGCTGGCATGCATGCCGCTCTGACGGCCGAGTACCCGATGCTAACCGTGCTCGGCGAGGACGAGCTGACGGGAACCCCGCTGCAGCCCACTGCCGTCTATTCGGTACCGGCGGGCTCGTCGGGCAGGTAGAACATCCGGAGCTGCATCAGCCGGGCGCCGGGCGGCGCGTCGTCCCGGCCGTAGCCGTACTTGCTGAGCAGCGCCAGGTACTCCTCGAACAGCGCGTCCAGGGATCTGCCCGGCCCGCCACGCGTCCAGCGCGGCCCGGTCCGCCGGGCTGAGGCTGGCGTAGTCCGGCTCGCGATGGTCCACCGGGAACGTGCGCCACCAGCGCTCCCGGCGCAGCGGGTGGGACATGGCCTTCCACGTCCGCGCCCGGCCTGGACCACGCGCCGGCGGTGGCCGAGGTGGCCTGCGCCGAAGTGCCCCTGGCCCTGGCGGCGATTTGGCTGGCGCTGATCATGATCAGCCCAAGCCGATGACCGTGGCTAAGTAGCCGCAATTTCCGGCCGTTGCGAATCGCAAGTCA